>Ga0326727_10020594_pt1 | contig 13074 bp, 11 predicted proteins | sample MB2enrmetagenome_FD_207643 | JGI IMG/M metagenome (GOLD analysis project Ga0326727, IMG submission 207643) | Lab enriched peat soil microbial communities from McLean, Ithaca, NY, United States - MB29MY | ecosystem: Environmental > Terrestrial > Soil > Wetlands > Peat | place: USA: New York...
CTGGAAATGAACATATTTGAAAAAAGACCTGTTATTCAAATAGTTAAAGATGCGTACAAGCAAGAGCCAGACCCTGCTTTTTGTAACCAACTAAATTTGTTTAATAGTTAACCGGACAGTAGTGATTTAGGATGTGTGTTAAAATGTTTAGAAAAAGCGGGCTCCATTGAAAAGGGAGCCCGCTTGCTTTGATTTTCATCGTTTTATTTCTACAATTCGGAGATAAGAGATTCGATTTTTTTGTATCTTTCCTCGACTGCAGTTTTAAATTCATCACGTTCTTTTTTATACTGTGATCCCCATAACACCATAACCTTTTTCCCTTCCTCCGGCAACCAGGGTGTTTGCTTATTAAAAAGTGCATTGATTGTACTTTCGGCCTGCTCCTGAACTGCTACGACAGCGTCATAGGTATTGTGAGACGCCGTTTTGTGTAGTTCGATTGCCTTTCTGGTGAGTGCATTAATTGTCATGGTTCTTCTCTTTTCCCTTTTTTCGTAAAAATAGTCAGCAAGACCATATTTGTCAAGGGTTAATGTTGCTATGCAGCAATATTCTACTGGGCTGGTCGAGAAAGATATATTTAAATAAACATTTAATTAATAAATATTTATTTAATATTATTGAGAGTAAATAAAATTATCGAAAAACATTATTTTGCAATGCAACATATATTGGATGAACAATTTTGCAGGGATGTCTATCCGGGGCGTCGCAAAAGCATTATGGGCATTTTTCATAAGAAAAGAGGCTTCGCACGACAAATTGCATTCCCCTAGTCGTAGATACCACCTACGGTTCGGACTTTCTTGTATAGTTCAGATTAGTATAGTATATTTTAACTGCCTAATGTCGCATGATTTCAACAGAAGGAGTCATAATATTGATCAAACTGTTCGGATATTCAGAGGATTGTTTGCTGAAGTCATCTTGATGACAAACGGACCATTGTTATGCCTCTATCTTGATTTAAAACTACCTGTGGACATTTTCCCGGGAAAGGCCCCTTAGGTGGTATATTACCTGGCCTGCTTTTTGCGAAGTACTACCATATATTTGTATCCGCCTGCGATATGCCTTTTTTGAATTCTGTATTTATTAAACATATGATTGAACGAACCACCGGCTACGACATGATTGTTTTCCATACTCTAGAAGGCTTCCAACCTCTTCATGCAATCTATACCAAAACGTTCCTGCCCGAAATCCGGAAACTACTCGAGAATGATTTACTTAAAATCGCTCCCCTTTATAAGCATATGCGCACATGCGTCCTCGAGCCTGACGAAATTGCCCTATACGATCCAGAAAAAAATGTTCTTCAATATTAATAGCAGACAGGACATTGCCGATATATCAGATAGCCCCCCTGAGACGAAGACACCTTGAATGGTTGACCTTATAAATTATGATCATAAACACATATGGGCTTCATGGTGCAAGCTCCTCATTGGTGCCATGATTCAGAAGCTCGTGTTTCCGGTGACTTAAATTGATGAAAGTGTTTGCACTCGGACTATCCCTGCTCGAATATTTAGAAGACCAGAGTGGTTATTTTTGTTGTAACGAAGATAATTTATAAAATATCACAATATTTTAGGGGGTTATCGCATGAATAAAGTCCAAAATCCAGGAGTGATCTGGAAGGCACTTGATGAGGCAGCGCGGGAAATGCCAGACAGAAAAATGTATGTATACAAAGATTTATCGATTTCCTTCAAGGATATGGATGATGCCTCGGACCGGGTTGCGACTTGGCTTCTGAGACGTGGCGTCAGGAAAGGCGATCGCATCGGTGTCATCGCCTTGAATCAGCCGGAGTGGCTGTATACATATTTTGCAGCGGCAAAGATCGGGGCAGCATTGGTGGCGCTGAATGTCCGCTACCGTGACTCGGAACTCGATTACATGCTGAACCAGAGCGGAGCAAGTGTATTGATAGCTGTAAACGAATTTGGCGGTTTAGGCTATTTGAAATTCTTCGACTCGTTTCGCTCAAGGATACCAAACGTCAAGGATTACATCTTCATCGGAGAAGGGGATTTCCCGGGCGGTATCCCTTATGGTTTGCTCTTGGCAGAACCCGCCGACAGAGATCTTCTGGAAAAGGCGAAGGCATCGGTTGTACCGGAAGATATTATGATTATTATTTACACCTCGGGAACGACGGGGATACCCAAGGGTGCGGCCCTCAGCCACAAGAGCCAGCTTGCATCTGCAATCGCACAGGTTAATCACGCTCTTATGAATGCCGAGGACTGTATGCTCATCATCCTACCTTTGAATCATGTAGGAGGCATAACTTGTTCTGTTTTATCGAGTTTGTTGGCTAGGGCTATGGGAATTCTCATTCCATTTCCAGATCTGAATGAAGTTGTTGAGAAGGCACGAAAACACACCCTTACCATATACGGTGGGGTACCAACGCTCTACTCCCTTCTTTTTATGCATCCGGATTTCTTAAAGCTCGATTTTTCCAAAGTGCGGGTCGCTGTCTGTGGTGGCGCTAATGCTGAGCCGGCGCTTCTGACCCAGATCAAAGATGTCTTTCGTAATGGCATGGTAATGAACCTTTATGGTCTTAGCGAAACGTCGGGCGCGGTCGTGCTAAGCCCTTGGGAAAGTGATTTCGATACGACGGTTCGCTCCATAGGGAAACCCATTGGTGATTTCCAGGTCAAGATTATAGACGGTGAAGGGAAAACGCTGCCTGTCGGTGAGATCGGTGAGCTTTGCTTCAAGGGTGATGCAGTGTGCAGTGGCTATTTTCATATGCCAGAAGAAACGGCGGAGTCCTTCGACAGGGATGGTTGGCTCCATACTGGTGATATGGGGTATCTCGATAAGGATGGATACATTGTCCTCAAGGGACGCAAGAAGGAAATGTACATTCAGGGTGGATTCAATGTCTATCCAGTGGAGGTGGAAAACCTGATCTCGAGGCACCCCAAGGTGCTTATGGCAGCGGATATCGGCGTACCTGATTCTGTGTTGGGTGAAGTAGGGAGATGTTACATCGTGCCTCGACCCGGAGTAAGCATCACAGAGGAGGAAATTATTGCTTTTTGCAAGGCACATCTTGCGGATTATAAAGTGCCGAGACAAATCGTATTCAGGGATGCCCTGCCCATGACACCTGTTGGAAAGGTTATGAAAATCACACTCAAGGAAGATTTTGAACGGACAGGCAACTAACCCCTGATGGGTAAACCACAAGCAGCGCCCATTTATTGAAGTTGTTTTTCTGCCTTTCTTTTGATCAGCATCACCGGGATACGCCATGACGCTGCCGCTATGGTCTCGCGCGTGGATATATAAGACTTTTTCCTTTTGATAGACAAAATCAAACCGTCCCTGAACTCACCTGTGTACGCGGACTTGAGAATGGTTTCAGTTGTCTTTCCCAAAATTTCGGTTATTCAAGACAATGTTCAACTTGCAAAATCAAGAAATCCTATTTGTTCAAGCGAACTACCTCGTTCCTGTATCCGGTGAAACGACGGATCATATGCCAACGTAACCCCGGGCAGAATGTACAGCAAAAAAACTTCCAATTTATCAAACCTTACGAAGGCATCAGCAGTCAGTGCCAGTAGAATGAAGGTAAGCATATCCTGAAAGGCTGCAGATATCCCATGTGGAATAGACTATAGCCGCCGTGGGTCAGGACAACATCCCATTAGACCTGATCAAATTTAAACCGTCTATCGAACCATTGATGTCATCTCCGAAAGCGAGAGGCTATTCTTAAAGACCCCACTGTATGACTGTCAGTGCCATTGAGGTGTTACATAGGATCGAAGAGCCGGTACTGGTATCATTAATAACGCCAGGGAACAGCGAACCAGTAGCCCAAGCAGAATCATCAATAGTTATGTCGGAACCCTGCAGCATGAAACAAGAAGAAGCGTATCGGATCACAATATTGCAAAGGCAATGGCAACTTTTTAATATATTGAATTTATTGCATAATATATTGTATATCTGTAATGTAAAGCTTCATTGAAAAACATTATTGTATTATGAAGCCGATTAAAATCGCGAAATCCGGTAGTTATAATAGTTGTACCATTATTATTCCGTATGTCACGACTTCAACAAATATGTGATATGGGCAGGTAACTCTTTAAGGTCAAGTTCATTAAACATCTTAATTGCAATGTATTAAAAAGGCCAATAATGTAAACCAGAACACAACGATTGCTAAATTAGCACCAACAAAGCGCACGGTTTGTTGCGGACTTGCAAAGCATTAAAATCATCTGTTATATTTATGCATAGTAGGAGAAGATTAGCCATGATCGAGTTCTTCAAGATGAGCGGTAGTGGTAATGACTTTATACTCATTGACAACCGAGACAAATCCCTTACTGTGAAAAATCTGCCCGATTTTGTCCGAAAATTGTGCCAGCGTGCGGACTCTATTGGTGCGGATGGCCTGATTCTTGTTGAGCCATCAGAAAAGGTGGATTTCCGCTGGCGTTTTTTCAATGCCGACGGTTCCGAAGCGGAAATGTGCGGCAATGGCGGTCGGTGCGCCGCGCGTTTCGCATTTCTCAAAGGTTTGGCCGGACAAAACCTTTCCTTTGAGACGCGTGCAGGCATCATAGATGCTGAAGTGAGGGGCGAGGTTGTCAAACTAAGACTGACAGAACCTTTTGATCTGCGTATAAATCAGCTCGTTACGATTGATGGGCATCCATTTGAGGTGAATAGCATCAATACAGGTGTCCCGCATGTGGTTCATTTTGTAAATAATCTTGATCATTTTGATGTTTTCAATGTGGGGCGAATGATCCGATACCATGAGCAATATCAGCCGGCAGGTACAAATGTCGATTTTGTGCAAGTGCTGGATACTCATACCCTTCAGATCAAAACCTACGAGCGGGGAGTCGAGGATGAGACCCTTGCCTGCGGAACCGGAGCGGTCGCCTCAGCCTTGGTGTCATCATGGAAGGGTCTGGTGGAATCCCCCGTGAGTGTCATTGTAAAAAGTGGTGAGATCTTGAAAATCTATTTTGAAAAGACGGACCATGGATTTTCCAGAATATACCTAGAAGGAACTGCTCGGGTTATTTATGAGGGCCGGCTCTGGAAAGAAATGTTCCTACCTGAATCCATTGTTTGATCCAGCTAAGAAAGGAGAATCATTTTGCAGACTGCCGACCGACTATCAAAAATTCCCCCTTACCTATTTATGGAACTGCGGAAAAAAATTGCCAAGGCCAAGGCTGATGGTGTGGATGTAATCAGCCTAGCCATTGGTGACCCGGTTGAGCCTACCCCGGAGTCTGTCATCGATGCACTTTGCCAAACTGCGCATGATCCAAAAAACCACCGTTACCCCACTGATGAAGAGAAAGGGATGCTTGCTTTCAGGTGTTCGGTTGCTAATTGGTATAAGAGGCGATATGGGGTTTCACTGGATCCCCAAAACGAGATACTTGGCCTTATCGGCTCGAAAGAGGGGTGCCATCATTTTATCCTGGGCTGCATCAACCCAGGCGATGTAGTGCTTATGACGGATCCCGGGTATCCGGCATATCGTGCAAGCATATTGATAGGAGGCGGGATTCCCTATTCTGTGCCTATCCGTCCGGAGAGCGGATATTTGCCGGACTTGGATAGTATTCCAGAAGGTGTACTCACAAAGTCAAAAGGCATGTTTCTGAACTATCCCAACAATCCGACCGGTGCTTGCGTTACAAGAGCATTTCTTGACCGGCTCGTTGTGTTTGCAAAGGACCATAAGATCGCGATTTGTTACGATAACCCTTACAGTGAAATCGTGTTTGATGGACAAGAGCACATAAGCTTTCTCGTGGCTGAAGGTGCAAAAGAGGTCGGTATTGAATTGAATTCTCTGTCGAAGCCATTCAACATGTGTGGATGGCGCATCGGCATAGCCTCAGGGAACCCCGACATCCTCGCCGCCATCAGCAAAGTAAAGGAAAATACCGATTCAGGGATCTTCAATGCGGTGCAGTATGCAGCAATCCACGCCCTAGATCATGAAGAGGCTTCAATCGACGGCATGCTTGAGATCTATCGGCGCCGCCGGGTGAAAGTTCTGGAAACAATGCATCGGATTGGTATCAGATTTGTCCCGCCGAAGGGAACGTTTTATCTTTGGGTACCTGTGCCTTACGGAACGACATCTCTGGAATTTACGACACTCCTGTTCGAAAAGGCAGCTGTTGTCGTCGCTGCTGGTACGGCTTACGGGCAGCATGGTGAAGGTTTTGTCCGCTTCTCGCTTACAGTGCCTGATGACCGACTGGAGCTAGCCCTGAAGAGAATCGAAGACGTATTTTAAAATAAGCAGTGAATTTCGTGGCGGCTTGAGCTGCCTGGCATGTTTTTTCGCAGACACCGAATAGCGTGCAGGTGTCCATATTGGGTACGAGACTTTGAAGCGAATGCTTACGCACGAATCCATCCAGGATCTTTAGTCCAAAATCGCCGCATCCTCTGTCTGTTCGAATAGAGGCAGACTTACACCCAACTCTATCAGATTTTTTTGAAGAACGGGCAGTTTAACTGAATCTGGGAAAGAACTCCTCGAAAGCACCCCCGAACTTAAATCCTTTTCAGATGAATACATCCGGGAGCCATCGGCCACAAACGGCCTTGCTATCTCAGCCACGGCATACTCGGCCGCTCTCCGAACAATCAAGGAATACGTCAGGATGTCGTCATCTGGCATAGTCGTGGTCGCAAGGTTCGGCCCGATTATAACAGGCATTGCAAGCCGCACAACCACTTCGTCGAGAACTTCCATCATTTCATGATATTTATTGCGCAATGGCGCATCATAAGCATTATGATGTGAGACGACTTTCCGCGTAGTCCACCCTCCATCTGCAATAATGCGCAGATGGAGCCATTTATGCGTTTGATTAGAAATATTGCTGTCTGTCCAGAAGGTTCTTTGTTATATATGAAAACTGTTGTTGACAATATTCCTTGTGCGAGAATCGAACCATATGGAAGTTAAAAATCCCAGGATCAACGAAATTATTCAATACCTCTCTCGGTATCTCTATGGCAAGGACACAGCTATGAAGCTTGCACTCATTACCTGCTTTTCAAGGGGGCACTTTCTCATTGAGGATCTACCTGGGTTAGGAAAAACGACACTTGCCCTCGCTCTGGCAAGAGTACTCGGTCTGAGCTTCGGCCGCATCCAGTGTACCAGTGATTTACTGCCGTCGGACATTACAGGATTATCCATCTACAACAAAAACTCCGGTGAATTTGAGTTTCATCCTGGTCCGATATTCAACAATATCATTCTCGTTGATGAAATAAATCGCGCCACGCCCAAGACACAAAGCGCCCTTCTCGAGGCTATGGGGGAGAAGCAAACAACCATCGAGGGGAAAACATATCGCCATCCCCAGCCTTTTTTCGTTATTGCGACTCAGAATCCCATAGAGCATTTTGGAACTTTCCCACTTCCGGAATCCCAAATGGATCGTTTCATGATGCAAGTGAGCATTGGATATCCTTCCAGGGATCAGGAAAAGGAGATACTTCGTCAGGGGAGCAGCCGTCAAGAAATCGAATACATGCAAGCCATCATGAATCAGGAAGAGGTTGCAACAATTCACAAGACAATCAAGAACGATGTCTACACTTCAGAGAAAATTCTGGATTATATTCTATCAATTGTACAGTCCACACGAAGGCATCCCTATATAAGGGCAGGCATCTCGACAAGAGGTTCGCTGGCCATGACGACATCGGCGAAAGCCCGTGCCTTCTTTTCCGGAAGAGATTTTGTCATTCCTGAAGATATCAGGGATTTGTCCGAATATACTCTTGCTCACCGCATCATGCTCAAAGAAGAATACGAGAGCATCGATAAAAAGGAGTTAATATTATCCATCCTCGACGCAATACCGGCCCCGGCGTAATCAAGATCAACCGTGCCGGGTGGCTTTACATTGCCCTGACAATTTTTCTCGGAGTAGCGGCCATTAACACGGCCAACAATCTTCTATATCTTATAGTGGCCGCTCTCCTGAGCTTCATGGGAGTTTCCGGCTTCTTCGGAAAAAGAAACCTTAGCAAGCTTCAGATCCGGGTTCATCCCCCGGATGAGGTGTTTGCGGGAATTGAAATTCCTATTGCCATTACACTGGTTAATCACCGGCGGTTTCTACCAGCCTTCTTGATGCGGCTTAGTGTCGGCGGCCGGATAGTGCGATTTCCATTTGTATCTCCAGGACAGCAGGTCATGAAACTGCTTCCTTTGATATTCCACCGGCGGGGCAACCAAGTTTTGCGGGATCTATACCTAAGCTCCGTGTTTCCATTTAATTTTTTCGTTCGGTACCGTAGGATATCTAAGGAGGTCAAACTAATCGTATTGCCGCGCCCTATAAAATGCGATGAAAATGTGGCAAAAGAAAATGGCGGGGCACAACGCGGTGAGCAAACTGTGGATCAGGCGGGGTTTGATCCGGATATTCTGTGGCTCCGAAACTACTTTGCTGGTGATCCAATTCGCTATATCCATTGGAAAGCAAGCGCCAGAACAGATATCCTCAAAACCAAGCAATTTTCTTCTGCAACACTACCTCCGTTGATTCTTGATTTCGATAATATCGTCATACAAAATATCGAACGCAAGCTATCTTGTCTGACCTATCTGATCATGACTTTGACGAACAAGAATAGACCTGTCGGCCTACGCATCCGTAAAAAATTTTTTGAGCCCGGACTTTCTCGTAGACATAGGTTTCGTATGCTTAATGAGCTTGCCCTCTATGGTGATCCGGATGACAAACATCCGGATTGAGACAATATTGAAGTTCATGACCTATGTCATTGCGGGTATTGGCTTTATATCTGTGGTGCGATATGCCAGCCTGTCTTACATATCCGCTTTCCTGATTATAACCGCTTTAGCCCTGTTTCGTGATTTTTCGCATCCATTTGTTATCCCGCGTTGGACAGTCAACACGACAGCTCTGATGGTTTTGGTCATTGCCTTCCCAAGAATAGATATGAGCAATCTTGTCCTGCCGGCCATTGATGCACTGCTGGTTCTTATGGCCTTGAAGCTTTTGGAGAGCAAGCATCCCCGGGATTATTTTCAAATATATGCTCTGACGATTTTTATCCTTGCAGGCTCCTCGCTTCTATCCCTTGATATGGTTTTTCTCGCCTATCTTGTGGCTATGATTTTTTCCCTTGGTGCTGCAGTTGTTCTGCTTACCTATATGTCAGAAGAACCTGATCTGGCTCTTGATTTGAAATCTATCGGCAACATCATCGGCAAAACGTCAATGATTCCCTTGCTTGTTCTGCCTGCAACCGTTTTACTGTTTGTTATCCTTCCTAGGACAAATCTACCGCTGTTTGATTTCTTTATTCGTGCCCCAAAGGGGGTTAGTGGTTTTACAGATGAGGTCCAAATTGGTTCAGTATCGTTTATCCAGGAGAACGAGGCGGTAATCTTCCGGGCACATGGTCCCAAGATACCCGATGCATTTCTTTACTGGCGTGGTATTGTTTTGGATAAATTTAACGGCAGAACATGGAGAAATTCCTCCAAATTGCCGGTCGGTCGAATGCCATTCCCTGGGAAGGGTCAGATTGTTCGCTATACGATTTTCTTAGAACCAAGTGAGCAGCCATATCTTTTTACACTCGATAAGCCGATCAATCTCATCTACCAGAAGTTTAATCAATATGATGACCTCACATATACACTTCCTAATATCGGTGTGAGAAGAATTCGATATGATCAATTATCCGCTCTCTCAAAAACTATTCCTATGACGAACGTCAACAAGGTCTTTTACCTTCAGCTCCCTGAGAAAATGGAGAGAATCCAAAAACTCACACAAAGCCTGACAGAGGCCAAACAAGGGCCCGAAAAAGCTCAAGTTATTATGGATTTTTTCCAAAAGGGGGGATTCCGGTACTCTTTAAAAAACTTGCCAATAACATTGCACCCTGTTGAGGAATTTATATTCAAGTATCGATACGGAAACTGTGAATATTTCGCCTCTGCCATGGCGGTAATGTTACGGACAATTGGTATACCCGCCCGGATAGTTGGGGGGTATCGGGGTGGATTCTATCATGAAATGGGCGGATATTATATCGTCCCGCAAAAAAATGCCCATGTGTGGGTAGAGGCCTGGTTTGATGGTCCTGGTTGGGTGCGCTTTGACCCGACTCCAGCAAGTCTGGATACCATTACAGGATTTTGGCGGAGGGGTCTGTTGCTCCAAATGCGGCTGGCGTTAGATATTCTTCAGTGTTGCTGGAATGCGTCTGTTATCAATTTTGATCTTCAGAAGCAATTCTCACTTTTCATCGAGGTCGAATCCCTTTTTCGAAAACCCCTGACAGTCAGATGGCCTGAAATCCGGACAAACTTGACGAAGATCGCCTATGGACTTGCGGGTATTTTCCTAACCAGCATCTCGCTTATCCTGATTATTAGGTGGCCCGCTCCGGAAAAAAGAATCATGAAGGCTTTTCAAAAAAAAATGGTCCAACGGGGATATAACCGAAATCCGTCTGAGGGACTGGAAGAGTTTGTTTCAAGAATGAAGGAGGAATCGCTGAAGAGTAAGGCTATGCAATTCGCAGGAATTTTCGAGAAGGGCTTTTACAGGGATGAGAAAATTACACGCCGTGACGTAGCAGTGCTGAGGAGGCTACTGAAGGACATGTAATTTTGTAGGAATCTTGCAAGCTTTAGGATCCGTAACTCACAGGTCGTGAATGACGATCAAGTCAGCCATTTCCTGCAAGGCATCAGCGACAGCCTGTCGGACCTCTGGCGTAATGCGCAGACAGATGCCGCAATCGGAGCTGATATGTCGTGGCACAGGGATCAGCTTGCACGGAATGCACTGGCCCTTCAATAATTTTTCTGCTTTTAGGGTATGGTTTACGGAAGGCAACAGGACAACCTGGTAAGTGGGCTTCTGACTCATGGACGGATCACCTGCCTTGCCCCAGCCATGATACCGGCGATGTCATACATATTCGAAATCTTGCCAACGCCAATGCGGTCATGAATGCCAAAATAGTTTGCACAAGTACCGCAAACGAGGATCTCAACGCCTTTTTCTTGAAGCTGCCTTAAATCTTCGATGATATCGGAATCACGAACAGTGAGCTTTGCACCTGCATTGTAAAAGATCATAATATCCGGCAGGGGATCGATCTCCAACAAAGCATGCATGAAACTCCGCATTAAAACCGAGCCCAACTCATCATCTCCCCTTCCCATCCTACTGTCGGAGACCGCAACAACTAGTGGTCCTGCCTGGACGGTGGGGAGGGTATGGATGACAGGCTCCTCCTTCGAAGCGGCTGACCGGTTTTTCATGTCATCTTTAACAAGATGAATTTCAAAAACCCCTTGCTCTAGTTCCCGAATTTTGGCACTGCAGGCAGCACGCTTAGCTAAGCGCTTAATATTCTCCATAGCTACGCGGTTATCTACTAGTACATACACAGACCGGTTCCCTTCGAGCGCTTTTTTGGCAAGGATAACCGGCTGTGGGCAGGCCATGCCTCTTGCATCCACCTTTTCAGTCATAGGTTGCCTTCCTTTGAAATCGTGGTCATTTTTTTGCTATCCTCTTTAATGCTTCTAGGGCGGCATACACTTCATCTTCTGTATTGAAACAACTAAAGCTGAAGCGAATGGTCCCTTCGGGAAATGTCCCGATGGTCCTGTGGGCAGCGGGGGCGCAGTGGAGACCCGGGCGGCAGAGAATCCCAAAGTGGTTGTCAAGCTCAAAAGCTGCTTCCGAAGGAGAAATGCTGGGCAAATTGAAAGAAACCACGGCAATTCGCTTGATCGCCTCCGAAGGCCCGAATATCCTAACACCTGCAATATCGGTGAGTTTTTCAATAAAACAGGAAGTGAGTTTTTCTTCTTTCTTTCGGATTTTTTCTAAACCCTCTGCAAGCACAAAGCGGACGCTGGCGCCAAGTCCCGCAATTCCTATGGTGTTAGGTGTTCCCGATTCACATTTGTCTGGAATAAAATCCGGCTGAGATTCAAATTCTGAGCGGCTTCCTGTGCCTCCCATCATGATGGGACGGAGATCCTTTTCGATTCCTTTGCGGATATAAAGGCCCCCGGTTCCTTGTGGGCCGAAAAGAGATTTATGGCCGGAAAATGCCAACAGATCTATGCCTGCCTCTTGGACATTGATGGGCAAAACACCCGCTGTTTGAGCCGAATCCACACAAAGCAGAACATTATATTCTCGTGCAATCAGGCCGACCTCACTTATCGGGATGATTGTACCAGTGACATTTGACGCATGGGTAGCCACAATCATTTTTGTATTAGTGAGCATAGCCTTGCGAACGTCTTCAGGATCCAGCTCACCTTGGCTTGAGCAGGTGACGATTGAAAGGGAAACACCTTGCGCTTCCAGTGCCCTCAAAGGGCGCATAACGGAATTGTGCTCCATACTGGTGGTGATGACATGATCTCCCGGCTGAAGCAAACCGAAAATTGCAATATTAAGGGCTTCTGTGGCGTTTTTTGTCAGGATGATCCTCAAGGGATCATCAATCTGAAGCAGTATTGCTAGGGCCTCACGCGTATCAAATATTACTCGCCCGGCTTCGATTGAAAGACGATGACCTGAGCGGCCTGGACTTCCGCCAACTTCACTATTGTAGCGAGCCATTGCTTCGATCATCGGAGCCGGTTTGGGCCAACTGGTAGCGGCATGATCGAAATAAGCCAGATGCTGTTTGGATTGATCGGACACCATATAAATCTCTACTACATGAACATGGAGTCAAAGGGCTTTCTCATAGTCGATCTCCGATACATTTGCAATGCAGATACTTTGCTCAAGCTGCTTGAAAAAGTACATGTTAGGTTATCTATATCCTGCATTCATTTTAAAGCCCACAACATGATTATTATCGTATTAGTATCCTGAGAGCTTTGCACAACTAACCTAAAAAGTTTTTGTTTATCATGTCTGCACGTCCAATAAAAAAGCAATAAATTTTGTGTAAATATTTGATTTTACTTGACATTCAGCACATTTTCTGCCATATTTC
>Ga0326727_10020595_pt1 | contig 13073 bp, 11 predicted proteins | sample MB2enrmetagenome_FD_207643 | JGI IMG/M metagenome (GOLD analysis project Ga0326727, IMG submission 207643) | Lab enriched peat soil microbial communities from McLean, Ithaca, NY, United States - MB29MY | ecosystem: Environmental > Terrestrial > Soil > Wetlands > Peat | place: USA: New York...
TTTTTTCCCGAGGCCGCATGCCGAAGACCGGCAAGCTGCCCCACGAATGGTACGAGACCCTGAACATTCACCTGACCACGATTTTGGACTTCCGCGAGTTTTGCCGCAAAGCCGGATTGAATATTCTTCAGGAGATTCCCCTTCGCACCTCGGCTCCCGGGCGGCGCAGCGTGGTGCGATTCCTTCCCAACCTGCGCGCGGACTCGGCCATTTTTGTTTTGGAAGCAGGCCCTGCGATGATCGCTAATCCCGCCCCGGCCTACTAATCCCCATTTCGACCGTTGCCGATTGTCCCCGGCGTCGCTTATCATAGTTGGTTCCTTTAGGGGCGGATTTTTGCCGATGAGTGAGCGTGTCTCAGTTCGCGTGCCGGCTACCGGCGCCAACCTCGGATGTCTCTTTGATTGTGGCGCGATCGCCTTGAGTCTTTACCTCGATATCCGCGTCACGCCGCGCGCGGATGACGAGATCGTGGTGTCCTACCACGGGGTCAATGTCGATCGTATCAGTGTGGGCGCGGATAATCTGATCGCGCGGACCATGGGCGAGACGCTTCGCGGTTGGGGGAAGACCCGCGGATTTGAACTGGAGATTGAAAATCAGATTCCTGTCGGCGCTGGGGCGGGCTCCAGCGCCGCGGCGATCGTGGGCGCTCTTGCCGCAAGTCATCGGCTTGCCGACCGCACCCTGTTCGACGAAGAAATCGTATCTCTCGCCACCCAGCTCGAAGGCCACCCTGATAACGTGGCGGCCGCATGGCACGGCGGTTTCACTGTGGCCGTCGAATCCGCCGGCCGCGTTTTGAGTTATTCGTGCCCGGTGCCTGAACCGCTGGGGCTGGTCCTGGTGGTACCGGAATACGCCGTGCCCACCCCGGGAGCGCGCAAGGTTTTGCCCGAGAAATATTCGCGGGCTGACGCTGTCCATAATCTGCAGCGCGCTGCGGTCCTGACGGCACAGCTTTTTTCCGGCAGGGCGGAATTGCATCGCTGCTTTTTCGACGACCGCTGGCATCAGCCCTTCCGGTCCCATCTGGTGCCGGGCCTGCCGGAAGTGCTTGGCTTAAATCATCCCGACCTGCTGGGTATCTGCTTGAGCGGCGCGGGGCCCTCCCTGTTGGCTTTTACTCGCGGCGACACGGCCGCCATCGGCGAGTTGATCCAAAAAACCCTCGGCGAGAAACAGGTGATGGCTCACGTCTACATGGTAGCCGCCGACAATCGCGGAGCCAAGGGTTGGATCCTTCCCGACTGAATTATTGCTCCCCCCAACACCGCAGTGGCCTTCGCCCGTGATTCCGGCTAGAATAACCCCACCATGGACGAACGAGACTTTTTTGACGAGAGCCAAGCCCGGAAGCCTGCCAACCTTTCCTGCATGCACTGTCGGCAAGCGGACACGTATGAAGTTCGTTGGTTAGTGCGCAAAAAGAAAAAGGCGCTGCGTGGAAATGCGGATGAGCGCGACCGCGCAAAGTTTGCCAAGGCGCAATCTTATATGACGCGCCTCGACGACTTTATGCAGTGCAAGAATCCGCGATGCCGGAAGAAGTTTGAGATTACAGGCCTGCAATCGGTAGTATTTGGTGAGTCTTCGCTTTCCGGGAACGCGTAGCCGTGCGGGTGCCCAAAACGCCTGCCAGCCTCTCGATGTGAGGGGACGTTTGCATATGGGCGGGGCCCACCCGGCGGCCGCAGGAATTCCTCTTTCCTGCGGCGGCGTGAATTCCCAATCCTTCTCCCCCTTGATTTTCTTCCCCCCGGCGGTGAGAATAGCGCCATCCTTCGGGCGAACGACGAGGACCGGCGAGTCCGCCCCCGGGTGGCCTTCGGCCCGCTGACCTCGGATCGACCCTGCGCCCCTGGCCAGTCCCAAGGAGTGATACTGTGATGGCATCCAACAAGGCGAACCACCTGCGGAAAGACCCGCGGGAAAGAAACTTCGATCCGGGAAGGAGAAAGTTTGCCCAATGGGCTCTGGCGGGGACGCTGGGAGGCGCAGCCCTCGGCTCGCGCCCGCTCCCCGCCGCACCGATGCTCCACGATCTTCCTCCCGGCATCAAGATCGCGGTCCAATTGGGAGCTGACCCCAGCGACGAAGACCTCCAGTTCGTGAATCAACTCGGAGTGGATTATGTCACCATTTGGCTTCACGCCGATCTTGCCACCTATGAAAATTTCACGCGCTTGCGGCAGAAGGTTGAGGGAGCCGGCCTGAAAGTCTGGAATATTGGAAATCTTAACGTGCACAATATGGAAGAGGTTACGCTTAACCTTCCCCGGCGTGACCAAAAAATTGAAGAATATAAGACTTATCTCCGCACCCTCGGCAAGGCGGGAATCTATTACTCCACCCTGGCTTTTATGGGGAACGGCATTTGGAGCTCGGCCCGCGAAACCACGCGCGGTGGAGCCTCCGCGCGGGCCTTCGATCTTGCCAAGGACCCCGCCGGTTATTGGGATCAAAGGGTCTTTCGCGGGCCCCTCACCCATGGCCGCGTTTATACCGAACAGGAGATTTGGGACAACTACGCCTACTTTATCAAAGCAGTCGTCCCCGTGGCGGAAGAGGCGGGGGTGCGAATCGGCATTCATCCGGATGACCCACCCATGCCGGTTCTGGGCGGGATTCCGCGTTGCGTTTTTGGAAACTTCGATGGCTACCAACGCGCTTTCGAAATTGCCAACAGCCCCAACATTGGAATGTGCCTGTGTTGCGGCACCTGGCTGGAAGGCGGCAAGTACACGCGCAAAAGTTTACTGGACACGATTCAGTACTTTGGCTCGCGCGGTAAGATTTTCAAGGTCCATTTCCGTAACGTCAATGCGCCCTTGCCGCATTTTGTGGAAACCTTTGTGGATGATGGTTACATGGATATGTATAAAGTGATGCGCGCGCTACGGGAGGTGAATTTCAACGGCGCCATGATCCCGGATCATATCCCCGGAATGATCGGCGACAGAGCCGGAACCGCGTACACCATCGCCTACATGAAGGCCTATCGACAGAGGGCCAACGAGGAAGCCGCAAGTTAGGGTTGTGTTTCACCAGTTCATGGCGCAATGGGGCGCCGCAGGAGCAGTAGAACTCAACCCCGTGCCCAGCAGCGTGGGGCCACCCCGGCCGGGGCGGGGGGATTTCTCCCCTGCGCCCAACCCCAGTAATTAATTGCGCGGCCCATATTCGCGGCGAGGGATCGTCGGGCCCGCATCGTAACGGGAGGGCGGCTCCACCTCTTCGCGATCGAAAGTCACAGGCTGGCTGAGTTGCAGTTCCAGGCTGGCGCCGTGTGGGAGCACCACCTCCTTGCCACGCGTGGCCAGGATCCAGACCAGTCCGGTGGCAGCGCCCGCCGCACTGCCAATGCCCAGTCCCTCCAGCGGGGCGCCCTTCGCGGCTCCCACGATGGTCCCAATTTCGGCGCCGGGAATAGTGGTCCGAGCCACTGTTTCCGCGTCTTTTCCTTTGGACCCTCCCCCTTCGACCTGCCCTTCCTTCGGTTTGAACTTTTCGTCGCCGGCGCTTCCGAAGCCCGCAAGCGTTGCGCGCAAGTGTCGGGTGGTACCGTTGGGAAGAATCAGCTCATCAAACCGCAGGCCAAGCTGCGCGCGGCCTTTGACGTGTCCTGGGCGAATCACCTGGGTTACCGTGCCCCGAATGGAACTGCCCTTGGGAATGATGATGTGGTTCCCCACGGTGATGGGATAAATGGATTCGCAATAAATGGACTGGCCGACGAAGGCCGATTTGGTGTTGATGGTGTTCATGAGGATCATGGGGATCGTCGTATCCCCGGGCACCACGATCTTCGAGTTGTCCACCGCTACAGGTGAGTCTGCGGGCACCACCGGGGCGCTGGCCGCCGGCGTCGCCGTTCCCACGGGCGTTGCGGGTTGCGGTTGAGCCGCCGGTCCTGCGGGGCCTGCCGGGGTTTGGGCAAAACCCGGCAAGGCGAGAGCCAGCATCAATAGGGAAAGGGTGATTGCTTTCATGATGCGCCTTCCTTCCGCTGTATGTTGGTTACTTGCCGGTTGGATGTAATCCCTCAGGGCAAGGTTGCTAAAGAGTATTGGGTCATCGGGTCATTGAGTCATCGAATCATTGCGTCATTGAACCATCGGATCATTGATTCATGGAAAAGATTTCCGTCGCCGATTCAGTATGGACCTGCATTACCCAACTTGCAAAGTCACTTGCAACGGACGACGGACCACGGACAGCTTTTCAATGATTCAATGACTCAATGACCCGATGACTCAATGATCCGATCCCAGCTCCGCCTCGATGGCCGCGGCGATGCGCGCGGTGTGGTCCTCCACGGCTTGCGCTTCCGCGCCTTCCACCATGACGCGCGCCAAGAGTTCGGTGCCGGAGTAGCGCACGACCACGCGGCCGCGTTCGCCCAACTCCAGGCAGCATTCCGTGATGGCCTGCGCGACGCTGGGTATCGCATCCAGGGGCGGCATTTCCCGCACGCGCACGTTGCGAATCAATTGCGGGAAGGGTTGGTAGCCGCGCAGCAACTCGCCGAAAGGCTGTTGCGATTCGGCCAGCAGGCGCAAGACTTCCAGCAGCGTGATCATGCCGTCGCCGGCCAGCGATAAGTCCGAAAAGATGATGTGCCCGGAGGGCTCCCCCCCCAAAGAAATCCCGGAGCGCAGCATTTCTTCCAAGACGTACTTGTCGCCTACCGCGGTGCGTTTCAGCCCGATGCCCTGGCGGGCCAAAGCCAGTTCCAAAGCGAGGTTGGTCATCAACGTGCCGACAATGGCGCGGCCCTTCAGGTTGCCCTTACGTTCAAGGAAGGGGGCGATGGCGTAGAGCACGTGATCACCATCGGCCAGGTGCCCCTCGCGCGTCGCAAAGATGGCGCGATCGGAATCCCCGTCGAACGCCACTCCCAGGTCAGCGCCCAAAGCGCGCGTGGTCTCCGCCATCATTTCCGGATGGAGTGAGCCGCAGTGCAAGTTGATGTTCCGTCCGTTGGGTTCCGTATTCAGGGTGTGCGGCTTGATCCCCAACCGCGCGAGCAGCAAAGGCGCCACGCGGCACGCTGCGCCATGGGCGCAGTCCACCACCAGGCGATAACGGGAGAAATCCAGCCCCGCCGGAATCAGTTTCACCAGGTGTTCAACGTACCCTTCCACCCAGCCGGGAACAGTTTGCGCGGCATTCCCCTCGGGGTCCGGCAATTCCGGCAAAACCTTGATCTGGCTCTCGATCGCCAGTTCCTGGGACTCCGCGAGCTTGGTCCCGGCGGGCGAGAAAATCTTGATGCCATTGTCCTCGTAAGGATTGTGCGAGGCGGAAACCATCACGCCAGCGGACAATCCCTGCTGGCGGGTCAGGAAGGCAACTCCCGGGGTGGTGATGATCCCGGCGTCAACGACCTGCGCGCCGGTCCGGGCAAGGCCGCTCGCGAGGGCACGGGAAATCCACTCGTTCGATTCGCGCGTGTCCTTTCCCAAAACCACGCGCACGGGGGTGGAAGAATTCTTAAGGACGGTTCCCAAAGCGCTTCCAATCTTGAGGACCGTGGCTTGATCCAGGGGATATTGCCCGGCTACACCACGAATGCCGTCGGTGCCGAAGAGTTCGGGTTTAGTGGCCATGTCCAACACCATTGTAACGCAATGCCTTGACCTTGCGAAGGTTCGGCCCCTACAGGACCGGAATTATCTCTCGGCTTATTACGCCGTTTTCGCCGACGACGGGTAAACCGACTATTGGCAGCTTTTATTGGTCCTGTTAGGCTGGCCAGGACCGGTTTTATCGAAGTCAACCTAGTCCTGAAGTTAGACAGATCCGGGAGGGGAATGCACGATGCTGGCGCCCCGGCGGCGGAAGTGCAAAATTGCCGTTGCCAACCAGCCGGAGGCGGATATACTAAAGTAGTTCAGGGGTCAAACCCAAAATCTTAAACGCTACCAGGGGGAATCGCATGAAGAGGTTCTGGGGATTCGCCGCATTGGCGGTAGTGCTGATTTTCGCGTGTGTGCCGGGCGCGGCGCAGGGGCCGGAGGGAGAAACCAAGAAAGAACCGGAGGCGAAGCCCGCCACGGAGGCCACGCCCCCGCCCAAGGAGGAGTCCTCCGTCACTGATCACAGCATTCGCATGGGCAGTGAGACGATTCCTTACAAGGCCGCGGCGGGCACCATCCTGCTCAAGGATGACGAGGGCAAGCCCAACGCCAGCCTCTTCTACATCGCCTATACGCGCAGCGACGTGAAGGACCTCAGCCAGCGCCCTCTGGCGTTTCTTTACAACGGGGGGCCGGGCTCATCGTCGGTGTGGATTCAGATGGGGGCCTTCGGCCCGCGCCGGGTCGACACCGCCAACGCCGAGCCCACTCCGCCGCCACCTTATCGCGTGGTAGACAACGCCAACTCTCTCATCGAATTGGCTGACAATGGGGCGTCGCTGAGCGAGGCGGAGAAAGCGGATGTGACCAAACAGGTGGCGCGCTTCACCGGCCTCGGCGAAGAATATGTCAGGAAGGCTGACCTCAGGGTGGCGGGCTTCATTCAGTCGAATTCGGCGCACTAGTTTCGCGCTGGTGCGGGTGCTTGGTCGGGGCGGTGAGTTTATTCCTTGTGTCCGTTGTGGCGAACCAGCTTGTCGACAGTGTCGATGAGGGCGTTGAGTTTGGACTCGGTTTTGGCGTGGAGTTCTCGGAGATCTTGAAAGCCTGCCGTCATGCGCTCCGCCAGACGGATTTCGGTTTGGGCCAAGCGGCCGACGAGGTCAGTGACGCCGGCAATCTTAGACTCCAGCTTGGCGATTTGCTCGTCGTGCTTCTGGATCGAGGCCGCGATCTTCGCAAGGCGCTCGTCGTGGTCCTGGACCGAAGCTTCGAGCCTTGCTTGAACGCTAAGAATGAACTCCATGGTCTTTTCGATGTCCATGCGGTCGAGTATAGCGGAATGAGAGGAGGAGGGTATGAGCAAAGTACGGGTTCTGGTTGGCACAAGAAAGGGTGCGTTCATCCTGACCGCGGACGGCAAACGCGACAAGTGGGAGGTCAATGGTCCGTACTTTGCGGGCTGGGAGATGTACCACGTGAAGGGGTCGCCCGCCGACCCGAACCGCATCTATGCATCACAAACCAGCGGCTGGTTTGGGCAGATCCTCCAGCGCTCAAGCGACGGTGGCAAAACGTGGGAGACACCTGGGGGCGAAAAAATGCCTAAACCCGGCGAAATACCGGCTGGCCAAAGCAACAAATTCGTCTACGACACTTCCCCCGAAACCGGCAAACCCCTCACCACTCACGAATTCTACGACGGCACGCAGCATCCCTGGGAATTCAAGCGCGTCTGGCATCTCGAGCCGTCGCTGACCGATCCGGACACCGTCTATGCCGGGGTGGAAGACGCCGCGATATTCCGCACCACCGACGGCGCGAAGACGTGGCACGAGCTTGCCGGACTGCGCGGCCACGGCACCGGGCCCAAGTGGCAGCCCGGCGCCGGAGGGCTGGGCTTGCACACCATCATCCTTGATCCGAGCAACCCCGGTCGGATTTACATTGCCATTTCGGCTGCGGGCGCGTTCCGCACCGACGATGCCGGCAAGACGTGGAAACCGATCAACCGCGGGCTGAAGTCCTCATACATCCCCGACCCGAATGCCGAGGTGGGCCACTGCGTTCACCACATGGCCATGCACCGGTTGCGTCCGAACGTGCTGTTCATGCAGAAGCACTGGGATGTGATGCGGAGCGACAACGCCGGTGATTTGTGGCAGGAGGTCAGCGGGAATTTGCCCACGGACTTCGGGTTCGTGATCGACGTTCATGCGCATGAGCCAGAGACGATCTACGTCGTCCCCATCAAGAGCGACTCGGAGCACTTTCCGCTCGAGGGGAAGTTGCGAGTGTACCGCAGCCGCACGGGCGGAAACGAATGGGAGGCGCTCACCAAAGGTCTCCCGCAGAGCAATTGCTATGTCAACGTGTTGCGCGACGCGATGGCCGTTGACCAGCTCGATTCCTGCGGCGTCTATTTCGGTACCACCGGCGGGCAGGTGTATGCGTCGTCCGACGCCGGAGACAACTGGGCGCCCATCGTCCGCGATCTTCCGGCCGTGCTTTCTGTTGAGGTGCAGACGCTGCCATGATTCGAGTGATCCTCCCACAACATCTGCGGACGCTGGCGCGCGTCGAGGGCGAGGTGCAGGTCGAAGTCGTGGGTTTGGCCACGCAGCGCTCGGTGCTGGACGCGCTCGAAGCCCGCTATCCGATGCTGTGTGGCACGATGCGCGACCACGCGACGCAAAAGCGCCGGCCGTTCATAAGATTCTTCGCCTGCGAGGAGGACCTGTCCCTCGAGTCGCCGGACACCCCGCTGCCCGAAGCCGTCGCGACAGGAGCCGAGCCCTTTCTGGTGGTCGGGGCGATCGCCGGTGGCTAGTCTGGCGAAAGAAGAGCTTTCCGACGCTTACATTGAGGTGCGCTATGACCGCAAAGGCTGGCTACTCGACCCCCATGCTGCACGTCGCAGAAATCGAGAAATCGATCCAGTTCTATGAACTATTGGGATTTGACACTGTGGACACGGACCGCTGCAAGCCCCTAGGATGGGCGCGCCTGCACTGTGAAGGCGGCGCGGTGAAGTTCTTGAGGGCGGAGGAGCCCGTAGATGCTTCCGCCCATGGGGTGATGCTATGCATGTACACACCCGACTTGACGGGGTTGCGCGAGCACCTGTTGGCCAGCGGGGTCAAAGTGCCCCCGATCAAATACCCAGAATACATGCCCAGCGGTGAAATCGCGATTGCGGACCCGGATGGCAACATCATTGTGGTTTCACACTGGGGAAAATCCGAGCACGAAGCATGGGAGAAGCGAATCAGCGAGAAAACCTAGCCCATACCCGCCCGTGGCCAGCAAGTTCGTACAACGCAATCGAATGCCTGTTTCCATAGAAAACCTGAACCTGCCGGTCTCACCGCGGGTTGTCCGACGTGCAGGTAGAACCGGGGTTCAAGTGGTTGCGCCGAGCTTGCGCGAGCGTTCCCACACTCCTATACTTCAAGCTCTTCGGGGGATTGTGCAGCACGGATTCGCGCCTGATTTAGCGCGGCGTTTCCCCCGATCCTGCGCTGGAAGGAGTTCATCCGATGAAGTCATCGCGCCGTAATTTCCTTTTGACTGCCGTCACTGCGCCCTTGGCGGCACGCCTCGACCCTTGGGGGCAGGGCCGTTTTGAGGCCGTGGCGGCCATGCTGCCCGCCGGGCAAATGCAATTTGAGAATCCGCAACTCATTCGCTACGACGCGAAGTGTTTCACCATCAATGGCAAGGATACACTGATCGTGAGCGGCGCGTTTCATTACCCCCGCTGTCCCAAGGCGCTCTGGCGCGACCGCTTGCAGAAATTCAAGCTGGCGGGATTCAACACCATTGAAACCTACGCCTTCTGGAATTATCACGAGCCCTACGAAGGCAAAGTGGACCTGTCGGAGTTTGAGGAATTCGTCAAACTCGTTCACGAGATGGGTTTTATGATGATTGCCCGTCCAGGCCCCTATGTCTGCGCGGAATGGGAACGCGGGGGATTTCCTTCCTGGGTGGCGGCCAAGCGCTTCCCCCTTCGAACCCCTAACCCGGAGAGCCTGCGGACCTCGCAGCACTGGTACTCGGAAGTTCTCCCCATCATCATGCAGCACCAGGTGACGTTGGGCGGCCCAATCATCATGGTGCAGGTGGAAAATGAGTACGACTTCAGCGCGCCCATTCCCGATGCTGACAAGCGCGAGTACGTTCGCGCCCTGGCCAAAATGGTGTGGAATGCCGGCATCAACGTGCCCGTGATCACCTGTTGGACGAAACAAGCGCGCGAGAATAGTGACCCTGACATGGCGCGGATCATGGATACGTGCAATTTCTACCCGCGCTGGAAGATCGTGGCGGAACTCACCCACCAGCTAGAGAAATTGCGCCGCGAAGAGCCCGCCTCACCCCTGGGGATCACGGAACTCCAGGGCGGATGGTTCAGCGAATTCGGCGGCGTGCTTGCGGTGAATCAGGAGGGCGTGGACGCCGCGCAGGTCAACATGCTCACCAAGACCGCGCTGGAGCTGGGGGTCACATATTTTAATTATTATATGGGCTTCGGCGGCACCAATTTCGATTGGGCCGCGAAGAAGCTGACCACCACTTATGACTATGCCGCGCCAATCCGCGAACCCGGCGGGCTCTGGGACAAGTACTACGCCGTCCGCGGCATCGGCCAGTCTTTGCGCGTACTGGGCAGCGTCCTGACTCGCGCGGCGGCTCAGCCGGGCGTGCAGTGTACGAACGCCCACGTCAGTGTGAGTGAACGCACCAACGGCCCGAGCGCGGTATTGTTTGTCCGCGAAAACGCCAACGCCCCGCAGCGCTTCAAGATGACTTTCATCGATTCCCACAGCCCGAGCAAGCGCTTCATCTTTGCTCCCCGGCAGAGCGAATTGGAACTCGCGCCACGCGAGATGAAAATGCTGCCGGTTCAGATTCCCATTAGCGGGGGAAGGCTGTGCTACTCGACGGGGGAAATGTTGACCCACGGGGTCAACCTGGACCGCGACTTCCTGATCCTGTACGACGTGCTGGGGCGGATTTTGGAGATGGGCCTCGCCACCGAGGACGAACCGAGACTGGAAGGCGACACAGCTTATCGGTATTGGGATCCGGAATTCGAAACCTCGGTTCTGGCAGTGCAGGTTGGCGCCACGGAAAAAATGCTGCTGTACAAGGATCACCTTCAGGTCTTCGTCGTGCCGCGCGACAAAGCCCTGCACACCTTCCTCTGGGAGTTCCCTCCCAAGATCGTCCCCGGTTCCGAGGAAACCAAGACGGTGGTGGCTCCGATCCTGACCGACGCCTATGCCCTGGTCGGATCGGGCACCCTCAAGACCCGCGCCTGGGTGGATTTGGAGTTCCTCCCCGGGCAGCACGATGTGGCGGTGATGCTCCCGCCGCTTCCGGTGAAGTGCCGGCTCGATGGCCTCGTGACCAACTTCCAATATGACCGGCCCTGGCACCTCGCGCGCGTCCATGTGACTACGCCCGGCTTGCCCTTTGAGCCCGTCAACCTGAGCGGGGGCGACGCTTGGGTGGAAAAGTTTGATACTGCCAACGGCGAGTGGCTGACCAGCCCTCTGCATGCGCTCGAGGACATAGGCACGGTGCCGTATGGTTACGTGAAGTATCGCGCCCAGTTTACCTATAAGGGCGAGGCGCAAATGATTATCACGGCGCGGGCCGACGACGCAAAGAAAGTCTTCGTGAACGGCAAACTTGTACCTGAGGCATCTAGCAAGGAAAAGTTCCTGACATTCCCGCTTGCAAAATACGCCCAACCAGGTAGCAACCTGGTGGAAATCTCCTATGAACTCTTCGGCGCCCCCAACTTTGGCGAAAACCTGGGCGAGTTGAAAGGGCTGTCTGACGTCAGTATCGGGGGTGACTTCACCCCAACGAGCATCGGTTCCAGTTTCGCGGGGTCCATGGGCTTGGCGGCTTGGCAAATCCAGCGCTATGGCGCCCTGCTGCGAGGACGGGAAATCGACCCGCAAGCCGGTGTATGGACTCCCGCGTCGTTCCTCGGCGGCGGGGGAAATGAACCCCCTGTCCCTGCCTTCACGTGGTGCCGTGCGAAATTCACCCTGCCACCGCCCGATGAGGCTTGGAAAATACCCTGGAAGCTCACCTTCGACGCCGACTGCGACGCGCTCATTTTTCTCAATGGTAAATCTGTAGGGCGCTACGTCACCATCGGCCCGCAGAGGGATTTTTATCTTCCCGAACCGTATCTTTCACCGGTCGGCGAAAACAACCTGACGTTTCTTCTGGCTTATACCGACCAGACCCATCACTTGCGCAAACTGCAGGTGGCGCCTTACGCGGAGTTCTCGGTCCGCCGGACGCGCATGGAGTTTGAGTGGTGACCGCCGGAAGGGCAGGGCTTCAGCCCCGCCGCAATCGCGGGGCCGCGCCCGCGGCCTCGGCGAGTTCCATTCGCCAGAGATTTCCCCCTGCAAGGGCTGCTCCGCCTTCAGTTGCGAAGTGCATTGCGGGCAACGAGCGGCCGCGAGGGGAATCTGCGAATAGCAGTACGCGCATGGCTTCAGCGCGGGGGCGGCGGGGACCGGCGCGGGCGCGCGCAGCCTAATCACCTGCCGCGCCGCCACCCCAGGGCGGCGCGCTGGCTGCCAGATAGGCTACTTTTGTTGCTTGACAATCGCCTTCCAGTGTGCTAGCCTAAAACAGTGGCAAGGGCCTGAACCGGGCAAGCGCGCTCGGCGCGGCGCTACCCTCGGCATCCCGGCGTTGAAAGGGGCCTTGGCGGCGGGTCGAAAACGGACCGGATGTCAGCAAAATGACGAAGCTGAGAACATATTGAAAACAAAGGATGTCAAACCTGGGTTTTCCCAAAACGAAGCTGAGAACATATTGAAAATGGGGCAGTTAATAGAAAAGCGAAAATAAAGCGAACACTGACATTTTATCCCCACGTTGAAACCCCTTCAATAAGCTCACGGGAAAGCAAGTCGCGACGTTGCCCTCGGAGCACCCCAAGGCCCCAGACTTCCAAAAGGAGCAGGTAGTGCCGAACGTTGGTCTTTCACAGCATACGGTTGGGACGATGATAAACATACACTAAATTATTAACCTGCGCGGGTGGCCCACATGCTGTTTAATGCGCAGAACAAAAAGCCGCGGAGAAATGGGGCTCGCCGCGGGATAACGCCGCGCTGCTCGTCTGGCAAATCACCTTGCGTCGCCGCGTGGTTTTGCTTGCCATTTTGACCCGCTTCATTGCAAAGTGAATGGGATACGCCATTCTCGACGGAATCGCACCGATGAACCCTTCACCTCGAATTCGCTTCGCCAAATCCGGACGCCTGGACCGTTCCCTGGGCCTGGGGGTGATCGGGTTGGGGACCGTCGGCACGGGCACTCTGAAGGTTCTGGCCGAGCACCAGCGCGAAATCCAGCGGCGGCTCGGGTTCGATCTCCAACTCAAGGTTATCTGTTCCCGCAGCGTGCATAAGCGGGACCTCTCGTGGTTGCACCAGCCCGTCAAGC
>Ga0326727_10020596_pt1 | contig 13073 bp, 10 predicted proteins | sample MB2enrmetagenome_FD_207643 | JGI IMG/M metagenome (GOLD analysis project Ga0326727, IMG submission 207643) | Lab enriched peat soil microbial communities from McLean, Ithaca, NY, United States - MB29MY | ecosystem: Environmental > Terrestrial > Soil > Wetlands > Peat | place: USA: New York...
TCGCGGCACGGAGAGTAAAGTGATCAACCGTCGAGAGATGTTGAAGATTGCATGCGCTGCAAGCGCCTGCAGCGTCGTACCCTTGCCGGCTTTGGCCGCGCAATCACCGTCTTCGCAACAGAAGACCAAAGTTGCGTGCAGCTTGAAGCGCCTCATGCTGCGCCATACCTGGACCACCACGATGTCTTCAAGCGAATACCGTGACACCGTGCAGTTCCAGTACCGGCGCGACGGCATTACCGGTTACGGCGAAGGCGCGCCCATCGTTCGCTACCAGGAATTTCCCGAGCAGGCGATGAAGGCCATCGACGCGATGAGCGGGCAAATCGCCTCAGGCGATCCCTGGATGTATCGCAACTTCCTGGCTCAGGTGCGTCGCGCGCTTGGCGATCGTCAACACGCCGCCATGGCCGCCGTCGATATTGCTGTCTTTGACTGGCTCGGCAAGAAGCTGGGCCTGCCTCTCTACCGGTTTCTCGGCCTCGATCCGGCCGATGCGCCCATTACCGACTTTTCCATCGGCATCGATACGCCCGAGATCACTCGCCAGAAGACCCGCGAGGCAGCCGATTTTCCGGTGCTCAAAGTCAAGGTCGGCCTGCAGACCGACGAGGCCACTATCGAGGCCGTGCGTAGCGTCACCAACAAGCCCATTCGTGTGGATGCCAACGAAGGATGGATCGACAAGGAAGAAGCTGTTCGCAAGATTAACTGGCTTGAAACCCAGGGCATCGAGTATGTTGAGCAGCCCATGCCCGCGCACATGATTGAAGAAACGAAGTACGTGCGCGGCAAGGTCCATCTGCCCATCTTCGCTGACGAGGCCTGCACTGATGTCGCCATGATTCCTCGCCTCACCGAAGCCTACGACGGAATCAATGTGAAGCTCGACAAGTCAGGCGGCATTCTCGAAGCCTTGCGCTGGATCGAAGTCGCCCGCGCGGTGAACTTGAAGGTCATGCTCGGCTGCATGGTCTCCAGCTCCTGCACCGTCACCGCCGCCGCCCACTTGTCGCCATTGGTCGATTATGCCGATCTCGATGGCAACCTGCTGGTGGCCAACGATCCCTGGCTTGGCGTCCGCGTTGAGAAGGGCAAACTCCTGCTTCCCAACGGTCCGGGCCTTGGACTCACCGCGCAGCACAGCTAGAGAATCGCGCATCAAGCTCGGACGCTGCCGCATCACTCGTTCAGGTGCGAAAGCCCGCATTCATATTGCCGCACCGCCTGGATGTCCGAGAATATAAGCGAGGATCATGAATATGCCGACATCGTTGACCCAATTGAAGGCCTGGAAAGCTCTCCAAACCCACTACGGCCAACTCCGCTCTCTGCATCTGCGCGATCTCTTCGCGGCTGACCCGAAACGCGGCGAGCAATTCACGGTCGAGGCTCTGGGTCTTATCTTCGACTATTCCAAGAATCGCATTACCGGCGAAACCATCAAGCTGCTCATCGATCTGGCGCGCGAGTCCGGCCTCCAATCGCGATTCGACGCCATGTTTCGCGGCGACAAGATCAACATCACTGAAGGCCGAGCGGTCTTGCATGTCGCCCTGCGCGCGCCCCAAGGCGCTTCCATCGTTGTCGACGGCCGGAATGTCGTCCCTGAAGTCCACGCCGTCCTCGACCGCATGGCTGCATTCTCCAACCGTGTCCGCGGCGGCGAGTGGAAGGGCCACACCGGCAAGCGCATTCGCAACGTCATCAACATCGGCATCGGCGGTTCTGACCTCGGCCCGGTCATGGCCTACGAGGCGCTCAAAGCCTACAGCGATCGCGCCATGACGTTCCGCTTCGTATCCAACGTGGACGGCACCGACTTCGCTGAAGCTGTCCTCGGCCTCGACCCCGCCGAGACTCTCTTTATCGTTTCTTCAAAAACCTTCACCACGCTGGAGACAATTACCAACGCCCAATCCGCTCGCGCCTGGCTGGTGAACGGTCTCGGCGGCGACGAAAAATCCGTTGCCAAACATTTCGTCGCCGTCTCCACCAACGCCGATGGAGTGGGAAAGTTCGGCATCGATACCGCCAATATGTTCGGCTTCTGGGACTGGGTCGGCGGGCGCTATTCCATGGACTCGGCCATCGGCCTGGCCACCATGCTGGCCATCGGGCCTGAAAACTTTCGCGCCATGCTCTCCGGCTTTCACCAGATGGACGAGCACTTCCGCACCACGCCCTTCGAGCGCAATCTCCCCGTCCTTCTCGGCCTCCTCGGCATCTGGTACACCGATTTCTTCGGCGCTCAGACCGTCGCCGTCTTGCCCTACGAGCAATACCTCAAGCGCTTCCCAGCCTACCTTCAGCAGTTGACCATGGAGAGCAACGGCAAGCACGTCACCATCGCCGGCGATCAAGTCGATTACGATACCAGCCCCGTCTATTGGGGTGAACCCGGCACCAACGGCCAGCATTCCTTCTATCAGCTCATCCATCAGGGAACCCGCCTGATCCCCTGCGACTTCATCGCCTTCGGCAACTCGCTCAACCCGCTCGGCCGCCATCACGACATGCTGCTGGCCAACGTCTTTGCGCAGAGCGAGGCGCTGGCCTTCGGCAAGACTCTCGAACAGGTCAAGGCGGAGGGCACGCCCGATTGGCTGGCGCCCCATCGCGTCTTCGCCGGCAACCGTCCCTCCAACACCATCCTCGCCGACCGGCTTACGCCCCAGCTTCTCGGCAAACTCGTCGCCCTCTACGAGCACAGCGTCTTCACCCAGGGCATCGTCTGGCAGATCAACTCCTTTGACCAATGGGGCGTCGAACTCGGCAAGGTCCTGGCGCAGCGGATCGTTCCGGAACTTGAAAGCCCCTCCGATCCGCCCCTCCAGCACGACAGCTCAACCAACAACCTCATCCGCCGCTACCGCAAGTTCAGGCAGTGAGCATCGCAGCCAACACCCGCGCAGCTATCTTCGCTGGGCGCTCTAGAACTTCCACACCAACCCGCTGGATATGCGGCCGAAGTTGTTAGGTATGCCGGGGTACTGGTAGAAGGTCTCGGTAACCGGGTTGTTGAGGGCGAAATCCCAGTGCTGATAGCCCCCGCTCACACGGAATGCCAGGTGCCCCGAGAGCGGCGTGTCCAGCCCGCCACCCATCAGGTTTGTAAACGCATCGGCCGAGCCTCGTTGGCCGTTTGGCCCCCAATTCTTGTTTGCGCTGGCGTTTCCCCCGTACACCTCCGCAAAAATAATCTCTTTCCCGATCTTGCGGTCGTATTGCGCGCCCGCCAGGATGAACAGTAAGTCTTGCGGCGCGCCCAGGTTGCTCCCGCGGTACGAGTAGGTGTCGATCTTGAACCGCAACCCGTGCCAGGATTGGAAGCCCAGGGCGAAATCCCATCCGTTCAGCGGCTGGCGCGATCCTGGCAACCCATCAAGGGAGTTGGAGAGCAGCGTATAGCCGCCGTAAATCTGCTTGCCCGTGCGCTTCTCCGATTGCGCGTGAACCACGCACGAAACGCATAGCAGTGCCATCAGCGGAAAGAGACGAGTCGGCATTCAGGACCTCATCTTGACGTCAATTCAATCCATCGTATCAAGCAGCTCCGGCTATCCGTTCCTGCACCGCAACCCCCCGGGATCAAAAGCACCACCCCCGCAATCAACTGCTCAAGGATTTGCTTTTAATCAAGCGACGGTTTCAGAGCCGGGTGCCGGCGCCCCATCGGGGAACCCTCCGGGTCCGCCGTCCTCTTGGCGCAAGGGCGGGAAACCACAAACTACCCCCCCGCCTCGATCCTGCCCTAATCCCTACCCCCAATTACCTATTCCCTGTCCACTCTTCACTTTCCCCTGCCTCTATGCTTTATAGTCAAAAAGGAATGGCAACAGCTGCAACCAAGAACGACGCGGGACAGAATTCACAGCAAGGGTTCGTCTATCTTCCTCTCATCGCCGGATGGCTGGTGCCCGGCGCCGGACATTTTCTCCTGCGCAAGTGGGGCCGCGGAGCGCTGCTCGCCGCCTCCATCGTGGGCATGTTCGCGCTCGGCCTGGCCATGAAGGGCAAAATCTACACCGGCGCGCAGGACATTCTCGACATGCTGGGGATGGCCGGCGACCTGGGCAACGGGCTGCTCTTCTTCGTCAGCCGGGTTCTGGGCCTGGGCGCCGACCAGGTGCAGGTGACCACCGCCGACTACGGCACCAAGTTCATCGTTGTGGCTGGCCTGCTCAACGTGATTGCCGCCGTTGACGCTCACAATCTGCGCACCGGGAGGAAATCGTGATTCACGCCTCCCACTTTACCGCGGTCCTCTTGTTCGCGCTCTTCGCCTCCACCGTCTTCGGCATCACCATGCGCGAAACCCCGCGCCGCATGTTCCGCTATGGCATCTATTGCTTTACGCTCTTTGTCGGTTCCGCCATCGTCCTCAGCTGGGTAATGTTCCTCATCGCCCGATAGCCTCCGTCTCTGAAGTTCATTTCATAAAAGCAGTCATCCTGAGCGCAACAATATTGGACTGTCATTCTGAGCGAAGCGCAGCGGAGTCGAAGAATCCGCGGTTGCTTTTTGCGAGCCGGCGGAGGGAGGCGGGGGTTTCAACCCCCGCATTAAGCAGTTAGAATTGACGCGGGCTTTAGCCCCGGAGGAACGGTTTTTCCGGCCTATTCTGCTGGCCCTGCAATTCGTCGAGGGCGAAGTCGTTTAATGAACAAACTCTGGCACGCGCAAAACAAAATGCCGCCCAAGCCCACTCTGGAGCAGAGAATCCAGTGGCACCGGGAACACCAGAAGCATTGCGCCTGCCGTGAAGCCCCGAAAGGCCTGCTCAAACCCCTCAAGACCATCAAGCAGAAATAAGACCGGACCCTTCCCCAGCCGCGGACCAGCTAGAGGCTAAGCAATCCCATCCCGCTTCCACACCGCTGCGTCGAACCGGTGCGTGCACGTGTACCCCTCAGCCAGGTAGAGATCGATGGCCTCTCGATTGGCTTCGGTCACCGTAAGAGAGATTTCCGTGGCGCCCTGCCGCATGAAGCAGAAGGCGGCCACTGAGAGCAGCATGCGGGCCATCCCGTGGCGCCGGTACGCGGGATGCACGCACACTTGCGTGATGTGGCCGCTCTCCGGGCTTACCCGCGAGCCCAGCACCAGGGCCACAAATTCGCGGTTGGCGCGATGCACCACCACGTGCGACACCGGCGCTGAGAAGGCGCCGCAACCGGAGTAGCGCACGATGTTGTTGAGAAAGCGCATCGAGCCGTGAACCGAGCGGTACTGATCGTTGATCAGGCTGTCGGGATGATTGCGATAGGCCTCGCAGATCAGCCGTGCCGCGGGGGTTAGATCCTCGTCGCGCCACGGCCGCAGCTCCAGCTCGCCGGGCAGGTTGCTTTGCGGCGCGCTCCACAGCCCCTCAAGATGCTGCACCATGAACAGCCGCCTGAAAAGCTCAAATCCAGCCTCGCGAAAAACCGCGGAGTGGGTGCCTGAAGGGTGCACCAGAAGTTGCGATTCGATGCGGTCCACCTGCGGCGAGTTCACCAGCAACTCCAGCAGGTGTTTCAGCAGCGTGTCTTCGATCGCGTGCGCCGACTCGCGATCCGCGGCCATGGCAAACACGTCGCCGATTACCGCCTTGGTCTCCTCGTAGACGCAGAAAACGTACCCGATCACCTGTTCCGCCGAAACCGCCGCGTACCCCGGCAACATATGGTTGTCCAGATACTGCATCAGCAATCGCGCCGACGCCCGATAGTCCCAGTGCAATCGTTGGCTCCAGAGTGCCCCTTCAGCCTCCAGCACAGAGCGCAACGTCGGCGCCGAAAAGTGCCGCAGGTCGAGAATCTCGCTGGAAATACTCGAAGCCATGCTTCTCCTCTGGATTATTGACCGATCCTGGCCGGACCCTGCTGGAACAGTACACTCAAAAAACGCTGCTTTTCTTCAAGGCACGACTTCAGATGCTGCGGAAAGACTCAATTCGGTGCAGGGTCCTGGCTTCAGTCCGCACATAAATTCAATAGAATCAACGTGGACTTTAGCCACTGAAGTGTGCTCCCCGGAGACATCGTTTGCCATTCCCCAACTTCCGCAGCCCGTGGATACTGGCCCAGCCTCGCGACGAGCGGCTCCATTTGAGCCGTTCATGTCGCAATACCCTTCCGGACACTTTGACACGAGTTGCCGCCAAGTGCAACTTGAGGCGCGATTTAAAAGGGTATGGTCTATCGAGCACCTACCATGTAGACTTCCAATCCCTGCTCCGGCCAACTGAAGACCTCTTCATAATGTCGGCCTTCCAGGTACTCTTCCAGTGCGGCCGGGGTGTGCAGGTCCACTCCGTCGCGGCCCGTTACCCGCGCCACCAGCAGGTGCTGCTCGTCGGGCACGCCGCTTTGCTCATAGTTCACCACTTCGCGATTGCGATAGAACGAGAGTCCATACTCAGTGTCGCGACGCACGCGAAAAACTGCGACAGTCTCGCTCTCCGGAGCTTCTGAAGCCAGCTTTTCTACCAGCGGCCGCGCTGAGTAGGAGCGGTCCAGCAGGTGAATCACGCGTTTGCTGGCGCTGACCTCTGGAATGGCGAAGAACGGGCCTACGCCATAGAGAAACAGAACCAGCAACACCAGCACTCCGCAGGTAACCAGCCGGAGCCGGGCCACGCCGAAGCCTTTGGTCACGATCAGAATAAGCAGTGCGGCGCCGGAGGCGGCCAGCACGGCGGCGATAAGTGCGTGCGTGGGCGGAAACTGCGCGCCATGAGCCACGAACCAGGGCAACAGCAGCACGGCCACGGTCATCACTCCGCAAAGCACGGCGTGGCCCAGCAGAATCCAGCGGTTCAGCCCCGGCTGACGGCGGCGGAACAGATAGTCTCCCGTCAGGATTGCTATGGGAGGAATCGAGGGCAGAATGTAGCCCGGCAGCTTGGACTGCGAGAAAGAGAAAAAGACAATTGGAATGAGCGCCCACAGCACCAGAAACTCGGGAAAGGCGTCGCCGGGACGGCTGGCGCAGGGCATCGCGCTGCGGGAATGGCGCAGCCGCCACTCGGCCACCGAGGTTTGGACGCCGTCGACCAGCGCGCGCCCGGAAATCACCGTCCACGGCATGATGGCCAGAACCATCACCGCGAGGTAGTACCAGAATGGCTGGGCGTGCTCATAGCGATCGGTGGCGAACCGCTCCAGATTGTGCTCCAGAAAGAACTCGCGGAAGAAGGTGGGATTCTGGTGCTGGACGGCAATGAACCAAGGCAGCACCATGGCCAGGTAGAGCACCATCCCTGGCCACCAGAACGAGCGCAGCACGATCGCCAATTCGCGTCGCAGAATGGCAAAGGCAGTAATGATGAGGGCGGCCAGAAGCGGCGCGACCGGTCCCTTGGCCAGCGTAGCCAGGCCGGTGAAGAAGTAGATGTCGTAGAGCCAGAACTTTGAGCCGGTCTCGTACCAGGCGTACCAGCCGAGCAACCCGATGGCCAGCGGCGCCGCCATTTGCATGTCAGTCGAAGCACCGCGGGCAAAGCCGATAATTCCCACGCAGGCCACCGTGATCAATGCCGCGTCCAGGTGTCCGCCGGGACGGAATCGTCGCATGTGCAGGTAGATCAGGCCGATCATGATGAAGGCAAAGGTGGTCGAGGGCAGCCGCGCGCTCCAGTCATGAACTCCGAAATCCTGAAACAGAAACATCGCCCGCCAGTAGTAGAGTGCCGGCTTCTCCAGCCAGGGATGGCCGTAGAGATAGGGCGTAACGCAGGCGCTCAGGCGGTCCTTCAGGGTGTCGGCGGAGTCGAAGCGCACCAGCATCTCGTGCGCGATCTGGGCATAGCGGGGCTCGTCGGCGCCCACCAGCCCCAGACCGGCGCCGCCCAGCAGTGGGGTAAGTCCGTAGACCAGAAAGAAGACGGTGAAGGCCAGAAACACAGCTGCTTCGCGGACCGTGGCCCAGGGCGGCAGCCGCTTACGCCGGTTTGCGTGCAATTCCGGAGCAGGTGGTTCCAAGGTAGTTTCCACTTCCAGTAATTCTCCGGGCGGCATGCGGTAGCTTCTTCGCTCAGAACGGCTGGGGGAGCCGCACTAGCTTCCGCGCTCGCAAGAGACGCGAAGATGGCGCCTGAATTTCAACAGGGACAAGGCTAACAGATTGGCGCGGAATCTCCATAAACCTGACGACCGATTCCTGCCGCGATTGGCGCGCTATTACTCGATCGGAGCTTCCAACTCCGTCGCCGGCTTCTGTTCAACCGGCGCCTTCTTCCGTTTGCGCGAGCGGTCCATCAGCTCCTCAATGCGCGCCTGGAAGCGGCCTGAGCGGTCGGCCAGAAAGCTCAGTTCGGGCACGTGGCGTACCCCCATGCGTTCTTTTAACTCGAATCGAATGTAGCCCTTAGCCGCTTCAAGGCCGGCGATGGTGTTCACTTCGGCCTGGGCAATATCTTTCACCGAGTTGTCCACGGCCACGTAGACCCGGGCCGACTTTCCGCCCGGATTCAGCAGCACCTCGGTGACGTAACAGAAGTCGATGCGGGGGTCGGAAAGTTCGCCCTCGATCATGGCACCGATCTCCAGCTTTAGCGTCTCCGCCACCCGGTCCTGATGATGCTTCCGCGCTCGATGCTCCGGCATGGCTTCCTCCCGCTCAGCTAAACCATTCAGCATAGCAGAGCTCACCGAGCCAGGAAGCAGACACCAAAAGTGGGACTGTACCGGGGCCAGAAATGGGGTTGTGCAGGGCCTGAAATGGTCGCTTATAAGCAGCGACGTAAACGTTAATGGTTCGCTTATAGGGTTACGAAACAGGGCCAAAGGTTCGCTTAAGTGGTTGCACTTCTTTGAGGCCTTAACTCTACAGGGTTGCGAAATGCGCGATTTGGCTGCTGAGAATTTTCCATTCTGGAGGAAAGGGTTGCTGAGAACTAGCCTGAAAACCTCAAAAAGGGGGTTTATTGAGGTTAATTGGGGGTTTTCGGGAGGTTTACGGAGGTTTTCGGGAGGTTTTTTTGCACAGTGGGCAGTGCACAGTTAACAGTGGACAGCGGGTCAGCGGGGCGGCGAGTCAGCGGGGCAGGGATCGGCTGCTAGCTGTTAGCTTTTAGCCGGGTGGGCCGGAGCCGGGGCCGGCGGGAGGAGCGGGCGGTAGGGCTTGGGTTGTCGGCCGTCCGGGGGCTACCGGTGGCATTCAGGAAGAACGCTTCCCGCATGCCGACTTTCCGTTACCTATCTTGCCGTAAAGAGGACAACTGAGTAGTATCTTCCCAATCCCCGATTTCTGCTTCGAAGGCGCGCCAATGTTCGATCAGGCCCCAGCAACAGCCGAATTATGGTGGCAAAAACCTGAATGGGTCACGGGTCTAAGCACTGCAGTGGGAGCGCTTCTGGCTGGTGTCTTCGGACTACTCGAACTCCTAAACAAGAGACGGGAAAGGCAGCTTCGGATTTGTAAAGCCGAAGATCTGGACCCCGGCGACATCGTGGGGGGGTTCCGGGCTAAGGGATGCACCGAATACTTACCTATTCCGGCGGACGCTGAGATATTGCCCGCTTTGTTGGAAGGGGGGTCCGTCGGTTTGCAGGGGCGCCCCGGCATTGGCAAGTCTCATACTGCTGTTCAAGCTATCCGTCAACTGGGGCTCTCCGCTCACGCAGGTAGGCACAATGTTGTGTGGTGGATCCAAAAGCTCTTGTGCACACTCAGAATTCCCGGCTTCGCGCAGGCTCGAGATTGGTATGTGATTCGCCCGCCCCGCCAAACTCTGCTGGTTGCAAGCCAGCTCCGGATCCGAAAACGCCGCTATGTTCTCCTGCTAGATGACATTAACGATTACGCGCGCGATGACGAGGGCACGGCGGTCCTCGACCTGCTCGATACGCTGCAGTCTCAAGCACGGGAATTCATCGTTGTTTCCACCCTTCGCGTTACTACTCCTGAAATTGAATCTGTGCAGTCGATCTCGAAGATATTCGGGCGCTGGAAATGGATTGACCTGGCAGACTGGTCCTACGCGCAAGGGAATATGCTTGCTCAAAAATGCGGAACCGGATTGGATAAATGGGATGGAACGCCGCTTTCCGTCAAGCAGCCCTCCTCGGAGATGCAGAACAACTACAAGGCCCTCAAAAGCGGCAGTCAGGCTAAAGCAGTCATTCGCTGCCTTGCCTTGCTCAAGAATTATGGGATTGATCCCGTTCCACGATCCTTTCTTGAGACCTTGTGCGCGTCAGCCATCTTCAATATTCCGCTATCTCAGTTTGAAGCGGCGCTGTCGACTGTTAATGGCATCGGCTTTCTAAAGTCGGCTGGCCAGTTTGTGGCCGCCTACGGCCCGTATCTCGACACAGTCGACGACTGGTCGCCTGACGCCCCCCGGAACTACGCGGTGCTTCGCGACCTTCTGGTTGCCGAGCGGCGCCTGGATGAAATGATCGACGTTGCAGCTAGGTGGTATGGACTGTGCAAGTACGATGAAGCCGAGCGAATCTGCCGCAGATGCCTGGAATTCGCCCCTCGGGCACCTTTCTGCCATTACTGGCTCGGATTGGTCCTACGAAGGATGGGGGATCTAAAGGGGTCGGAAACAGAATTTCGGGCGGCGGTATACTTCAACCCGCAATATGACCGCGCCCGCTCGATGTTGGCACACATATTGCTATTGCAAGGGAGAAATGATGAAGCTGAGCGGTGCTACGCCGCCGTTCTGCGTACGGCCCCGAAGATGATAGAGGCGCACATCGGCATGGGAGCGGTTCTGCTCGACAGACATGACTACGCTGGGGCCGCCTCAAGATTCCAGGAGGCTCTGGAGTTGAACCCCAATTCCGCGCGGGCACATTGCTTTCTGGCCGAAACGCTTTACTATTTGGGCCGCAAGGAAGAGGCCTCAAATTCTTACAAGCGCGCGGTCGAATTAGGGCCGAAATTGCTCGAAACTCACATTGGTTACTCCCGCTTCCTGTGTGAGAACGACGAATTTGGTGCGGCCACTCGGGAGGCGGAAGAGGCTATTCGAATAGCGCCGGATTCCGCCTGGGCACATTCCCTCCTCGGAGAGGCCTTGCTCGGCCTCCGAGAACTGGACGACTCGGAACGAGAATACCGCAAGGCGATCTCCTTCGACCCGGATTTCCACGACGCTTACATTGGCTTGGGCATTGTACTGCTTGAGAAAAAGAATTACATCGATGCGCGCGATGTATTCGCAAAGGCTGTTGGCCTTCAGCCAAACGCGGCACGTTCACACAGCTTCTTGGGGGAAGCTCTGTCTCAACTGAATCAGCTCTCTCAGGCAGAAGCATCCTACCTGGCCGCCGTCGAGCTGGACCCGCAAATGCCCGAGCCATACACCGGACTAGGACGTGTGCTCTTGCGGAAACCGGACTATATCGGTGCGGAAGACGCATTCCGTAATGCGCTTCGCCTCAAAGGGGACAACGCTTGGATCTACTCCCGCCTTGGCGAAGCGCTACGCCTTGAGGGGAAGCTCGACGAAGCGGAGCAGGCATATAATAAGAGCCTTTTGCTCGACAAGAACATTTTCTATTCGCAGATGGGCCTCGGGCTCATTCATCGCATAAGGAACGAGGGCCCAGAAGCCGAGGCTAGATTTCGCGACGCGCTAGCCATCGATCCCACCTCCGTGCAAGCCTATTCAGCACTGGCACCAATCTTGATCGCGCAACAGAAGTGGGAGGATCTGCGCGCCATTGAAGCGAATATCCTCAAGGTGGAATCTAAAAAGCCCATAACTTATTTTGGCCCCGGCATGTCGGCGATACGCTCACAGGACTGGAATACCGCGGTTTCAAACTTTCAAAAGGTAATTGAGCTTGAGCCTAAGCGCGCTCGCGCCTATCAACACCTGGGAGACGCCCTGCTTCACTTGGGTCGAGCGGGGGAAGCTGTCAACGCCTTGAAGGAAGCCGTTCGCCTTTCCCAGAAAATGTCAAAGGCTTATTACTTACTCGGAAAGGCCCTGTTTGCAAACGGCGATCTCCCGGAAGCTGAAGCAGCTTTGCGTGAATCCATCAAGATCAAACCATCCTTCGGTGAAGTCCATGAAGTTCTTGGCGAGACATTGGAACGATTGGATCGGCTCGTAGAAGCTATCGACAGTTATACTGCGGCACTTTCATTAAACCCGGAATTGGCAGAAGCCAAAAGCAGATTGCAGGCTCTTGAACAGCGCAGTGTCACCGGCTGAGTCTTGGATGTTCCGAGTGCGTCAGATTTAGACCTGCTAAGTGTTTGAAAATACGATAACATATAAATAAAAACAGAATCAGCGGTAACCCTCTGTCCGCGTCAATAAGTACCCAATGCGAGCAGCATAAGACATAGTTCTAAGCTGTTGCGAACAGCCCGAGGCGCTGATCCGCAGCGACCTATGGGAGAATCCAAAGGGATAGATAACGCCAAACGCCGCAGTGTTCTCTAAGCGGCTCGATGTCCCGACCGCCGGTGAACCGCGCTTGATTCCCCTGAGCCCGGGCACAGACGGTGCGTAGGGACTGGGGACGCGGGGCGCCCGGCTGAAGCCGTTCACGGTCAAGAACCTGACCTGTCAAGAGATTGCCGAGGGCTTCAGCTCTCGAGGTACTCCCAGAAGGAGTCGGCGAGCTCTGCGCCCAGCTCATTCAACATGCGGCGGGCGGCACGCTCCACCTCATCGATGAGGCCATGCAGGTATTCGCGGGAGCGGGAGATGGCTATCACGCCGATGGTGGCCGACTGCCAGATGACCGCTTCGTCCAGCTCCGCCACCGAGACGTTGAAGCCCTGCTTCAACTGGTCTTTGAGGGAGCGCACCACCTGACGCCGGTCCTTGAGCGACTGGGCGTGCTCGATGCGAATTTCGAGAGTCAACTGGGCGACAGGCATGGCCTTCAGGGGATTTACACGGACAGTTTAAGCCTGTTTGCGGAGGTCGGGCAGGATTTTTTTGAGAAACAAGAGCCCTGTTGAATCGGGCTTCGGCCGGTGGCGATGCGGGCTTTTAACTCGCCAGACCCGGCGGCCCTATATAATCGTGCGTTGCTTCCCTGGGAAGCAGCGGAGGACTGGAATGGACATATTCTTCATAGTTGTGCTGGCGATTGTCGCCATCATCGCTC
>Ga0326727_10020599_pt1 | contig 13070 bp, 7 predicted proteins | sample MB2enrmetagenome_FD_207643 | JGI IMG/M metagenome (GOLD analysis project Ga0326727, IMG submission 207643) | Lab enriched peat soil microbial communities from McLean, Ithaca, NY, United States - MB29MY | ecosystem: Environmental > Terrestrial > Soil > Wetlands > Peat | place: USA: New York...
AAAAAACAGATCGTCGGAGTGATCCGGGGAACCACCAGGGTTGCCCCAACGACGGTCGCGAACGGCTTGGAAGTGAATATAACGTGACCAAACCTCAAAAAAGTCACAAACTCTGAGCGCAGCGAAGCATCCCCGTAGTTTGTCGCCGGATGCGAAGCGCAAAAGCAACTGCCGGGATTCTTCGCCCGCCAAAAAGCGGCGGGCTCAGAATGACAGTTGGCTGAAAGCTGAGAGCTAATCATGAGTTGGACTCGATTCTTTCACCGCCGCTATTGGGACGAGGAGCGAGCGCGCGAACTCCAGGCTTATCTCGAAATGGAGACGGACGAAAACATTGCGCGAGGCATGTCGCCGGAAGAGGCTCGCTACGCCGCGCGCAGGAAGCTCGGCAACACCACGCTCATTCGGGAGGAGATCTATCGCATGAACAGCATTGGTTGGCTAGAAACGCTTTGGCAGGATCTGCGCTACGGGCTCCGCATGCTGGCGAAGAACCCCGGCTTCACGGTAGTTGCCGTTCTCACCCTGGCCCTCGGGATTGGCGCGAACACGGCGATCTTCAGCATAGCCAACGTGTTCATGTTCCGCCCCCTGCCGGTAACGGACGCCGAGCGCTTAACCGTGGTCGCGGTCCAGAGCAAGGGCCACGCCGATCCCTCCCCGATCTCCTATCTTGATTACCAGGAGTACCGCAGAGGAACCACCGCGGTTTTCGCCGGAATGACAGGTTACGCCCTGAGCGTCATTGGGCTCAGTTATCAGGGCCACGCGGACCGGCTTCTGGTGAGCTATGTACCGAGCAATTTCTTTGCGATGCTTGGCATTCGTCCGGCGCTCGGGCGGTTGATCAATCCCGGCGAAGGCGATGCGCCCAAGACGGGTCCGGTGGTGGTTCTTGGGCACAGCTATTGGGAGAAGCGGTTCGGTGGCGACCCGATGGTGATCGGACGCACCGTGGCTCTCGACGGCACCGCGGTAACGGTTATTGGAGTAGTTCCCGAGGAGTTTCATGGACCGTACAACCTGGTGGAGATGGACGCGTATGCGCCCTTTGGCTTGCTCGGATTCCACTTCGACAGTGTTTTCTTCACCTCGCGTGCCGATGGTGATGTGCGCGTGCTGGCCACCTTGAAGCCTGGCGTGAGCATCAAGCAGGCGCAAGCGGCGCTGAATGCGATCGGACAACGGTTGGCCGAACAGTATCCGCAATTCGACCAGGGGCAGAGAGTGCGCGTCATTCCAGAGCGGATTGCCCGGCCGGAACCCGCCGTGGCAGATTTCATGCCACTAATAGCCGGCATATTTTTCGTCATGGTTGGGTTGGTGCTCGTGGTGGCCTGCCTCAACGTCGCCAACCTGCTGCTGGCTCGGGCGGCGGCGCGCGAAAGGGAGATTTCGATTCGGGCCGCGCTGGGGGCGGGCCGCAAGCGCCTGCTGCGCCAACTGCTCACCGAAAGTATGCTGCTGGCGCTGGCAGGAGGGGTGGGCGGCGCACTCGCCGGCAACTGGGTGTGCCATCTGGCAGACGGTCTGCGGCCCCTCGGCGACCTGCCCATGCGGCTAGCCTTCGCCTTTGACTGGCGCGTGTTCACCTATGTCGCCGGCGTGACGCTCGTGGCTGGTGTTCTGGCGGGGCTCGTGCCGGCCGTGCGCGTGTTGCGCGCGGATTTGAACTCGGTCCTGCGCGAGGGTGGCCGCGGCCTGATCGGTGAAAGCGGCAGGCATTGGCTTCGCAACGGCCTGGTGATTGCTCAAGTTGCGGGCTCGCTCGTCGTGTTGGTGGCGGCCGGCCTGTTTACCCGCAGCCTCACCCGCGCGGAATCCATTGACCTCGGCTTTGATCCACACAACGTCCTGAACGTGGGATTCGACCCTGCGTTGAAGGGATACGATCAGGCGCGAGCGGAGGCGTTCTTCCGCGACTTGCTTGATCGAGCACGAGCCCTGCCTGGCGTGCAATCGGCCAGCTTGGCGTATTCCATTCCGCTCGGCATCTACAATGACGGCGGCCGGGTCTATGCCGAAGGGCAGACGCTTATGCCCTCCGAGCGCGTGGCGGGTGCCGGCTTCAATCCCGTCAGCCCGGAGTACTTCGCCACGCTGGGCATGCACATCTTGGAAGGGCGCGTTTTCACTGACGCCGACACTGCCGCTTCCCAACCAGTGGCCGTCGTCAACCAGACGATGGCCGCGCGGCTTTGGCCCCACCGCGACCCGATTGGGCAGCGCTTCAGCTACAAAAGCCCTTCCGGGCCTTACGTCACCGTGGTCGGCCTGGTGCGTGACGCCAAGACCACTGGCGTGCTTGACGTCCCTGGCATGTACTTCTACGTGCCTCAGACTCAGAACTACAGATCGATTCACGTCCTCCAGGTGCGAACGTCCGTCCCGCCCGAGTCCCTGGCCGCGTCCGTCAATGCGCTGGTGCGCACCCTCGACCCGGATATGCCGGTGTACGAAGTGATGACCATGGAACAGTCGCTACAGGGCGTCAACGGGTACTTTCTTTTCAAGATGGGAGCGGGGTTCACAGGCGCGCTGGGCGGACTGGGATTGCTCTTGGCGGTGGTGGGGGTCTACGGGGTGGTTTCTTTCACCGCGGGCCGGCGCCGGCACGAGATCGGCATACGCATGGCCCTTGGCGCCCAGCGCGGGAGCGTCTTCGGACTGGTGATTCGCCAGGCTGCCGCGCTTGTCTGCGCCGGCGTGGGCATCGGCTTGGTTGCAGCGCTCGCTTGCACTCGGATTCTCGGGAGCCTCCTGGTGGGCGTCTCCTCGTATGACCCCATCACTTACGCAGGCGTCGCGGTACTGCTATTGGCCGCCGCGTTGTTGGCGTGTTATATCCCCGCTCGCCGGGCCATGAAGGTCGATCCCATGGTGGCGCTGAGGTATGAATGAAGTTGTCAGTCATCAGTTTTCAGTTCTCAGATAAAAACCCGACCGCCGTTCGCTACTGATTACTGACGACTGAAAACTGACGACTCCAGGACGGAGTAAATCATGAGCTGGACTCGCTTCTTCCGCCGCCGCCACTGGGATGAGGAACGAGCGCGCGAGCTCGAAGCGTATCTCGAAACCGAGACGGACGAAAACATTGCGCGAGGCATGTCGCCGGAGGAGGCTCGCTACGCCGCGCGCCGCAAGCTTGGCAACACTACGCTGATTCGTGAGGAGGTCTATGGCATGAACAGCCTCGTCTGGCTCGAGACGTTCTGGCAGGATTGTCGGTTCGCCCTGAGGATGCTGCGCAGGAGCTCTGGTTTTACGACGGTTGCCGTGCTGACGCTCGCCCTCGGCATCGGTGTGAACACGGCGATCTTCAGTCTTGTCGACCAACTCTTGCTCTGGTCCGTTCAGGCCCGCGACCCGAGCCGCCTCGTTAGAATCAAAGGTTTTTACAGCAGCAGCTATCCCTTTTTCTGCGCCTACCGCGACCTCAACCAGGTTTTCGACGGAGTGCTCGCCAGCAGCAACGATCTTGATGCCGGCATGCGGCCCGCCGGCGCGCCGGGCGTAGGGGTCGGCCATGTGGAATACGTCAGCGGCGGATACTTCCAAATCCTGGGAATTGGCTCCGCGGCCGGGCGTGTTCTCACCCCCTCTGACGATGCGCCGGGAAGTCCGCCGGTGGTTGTCCTCTCGTATCGCTACTGGCAACGCCACTACGCGGGCGACTTGCAGGCGGTCGGCCAGAAGCTTGGGGTGAACACCTTTCCGCTCGAAATCGTTGGCGTGGCGGAAAAGGGGTTCGGCGGACTGTTCAACGGCGACGAACCCGACGCCTTTATTCCCCTCACCATGTATCCCTTGACCAACTCCGGCGCCGCCAATGCTTTGACCAGCGTCTATATGAACTGGCTCTTCCCGGTGGCGCGATTGAAGCCGGGAGTTTCCATCCAGCAGGCCCAGGCGGCGATGCCCGTGTTGTGGGCGCAAGCGGTGGAAAGGGTTAACGACCCGGGCGTCAAAGCCGTCGCCAAGGCTCATCTGCTTCAAAAGGACGAATTCCGGCTGACGCCCGCGGCTCGAGCCTCGGATTTTATCCGCAATCAGAGGTTCCTGGACCCGCTCAAAGCCCTTGCGGGGGCGACGGTCCTGGTGCTGCTGATCGCCTGTGCCAATGTGGCGAGCCTGCTGCTCGCGCGGGCCTCCCAGCAGTGGCGGGAGACCGCCGTGCGTCTGGCGGTCGGCGCAACCCCCGGGCGTTTGATTCGCCAATTCCTCACCGAAAGCCTCCTGCTGGCTGCGGCGGGGAGCGCGGTTGGACTGGCTGTTGCCTCTGCCGGCGTGCGGGCTCTCGCCAGCCTCGATATCCTCGACCCGGATTTTCGGTTTCATCTCAGCCTCTTCGTTCTGGCATCCTGCGCCGGCGTCACCCTGCTCACCAGCATGCTTTGCGGCCTGGCGCCGGCTCTTCGAGCCAGCCGGATGAGGCTTGCCGAAAACATGAAGGAGGGGGGCTCGGCTACCCAAGCCGTTTCCCGGTCGCGGATTTCGAAGCTTCTGGTTACAAATCAGGTGGCCCTGTCCTTGATCCTGCTCATCGCAGCGAGCCTGTTTGTGCGCACGCTGCGTAACCTCCAGAGCGTGGACCTGGGGTTCGAGCGCGAGAATGTCGCAGTGCTTGAAATCGACCCTACCAAGCTTGGCTACAGCGGCGAACGGCTGCGCACCTTTTATGACCAATTGCTTGCACACGTCCTGCTCGTTCACGGCGTGCGCTCGGCCGCTTTATCGGGGGTCACGCCGATCAGCGGCCATTTGACCAGCATCCTGGTGTCATCGCGAGATCTGTCCGAGCCCGCTTTCGGCGTGTTTTTCAACCCAGTCAGTTCGGGCTATTTCAGGACACTGGGCATTCCCCTGCTGTCCGGGCGCGACTTCCGGCCGGAAGATGAACCCGTGGCAGCGACCAGTGCCAGCGTGGGACGGTCCAGATGGGTGGATGCTTCCCATATATGCATCATTGACGAAACGCTGGCGCGCCAGCAGTTTGGAACTGCAAACGTCGTAGGCCGTCAATTTTGCTATCGCGCCAATGGCTGGTCCGGGCAGCCCGGCATCGAAATCGTCGGTGTCGCGAAGGCTGCGCACTACTCTCAGATCACCGCCTCCGACCCGATGGGCCTCCTCTATGGGCCCAGTTGGTCGAACGGCGCCGCGATGCGCTGGCTGGTGGTTCGTTTTGCGGGAAGCGCTGCTCCCGTGATCGCGGGAGTCCGGCGCGCGCTTCAAGACGAGGATCCCAATGTGCCCCTATTGCATGTCCGCATGATGCAAGAGTACGTTAACACGCTTTTGGCGCACGAGCGCCTGAGCGCGTATCTTTCCGGCTTCTTTGCCATCCTCGCACTCGCGCTCACCGCGGTCGGCGTCTACGGTGTGTTGGCCTACGCCGTGACGCGGCGCATCCGGGAGATTGGGATTCGCAGGGCGATGGGGGCACAACCGGCTGACGTATTCGGCCTGATCTTTCGCGAGTCCGTCGTGCCGGTTGCCGCGGGCGTGGTTCTCGGGCTGGCCGCGTCGTTTTCCTGGAGTCTCCTCATCGGAAGCCTCCTCTACGGCGTGGACTCTTTCGACTTTCCGTCAGTGTTGCTCTCGGTCGCGGTAATGTTCACGGCGGCTGCGCTGGCTGTCGCAATTCCTGCCCGCCGCGCGACCAAGGTCGATCCGCTGGTGGCGCTGAGGTATGAATGAAGTTGTCAGTCATCAGTTTTCAGTTCTCAGATAAAAACCCGACCGCCGTTCGCTACTGATTACTGACGACTGAAAACTGACGACTCCAAGACGGAGTAAATCATGAGTTGGACTCGATTCTTTCACCGCCGTCATTGGGACGAGGAGCGAGCTCGCGAACTCCAGGCTTACCTCGAAATCGAGACCGATGAGAACATCACCCGAGGCATGTCGCCGGAAGAGGCTCGCTACGCGGCGCACCGGAAGCTCGGCAACCTGACGCTTATTCGAGAGGAGATCTATCACATGAACAGCCTTGGTTGGCTCGAAACCCTCTGGCAGGACCTGCGTTATGCCCTGCGCCAAGTACGACGCAGCCCGGGCCTGACCGCCGTTATCCTGCTTTCCCTCACCTTGGGTATCGGCGCAAATACGGCTGTCTTCACATTAACCGATGCGGTCATGTTCAAACTGCTGCCGGTCAAGAATCCTCAGCAGCTTGTCCTTCTGGGCTGGGTAGAGCCGCGGGGCAAGTCCTTTCAGGCTACCACGAGCGGGTACGGGATTTCCGATCCTCAGGGACGCGAGGTACGAGCATCGCTTGCCTACCCCCTCGTCGAGCAGATGCGCTCTCAGGGTGATGCCTTTTCCAGCGTGTTCGGATTTGTGCCCATGGGATGGGGCAAGGAAACCATAAGTGTCCGCATCGGCGGCCAGGCCAGCATGGCGGACGGTGCGATGGTGACCGGAGGTTACTTTTCGGGCTTAGGGATTGTCCCTGTAGTGGGCCGTGTAATAACCGACGCTGACGTGAAAGAGAATGCCCCGCGAGTCGCGGTGATCAGTTACGGCTATTGGACACGCCGATTCGGACGTGCCCCTTCGGCGGCCGGGAAGGCCATCTTCATTAACGGTGTGCCGTTCACCATTGTGGGGGTCGCGCCTCCGGAGTTCTTTGGAGTCCAGCCCGGGCAGGCGCCGGACATGTGGATTCCACTTGTGCGGGAGGCAAGGCTCGCCCCTTGGGGCAACTCGTCACGGGCCGGCGAAATGTGGACAAGCCCGGACTGGTGGTGGGTGATGGTCATGGCGCGGCTCAAGCCGGGAGTCAGTGAACAAGCGGCCCTGGCCGCCGCCAATGGGCCCTTTTTGCAGAGCGCCATGGCGGCCGTAAAAAAAGACCTCAAGCCGGGGGAGTCGCCGCAACTTGTTTTCGTGCCCGCCAGCCGCGGGCTTGACACCATAAGCTGGCAGTTCTCCGAGCCGCTCCGGGTGTTGACGGTCGTGGTTGGCTTGGTGCTGCTGATCGCCTGCGCCAACATCGCCACGCTGCTGCTCGCCCGCGCCACGGCGCGCCAGCGGGAGATTGGAGTTCGCCTGACCCTGGGTGCATCCCGATGGCGTTTGATCCGGCAACTCCTTACGGAGAGCGTCATGCTTTCAGCGATCGGGGGCATTCTCGGACTTCTTCTAGCGCAATGGGGCAGCCGCGCGCTTCTCGTTCTGATGTCGTCGGGCGGGGTGACCCTCGACCTTGGACGGCGCCCTGATCTCACCGTGCTGGGCTTCTGCGCAGGCGTGTCGGTACTCACGGGAATTCTCTTCGGCCTTGCGCCGGCAATTCGGGCCACGCGAGTTGAGGTGGCCCCAACCTTAAAAGGCTCGGCGAGCGGGTTCGCGATGTTAGGGAGCCGCCTCCACGTGGGGAAAGCGTTGGTGATTGTACAGGTGGGACTCAGCCTGTTGCTCCTCGTCGGCGCCGGGCTGTTCGTGCGCACGCTTGTGAACGTCGAGAACCAGAACCTGGGATTCAACCGGCACAACCTCCTCATATTTGCCATCGACCCGACCAAGAGCGGCTACCAGGGTCCGCGCATATTGCAGCTCTGTGACAATGTGCGCGAGCGACTGCAAGCCGTCCCTGGCGTTCAAGCCGTGACGTTTTCCCAGCTTGCACTCCTCACGGGCTGGGTGGATAACGGCCGCATCAGCATTGAGGGCTTTCAGGCAAAGTCCGGCCAGAGAATGGGGGCCGAATGGGACTACGTAGGCCCTGGCTTCTTCGAGACCATGGGCATTCGACTCCTGTTGGGGCGCCCCATTGACCGCCGCGACACGCCAAGCTCGCTCAAAGTCGCCGTGGTCAATGAGGCCATGGCCCGGTACTTCTTTGGCGAGGGTAACCCCATTGGGCGGCGATTCAGTTTGGACGAGAAGCTTGATCCTGCCAAGGCGTTTGAAATCGTGGGGGTGGTGGAAAACGCAAAATATGCGGACCTCCGCAGCGCCCCTCGGATGATTTACATTCCCAACGCCCAGCAAGAGGGGGGCCTGGGCAGGACGTTTTTTGAAGTCCGGACGGCTGGCGACCCCACGGCCTTTATCGGAGCAATCCGCGGTGCCATCCGCGAGATCGATGCCAGCCTTGCGCTAGAGAGCGTGAAAACGGAAACCCAGCAGATGGATGAGGCGGCCACGCAGGAGCGCATGTTTGCGGAACTTTGTAGCTTCTTCAGCCTTCTGGCTCTGGGACTGGCGGCCATCGGCCTTTACGGATTGATGGCCTATTCCGTGGGGCGACGAACCAATGAAATTGGAATTCGCATGGCGCTCGGTGCGCAACGGAGACAAGTCTTCTTCATGGTCCTCCGGCAGTCAGTCGGTTTGGTTGCGGTCGGGGTCGTGGCCGGTCTCCTGGCAGCCATGGCCGCGACGAGGCTGATCGCAAGTGAGCTCTACGGGTTAAAGCCAACGGATCCCCTCACCCTGGGCTTCGCGACTTTTTTCATGCTGGCTGTCGCCGCTTTGGCCGCGTATCTTCCTGCCCGGCGGGCGACCAAGGTCGATCCCATGGTGGCGCTGAGGTATGAGTGAAGTTGTCAGTCCTCAGTTTTCAGTTCTCAGACAAAAACTCGGCGGCGGTTCGCTACTGATTACTGACGACTGAAAACTGACGACTCCAAGACGGAGTAAATCATGAGCTGGACTCGATTCTTTCACCGCCGTCATTGGGACGAGGAGCGAGCTCGCGAACTCCAGGCTTACCTCGAAATCGAGACCGATGAGAACATCACCCGAGGCATGTCGCCGGAAGAGGCTCGCTACGCGGCGCACCGGAAGCTCGGCAACCTGACGCTTATTCGAGAGGAGATCTATCGCATGAACAGCCTTGGTTGGCTCGAAACCCTCTGGCAGGACGTCCGCTACAGCGCGCGCATACTGGCGAGGAATCCCGGCTTCACTGCTGTGGCCACCATTACTCTTGCGCTTGGCATCGGGGCGAATACAGCGATCTTCAGCGTAGTGAACGCCGTGCTGCTACGGGCCCTTCCCTACAAAGACCCCGGCCGCCTGGTCTGGATCACAGATTTCATTCCGCGGCAGAACAATGCCTTGGTCTTTGACTCTGACTACTTCGCCTGGGTCAAGCAAAATCAAGTCTTCGAGGGCATGGCGGCCTACGGCACGGTCGACCTCACACTGACCGGCGTCGGTGATACCGAGCGCCTCGAGGGCGCCAGGGTGACAGTCGGATCCTTCTCCGTACTAGGTGTCGCACCCACACTGGGCCGGACTTTTCTTGCCGAAGAAGACCTTCCCGGCGGGCCGCAAGTCTGCGTCTTGAGCCACGAGCTCTGGCAGCGGCGCTTCGGTGCGGACGCCTCGATCGTTGGCAAGGCGATCGCTCTTAACGGGAAACCTTACACTGTCTTGGGTGTAATGCCGGCAACCTTCGAGTTCGCGGAAAACTTCAAGCCCGCGCTGTATGTTCCCTTCGACCTCCGCGAGACAGTCGGCGTCGCTCCCGGTGAGATGCACATGTGCGTCAGCGTGATCGCGCGCCTTAAGCCGGGCATCACCATCCAAGGCGCGGAATCCAATCTCGCATTGATTAATCGTGGTCTCGAGGCAAGCTACAAGGGCGGATACGCCAAGATGATGGCGGGGGCGCGAGCGCAAGTCATCTCGCTGCAAGCGCACCTGGTGGCCAATGTGCGCCTCGCCCTGCTCGTCCTCCTGGGAGCGGTTGGATTCGTTCTGTTAATCGCTTGCGCGAACGTGGCCAACCTGCAATTGGCTCGCGCCGTCAGGCAACAGAAGGAGATTGCGATCCGCACCGCGCTGGGCGCGGGTCGCTGGCGGCTGGCGCGGCAACTCCTCACCGAAAGTTTGCTTCTCGCGGCGCTGGGAGGCGCCGCAGGCGTGGGGCTCGCGGCTTGGGGCGTCTCCGTCTTACGGACGCTGGGCCCGGCCAAGATTCCCCGCCTGGCCGATATTCACGTCGATTACCGCGTGCTGCTCTTTACGGCGCTGGTGGCGATTGTGACGGGCATACTCTTCGGGCTCGTTTCCGTTTTCACAGCCACGAAGACCCACCCCAGCGAGTCGCTCAAGGAAGGAGGCTTGCGGTTGGCATTCGGCCTGGGCCGTCAGCGGACTCGAGGGGCGCTCGTGGTCTTGCAGTTGGCTCTGGCGCTCGTCTTGCTAACTGGCGCCGGCCTGCTGATGAGGAGTTTCGTGCGCCTGACTGGGACTGACCTGGGCTTCAACCCCCACAACCTCCTAACGGCGCGCGTGGCGCTCCCAGACAATCGATATCAAAGACCCGACCAGCAGCGCGCCTTCTTCCAGGACCTGTTAGAACGTCTCCGCACCCTGCCGGGCGCTTCCTCGGCAGAGGCAGTGGCCGTCCTTCCTCTCACGGGTTTCATGATGTCGGCCGGGTTCGAGATCGAAGGTCGCCCCCCGCGCCCCGAGGTGAACTCGGCTGCGGCGATTAACATCGTTAGCCCGGGCTACCTTCACGCCATCGGCGTTCCGCTGATTTCGGGGCGGACCTTTACGCCGCAAGACTCGGCCGATGCCCCTAAGGTCATCATCCTTAACCAGGCCTGTGTGCGAACTTTCTTTTCCGATGAAAGCCCCATTGGCAAGCGTATTCAAATCGCCGGCATGGACTGGGCGACGATCGTCGGTGTGGTGGGCGATCTGAGGCAAGCCGGGCTGGCTTCCCGACCCCAACCTGAGATCTTTATGCCCTACTTGCAGATGTCGTACGCCGATATGGCGGTTGTCGTCCGCAGCGAGCAGGACCCGCTCACGCTGGTGCGCCCGCTGCGGTCGCAGGTGAAGAGCATCGACAAGAGCCTGCCGATCTTCGACGTCGCCACCATGGATCAACTCCTCGGCGACCAAGTGGCGTCCCGGCGGTTCAATATGACCCTGCTGGGGCTCTTCGCATTTCTCGCCCTGGCGCTGGCGGCGGTCGGGATCTACGGCGTGATGACTTACACCGTCACGCAGCGCACACACGAAATCGGCATCCGCATGGCGCTGGGCGCGGACCAGCACGACGTGCTGGACCTCGTGCTGTGGCAAGGAATTGTCCTGGCCGCCCTCGGTGTTGGCATCGGCCTTGTGGGCGCCCTTGCCTTGACTCGCTTTCTGTCCAGCCTGCTTTACGGCGTGCGGCCGACGGACCCGGCCACTTTTATTATCGTCTCGGCTCTGCTGGGCGGCGTGGCGCTTCTTGCCACCTACCTTCCCGCGCTCCGGGCGACAAAGGTCGACCCCCTGGTGACGCTCAGACATGAATGAAAGAGTGGATAGGCGGGCTGGCGCAGACACTAAAAAGCGACCGCCTGCGCCAGTCCGCGGCTCTCGCCCAGTTCAGTCTATGAAGGGGAGTGGGCGATTGCACCCAGCGTCGCAATTTGGAGTTGACACCTCATTACATTGTACGTACATTGAAGGGGGGCGGCTGTGCTTCTCTTCGAGTGGGACGACCGCAAGAACGCGCAAAACAGGCGCAAGCACGGGATATCCTTCGAGGAGGCGCAGACGGTTTTTTCCGACGAGCAGGCGCTTCTGATCGCCGACCCCGACCATTCCGAGCGGGAAGAACGATTCATTCTTCTCGGACTAAGTGGCGCGCTGCAAACACTGGTGGTGTGCCATTGCTATCGGCGTGAGGGGGACGTGATTCGTCTTATTTCAGCGCGCCGGGCTGACCGGCAGGAGCGAGAGGAGTACAAGAATAGGTGGACATGATGAGAGAGCATTACGACTTCTCGAAGGCCAAACGTAATCCCTATGCCCGACGTTTGAAGCAGCAAGTGACCATTCGGCTTGACCATGACACGGTAAAGTACTTCAGACGCCTGGCAGAGGAAACAGGCATTGGTTACCAAACGCTGATCAACCTTTACCTCCGGGAATGCGTTTCGACCGGAAAGAAGCTCTCCAACACCTGGGCGTCACCCGCCGGAGACTTGTATACCTAGGCCAGCATGAGACGTTCGCCCTTCGGCTCCGGAATGGGATCCCCGAATTCCCGGGCGGTGTCTATCCACAATTGAATGGCTTCGCTGGCGTGTGCGAGCGCCGCTTCCTGAGTGTTGCCATGGGCCATGCAACCCGGCAATTCCGGGACTTCGGCAACGAAGACTTGGCCCTCGTTGCTCCAACAGATGATGATCTCATACTTGTGCATGTTTACTCTTCATACTTGCCCACAGCCCTTAATCTACCACATGTCAAGCGCGGGCGGCACCTACACCCCCTTTGCGGGACGTGTTCGGTTAAGGCAGGGGATGCGTCACCCTAAGGAGCGGGCGCTGGCTGACAACAACAAGAAGCCGCGGCCCTGCCTGACACGGATACCGCTTTAGCCTTCAATCAGCTCCACGACGGCGCGATGGCCTGGGGCTGAGGCCAGCGCGCCGTCGCAGGTGAGAAGCGGCGCATCAAGAGCTTCCGCCAAGGCGACGTAAGCGGCGTCGTAAGCCGTGAGGTTGCGGCGCAGTTCCCAGATACGAATAGCTGCATGTGAGGCAAAGGAGAAGCTCTGTCACATGAAAACCATGGGCTTAATTGGAGGAATGAGTTGGGAATCTTCCGCGGAGTATTACCGGCTCGCGAATCTTCTCGTCAAAGAACGTCTCGGCGGATTTGCCAACGCCAAGAGCCTTCTGCTGACCGTCAATTTTGCGGAGATTGAAGCGCTGCAACGTGAGCAGAACTGGGATCAATTGGCAAGAGAGATGGAAACTGCAGCGCGGCAACTTCAGGCCGGAGGAGCGGACTTCATTGTTCTCTGCACGAATACCATGCACAAGGTCGCCCCTGCGATTCAGTCTGCCACCTCGATTCCGCTGCTCCATATCGCTGACCCGACTGCAAAAGCGATTAAGGAAAAGGGACTAACTACCGTCGGTCTGCTGGGAACCCGGTTCACGATGAAAGAGGACTTTTATCGCCTTCGATTGCAGGTCGAGCATGGCTTGAGGGTCGAGACTCCCTCCCCGGCAGATCAGGAATTCGTCGATCGTGCCATCTACGAAGAGCTTTGCCACGGCATCTTGCGCGACGAAACCAGAAGCGAATGT
>Ga0326727_10020600_pt1 | contig 13070 bp, 9 predicted proteins | sample MB2enrmetagenome_FD_207643 | JGI IMG/M metagenome (GOLD analysis project Ga0326727, IMG submission 207643) | Lab enriched peat soil microbial communities from McLean, Ithaca, NY, United States - MB29MY | ecosystem: Environmental > Terrestrial > Soil > Wetlands > Peat | place: USA: New York...
ACGCCGAGCACGAGCGCCTCACCCGCGACGCCGAGCGCGTCCTCGAACTCCTTGGCCTTCCCTATCGCCGCGTCCTGCTCTGCACCGGCGACATGGGCTTCGCCTCGGCCCGCACCTACGACCTCGAGGTATGGCTTCCCGGACAGAATCTCTACCGCGAGATTTCATCTTGCTCCAACTTTGAGGCCTTCCAGGCCCGCCGCGCCAACATCCGCTTCCGGCCGTCCGGCAGCGCGCAGGGCAAGGCCAAAAAATCCGAGTTTGTGCATACTCTGAATGGCAGCGGCCTGGCCATCGGGCGCACCTATCTCGCCATCCTGGAAAACTATCAGCAGGCCGATGGCACGGTGCGCATCCCCGAGGCGCTGCTGCCCTATATGAACGATCCACGCAAACCGCGTGCGGAGTGGCAGACGCTGATCGCGCCGCAGCGCCACGCGGGCGGCGGCAGGGCGAGGAAGGACTGAGCGATGGGCAATCTTTTACGCAGCTATTTTTTCTGGACCTACGAGCGCGGCAGCTTTCACTTCGACGTGATGGTGACGCTGATCCTGATCTTCCTCTTCGTCTCGCCGCACTACATCGACTTCAAGGACCGCCCGGTGGAAACCGTAGCGTTGCACGGCAGCGAAGTGCTGGTGAGGGAGGCTGGGCACTCCGGCGCCAGCAGCCGCTTCGTCTTCCAGATCCGCAGCGACCAGAGTGGCGGCCCGACGGCCAGCCAGAGCGACGACCAGCGGCGCGCCGCGATCCTTCAGGCGGTTGAGCCCATCTCCGGCGAGGTGACCCTGGAGCGCTATGAGCCGGTGCTCGACGCGCACGGCAAGGTCGTCGCCTACAACGCCTGGGTGGTGCGCTGATGCGGCTTTCGCTCCTCGCAGCACTAGCCGCAGCAGGCCTGCTGATTCTCGCCAGCCTCGCTCCGGTTCACACCGCAGGCGCGCAGGACGGACCCGACCGCCTGAAGGCCGTTCTGGCCCAGATGGACGCTGGCAGCGCGAAGTTTCATTCCGCCGAGGCGAAGATCGAGAAGCAGCAGTTCGAGAAGATCGTCAACGACACGACAACCGAGTCGGGGACGATTTATTTTCTGCGCAGCGGCAACTCCACCCAGGTGGGCGCCAGGTTCGATCCGCCCAACGCGCAGACGCTGGAGTACAGGAACGGCGTGGCGCGTCTGTACTCGGCGGGCACCAATCAAATCAAGACCTACTCGGCCGGCCAGAACCAGGCGCTCGCGCAGACCATCCTCGCGCTTGGCGCCGGCGGCAGCGGTCGCGACCTGGCCGCGAACTGGACCATCACCGACCAGGGCACGGAGAAGATGAGCGACGGCAGCCGCATGGTGGATGTGGAGAAGCTCGACCTGGTCTCCAAGGACGCAAATGTGCGCAGCACATACACCCACATCACAATGTGGATTGACCCACTGCGCGACATCTCCCTCAAGCAGGTGGGGTTCACCCCCTCGGGAGACACGCAGACCACCATCTACACCAACATCCGCCTCAACCAGCCCATCGACTTCAAGGCGTATGCGGTCAAGTGCAAGGGCAAGTGCAGCTAAATCTCGCGCAGTGCTTTGCGCGGCTCGGCAAACAGCGCTCCAATCCAGACCAAAAACACGGGGAAGAACTCCAGCGTGTAGCGGGGCTCTGAGTTGCCGATGAACAGCAGCAGCACCGCGCGCAACAGCAGGCTGGCGGCCATGGCATAGGCCAGCTCACGATAGGCGCGCTGGCCGGGGCCGGCCAGCCACGCCCTTCGCCTCCAGACGGAAAATCCAATGAAGGCAACCACGTAGAAGGCCAGGTTGAGCGCGGCGTACGCGGCGGCAAACGCGGTCTGTGCGCCGTGCTCTCTCCACCTCCACCATTCATCGGCAACCGGCATCATCTCGGTGCGCGGGCGCAGGGCCATGTCGAAGACGCGCGCGATGGGCAGGCCAATGTAGTAGAGCGCCGGCTGGTCGTGGATGCGCTCGGCGGCCAGCGCGTCGAAGCGCGCGTCGAGGGCCGGGGTCAGGGTGAGGGTGGTGTTGTAGTCGGCAATCAGCGCGGCGGTGCGGCTGCGCATCTCTGCCGAGGTCGATCGCGAGGTGGCGATGAAGACGCGCGGCGGCAGGCTGGCAAACTCGATGCGCTCCCCGTCCATGGGCCAGCAGACCTCGTCGACCGAGGCGAAGTCGATGGCCCAGCTGCTATACCAGCGGCCGAAGCCGGGCAACACCACTTCGCCGGGATCGTTGGCGTCGCGCGGCGAGAGCGGCTGAAAGACGTGGAAGACGCGTTCGTTGCGCGCCGTCCACAACAGCAGCGGAAGCGCGACGCACAGTGCCGCGGCCAGCACAGGCAGGGCGGAACGGAGCGGCTGGGCACGTCGTTCTCGGTTTGCCAGCGATCTCCACAGCATCGCTGGCAGAATCGCCGCCCCCAGCAGGCCCTGTTCCGGCCGCAGCAGAATGGAGCAGGCCAGCGCGGTGGCAACCGTCCACAGCCAGCGATTGCTGCCCAGGCCCGCGTCCTGCCAGCGCGCAAAGGCGTAAAAGGCCAGCGCGATCAAGCCAAATACCAGCGTCTCCGGCAGGGCCGTGGCAACGTAGTTCGCGGTGAACGGACACAGCGCCGCAATCCACAACACCCACAGCCGTGCGCGGCGGCCGAAGAGGCGTCCGGCCAGCGCGCTGGCCAGCCCGCAGGTGATGAGATCGACGGCAACCTGCACCTTCAGCGCGGCGTTGTAGTCTCCCATGCCGAAGAGTCGGAAGCAGGCGGCCAGAAAGAGCGGGTAACCGGGCAGACGGCAGAGGGTGGGGCGTATCTGGATGGAGCCGGGGGTTGGGCCGGCCTCGGTCAGGCCGTAGACTCCGCGCTGCAGCCAGGTCTTGGCGATCCCGCCGTACACCAGGCTGTCTCCGGCAACCCGCGCCATGTGGGCCACAAACCACAGGCGCAGCAGAAGACCCGCCAGCAGCGCCGCGCCCCCCCAAAGCCAGAACCTGAGTCGCTCTCTGTTCATCTCCATGCATCATACTGCGTAACTTGGGACGCGTTTTTGGGGGTAGTGGTGCAGTTTCCGCATAGCCGACAACTCACGCGTCGCCAATTTGCTGAACACACCGGCGTTTTCCAGTACTGACTCGAACAGAACAATCGAAAAGAGTACGCGCGACGCGCTGATCGAAGGACTTGGTTCATTCGACTAACTGAGGCCCATGCCTCTGACCGAGGGGTTTGTGTGATGGCCAGAGAGCGAGATGGACGCTTCAGCATGGGGCCGAAGCGTCCAGTGTTGCGTTTATCGGGGAGGCTGATCGACCGGATTCAGGTGGGCAACAATCGTAACGCGTGTTCCATTCGGGTCCAGTACCGAAAATCGCCGTATTCCCATGGGCTTGTCTTCCATCGGTTCGATGATGGTTACTCCCTGCGCGATTGCTCGGTCGTGAATCTCGCTGACGCTTTCAGGGAAGCCCACATCTACGGCGAAGCCGGGAGGCAGCGGCATGGCGTCTGCGGCATCCGCATTGACGGTGACCTGCTGCTTGGGCTGAGTTGCAGAGGCTAGGATCATCATTCCGGCATGCTCCATTACCACATTGAAGCCCAGCACCCCTTCATAAAAGGCACGGCTCGCTGGCATATTTAAAGAACGTACATCTGGTATGGTACGAACGATGTTCATAGGTGGTCTCTCCGTGGACGGCTTTGTGCCGTCGGCTCGGAGGCGTCGTTGAACGGTCGCGTAGGATTGGCCGGTTCGGCGGGCAGTCTCCCGCACGATTCGTTTGAAATCTTTATCGGCCGTCATGGGCACGCCTCTCGCTCCCGCGACAAAGATCCCCAGCGTCCTCGTCCGAGAGCAGGCTGCCTCAAGTCCGGCGACCGACGAGGATATACTCCCCTTTGCCTCCATGAATGTGACCCGGCTGGGGCGGATCAAAGAAGGTCAAGCGCGCGGTCTCGCTATTGAGCAGCGTAGCCCGATCATGAAAAAGCTGTCAATAACTCAGATCGTATGTACTGGAGGGGCGCTGACCGGTAATGGTTAGTCGGCTTATGGGATGTGGTCCGTTGATCCCGAGTGACAATCTACCGGAAACTGCACCACTACCTTTTTGGCCGGCGCGTTGACTATGTTCAGAGAGCTGCATACGATTGCGCACAGGTGGCTATTGCGTTGGCGGCCAGGCGCTTGCAGTCCAGCAGTTTAAGTCAGAAATTGGCCATTAGGGAACCATGAGCCAGCAAGTCTTCTTCGATCCTCAACGCAAACGCTGGCGGCGGCTGCGCCGAATCTTCGACAGCCTCGCCGTGCTCGGCGTCGTCGTCGGGGTCCTGTTCGTAATTGGCCTGATCCACATGACGCCGCTGCCCGAGCTGCTGCTGGCGCCGCCGAAACACAACTTCAGCGCCCTCAAGGTCGAGCCCGCCACTCCGGGCCAGAAGCTGCGCCGCTCCCCTCATCGCAAGACCGACCTCAGACCCTCCGAGGTGACTTTGAACTCCGGCGAAGGTCTGCGCGCGGCATACTACGTGGAGGACGATCCCGCCAGCTACTCCTCGCTCAAGCAGCACATCCACCAGATCGATCTGCTCTTTCCCGAGTGGATTCACGTGGTCACGCCGGACGGCTCGCTTACCTCCTACAGCCTGGACAATCGCCCCTTCGCCGTGGTGGACGCGTCCGGCGTGCATGGCGTCGACCACGAGCGCAGGGTTGCCCACACCATTGCGGCGGCGGGCGAAGACACGGAAATTTTTCCCCTGGTCAACAACTACGATCCCACCAAGGGCGTCTTTCTTCCCTCCATCGGCGACTTCTTTTCCAACCCCGCATCGCGCGCCCATTTCGTGCAACAGGCGGATCAGTTCCTCGCCACCAATCCAAGCTACCGCGGTCTCTCGCTGGACTTCGAGAACTTCCCCGACGACGCGCAGCCGGGATACATGGCGCTGCTCGCCGCGCTCTACCAGGACTTCCACCCGCGCAACCTCAAGCTCTATCTCAACGCGCCGGTGAACGACGACGCCTACGATCTGAAGTTCATGGCGGCCCACTCCGACGGCCTGCTCCTGATGAACTACGACCAGCACCAGATGGAGAGCGACCCCGGGCCGATCGCCGCACAGGACTGGTTCCTCGACAACCTCAAGCATGTCCTTAAAATCGTGCCCAAGGAAAAAATCATCTGCGCTCTGGGCAGCTATGGCTACGACTGGACCATGTCGCTGCCGCCTGAGTCGGCGAAGCATGGCGCAAGGCCGCCCAAGCACTTTGTGCCCAAGGTGCTGGCGGCCGAGGAAAAGTCCACCCAGGAGGCATGGCAGGACGCGGACGATGCCGATGCGCAGGTCGAGCTCGATCCCGACTCCCTCAACGTCCACTTCGCCTACGACGACGACGACGCGCATGTCCGCCATCAGGTGTGGTTCCTGGACGCGGTCACCGTCCTCAACCAGATGCGCGCCGCCCGCGCCCTGGGCATCGAGACCTTCGCGCTGTGGCGGCTGGGCTCCGAGGACAACTCGCTGTGGAAGATCTGGGACCGTCCCATCCACGCCAATCCGGTGATCGACCTGGCGCAGGTGGCGCCCGGCTACGATGTCGACACCGAGGGCGAGGGCGACATCCTGCGCGTCACACGCAAGCTGCAGTCCGGCCGCCGCGTCGTCACCTTGGACGACGACGACTCGGTGCCGCTCTCCTACCGCTCCATCACCGCCGAGTCGATGACCTCCTACCCGCTCTCCTACGAGGTGGACCAGACCGGCTATTTCCCAAAAGAGGTTGCCCTCAGCTTCGACGACGGCCCCGACCCCAAGTGGACCCCGCTCATCCTCGACGTTCTCAAGAAGTACCACGTGGTCGGCACCTTCTTCATGATTGGCGAGGAGGCGCAGAACAACGTCAGCGTCATGCGCCGCGTCTACAACGAAGGCCACGAGATCGGCAATCACACCTTCACCCATCCCGACATCAGCGAAATCTCGGTCCCCAGTGCGGACCTCGAGCTGAACCTCACCGAACGCCTCTTCGCCGCAGAGCTGGGCGTGCAGCCGCTCTACTTCCGCCCGCCCTACTCCATCGACCAGGAGCCCGACACCAACGACCAGGCCGCCCCCGCCGACCGCATTCAGGACCTCGGCTACGTCATCGTCGGCGACAAGATCGACACCAGCGACTGGGATGAGCATCCGCGCAAGTCCCCGCAGGAGATCACCGACAGCGTCTTTCAGCAGATGCGCGACATGCAGACCCGTCCCTGGATGCAGGGTTCCATCATCCTGCTGCACGACGGCGGCGGCGACCGCGCGGCAACCGTGGCCGCGCTTCCCGTGCTCATCCAGGCCCTGCGCGACCGCGGTTACACCATCGTTCCCGTCTCGCAACTAATGGGCAAGACCCGCGCCCAGGTTATGCCCCCGCTCAACCACCATCAGCTCTGGCAGGCACGCGTCGACTCCATCGCCTTCTTCGTCTGGGCCTTCTTCAATCACTTCGTCATCGCGGTCTTCTTCGTCGGCGACATCCTCATGAGCGCCCGCCTGCTCCTCATTGGCGTCTTCGCCGTCATCGACCGTTTCCGCAAACGCAGGAACTTCGCCGGGCCCAACTACGCGCCCCGCGTTGCCGTGCTCATTCCCGCATTCAACGAGGAAAAAGTCATCGTGCGCACCATCCGCTCGGTGTTGATGTCCAACTACAAGAACATCCGCGTCATCGTCATCGACGACGGCTCCCGCGACAATACCTATAACGTCGCCATCGATGCCTACCCCGCGGAGATCGCCTCCGGCCGCCTCACCGTCCTCACCAAGCCCAACGGAGGCAAGGCCGACGCCCTCAACTTCGCTCTCGCCCGCACCAGCGAGGAGGTCTACATCGGCATCGACGCTGACGGCGTCATCGCCCACGACGCCATCGCCAACCTCGTCGCCCACTTCGCCAATCCCAGGATCGGCGCGGTCGCGGGCAACGCCAAGGTCGGCAACCGAGTCAACCTATGGACCCGCTGGCAGGCCCTCGAGTACATCACCAGCCAGAACTTCGAGCGCCGAGCCCTGGACCTCTTCGATGTCGTCATGGTGGTTCCCGGGGCCATCGGCGCCTGGCGCACCGCAGCCGTCAAGGCCGGAGGCGGATACCACACCAACACCGTCGCCGAAGACGCCGACCTCACCATGAACCTTCTCGAACAGGGCTACGAGGTCATCTACGAGGACCAGGCCCTCGCTTTCACCGAGGCCCCCATCAACATGAACGGCCTCATGCGCCAGCGCTTCCGCTGGTCCTTCGGCATTCTGCAGGCCATCTTCAAGCATCGCGGCGCCATCCGCAAACGCCGCGCCATGGGCCTCTTCGCCCTGCCCAACACGCTCATCTTCCAGATCCTGCTTCCCCTCTTCTCGCCCTTCATCGACCTGATGTTCTTCGCCGGCGTCGCCAATTATTTCTACAACAAACACTTCCATCCCGAGGCCGCCTCGCCCGCCAGCTTCGAGAAGCTGTTGGCCTTCTTCCTTGCCTTCCTCGTCATCGACTTCCTCACCTCCGCGCTGGCCTTCTCGCTGGAACGCAAGCACCCGGCCTGCCGCGGCGACGCATGGCTGCTCTTCCACATCTGGATTCAGCGCTTCACCTACCGCCAGGTCTTCTCCATCGTCCTCTTCAAGACCATGAAGCGCGCCATCGACGGCAAGCCCTTCGCCTGGGACAAGCTCGACCGCACCGCCACCATGTCCCCCCAAACCGAAAAACTCACCGAACTCGGCTGACCCTCCGCCTTACCGGAGGGAGCGTGGGCTTCAGAGGATGCTGAAAAACTCCGCCTTGCTTAAGGGCACGGCTTCAGCCGTGCCGTAAGCGCAGCAAAATCAACGGGGCTTTAGCCCTGGGCCTTGTCCTTGCTTTTGCTTCTGAGATAGGCCCAGGCTTTAGCCTGGGCAAATACCATCCCCCGCCGAGGAAACGGGCTTCAGCCCCTGGGATATGCCTTTCTGTTTGGCGGGTGGCCCCACAACCCCATCCCGGGTGCCACATCCATCGCACTCTCACCGCGATGGATGGGATGCAATAGACTCACAAGCTCTCGCCGCTCTGAGTCCCGGCCTCCGCCGCCGAGGGATCATTCGCAGTTGCGGGAGGCTCAGGCGTCCCGTTCCCCATCGCCATCTCCTCCTGCTCGGCCAACTGCCCCGCCATCTTCTCGAACTCCTCGATCGACGGCAGCTCGGAGACCTCCTTCAGCCCGAACTTCAGCAGAAACTCGCGCGTCGTCTTGTACAGGATGGGCCGCCCGATCACATGCTTCCGCCCCGCCGTCGCAATCAGCTTGCGCGCCAGCAGCGAGCCCAGCACGGCGCTGGAGTCCACGCCGCGAATCTCCGAGATCTCCGGTGCCGTCACCGGCTGCTTGTACGCCACCACGGCCAGCGTCTCCAGCGACTGCATCGTCAGCTTCAACGGCGGCTTCAGGGTTTTGATGAACCCGCGCACCGCGTCGTGGTACTCCGGCTTGGTGGCAAACCGGAAGCCTCCCGCGACCTCGCGAATCTCCAGCCCGCGCTCCGGGCTGGCGTACTCGGCAATCAACTGGTCCAGCAGCACGCGAAAGTGCGCGCGCAGCCGCGCCAGGCGCGACCGCTCCGCCCGCGCCGCAGCCGCAGTTGCCGCGGCATCTACCGTAGCCCCAGCTTCGAGTGCCCCATGCATGGCGGTTTCTTCGCCATCATTGGCTTGAGTTATCTCTTCGCCAGCCGCCGTTTCGTCCTGCGGCTGCCCCGCCTGCCCGGCCTCCAGCTCGTTCAGCGAGAGCGTCTGCTGCGCCGAGACCGCGCGATCCAGCTCCGCCTGCGCTTCATCGCCCAGCAGTCCCACCAGTTGCGCCAGCGTCACCGGCTCTTCGCAGGCATAGATTACAGCTTCGATCTTAGCTTTCAGGCTCATGGTTAGTGTCAGAGGCTAGCATATCAACCCAGCGGCCTGTGCGCAGGGACGAGTGGCCCGCGCACACAAAAAAACCCGCGTCTTCCCGCTCACAGAAGGTTGTGTTCTCAATGGAAATCGGTGTTACGCAACTCCTCAGCCTCGCCTGCCCTCTACCTTGCCAGGGTGTTGAAGAGCCAGAAGAGCCCGCCGGAGAGCAGCGCCGCCGCAGGCAGCGTGAAGACCCACGCCGACGTAATGTTGCGAATCGTGGCCCGTTGCAACCCGCTGCGGTTGGCCGCCATCGTCCCCGCCACGCTGGAGCTCAGCACATGCGTCGTCGACACCGGAAGGCCGAATGTCCCCGCCGCCAGAATCGTCGCCATCGCAACCAGTTGCGCCGATGCCCCCTGCGCATAGGTCATGCGCGCCTTGCCGATCTTCTCGCCCACCGTCACCACAATCCGCTTCCAGCCGATCATCGTGCCCAATCCCAGCGCCAGCGCCACCGCAACCTTCACCCAACTGGGAATAAACTTGGTCGACTTGTCTAGGAACCACGTGTAGTTGGCAACGATCTTCGCGTCCGCAGCCGACATCTGCGGCCCGCCGCTCTTGGCCATTAAACGCAGCGTCTCGCTGGTCAGGTACATCTGGTTGCGCACGTTGGCCTGCATCGTTGTCGGCACCCCTTGCAGCGACCCGTACTGCGTGGTCTCGTTGCGGATCTCCAACACCATCTGTTGCAGCGCCAGCGTCACTCCCGGCTCATACTTCTTGGAGCTGACAAAGTTTGTCAGCTCCGCTTCGGTGTTCTGCGCCGCCGTCCCCGGCTTCACGTAGTGGTCCAGCGCACCGGCCACCTGCGTCGAAACCACCGCAAACGTCTGCACCTGGCTCGCGCCCATGGTATGGTTCAGTGCATAGGCCGTGGGAACCGTGCCCACCAGGATCAGCATCATCAGCCCCATGCCCTTCTGACCGTCGTTCTGCCCGTGCGCATAGCTCACCCCGCCGCACATCAGAATCATCAGACAGCGAATGTAGAACGGCGGCGGCGCGGTCCCTTTCGGGGCCTGATTCAGCCGCGGGTCCTTGGCCACCAGCTTGAACAGAAGAAGCACCAGCCCCGCCGCCACAAATCCCACCGCGGGCGAGATGCACAGAGCCGCTATCACCTTCTTCACCTGCTCCCAGTCCAGGCCCGAGGTTCCCGTCTTCCCGATCATCACCTGGTATGCCAGCCCCACGCCCAGGATCGAACCGATCATGGTATGCGAACTGGACACCGGCAGTCCGCGGTACCACGTCGCCAGGTTCCACAGGATCGCCGCCACCAGCAGAGCAAAGACCATGGCGAAGCCCGAGCCGGTGTTCCCCTTCAGAATCAACTCCACCGGCAGCAGCGAGACGATCGCCCAAGCCACCGCTCCCGTGCTCAGCAGGACCCCCACAAAGTTCAATATCCCCGAATAAACCACCGCAATATGCGGCTCCAGCGAGTGGGTATAGATTACCGTGGCCACTGCATTCGCCGTGTCGTGAAACCCGTTCACAAACTCGAACCCCAGCGCAATCAGCAACGCCAGCCCAAGCAGCAGGTATGGAAACAGATGTACCGTATGGACGACCGAAAGGTCGCCCCACACCTGCGCCCCGATATAGATCAGTCCACCCGCCAAAATCAGCCCAAATATCCCTACGCCGATCTTTCCAGCGGACGACTTCTTTAGATTGTCTTCGAGTATTGTGGGCTGGGGCAGCGTGGCTGGCGTGGCCATGAATCACCTAACTTGAATTGCTGATCCATAGCTAACGCTACTCTATTCACACGCCAGAAATGTTACAGTTCCGTGAAAGATTCCGTCGTTCCGCACCCTCCGCTCGCCCCAAACGCATATCCAGACGCAATCTAACCCGCATATTAATCAATTGCTTATAAATGAACCGAACGGGCCGGCGAGCTGTGGACAACAGGGCATGAAGAACGAATATCGCACAAAAGTACGCGAATATCGCCCGGAGAAACTATCGCCAGTCGTCCCGCGCCGGCGCCTCACCGGCAAACACCAGGTCGAAGCTGTCCGCCTTCTTGATCAGAATGTCGCCCAGCTCGCGCGGCTGGTGCAGCAGCACCGCCTGCAACCGCACCAACTCCAGCATCGCCAGAAACATGCAGATCAGCGCCCGCTCCGAGTGCGTGCTGTGCAGCAGCCGCCGCAGGCTCACCGGCCGGTCCTCCATCATCAGCCGCTGCTTCACATAGTCGATCATCTGCGCCACCGTCACCGACTCCTCGTCCACGTCCAGCACGGGCCGCTCGCGCAGCCGCTCCAGCACCTGCTGAAAGACGCGCACCAGGTCCACCGTGTCCGCGGCAATCTCCTGCTCGTCGCCGTCGCGCGCCTCGTCGCCGCCCGTCTCCTCGCGCAGAAACGACCTCATGCCGGGGTTCGACCAGGTCGCCTCTTCGATCTGTTGCTTCTGCATCAGCATCTGCGCGGCAGCCTTGAAACGCTCGTGCTCCAGCAGCCGCTCCACCAGCTCGCGGCGCGGGTCCTCCGCGTCCGCCCCTGCCACATCCGATGGATCGCGCGGCAGCAGCGTCCTCGACTTGATGTGGATCAGCAGCGACGCCATGTAGATGAACTCGCCCGCCGAGTCCACGTCGGTCTGCCGCAACTGATGGCAGTAGTCCAGGAACTGCGCTGTAATCAGCGCGATGGGAATGTCGTAGATGTCGATGTTCTGTTTGCGGATCAGGTCCAGCAACAGGTCCAGCGGCCCGTCGTACACCTGCCCCACGGTCACCGAGAACGGCGACTGTGAAGCCTCTTCCTGCAGCGCCGCATCCCCGGTCACCGCCGCGCCAGCGCGCTTCGCCTCGTCAGCGGGAACGTCCGGCCCCGTTTCGAGCGCAAATGCCTCAGGCAGCGGAGCGATCTCTTCGTCCTTCGCCGCGGCACCGGCCATCACAGCCAAGTCGATCTCCATCTCATCGGCCATCGCCTACCTCAGCCCCACCGCAGCGCGCACCTGCTGCATCGTCACCTCGGCGCGCGCGTTGGCCCGCACCGCGCCATCGTCCAGGATCGCCTTCACCTCTTCGGGGTGCGCCTCGAAGTGCCGCCTCCGCTGCTGGATCGGCGCGAGTTCCTTCACCACAGCATCGGCCAGCCATCCCTTGCACTGGATGCAGCCGATCCCCGCCGAAGTGCATCCCGCGCGCACCTCCGCCTGCGTCTCGCCCACAGAGAAGACCTTATGCAGATCGAAGACGGGACAGACGTCGGGATCACCCTTGTCCGTCCGCCGAACGCGATTCTTGTCAGTCACCATGGTCTTCAGCTTGGAGCGAATCTCCGGCTCCGGGTCGGAGAGCAAAATAGTGTTCCTGTAGCTCTTCGACATCTTGCGCCCATCCGTCCCCGGCAGCTTGGGAGATGGCGTGAGCAGAACCTTCGGCTCCGGAAGGATCTCCTGATCGTCGCCGCTGTAGAAATTGTTGAACCGTCGCGCAATCTCGCGCGTGATCTCCACATGCGCGGCCTGGTCCTGGCCGACGGGCACAAAATCCGCCTGATACACCAGAATGTCGGCGCTCATCAGCAGCGGATAGCCGAGAAATCCAAACGTGCCGAGGTCCTTCTCCTTGAGCTGTTCCTGCTGGTCCTTGTAGCTAGGGACGCGCTCCAGCCAACTGAGCGGCGTAATCATTCCCAGCAGCAGGCTCAGCTCGGCGTGCGCCGGAACATCGCTCTGCACAAAGATCGTGCAGCGCCCGGGGTCGAGTCCGGCGGCCAGAAAGTCCAGCGCCACATCCCGCACGTTCTCCTTGAGCCCGCTGGTGTCGGCGTAGTCGGTGGTAAGCGCGTGATAGTCCGCGATGAAGAAGTAGCACTCGTACTTCGGCGCGCCGCTGGCCTCGGTCGCGTTCTGCAACTCCACCCAGTTCTTCAGCGCGCCCATATAGTTGCCCAGGTGCAGCTTGCCCGTGGGCCTCATGCCGCTCAGCACGCGCCGCGGCGCCGGTTGTTTTGTCTCTTCGCTCATCTTCATCTCAATCGCAAGGGTAACAGGATTCGCCCCTTCTACAGCGACAGCAGCAGCCGGTCGTAGAGATTCATCAGCGGGGAATAAAA
>Ga0326727_10020601_pt1 | contig 13070 bp, 8 predicted proteins | sample MB2enrmetagenome_FD_207643 | JGI IMG/M metagenome (GOLD analysis project Ga0326727, IMG submission 207643) | Lab enriched peat soil microbial communities from McLean, Ithaca, NY, United States - MB29MY | ecosystem: Environmental > Terrestrial > Soil > Wetlands > Peat | place: USA: New York...
TTGCACATCCCCCTGAGCGAACGGCTGGGCGACCATATCGGCCCTTACAAACTGCTCCAGCAGTTGGGCGAGGGCGGCTGCGGCGTGGTTTATATGGCGCAACAGGAGGAGCCGGTGAGGCGGCTAGTGGCCCTCAAGGTCATCAAACTGGGGATGGATACCAAGAGCGTCATTGCCCGGTTCGAGGCGGAGCGCCGTGCCTTGGCCATGATGGACCATCCCCATATCGCCAGAGTGCTGGATGCCGGCACCACCGAGACCGGGCGGCCGTTCTTTGTGATGGAATTGGTGCGGGGCATCCGCATCACCGACTACTGCAACCAGAATCATCTGGCTACCCATCAACGATTGGAGTTGTTCATCCAGGTTTGCCGCGCTGTCCAGCACGCGCACCAGAAGGGGATCATTCACCGGGACCTCAAGCCCTCGAATATCCTGGTGATGGTGAACGACCCCGGGTCGCCGGGGGTGCCCAAGGTGATTGATTTCGGCATTGCCAAGGCCACGCAGGGAAGGTTGACCGACCAAACGGTTTTTACCGCTTTCGAGCAGTTCATCGGGACGCCAGCCTACATGAGCCCGGAACAGGCCATGATGACCAACCTGGACATTGATACCCGGAGCGACATCTACAGTCTGGGAGTGCTGCTGTACGAGCTGCTGACGGGCAAGACGCCCTTCGAGACGCAGGAACTATTGGCCGCCGGCTTGGAACAAATGCGCCGCACGATCTGCGAGAAGGAACCGCTGCGGCCTTCGACGCGGCTGAGCACCATGCTGAAAGGCGAACTGGCGGCCACGGCCAAAGCGCACCAGGCCGAAGCGCCCAGGCTGATCCGCCTGGTGCGAGGGGACCTCGACTGGATCGTGATGAAGTGCCTGGAGAAGGACCGGGCACGGCGTTACGAGACCGTGAACGGCTTGGCCGCCGACCTCAAGCGTCATCTCAGCAATGAACCAGTCATGGCCCGGCCGCCCAGCAGGCTTTACGAGTTTCAGAAGACGGTTCGACGTCACAAGTTCGGCTTTGCCGCAACCGCGGCGATTATCCTCCTCCTGGCGGCTGGCGTCACGTTGACCACCTGGCAGGCCGTGCGGGCGACGCGCGCCAAGACCGATGCGGTTCAAGCCAAGACCAAAGCTGTAGCCGCGCAGAAGCAGGCGGAGGAAGAGAGAGCCAAAGCCAGCCACCTGCTCTACGTGGCGAATATGAACCTCACGCAACAGGCGTGGGAGCAGAACAATGTGTTGCGAGTGCGGCAGTTGCTCGACGACACCGCAACAAGCCTGGAGCGCGGATTCGAGTGGTATTACTGGCAGCGGCAGACCCACCTGGAAATCAAAACTCTCAGAGGGCACACCGATACGATTACGTCCGTGGCGTTTTCTCCAGACGGTCAGCGGATTGCCACGGGCAGTTGGGATCGTTCCGCCAAGGTGTGGGACGCGGCCAGTGGCCGGGAACTGCTCACCCTAAAGGGGCACGCCGGTGGGGTCCGGTCTGTGGCCTTCTGTCCCGATGGCCGGCGGATCGTCACCGCCAGTAGAGGAGCCGCCAAGGTCTGGGAGGCAGCCAGCGGCAGGGAACTGGTCACTCTCAATGGGCACAGGGATTACATCTGCTCTGTGGCCTTTTCTCCAGACGGCCAGCGGATTGTGACTGGCAGTGCTGATACGACTGCCAAGGTGTGGGACGCGGCCAGTGGCAAGGAACTCAGCACCCTCAAGGGGCATGGCGGTAGGGTTCTATCTGTGGCCTTTTCTCCGGACGGCCAGCGAATCGTCACGAGTAGTAGTGACCGGACGGCTAAGGTCTGGGAAGCCTCCAGCGGCAGGCCACTGCTCATCCTCACAGGGCACAGCGATACGATCACGTCCGTGGCCTTCTCTCCGGACGGCCAGCGGATCGTGACGGGTAGTGATGATCAAAGCGCCAAAGTCTGGGATGCCGCCAGTGGTAAGGAACTGCTCACCCTCACAGGGCACACCGATACGATCACGTCCGTGGCCTTTTCTCCAGACGGCCATCGGATTGTCACCGGCAGTGGCGATGCGACCGCTAACGTCTGGGAGGCGGCCAGCGGGCGCGAACTGTTCACCCTCAAGGGGCACAGCTCTGAGATTTCGTCGGTGGCCTTTTCCCCGGACGGGCAGCGGATTGTCACTGGCAACGGGGATTGGACGAGGAATGGCGATCACACGGTTAAGGTGTGGGACGTGGCCAGCGGTGGTGAAACGCTCACCCTCAAACGGCACAACCGTTGGGTTAATTCTGTGGCCTTCTCCCCGGACGGGCAGCGGATTGTGACTGGCAGTCGTGATACGACTGCCAAGGTGTGGGAGGCGGGCAGCGGTAAGGAACTCCTCACGTTCAGGGGGCACAGCGCTCCGATTGGCCCCGTGGCCTTCTCCCCGGACGGCCAGCGGATTGTCTCGGGGAGCAGGGACGGGATTGCCAAGGTATGGGAGACCGTCACTGGCAAAGAACTGGTCACGCTCAGGGGTCACAGCAATGAGATTGAGGCCGTGGCTTTTTCTCCAGACGGCCAGCGGATTGTTACTGGCAGTCATGATACGACTGCCAAGGTATGGGAGACAGCCACCGGAAAGGAACTGCTCACGATCAAAGGGGACAGTGGCAGGGTCTGGTCTGTGGCGTTTTCACCGGACGGCCAGCGGATTGTCATCGGCAGTGATAGTGCCACGGCCAAGGTGTGGGACGCGGCTAGTGGCCGGGAACTGCTCACGCTCAAAGGGCACCTCAATATCATCCTTTGTGTGGCCTTCTCACGAGACGGGCAGCGGATCGTCACCGGCAGTTCAGATGCGACGGCGAAGGTATGGGATGCGGCCAGCGGTCGAGATCTGCTCACCCTCAGAGGTCACAAGGGGCAGGTCTGCTCTATTCGCTTTTCTCCGGATGGCCAGCGGTTCGTCACTGGCAGTATGGATGGGACGGCCAAGGTGTGGGAGACAGCCACCGGCATTGAACTGCTTACGCTTAAGGAGCACCGCGATTCCGTTAGATCGGTGGACTTCTCTCCGGACGGACAGCGGATTGTGACTGGCAGTTATGATAATACCGCCAAGGTCTGGAAGGCGGCGCGACCGGAGCAAGTCGTTGCCTGGCAGGAAGAAGAACGCGCGGCTGCTCGGTCTCTTGCCGCCCTGGAGCGCGAGCGGACGGTGGAACAGGAACGCCAGAGCACTGCTCGCGCCCGTGATTCCATCAAGCAATGGCTGATTCTTGCGCCGATTGCCTTGGCCACCGGTCAAAGCGGGGCGGAGGGATTAGACCTCGAGCAGATTGACGGCGAAGGCCAACTCAGGCCCAAGGCGGGAGAAGCGAGGTCCATTCTGAGTGGCGAATTGAAGTGGCGGGAGGTGGCCTTGACGAACGAGGTCATTGACTTCAACGCGCTCCTGGGGCACGAGACAACTCAGAGTGTGGCCTACGCGGTCTGCTACCTCCGGTCGGAAGCTGAGCGGCGTAGGCTTCAGATGCTGGTGGGCAGCAGCGATGAGGCGAAAATATATCTGAATGGGAAGCAGGTTTACACAAATGCCTCCCCGCGTCCCTTTTATGCCGAGCAGGATAAAGTGCCAGACATCGCGTTGAACGCGGGGCTGAATGTGCTGGTGTTCAAAGTGGTGAATGAAGCCGCCGACTGGCAGGGCTCGATTCGGTTCACCGACGCCCAGGGCAATCCGGTCCAAGGGATCAAGATGACGCTGGATCCAAAGGGGAAGGACTCGCCCTGAAACCGAACCGTGAAGACGCCCGGCTCCAGGCCGCCGCCCAATTGACTGGCCCGGCCCGGGCCGCGTTTCTCGCCTCAGGCATGCGTGGACGCTGCCGCTCCCTGCCAGCGCATCGAATGCGCCAGCTCAGTCTTGTTTCTGACACACCCGCCCCCTGCCTGCCGTCTTTGGTCCCTATGAGTGCCGGGCCAGGGCCAACCCCATGAGCGAGGTCACGCGCATCCTCAACGCCATCGAGCATGGCGATCCCAGAGCCCCCGACGAGTTGCTTCCCCTGGTCTATGAGCAACTGCGCCATCTGGCTGCCCATCGGCTGGCCCAGGAAACGCCGGGGCAGACTCTGCAGCCTACGGCCCTGGTGCATGAGGCCTGGCTGCGCCTGATCGGCAATCAAAACGTCCAGTGGAATGGCCGCGCTCATTTCTTTGCGGCGGCCGCTGAATCCATGCGCCGCATCCTGCTGAACAATGCCCGGCGCAAGCGCGCCCTCCGCCACGGGGGCGGCCAGCAGCGGGTGGACATCCAGGACTTGGAAATCGCCACTGCCGCCAAAGACGATGAGCTGCTGGCGGTGGATGAGGCGCTGGAAAAATTGGCCGCTCACGATAAAACCAAGGCGGAGCTGGTCAAGCTCCTCTATTTCGTTGGCCTGACCATTCCCGAAGCGGCCTCTGTTCTCGGCCTTTCTGAACCTACGGCCAAACGCTATTGGTCCTACTCCCGCGCATGGCTTTTTGCCGCCATTGAGGCGGCGCGGTGAGCCGGAGGGAGCAGGATGGGAATCCTCGGAAGGCGTGGTTTTGGGAAGGCCATGTCTTCAGGCCAAAGGCCTGAGGTCATACCAGCCCAGGTAAACGCCCCTGGACCTGGAGTTTGGACATTTTCCGCGTTGCTCAATCCTGAAAGGATGAGATCACTGAGCCCAGGGTCGCGAGAGGCAATCCCGAAGGGATTGAATCACTCAGCCCAGGGTTGCGCGCGGCGCGCTACCCTGGGTGGGCAATGGGTTGGGGCGTCAACCCTGAAAGGGTTGCATCATTCGTTCCCTCCACGGGAGTCAATCCCACACATACCTTCCTGGCAATCCAGGTGCTTGAGAATGCCTCCGAGATAATGGTGCATTTCCTGCCGTAGCGCGGTGTCCCGCAGCAAAGGACGGCGGTCTTTGGTGGAGAAGACGGTATGCACGAGAATCCTGGCCAGTGATTGCGGCATGGGGGCGAGAATGGACCGGTCGGGGCGCTGAGGCAACCCTTTCAGGGTTGGGGTTTATTGGGCGCACACACCCAGGGTTGCGCGCGGCGCGCTACCCTGGGCTGAGCGATAAAAACCCCTTCGGGGTTGCCCCTTTTCACTCTGCAAAATGTCCAAACTCCAGACCCGTTGCCCTGGGCTGGTATGAATGACGCCATTGGCGTCTCGGCAGGCCAGCAGCGACGCTTTCATCAGGACCATTGAAGAATTCTGCCCTGCGCCCTAACCAGGAGCCTACCGTCGGGAAGCAGTTGCAAGGACGAGCGCGTCCCAGGCCACACAGGACCGGACAAGTTCGATTCCGACCTTCAGGTGGATATTTCGGGCCTCACCAAGGCCCTGAACTTCCTACCGCCTACCCCCTCGGTTTCAAAAGAAAAATGAGATTCGGTGATCCTTTTGATTACAAAACCGGGCATTAAAGAGTGAGGGTTCGACAGGAGCCTTGGAAACCCCCGTGCGGAACCCCGAGTTTCGCCACCGACGAACGGTGGCGGGAGTGGAAAACAACAATCAAGAAATGAAACTCAGGCGCGTGTCGCCTGAACAGAGAAAGGACAAACATGAAGAATCGTATCACACTAACAAATCGCATCCTCCCGGCGGGCGGGATAATCTGCCTGGCGGCAACCGTCACGTTGCTGATCTCCACGGGCGCGCCCGCCCTAGCGGACGCAGATGACTCCGCCGCTGGACCCCTTGCCAGCCCAAACCTCATCACACCACCCGTCGTGCCCACCAGCCCTTACGGCCATACCTACGCCCAATGGGCGGCCAAATACTGGCAATGGACGCTGTCGTTTCCTGCGACAGCCGATCCCGCCAGTGACACGGCGGCCCAGGAGTCCGGACAGACCGGCCCCGTCTGGTTTCTAGCCGGAGCCCATGGCAGCGCCTTGGTGAACGGCCAAGCTACTGTGACCCGCCAAATCACGGTGCCCGAGGGCACAGCGCTTTTCCTCGCTGTTCTGAGCGTTCTTGACGACAACACCGGCTGCCCCAACTACAATAAGCCTTTACTCACCCCGCCTCAGCTTGGGACGGATGTGCTGGACATTTGGAATTCGGTGGCATCGGCAACGTTTTGTACGATTGACGGCGTGCCGGTCAGTGGTTTGGCCAATCCCATCACCTCGCCTTATCTCATCCAAACGCCGCCATTCTCTTACACCCTGGCCGCCCATCACAATCTTCTGGCTGCGGCCTTTGACGAAGCGTGCATAGCGGACGGAACCACGGTCGGCCCGGCCGTCGGGGAGGGGGTCTTCCTGATGGTTCCGCCGCTTGTGGCGGGGGGGCCGCACACCATCCGGTTCGGCGGGGTTGCAGGCCCAACGCCCAAACCCATGTTCGCCTGGGACATTACCTATAGCATCACGGTCACTCCCGCCAACGGGCGTAATCCCGACCGTATCCTACAGTGAGATGGGACACGGCAATCATGCTCGCTCCATCTCTAGCGGGCGGCGGCTTGGTCACGGGCGGGCGGAGTACGCTTAATCACTTGAGGGAATGCTCCCTCAAGTGATTTTGCCATTTTCGGCACAGCCGCTATCAGGCGGGTGCCAAGCTTGCAAGGCTCGCCGATCAAGACGGTCGGAAGAACACTTCGAGGTTCAGCATCTGGCGCGACGGCCTCAGGCGCACGACGTCGCGGGCTTTGTCGAAGTCGGCGTGCCTCTTGCCATTCACGCGGACCGAGCGGATCGGGCTGCCTTCTGGGGTTCGCAAACGAAGCACGATGCGGCCCGGCGCCTGGCGCACGGGCGGATGGATGGTTGCCTGGATATAGCCCTCGGCCAGGTGCGATTCGATCTGGTAGCTCACCAGGCCGAAGCGGGTCGGTGCGTTGCTAACCGTCAGCCTTTGGCCGTCCTGAAGCCAGTTGCTGGTGATGAAAGGCGCCAGCCAGAGCTGGTCGCCGCGTTCCGTCACCAGCATCGTGCGCGTCTGGTGGAGGAAATAGCCAGTCTCGTGCGTCTTGTCCCACGCGCCGGAGTGGTTGAAATGTTCCCAGAACGTCAGCACCTCGGGGTTGAGCATGGCGGCCATGGTATTGAAGTAGGAGCGCACGAAAGGCTTCACATCGTCACGCAGGGCATAAACCTCGCAGTTGCGCGTGTAATAGGGCTGCACCTTGGAGAAGCCGCCGAGGTTGAACCGGTCTCTCTCGTTCATGGCGGCGGGGTAATCGAACCAGCCATCGGCCAGGAACTGCACATCTTCCATGTGATTCAGCATCCGCTCGACCTCGCGGTCGCGCGGGTCGAAGACACCCGTGGGGACGAGTTGGTGGGCGCCGAGTTCGACGTCGTAGCACCAACTGCGGCCGGCATCCTGGCCGGGGAAGAAGTCGGCGAGTTTGCCCGGGCTGTGCACCTGAGACGGATAGTGTGGAATCCAGGTGCCGTTGCGCAAGGGCAGGGCAGGGGACTGGGCTTGGGTCCAGCGGTAGGCGCGGAGGATGTTCGTGCGCAGCTCCGCGGCGTGGTTAAGTGCGAGGTGCGAGGTGCGAAGTGCGAGGTCTTGAGTTAGAGCCTCGTTCCGTCCACCCTCCGCAGTGCTGTCCACCCTCCGCAGTACTGCTACGGAGGACGGGCTACGGAGGACGGGTCGGCTGCCACGGGGAGCAACCAGGTCGGATAGGGCGGTGCCTACTTCGCGGAGCGCCGCGTAGTAGTAGGCGTTCAAGGTGTAATGGTAGGCGAAGGAATTCCAATCCGCTAGAACGCCGGGTGGCATGAGGCCGTATTCCGGAGCGCGGCTGTCCCCAGCCGCAGCAGTTTTGGCGCATCTGAGAGACAGAGGGTTCTCCCAGAGCGCAGGTGATCCAGCGCCGCTGCGGCTGGGGACAGCCGCGGTCCGTTTCGTCTTCTCCGTCTGGCGGACAATCCATTCGGCGACGCGCTCGATTTCGGGGGCTACCTGCCGCAGCCAGTTGGTGTCGCGATAAAGCTGGTAATGCTCGCCCAGTGTCCAGAGGTGCCAGGCAGTTCCGAAGGTCGTGTAGCCGGCGGTGAGGAATCCGTTCGTGTTGTAGCGGTGGATGAAATAGTCCAGCCCGCGCCGGGCGAACTCGCCGTGGCCCATGAAATCCATGCCGCGGATGACTGAGTTGGCCTCGCTCTCCAACGGACCGTAACTCATCGCCGCAATCCAGGGCGCGACGCGCTCGCCGTCGGCTTCATTGCGCGCCGCGATAACGCAGCGCACCTGGGAAGAACGAATCACGTTGTTGAGCAGGGGGTCAGGCGTCTCCACCTGCATGGCTGGCGCCAGCATTGCGCGCCAGTAGGCCTCAGTGTCCGCGCGCAGCCGGGCAGGATCGCGAAGCCCTGACAGATCGGCGCGTTGGGCTGGGAGCAACACCGCAAACGCAGTGGATGTGTGCGGGGCCAGCAATCCGCTCAGCTTCAGTTCGCCTCCTTGCACCGAGGCTCGGAGCGAGGTCGCGGTATCCGTGGCAGCCAGGGCCAGCGGACCGGCTTCGTCCGCCGCGCAGTAGCCGCCGGCGCAGCGCGTCAGGCCCGCGGACTTCTTTTGACGGCTATCCACCAGGAAACGGAGCGAGAGTGCCACGTCCCCCGACTGGCTGAGTATGTTGGTGAGCGTGAACTCGGCTACGCACACGGAGCGGCAGTTAAGCCGAGTTGGATTGCTCCCCGCCCCGTCGCACGGCGCAACGAACGTGCGCTGACAGTAGCGCAGGCCATTCCTTTCAGTGGTGATAACGGGAATCGGCAGCCAGCCGCCATCCAGCGAGCGCGTGAGCAGGCCGGACTCAGTGCCGCCAAACTGCGGCTGCATTTCCCCGGCGGTTGCAAACCAATCGTCCGTCAGGTTCGTCTTGGTTTGGAACCGCACCGTTCCGTCGCGTGCGACGACAAACTTATGGTTGTCGCAAGCCAGCGAGAGCATGACGGGACCCTCGCGCTGGGCGTCGTGGTGGGTGCGGGCCATCGCCTGCGCCAGCGTTTGGTCGGGCAGTTCGCGCACCTGCTGAAGGACGGTCTTGCGGCTGGCAATCTTTCGCTTGTAATCCGCCAGCGTAATCGGGGCCGGGTCGCGTGTGACGAATACCCCATAGTCAGGCAGATACACGCACTCGTTGCTCAGCACATCCTCGACCGCCACGCCGAACGAGCCCGTGGGCAGGCGAAATTGGAGCACCGTGGGGTCGGACTTGAGCGAAGAGGGGCGACTGCACTGAACAGTGAGGTCAACAGGGACGGCGAGGTCCCAGGTGAGCGCATCAGGCCTCCTCCCAACCTCTCGGCGCACATTCATGGCGCGGGACAGCAGTTCGCCGTTGCAGATGGTGATCTCGCCCCGGGCGCCCCTGGCGGATTTTTCGGCTTCCACGCGCAGGTTGGCAATCTGCCAACACGAGCGGGTAAAGGCAGAGAGGCGTCGTACCACGTTTTGGCCAGTGGCGGGGAAAACCCAGCGGATCTTCTGCGTCTGCACGACGCCGGCTTTAGGCGACAGGCGGAAGACCAACCCGTTGCCAGCACCCTGCATCTCGCCCGTAAGCGGCTTCCAACTGCCCTGCCACGCCGATTCGCCGAACCAGCCTTGGACCTGGACAGCGTCAGCGCTCGGGATTGCTGCGGCAGCCGGGAATTCGAGCGTCAGTTCCTTGAGCGCGCGGCGGTTCAGCCACTGAAGACCAATGCACGCCAACCCGTTACTGCTCATCGGCAGCCGGTAAGTTCCATCCGGTTGCACGGGCACATCTGATTCAAGAAAAACGTCCTCAGCACGGAACTCCTCGATGCGGCTGGCCCGCGCGCCATCGCTCCGGTTCGGGTCCCAGGTCACCACGCGCCCAAAGCGCGCAATGTCCACCCGCGGCTCCGTTTCCCGCCGGGCTGTCCCGGCCGCACGCGTCAGCCGCGCGTTGCCCCAGTTGGCCATGTCGCAGGTGATGCCGTCCCCGGCATCGTTCGCCTCGAGGTGTAGCTCCTGCGAGCCGCTGAGCTCAACGTGAATGGGATTCGGCCCGTTGGTCGCCCGCAGGATGCCACTGTCGAAACGCCGCTCGCCGTCCACCAAGACGCCGAAGATCACGCTGCCGCCGTCCCCGCACGGCTGAAGTCCCACTTCGGCGTCGAAGCCGGCATACTCGCCGTCGAGCAGCACGTTGATTGAGCCGTTGGCGTGGTGGCCGAGACCTCTCGCGTAGGTCTTGTCGCCAATCTGCAGCGGCGCACCCGCCTGCCCTGACGGGTGCGCCGCGACATTCCAGCCGAGTTCGCCCCAGCCCTGGCTCGCCGAAAGGATCAGCTCCGGATGGTCCCCCAGGTATTCAACCGATGCAACTTCGGGCGGGACGCCAGGCGCAGAAGCCTGCGCGGCGGCAGGGACGCTCCAGCACATCGGGAGGAGAGCGGCGGCGAGGAATATCAATGGTGTCCGCGGCAACTCGCGCATGAGGCATCCTTTAAACCCTCCGCCCGCCGCCGTGCGAGACAATTCTCGGCGGAGATCCCGAGGGCGAGCGTCCTCGCCCTCCCAGGTGGCATCACTGGCCGGACTGCAAGCGATACAGTTGGAGGCTGAGAATGACGGCAGGTATTCCCACCGCGGTAATCCCCAGGCCCAGAACCGCCAGAGCAGTGCCCCAACTCAAGTAGCTGGAGGCCGGATTCCATTCCTCGGCGTAGCGCCGGCGAATGCGCGCCCAACAGTAGACCGCGTGAACCGCAGGCAGGAGCCCGATGACCGGGATAAGCCCCAGGAGCCCACATACGAAGGCCCTGAGCGAGAGTTGGATGACGAGGATGCGAGCCACTGGCGGAGGTTGATCGTTGATAGGCGATAGTTGATAGTCGGCTGAGGAGCGGGGGGCAAGTGCTGGAAATTGTTCAATTCGTGCGGGACGGAGAAATGGCGTTCGTGTTGATAATGATGACGGGCGGCGAATTGGTCTTCGGGGCGTTGGCCCGGAGGCGCCGGGTTTGCTGACGTTCGACCAGTCGCAGTTCGCGGCCAAGGTTCGCAAGGGCCCGCAGGTTGCCCGCCATGTAGATGAGCAGGATGGCCAGGATCGCTATGATGACGATGACGGCGGAGCCGGATCGGCGGCGCGAGGGGCGTGATACGTGACGCTTGCTGCGTGATGCGTGAAAGGAAGGCAGGTTCATTTGCTCATGGGCCGTTCGGGGACGGCCAGGAAGGTGAAGAGGGGACGAATCCGGCCTGGCTTCACCGCTCCAAATGTGCGGGGTTGGATTTCCAGCTCCCAACGCCAAGCGGTTACGTAGTCTCGCGGGTCGGCGGTCATCGCAGAAGATTTTACACTGGGCAGGACGCGCGTCCAGGGAGCCGTGCCGGCCCGGCGGGAGACGGCATTAGTGGTAAAGAGATAAGTAATGGCTCTCTCCGGGCCGTCGAGATAGAGAAGTTGGCCGGTATCTGTGTTTTCCAGGCGGACCCCGGCGGTGGCCGCCCGCACGTCAGCCCGCCACCGTTCGCCGGCGTGGAGGGCACTGGTGATGTCGTCAGCATTGCGGCGCAGGGCGAACGAGCGGTCAATGCAGCGATACATGGCAGCGTAGGCAACGCCAAGCACCACCACCACGACGGCGATATACACCAGGGCCTCGATGAGGAGGTAACCTCGTTGGCGGGCGCGTCGTGTCAGCGCGAAGTGTAAAGGTCGCGTCTTCATTTCAAGGTGGCCTCTCGTGTGACGGAGCCGCCGTGGTCCTTCCGGGCGGGTTGCCAGCGGAGGCGGACCAGGCCCGGCTGGACGGTGAGAATGAAGCGGCCCGGCGGAAGGTTGGTGGCCGCCAGGGCATTGACCTGATAGTCGCGGGTGCCGGGCGGGAAGGCCCGCCATTCGCCCGCTGCCAGCGCCTCCATTTCTCCATCCACGATCTCCATCGCCACGGCGCGCTGGTAGGAGGCCAGGGCAATGCGTCGCTCGGCAGCGAAGGAATAGGCGAAAGGCAGCAGGACGGCAGCTAACAGGGCCAGGGCCACGAGAAACTCGACCATCAGGAAACCAGCTTGAGCCGGGAGACGGGAGCCAATGCGGCTGAGACTTCGCGCTTGAAACGTCACCATATGCTGGATTGGTTTATCAGTTGGATGATGACCAGGAACACGGCAATCATGACACTGGCTACGATCAGCCCGTTGATCAGCACGAGCACGGCGGTAGTGATCTGGGCGGCGGTCTGCTCCAGTTGAAACGCCCTGGCATCGAGCGCCTCGTGCCAGCCGGTCAAGGCGCGCTCAAAGCCGGCGCCGCGGCGCAGAGCGTTCGAGAGGCGCCACTGCAACTCCTTCGAGTTGTCCACGGCGCGTAGCGCCTCGGGCAGCTTGACCCCCTCCTTCAGCAGGGCGCGGACTCTTTGCGCCCGGTGGATGATCGCGAGATTGGCAGTGGATTGAGCGGCGAGGCTGACGGCTTCCGCTTCGGGCACCTCGGCATCGAGCAGCACGGCGAGCATGGCCGAGAAATCACGCTGAAGGCGGTTGCGGCGCCAAGGCAGCCGGGTCAGCAACCAATCCTGGAGGCCGGGCAGGACGTGGTGGATCCAGCCGTGCAAGCGCGGCCCGCCGAGGTAACCGATCGTGAGCAACCAAATAAAACCGATGATGCAGAGCTGAATCACCATAACCAGCGTGCTTCCCCCGAACACTAAACGGGTGAACGCCGGCAGGCTCCGCCCTTCGAGCATGCCCGCAAACACGTCCTCGAATTTAGGGAAGATGCACAGCCTGAGGATCACCGGCATCGCTACCACAGCCGGCGAGATGGCAAACGCCAGCAGAATGACGTAGTTGAGCGCGCTGCGTACCTGGGAGACGCTGTCCCGCAGCAACAAGCGGCAGGCCGGCAGCACCTTCCGGATGTCGCCAATGCGCTCCCCCGTGCTCAGCATCGCCCGGACCTGTGGCGGGACTAGGCATGGCACCTGTTCGAGCGCCTGGCTGAGCCGCAACCCCCCTTCAATGTGCGCCGCCAGCAGATGGAATCGCACCCCCAGCGAGCGGTCGCGCGTGGCCGCGGCGTCGGTAACCGCCGCTTCCGGCGTTCGGCC
>Ga0326727_10020602_pt1 | contig 13069 bp, 9 predicted proteins | sample MB2enrmetagenome_FD_207643 | JGI IMG/M metagenome (GOLD analysis project Ga0326727, IMG submission 207643) | Lab enriched peat soil microbial communities from McLean, Ithaca, NY, United States - MB29MY | ecosystem: Environmental > Terrestrial > Soil > Wetlands > Peat | place: USA: New York...
CTTTGGAATCCCCGCCGGGGGGATAATCCCCCCCGGACCCGCTTGGTAAGGGGCTCGGTCGAATCCACTTACACGGGGGGGCTGGGGGGACAATTGTCCCCCCAGCGGGGTCCAGGGGTGGAGCCCCAGGCCGGGGAGGTCCCGGAGGGGGCAGCGCCCCCTCGGGGCGGTCAATTTGGGCTTGTCATAGTTTTCTTCTATCGATACATAAATCATCGATAGGAGATGAGTATGGATATATCGCCCGCCGACCAGATCCGCATCAAGGAAAGCATCCGGGACAAATACCGCAGCGTCGCCCAAAGCCCGGAAGGGTATTTCAAGTACCCGACCGGAGAGGTCGGTCTCAAGGGGCTGGGCTATGACCCCTCGGTCGTGGAAAGGCTTCCCGCCGAGGTCCGGCGTTCATATTGCGGCGTGGGCAATCCGTTTGGGCCGGGCCTGCCCGGGCCGGGCGAAAAAGTCCTCGACATCGGCTGCGGCGCGGGCGTCGACACCCTGATTGCGGCCCTGCTGACGCAGCCCGGCGGCATCGCCCTCGGCTTGGAACCGACCCCGGAAATGCTGGCCAGGGCCGTTCGCAACGCCGAGCTGGCCGGGCTGCGAAACGCATGGTTTCAGGAAGCGGATGCGCAGGGTCTGCCCGTTCCCGACAATACGTTCGACCTGATCGTCTCCAACGGCGCCTTCAACCTGGTCATCGACAAGGCCCGCGCCCTGGCCGAGGCCTTCCGGACGCTCAAGCCCGGCGGCCGCCTCCAAATCGCCGACCAGTTCCTCGTCCCGCAAGCCCAGCCCGGCCAAGATCCCATATCATCCTGGTTCCGCTGACAAGGCGGAGCCGTACCGGGAACGGTGTTCCTGGACATGGTCATCGCCGCCGGATTCATTGACGCGCAACTCTTCGAGGAAACCGGCTACAAAAGCTCCCCCGTCACTATGGGCCGCGTCGTGGCCGCCCGGAAGGCGTAGCGGGGAAAGGGACCAGAGGAGGCTCCGCCTCCTCTGGACTCCTCCGCCGGGGGCGATGATCGCCCCCGGACCCCCACGGTAAGGGGTGTGGTCGAGCCCACTTACCCGGGGGGTCGGGGGACAATTGTTCCCCCAGCGGGGTCCAGGGGCAGCGCCCCTGGTCTACGCCAGGGCCATGCCGCCGAGCGCGCTGAGGGCGACCACGACCAGCGGCGGCGCGCGCCAGACGGTGAGCAGAGTGAAGCCGGCGAGAGCGATGCCGAAATCCCCCGGGCTTTTGACCGAGTTGGTCCAGACCGGGTTATAGAGCGCCGCGCCGAGCAGTCCGACGACCGCCGCGTTGACCCCGGCCATCATTGACCGCGTCCCGGGGCGGTTGCGCAGCGACTCCCAGAAGGGCAGGGCGGCTGTCAGGATCAGCAGGCCGGGCAGGAAGATGCCGATCAGGCCCAAGGCCGCGCCCGCCAGCCCGTGCGGGGATGTGTTGACGACGGCGCCGAGGTAGGCGGCGAAGGTGAACAGGGGGCCGGGAACGGCCTGCGCGGCTCCGTAGCCGGCGAGGAAGGCGTCGTCGCTCACCCAGCCCGGCATCACGAACGCCCCGCGCAACAGCGGCAGCACCACGTGGCCGCCGCCGAACACGAGGGCTCCGGAGCGGTAGAAGGCCTCGAACAGGGCCACGCCCGGGGGTAGTCCCAAGCCCCGCAGGACGGGCAGCCCGGCGAGCAGCGCCAGAGCGGTTGCAAGCGCCGCAATGCCGGCCCGGCGCGAGACCGGCGTCGGCAAATGGCCGCTCGAAGTTTGCCCGGCGTCGCGGCAAAGCCACAGGCCGAGGGCGCCGCCCGTCAGGATGGCCGCGATCTGGGCGAGCGAGGACGCGGCGTACAGGATGATCAGCGCGGAGGCGACGGCGATGGAGGCCCGCTGGCGGTCGGGGCACAGCGTGCGCGCCATGCCCGAAACGGCCTGGGCGACGATGGCCACGGCGACCAGTCTCAGGCCGTGCAGCAGCCCGGCTCCGATGGGGCCGCCGAGCACGTTCGCGCCGAAGGCGAAAAGCACCATGAGGACAGCGGAAGGCAGCGTAAAGCCGGTCCAGGCAGCCAGACCGCCGGGGTAGCCCGCCCGCATCAGGCCGAGCGTGAAGCCGACCTGGCTGCTGGCGGGGCCGGGCAAAAATTGGCACAAGCCCACGAGATCGGCGTACGCCTGTTCGGGGAGCCAGCGGCGGCGCACCACGAATTCTTCCCGGAAATAGCCGATGTGGGCGATCGGCCCGCCGAAGCAGGTGACGCCCAGCTTGATGAAGGCGAGAAAAACTTCGAGCGCAGAGCCGGCCCGCGTTTTTTGCATCGCGACATCCCTTCATCTTTATGTTCCTGGGGCAGCGCCCCTGGCTATTCCACCCGCAGCCGGTCTTCCCATTCCGGGGTCAGCTCGCCCGCGTCGGCCAGGCCTTTGCGGATGAACTGCGCGAGGTGGGCGCACTTTTCCGTCTGCCCGGTTTCCCTGGCGATGAGCATGAGTTCGAAATAGGTTTGGGGCGAGGCCTGGGTGGCCAGCGCGCGCAGGGCCGCCTGTTGCGCCGCGGCGAAATCGCCGCGCAGGCGGTGGTAGGCCGAGTGCAGAAGAAAACAGGCGGCCGCTTGGCCGTGGTAGCATTGCATCAGTCCCAGCACTTCGCCGGCGCGCTCCAGCTTGCCGGTTTCCATGAGCCGGATGCCGGTTTCCAGGTATGATTCCAGGCCCAGTTCCGACCATTCCTTGGCCAGGCGGCAGATCAGGACCGGATTTTTTTTGCCGAAGATTTTCAGGCGCGTAAGATATTTGAGAATGGCCCGGTCCTCGAAGCAGGGCAGGTCCAGGTGATTGTAGAAATCTTCCATGCGGTAGCCGCCCTGGTTGGCGGGCGGCGTGGCGAAGCCGCGTTCGGTCTTTTCGCAGTAGTCCTGTTGCGAGCGGAAGTAGTAGTGGTTGATCTGGACCAGGTCCGAGGCGTGGTAGCTGAACGGCCCATGGACCGGGGCGTGTTCCTCGTTGACGCAGTTTTCCCCCGGGCTGAACTCGAAATGGTAGGGCGAGAGCGGGCGCAGGGTTTTCTGCGGCCGCACGATCATCTTCAGGTGCATGCTTTTGGCGTAGGCCCGGGTGTAGTGTTCGATGAAGGGGCCGGCCGGGCGCGAGATGAGGCCGGCCGATCCGAAAACCACCCAGTGGACGCCGAGCGCGGCCGCGTTCTCGTAGGGCGGCAAAAGCGGGCGCAGGTCGTCGCCGGCCTTGGGCACCAGGCATTCGTCGGCGTCGATGAAGGCGATCCAGGCGAATTTGTCGCGAAAGAGCTCCAGGCAGTTGGCGTAGGCGGGCAATTGGCCCTTGTCGACGGGCCAGTCGATGACCGTGACCACGTTTTCGGCGATGTAGGGGGCGAAAAGGCGGGTCAGGGGGATTTCGCCGCCGTTGTCGTAGAGCACGAAATGCTCCACGCCGGCCAGGATGTGGTAATCGACCCATTCCTTGATCGAGGGCTCGTTTTTGACGATGGCGCAGGCGGCCAGGTATTTCATATGCGATCCGTTGCGACTTGGCGGCTCATTATTTCATGACGAAATGGCACACGAAAACTTGTTTCAATAGCGAACGGCGGAGACGGAAAACCAGAACCAGTATTCTTTATCCCAGGGGGCTGCCGCCCCGGCCCCCGCTTTAAACCACTTTATCCTACCACGATCCCGCGTCCGGGGAAAGCGCCGGGCGCGCGCCTTGACGTGGGCGGCCAGGCCTGTACAATGGAGCAGATCAGTTGTTTTCGCACCATCAACCCCGCCTTGGCATGAACCGATTCCGAGCCGATTTGCACATCCATTCCCGTTTTTCCCGGGCCACCTCCAAGACGTTGTCCTTGCGCCAGCTTGCGGCTTGGGCCCGGGTCAAGGGCCTGTCTCTGCTTGGCACCGGCGATTTCACCCATCCCGGCTGGCTCTCCGAGATCGAGGATGTCCTGGCCGAGGGCGAGGACGGCTTGTTGCGGCTCAAGGACCCCAGGGGGCTTGAGAAAGAGATTCCCTGGCTGGTCGATTTTCCCATGCCGGGAGACGTTCGGTTCATGCTCCAGGCCGAGTTGAGCCTGATCTACAAGCGCGGCGGGAAGGTCCGCAAGGTCCACAACCTGGTGTTCATGCCGAGCCTTGCGGCGGTGAAAAAATTCAACGCCAAGCTCGCCAAGATCGGCAATCTGGAATCAGACGGCCGGCCGATCCTGGGCCTGGACAGCCGTCATCTCCTGGAGCTGGTGCTTGAGACCGATCCGGCGGCCTTTCTGGTTCCGGCGCACATCTGGACGCCTTGGTTTTCGCTGTTCGGCTCCAAGTCGGGGTTCGATTCCATCGAGGAATGTTTCGGGGGGCTCGCCCCGGAGATTTTCGCCCTGGAGACCGGGCTGTCCTCAGATCCGGAGATGAATTGGCTGTTGAGCGCCCTTGACCGCTTCAGGCTCGTCTCCAATTCCGACGCCCATTCCGGCGAGAAGCTCGGCCGCGAGGCCAATCTGTTTGCCGGGGAATTAAGCTATGAGGGCGTTTTCCGCGCGCTCAAGCACGGCGACGGCGGCGGGCGCTTTCTGGGCACGGTGGAGTTTTTCCCCGAGGAGGGGAAATACCATATGGACGGGCACCGCGCCTGCGGCGTGGTCCTGGATCCGCGCGAGTCCCGGGCCAGGGGCGGCTTATGCCCGGTGTGCGGCAAACCGCTGACCATCGGGGTGTTATCGCGGGTGCGGGAACTGGCTGACCGCGACCAGCCCGTGCATCCCAAGGACCAGCCGGGTTTCGCCTCGCTGATCCCCCTCTCCGAGATCGTGGGCGAGGTGCTCGGCTGCGGCGCGGCCACCAAGAAGGCCAAGGATATGCTGGCCAGGCTGGTCGGCCGTTTGGGGCCGGAATTGGACATCCTCCAGGACGTGGCGGTCGAGGACGTGGCTAAATATTCCCGGCCGCTGGCCGAGGCGCTCTCCCGGATGCGCCGGGGAGAGGTCATCCGCCGGCCCGGATACGACGGCGAGTTTGGCCGCATCACCCTGTTCAGCGACCAGGAACGCCGCGAATTTACCTCCGGCCGGTCGCTCGCGGCCGCGCCGCTAAAAAAGCCGGCGGCAATGCCGCCGGGCAAGCCTGGCCGGCCGGTCAAGCCGGGCCAGCCGGACCTCGCCTCGAATCAGCTTTTGACGCCGGCCGCGCCCGAGGCCGTCCGGTCCGTCGAGCCCGGAGGGCTCAACGCCAAGCAGCGCGAAGCAGTCGCAAGCCGCAACCATCGCCTCCTGGTCGTGGCCGGGCCGGGCACGGGCAAGACCCATACCCTGATCGCGCGCATCCGGGCGCTTCTGGACGCGGGCGTGAGTCCCGCCGGCATTCTGGCCGTGACCTTCACCCGCCGCGCCGCGAGCGAACTTCGGTCTCGTTTGGCCGGGCAGGGGGAAGAGGCGGCCAAGGGTCCCCGGGCCGACACCCTGCATGCTTTGGCCTTCGAGTATTGGGCGAGTGTGACCGGCCAGGCTCCGGTCCTCTTGTCCGAGCAGGCCGCCCGGGCGCTTTTTGCCGAGGTCTGCCCCGAGCTCGCCCCCGCCAAGCTCAAGGCCGCCTGGAACGAGCTTGAGATTTCGCGCCAGCGAAACGTCGCTCCCAGGCCGCCGAGACCGGCGGTCGCGGGTTCGGACATGGCCGCCGGCGGGCAAAAGCCGGCGATCGAGCCCGAGATCGCCCCCGGACTCAGGCTCACCGACACTACCGACCAGGCCGTCCGGCCCGGGCGAACGCCGCGCCGTAGCGCGAGCGCACTGGCGCGCCTGGCCGCTACGACCGAGTCGGCCACGCCTGCCGATACGGCCGGGCCGGCCGATTTGGCCGAGCGCTACGCCGCGCGCAAGCGCGCCTATAACCTGGCCGACTACACCGACCTGCTCGAATATTTCCTGCACGGCGCGCGCGCCGCCGCCTATATAAGCCCCTTTGCGCATATCCTGGTCGACGAGATCCAGGACATGACCCCTCTGCAACTGACTCTGATCGAGGCTTTGGCCGAAGCGCCGGGCGTTCCCGGCACGCCCCGCGCGCTCGGCGAAACGGGCGGGCTTGGCCGGTCGGCCGGGGCGAGTCTCTTCGCCATCGGCGACCCCAACCAGTCCATCTACGGCTTTCGGGGAGCGGCGGGCGACATCGAAGGCTGGTTCGCGGCCCGGTTTCCCGGCTCCCGGGTCATCCGCCTGGAGGAGAATTACCGCTCCTTCCAGCCTATCCTGGATCTGGCCGGAGGGCTTGTGCCCAAGCGGGCGCGGCTTGTTTCGCGGCTGCACGCGCCCAAGGAGCCCGAGTGCGAGATCAGCCTGTTCAGCGCGCCGGGCCTCGAGGGCGAGGTCGCCTGGATCGCCGAACGCGCGAGTCAGCTGCTCGGGGCGACCTCGGCCACTTTGCACAAGGAGACCGGGGCAAAAAGCGTCAGTCCCGGCGACATCGCGGTCCTGGTCCGGTTCGCCGGCTTGATCCCGGCCATCGAGCGCGCTTTGCAACGCCGGGGCGTTCCTTGCCGTTCGCCCCAGGCCGAGGCTTTTTGGAACGATCCCCGCGCCGCCAGAATTTTGGCCTCGGCCGGAAAGCTCCTGGGGTTGGGCGTTGCCGAGGACGCCGTCCCGGCCGAGTGTCCCCGGGAGGTTTTGGCCAAGGGGCCGCTCACGGTCGCGGCCTATCTGCGCGACGCGGCGCCGTTCGATGCGCTTTTCTGGGAGAGCCGGATATTCAAGGAGCTGTGCAAGTGCTTTGGGGAGCAGGGCGGCTGGGCCGGGTTGATTTCTTTCGTGGCCGGGCGCACCGAGGACGAGCTGGTCGAGGCCAGAGCCGAGAAGGTCCAGATCATGAGCCTGCACGCGGCCAAAGGACTGGAGTTCGAGGCCGTGTTCCTGCCCGCCCTGGAAGACGGGATATTGCCCTTTGCCGGGCCGGAGTTCCTGACCGGCAAGTTGCCGCCGCCTGGCGCGGCTCCGGATGAAAACGAGGAGCGCCGCCTGTTCTACGTCGGCCTGACCCGGGCCAAAAGCCGCCTGTACCTGAGCTCCTCGGCCAAACGGGAACTCTACGGCCGCAAGCTCATGCTCAAGCCGTCACGGTTTCTCGGCCAGTTGCCGCTCGAGGGCATCAAGCGCTCCACCATGGTGGCCAGGAAGGTGCGTAAGGAAAAGCAGCTGGGTCTGTTCGGCGAGGAAATCTGATTCTTCGGCTAGCCAATCCAAAGCAGGGGCCGGGGGCGGTAGCCCCCTTGGGAAAAAAACATTGGTTCTTGGTTTTATCTTTGCGCCGGTCACGCAGCGGTGGCTGGGGCGCAACCCTGGTTTAATCTCAAGCGGGGTCCGGGGGGCGGCAGCCCCCTGGGAAAAAAACAGTGGTTCTAATTTTACCTTTCACCGGTCGTTTTTGAAACAGGTTTTCAAATCGCTGAACGATTTTTCCAACAAGCCGGGGGGAAGGCGGGGCGATGCCGGGGCACGCCGGCGATCAGGATCAAGGAATCAGGTCTTGCAGATTAGGGAAGCAATCGGAAGATATAGCGTTCATAGGCGCGGCACATCTTGTGCGCGGCGTCGTGGCCGACTCCGATTCCTTTGAGGCGGCAATACATATGCAGCGGATTGAGTATATGATGCAAGGCATCACGCATACGGCGCATATCCGTCTTCTCCGTCAGGTTTGAACGACGTTCCGTTGGAAATTTGGATCGAGGCGCGCGGGCGGCCGACAGCGTAACAGGTACGCAACAGGCCCGTAACTTCGCGTAACAAACAAACTGCCGTTTCCACTAATCCAAGCGACAGGCCATGACAAGCACTTTTGCCGCATTTTTTTATCCCAATGATCCAGACAGGATACGCGAGTCGCTCGGCCGTATCCCCTGGCCGGTGGCGGCCCCGAGCTTCGTCTGGCCCGGTCCGGTGGCGGAGAATTGCCGCATGCTGGCCGGGGTTTTCCCGGAAGTGGCGCTGCTCTTCTTCGAATCCAAAGCCTGCCTGGACTACGGGGGTGACGATCTGCCCGGTTGGCTCGGCAACCTCGGCCTGTCCTATCACCTGCATCTGCCGCTGGACCTGCCCTGGCAGGCCGGCGCCGCGGAGGCTTTCCGCGTCGCCGCGGCTCTGGCGGACAAGACCGCCTTTTTGAGCCCCACCTGTTTTGTCCTGCATCCGCCAAGGGAACCCCGGGAGCTGGAGGCCTTTGCCGCGCTCTGGACCAAGCGCGGATTCGCCCCGGAGACCCTGGCGATCGAAAACACCCAGGCCGCGTCGCTTGACCGTCATTGGCCGCTCATCCGGGGTCTGGGCTTGGGCGTTTGCCTGGACCTGGGCCATGTTTTGGCCTATGGGCAGAAATTGTCGCTTGATCTGCCAGGGCTTGCCGGCACCCTGCGCCTGGTGCATCTGTGCGCCCCGTATGCGGCGGGCGGACCGACCGGAGCCGAGGCCGGCGCCATGCCGGCCAGGGCGCGCGGCCACGGGCATTTCCCCCTGACCGGGCTGGATACGGCCGGACGCGAGCTGGCGCGCCGGGTGTTGGAGCTTACCCCGGCGAACGCCACCATCGTGCTGGAGATATTTGAACCGGCCGGGCTTTTCGAGAGCGTCTTCGCCCTGGAAGCGCTGTGCTTGAACGCTTCGGAGGTCGCAAGTTCGATATGATAACCCTGATTTTAGGCGGCGAAAAATCGGGTAAATCCGATTACGCCCTGTCTTTGCTCGCCACCGCGCCGCATCCTCAGGCCTTCGTGGCCACCGGCCGAGCCCTGGACCCGGCCTTCGCCGCCCAGATCGCCCTGCACAAGAAGAGCCGCCCGGCCGGGCTCGCGCTGTGCGAGACGATTCTGGAACTGCCCGAGGCGCTCTGCGACCTGCGCCTGCGGGCCGCTGCCATTCTGGCGGATTCGTTGGAATTTTGGCTTTTTTCCTGTATGCAGTCCGGGGTGGCGGCCGAGCGCGTCGCCGCCCTGGAGCGCGTTCTCGCCTCCTGGGATGGCCCGGAGCTGATTTTGGTCGGGGCCGAGGCGGGACTGGGGGCCATGGCCGCGGACTCCCTCACCCGGGAGTTCGCGCGCGCGCTCGGCGCGCTCAACCAGATGGCCGCCAGATGCGCCGGCCGCGCCGTGCTGGTGGTCGCCGGGCTGCCCCTGATGCTCAAAGAGCCGCTCAAGGAGCCGGGCGCATGAGCCTTTTTCGCAAGCTGGACCTGGAACTGCCCAATCTGCTGCGGCTCTTCAAGCATTGCGACAAATGGCTGATCGTGATCAACGCCGACCCGGACGCCATGGCCTCGGCGATGGCGCTTAAGCGCCTCATGAGCCACCGGGTGGCCGAGACGGCCATCGCCCACGTCAATGACGTGAGAAGGCCGGACAACCGGGCCATGATCCGCCGCCTGCGCGTTCCGCTCGCGCGCCTGACCCCGGAACTGGCGGCCGGGTTTAACCGCTTCGCCATGGTCGATTCCCAGCCCCACCACCATCCCGACTTTGCGCCCTACCATTTCAGCGCGGTCATCGACCATCATCCGATCGAGGAGACAGCCGCTTGGCGGGCCGATTACCGCGACATCAGGCCGGGCTACGGCGCGGTCAGCACCATGATGACCGAATATCTGCGCAACATGAGAATCCGGCCGGGCATGCTGTTGGCCACGGCCTTGCTCTACGGCATCAAAACCGACACCAAGAGCTTCGAGCGGCCCTTCATCGACGCCGACATCCGCGCCTTCCGCTATCTTGCCGCCAAGGCCAACATGCTGCTCCTGTCCAAGATCGCCCGGGTGGAGATGGACAAGGCCTGGCTGCCGGTCATTGCCAACGCTCTTGGACGCCTGCGCCCGCTTTCGCGCCGGGGGTTCTCGGCCCACTTGGGGGAGGTGGACAGCCCGGACCTCCTGGTCATCCTGGCCGACTTTTGCCTGCGGGTGGACGCCGTCTCCTGGGCCGCGATCAGCGGCGTATGGCAGGGCCGGGCGGTGGTTGTTTTTCGGGGCGACGGCCTGTCGCTGGACATGGGCGTCCTGGCCAAGGAAAGCCTCGGGGCGCTTGGCCCGGCCGGGGGGCACAAGACCATGGCCAGGGCCGAGTTCGACCTTGGCGAGATTTCCCGCGAGTCGCTTGGCGACTTCGTCTGCGACCGCCTGGAAGCCTGCCCCGGCAAACCCGCCAGGGCGCTTACGCGCCCGAGGTGACAAGGGCCGCAATCTAGGATATCCCAAGCCTCCCGGGGCGCGGTCCATGCGCCCCCGGTTTTTTTGCCTTCACCCGGATACAGCAGACATAAGCCGCATTTTTCCGCCCGGGACGTCCCGGCGGCGCGGCGTTTTGAAGGAGTGCCCACAATGGCCGAACAGAGCATGGCCAAGGGATACGAGCCCAAGGAAGTCGAAGAACGCTGGATCGCCTACTGGCGAGAACAAAATACTTTCATCGCCGACCCCGAGGCCCCGGGCGCGGCTTTCAGCATCGTCATCCCGCCGCCCAACGTCACCGGCGCGCTGCACATGGGGCATGCGCTCAACATCACCCTCCAGGACATCTTGTGCCGGCACGCCCGGCAAAAAGGCCGCAAGGTCCTGTGGGTGCCGGGCACGGACCACGCCGGCATCGCCACCCAGAACGTGGTCGAACGCGCCCTGAAAGCCGAGGGCATAAGCCGCGAGGACATAGGCCGCGAAGCCTTTGTCGAACGGGTCTGGGCCTGGCGCGAGGAATACGGCGGCAAGATACTCAACCAGATCCGCCGCCTGGGCGCCTCGGTGGACTGGAGCCGCGAACGCTTCACCATGGACGAAGGGCTTTCCCGGGCCGTGCGCGAAGTCTTCGTCAGCCTCCACGAGCAGGGACTGATCTACAAGGGCGACTACATCATCAACTGGTGCCCGCGTTGCCATACCGCCCTGGCCGACCTGGAAGTCGAACACGCCGCCAAACGCGGCGCGCTCTACCAGATCAAATACCCGTTGGCCGAAGGCGGGCACGTCGTCGTGGCCACCACCAGGCCCGAGACCATGCTCGGCGACACGGCCGTGGCCGTGCACCCCGAAGACGAACGCTACGCCGAATACGTGGGCAAGGAAGTGCTTCTGCCGCTCACCGGCAGGCGTATCCCGGTCATCGCCGATCCTTACGTGGACAAGGATTTCGGCACCGGCTGCCTGAAGGTCACCCCGGCCCACGATATGAACGACTTCGAGATGGGCCGCCGCCACAACCTGCCCCTGATCAAGGTCATGGACGGCTCGGGCGTGATGAACGAAAACGCCCCGGCCGCCTACCAGGGGCTGACCCGCGAAGCCTGCCGCGAGAAGATCGTGGAGGACTTGCGCGAGCTGGACCTGCTCGTCGAAGTGAGCGAACACGAGCACAACGTGGGCGAATGCTACCGCTGCAGGACCGTGATCGAGCCCTACGTCTCGCCGCAATGGTTCGTGCGCGCCGGGCCGCTCGCCGCCGAGGCGCGCCGCGCCGTGGCCGACGGACGCACCGAAATATTGCCCGGCCACTGGACCAAAACCTACTTTGAATGGCTCGACAACATCCGCGATTGGTGCATCTCGCGCCAGATCTGGTGGGGACACCGCATCCCGGCCTGGACTTGCGAGGCCTGCGGCCAGGTCATCGTCGCCCGCGAAGACCCCACCGCCTGCCCATACTGCCGCAGCGCGAAACTCACCCGCGATCCGGACGTGCTCGACACCTGGTTTTCCTCTGCCCTGTGGCCGTTCTCCACGCTCGGCTGGCCGGACGACACCGCCGACCTGCGCGTGTTCTATCCCACCTCGGTGCTGGTCACGGGCTTTGACATCCTGTTCTTCTGGGTCGCCCGGATGATGATGATGGGCCTGCACTTCATGCGCCAGACGCCCTTCCGCCAGGTCTACATCCACGCCCTGGTGCGCGACCATGAAGGCAAGAAGATGAGCAAGTCCACCGGCAACGTCATCGACCCCTTGGTCATGATCGATCGCTACGGCACGGACGCGCTGCGCTTTACACTCACGGCCTTCGCGGCCATGGGCCGGGACATCAAGCTCTCCGAAGACCGCATCGAGGGCTACCGCCATTTCGTCAACAAACTCTGGAACGCCGCCCGCTTCACCCTCATGCACCTGCCGGAAACGGTCCCGGACGCCTGCTGCTCCGGCCCCCGCGACGTCCCCCACGCCTGGATCTTAAGCCGCCTGGAAGAAGTCAAAACCGCCGTGGACGAGTCGATCGCCGGCTATCGCTTCAATGAAGCCGCCCAGGAACTCTATTCCTTCCTGTGGCGCGAATTCTGCGACTGGTACCTGGAAATGATCAAGCCGGACCTGACCGGCGAGGACAAAGGCCGCAAGGAAGTGGCCCAGAAAACCCTGTGGATCGTGCTGACCGAATACTTGGTGCTGCTGCACCCGGTCGCGCCCTTCGTCACCCAGGAGATCTGGAGCCAATTGCCCGGAATCAAGGAACCCAACCTGGCCAAAATGCCGTATCCGGCGAGGCGCAACGACCGGCATTCGTTGCGCGCCCAGGCCAGAGCCCAGCTCATCCAGGACGTGGTCGTGGCCGTGCGCAACTTCCGCGCCGAACTGTCCATCGCGCCCAGCCTCAAACTCACGGCCATGGTCAAAACGGCCTCGGACGAAGACCGCAATACCCTGCTCGGCAGCGGAGAGTTGATTTGCTTTTTGGCGCGGCTCTCCTCCATCGACGCCGGCCCGGACATCGCCGCACCCAAAGCCTCGGCCAGCGCGGCCATCGGCGGCAACGCCCTGTTCGTGCCGCTCGGCGGCGCCGTGGATTTCGCTGCCGAACTTGAGCGCCTGAACAAGGAACTGACCAAGCTGTCCAAAGACGCCGAAATCATCGGCCGCAAACTGGCCAACGAAGACTTCGTCGCCCGCGCGCCGGCCGACGTCGTGGCCAAGGAACGCGAAAAAGCGCAAATCCTGGGCGAAAAAATCGCCAAGGTCGAAGAACTGCGCGGCCGTATACAAGATATCATGGGAGAGTAGAGGGGGGGGGGGGGGGGGGGGGGGGGGGGGGGGGGGGGGGGGGGGCG
>Ga0326727_10020603_pt1 | contig 13069 bp, 10 predicted proteins | sample MB2enrmetagenome_FD_207643 | JGI IMG/M metagenome (GOLD analysis project Ga0326727, IMG submission 207643) | Lab enriched peat soil microbial communities from McLean, Ithaca, NY, United States - MB29MY | ecosystem: Environmental > Terrestrial > Soil > Wetlands > Peat | place: USA: New York...
AGAGTTCGATATCGAGAAAACGCCGAAGGGCCTGCGCGCCACGAACGTGGTGCCGGTCTAATCCTGCCTTCGAAAAGGCCTCCGTCCGGAGGCCTTTGTTTTCTTCAATGACGTATTCCCCCGGATGAAAATCGCACGCAAGATGGTATAGTAATAGTGGGCGCTCCTCACGAAACGCTCTTGAAGAGCGCGGAGGGGGCGCTGAGCCGCAATAAAATGGAGGCCATTATGGAGCAGCGTTATTACCTGTGCAGCGGTCCGGGGAAGAAGGACTACTTTTCGCTCCCATCCGGGTGGGAGGTGACCGATTTCGTGGAAAGCCCTCCTCCAGAGGTTGCCCCTGTCGCCGAGATGGCCCTCAACGCCCTGACAAAGCCCGCCGGCGTGAAGCCTTTGCGGGAGCTTTGCGCGGGCGCCCGGAGCATCGCAGTCATCATCGACGATGCCACGCGGCCCACCCCCGTGGCGCAGATATTGGGCGTGCTGCTGCCGCATCTTGTCGATACAGGCATAGAGAAGGAGCGCGTGACGATAGTCATCGCCCTCGGCACCCACGTACCCCTCGATGGAAAGGCGCTGGAGAACAGGGTCGGCAAGGAGGTAGTGGCCGCCTACCGGATAGTGCAGCACGACGCGCGGCAGGCAGACCTCGTCCCCGTGGCGATACCCGGCGACGCAAGAAAGCTGAAGGCTAACCCGGTCGTGGCGCGCGCCGACCTCAAGATCGGCGTTAGCTCGATCCTGCCCCACCCCATGGCCGGCTTCGGCGGAGGGCCGAAGATCCTCATGCCCGGCGTCTGCGATTTCGATTTCATCATGGACCACCACATGAGGCTCACCGTCCACCCGAATGCAAAGACGGGCGTCACGAAGGGCAACCCCTTCCACGAAGACTGCATGAAGGTCGCCCATGCCATCGGCCTCGATTTCTCCATAAATTGCGTCTACGACCAGCAGGGGGAGATCGTCGGCATCATCGGCGGCGGCCTGGAGAGCGCGTTCGACGCGGCAACGGCCGTCTGCGCGCAGAAGCTCGGCCACAGGTTCGACTCCAAGGTCGATGTGACCATAACATCGACCTATCCCCACACCCACGGCCACCAGTTTGCGAAGGGCCTGAGCGCCCCCGACGTAATTACCAGGGAGACGGGCGCCATCCTCATGGCCGCGCCCCTCGTGCAGCCCGTGCCCGACTTCTTCACCGCATCGTTCAAGGCGGTAACCGGGAGATGCGCAGGCGCGGACCCGGCGGCATTCATAAGGGAGACCATGTCGGCCGGCCGGCCTTTCCTGCCCGACAAGGCCGTAGAGTTCAACATGGCGATGTCCTGCTTCTTCCTAAGACCCAGGATCAGGACGGTCCTCGCCTCCTCCATGGTATCCCGCGAGGAAGCAGCGGCCATGGGCCTGGAGCACGCCCCCACGCTCGCGGAGGGTCTGGGGCGCCTGGCGGCATCCTACCCGAAGGCGAAAGTAGCGGTGCTGCCCTCCGGCGGCCTTGTCATTCCTACGCTGGATGGGAGGCATTAAGGCGCGCCAGGACTCCGGGGATACCGCCGAATGCAAAAGGTCCGGAGACGGGCAAGCGCGCAAAACGGCTTTTACGAGCGGAGAGCAACACTATTCATGCAGCAAGCTACAGGGAATCAATAAATTGGAAGGAGGCCCGATTGGCACAGGCGAAGGTCATAGTCATCAACGGGAAGGATAACGTTGCAACCGCCCTCGACCGGCTCGAAAAAGGGACGACGGTCTCCGTAGACGTCAAGGGACGCACGGAGAAGATCGGGGTCCTATCGGAGATACCGAAGGGCCACAAGGTCGCATTGAAGGCCATCGCGAAGGGCGAGGCCGTCATCAAGTACGGGGAGACCATAGGGCGCGCCGTAACGAGGATAGCGCAGGGCGAGCACGTCCATATCCATAACCTGACCAGCGGACCGAAGGGGGGCAAGGCGTGACAACATTTCAGGGTTTCAGGCGGGCCGACGGCCGGGCAGGGACGCGGAACCACGTGCTGGTCATCCCGAGCGTCGGCTGCTCCCAGGTCTGCGCACAGGCGATAGCGAGAGGCTTCAGGGGCGCGGTCTGCCTGCCGAATGTCTTCGGCTGCGGCCAGATGGGAGAGGACCGCGCGATCGTCAGGAGGACGCTCGCCGGCTTCGGCGCCAACCCCAACGTATTCTCCGTGCTCATAGTCGGCAACGGGTGCGAGGAGCTGAGCGCGGGCGAGCTTGCGGGCGACATCGCCCGCGCAGGCAAGCCCGTTGAGGCGCTGGTCATCCAGGAGGCGGGGGGCACCCGCAAGACGACGGCACAGGGGAGAAAGGTCGTCGCTGAGATGCTCCGGCAGGCGGCACGCCTCGGCCGCGAGCCGATACCCGCGGGCGCGCTTGTCCTGGGCACGGAGTGCGGCGGCTCCGACTACACCTCCGGCCTCGCGTCGAACCCCGCCCTCGGCTTTGCCAGCGACATGCTCGTTGCGGAAGGCGGGACGGTGATACTTTCCGAGACGCCGGAGATCATCGGCGCGGAGCACCTCCTTGCAGCCAGGGCGCGCACGAAGAAGACGGCGCGACAGATCATCGACGCAGCCGCTTGGTGGGAGCAGAGGGCAATCGCCTCGGGCCAGAACATAAGGGAGGGCAACCCCGCGCCCGGCAACATAGCGGGGGGCATCTCCACGCTGGAGGAAAAATCCCTCGGCTGCATCTACAAGGCCGGGACGGCCCCCCTCGAAGAGCTGGTCGGCTACGCCTCGCGGCCGGCCAAAAAGGGCCTCGTCTACATGGACACGCCCGCGCACGACATCGAGCAGCTTACCGGGATGGTCGCGGGCGGCGCCCAGATAGTCGCGTTCACTACGGGCAGGGGCACGCCCTGCGGCTCGCCCATCGCGCCTGTCATCAAGATCACGGCCAACCGGCAGACCTTCCTTGCGATGCGCGACAACATCGACATGGATATGGACAGGCTCCTCAAAGGCAGGGAGACGCTCGCCCTGGCAGGCAAGCGCATCTTCGACGAGATCATCGCCATTGCATCGGGCAAGCTCACGAAGTCTGAAAAACTGGGCCAGGGGGATTTTGCGATATTCAAAATGAACCCCGATATCTGACGGCCGACGCAAAAAAATCCCGGCCGCCCGCCCGCCCCGCAGGTTGACAATATCCGGATCAAGCCAATATTAATCTCATCGCCATGAGAAAAGTACTGATCGTCACCCACGACTTTCCGGGCGGCGGGGGTCTACGTCTCGACAAGTTCGCCGGGCGCCTGCCCGCTTTAGGCTACGAGCCTGTAATCCTTACGGTCAGGACCGGCACGCCCCACAAGCAACCGCCGGCGTCCCCGGATGCCGGCGGACCGCGCATCGAGCGGACCCTCTGCCTGCGCAAATCGCCCTTCCGGGTCTTTTCGAGGCTCTTCCACTCGTGGGCCTTGACCGTATATTTCGAGAACCTCTTTTTTGTCCCGGACCTTTACATCACGTGGCTGCCGACAGCCCTTGTCAAGGGCCTCCGCATCGTCAGGAGAGAGGCTATAGACCTCGTCCTCACTTCGTCTCCCCCGGAGAGCATCCACATGATAGGGATGCTCCTCGGCAAGCTCACGGGCGTCCCCTGGATCGCCGATTTCCAGGACCTCTGGACGACGAAGAAGGTCGTCTACCGACCGCCCACGCCGCTCCACGACCGCATCGTAAAAAGCATCGAGCGCCTCGTCTACGACAGGTGCGACCACATCATCGCAAACACTCAAGGCAACGGGGGCGTCTACCGCGAGCTTTTCGGCATCGACGGCCGCAAGATAACGGTGATACCCAACGGATACGACGCAACGGAGCAGAAGGACGGCGCGCCCGCCGGGGACCGAGCGGGGGCATTCACCATCGGCTACATGGGGTACTTCGACAAGAGGGGCTTCCCCTGGAAAGAGTTTATCCTCGCCCTGAAGGACCTCGTCTGCGCCCCACCCTACCGGTGGATCAGGCTGCACATATGCGGCCCCATATCGCAGCAGGCCAGGAGTTTCATCGAGAGCGAGGGGATGTCCGCCTTCGTCGTCGATCACGGGAACCTGCCGCACGCCGAGGCGTTCGAGATCATTCGCCGGTGCGACCTCCTGCTCCTTCTGATGTTCGAGACGCCTTACAGCAAGGCGGTCGTCCCGCATAAGCTTTACTATTACCTCGCCATGTCGAAACCCGTCCTCGCAATCGCGGAGAAGGACGGAGAGGTGGACGGCATCATCAAGAGAACAAGGACCGGGACGACCTTCCCGGCCGCCCGCATGATCGAGGTGCAGCAGGCCGTCGCCGCGGCTTACAGGGATTGGAAGGAGCGCGGAAAGCTCCCTTATGCCCCGGACGCAGGCGAGATAGAGACTTTCGAGTACGGGCGGCTCACCCGAACGCTCTCAGAGACGATGGACCGGGTGCTCTCCGACGGAGGGCCGGTCGCCCCCGGACGGACGCGCCCTGCCTCCCGGCGGCAAGCGGCTATGGACGGGCGGCAATGGCTGAGAAGGTCATTCGACGCGTGCCCTACCCTGAAGATCCCCTCCGTCGTCAGGACAAGCCTGATGCTGCGTCTCGCGCCCGTGCTCTCCTCCATCGACGGGGGACTCCTTCTTGATGTGGGCGCAAAGAATTCGCCCTACAGGAAATACATCAAGGCCGCCCGCTATGTCACCCTCGACATCTGCCCGGAGACGAGGCCCGACGTCTGCTGCGACCTGCACGATATAGCGGCTGCGTCGGGCCGCTTCGACACGGTGATCGCCCTGGAGGTGCTTGAGCACCTCCAGGAGCCGCAAAAGGCCGTGCTGGAGATGCACAGGGTGCTCAGGCCGGGGGGACTGCTGCTCGCCTCCACCCGCTTCATCTACCGGTATCACCCGGACCCGTTCGATTACTACAGGTTTACGCCCGACTCCCTGAAGGCCCTCTGCTCGCCGTTCTCCGACGTGCGGGTAGAGCCTCACGGAAATGCTTTCCAGGCCGCGTGGCATATCGCAAACAACGACTACAGGCCGGCAAGGGTCGCCCTCAACCTGCTGAACCCGCTCTTTGCGAGGCTCGGTCCTGCGAGCGAGGTTTTCCCCCTCGGTTATATCGTAACGGCGACCAAATAGGGCAGAAGGCTTACGCGGCTACGCTGCCCTGCTTTACGTGCTTCTCGAACTCTTTGTACACCATGCGCAGCTCTTCTTCCTGACGCTTTTTAAGGTCGTGCCACAGCTTCTCACACTCGCCGCACCCTTTCGAGTCCTTGATGTAGGTATCGAGCCGCGAGAGGCTGCGCGAGATATTGGCTATCTCCGTCACCATGTCGTAGTGCGCGTCCTTAAGCATGACTTCCTCCTTCAAGGCTTGGCTTCTCTTGAAGGTAGTGCCGCCGCTTCTTCCTGTCAACCGAAGCGGCGCCGGGCCGGGCCGCCGCAATCATTGGCGACCCACGCGGCGTGCCGCCGCGCGGGTACCCCGGCGCCCCCTCCACTTGTATATAATATCAGGTGTGAAGGTCTATCATGGCCCGTTCAAATATAGGCCAGCCTGTACTATCCCCTCACTTTCTCACAGGCAACTTATGGGGCTCAGCGCCCCCTCCGCCAGCTTCGCTGTCGGAACCTCCCTGCTCAGACAGACAAAGATGCTGAACGACGTTTTATCCTACTCCACAAATATAGTAAAACCCGCTCTTACCGCCGCCTTCCATTATGCTCTTTATTCCGTTAGCGGCGGTCGCGGCCGGAGGAGCGCCTCCAGGAATCGGGAGGTGTGGATGCACTGTGAGACGTGTTGGCCGGAGATCGTACTGAACGTACATCGGAGGCCACACGTCGAGCTCACGCGCCGCAGATCGCGATTCTGCAAGAGGCGCAAGTCCAGCCGCAAAAAGCATTGGTTTAGCTTTTTCTATCGCTTTTATCCCGGCTCTCGGAGCAGACGCCGCGGTATAGGACCCTAGCAGATTTGGTGCGTGCCGCAGGAGAGTATCTGGTACGCACGGCTCTTGTTCCTGAAGATCGTCGTCCCTTTCAGCCCCATCCGGTGCGCCTGCACGTAGATGCCGAGCACCTCGCCGGGGGTCGCCGTCTCCGGCAGGTTGATCGTCTTCGACACCGCGTTGTCCACGTGCGCCTGAAATGCGCGCTGGATGCGCAGGTGGTCGAGGGGGGCCACCTGGTAGGCCCTGCGGAAGAGGCTTTCCATCTCTTCACCCGCGCCCGGCCGGTCCTTCATCTCCCGCCACAGCGGGTCCTCTACGCGCACCTCTATGCCCCCCAGGATGAGCCTAGTGTAGCCTATGTCGAAGACCGGCTCGATGCCGCCCGACGTGCCGGCGATGATGCTCAAGGTGCCCGTGGGGGCGACCGTCGTCGTCGTGGCGTTCCGCTGGACGAGGTTTCTTCCGTCCCACAGGCTGCCCTTGAAATTGGGGAACGGCCCGCGCTCCCTTGCGAGGTCTCCCGACGCGGTCTTCGATTCCTTCTCGATGAAGGCCATGATCTCCCCGCCCAGCCTTTCGGCTTCGGTGGAATCGTATGGAATGGCGAGGCGGATGAGAAGGTGGGCAAAACCCATGACGCCGAGGCCGATCTTTCGGTTCGCCCTCGTGATGGCCGTGACCGCCTCCGACGGGTAGACGCTCGCGTCTATCACGTTGTCCAGGAAGCGCACCCCAAGGTGCGTAAGCTCCTTCAGCCTCTCCCAGTCTATCGCGCCATTCTTCGCCAGCTTCGAGAGGTTAATGGACCCCAGGCAGCACGATTCGTATGGAAGTAATGGCTGCTCCCCGCAGGGGTTCGTCGCCTCGATTTCCCCTATATGGGGCGTCGGGTTTGCTTTGTTGATCGTGTCGATGAAGATCACTCCGGGCTCGCCCGAGGCCCAGGCGGATTCCGCTACCAGGCCTAAAAGCTCGCGGGCGCCGATCGTTCTCACCTCTCTCTTCGTCCTCGGATTTACGAGGGGAAACGCGCCCCCCTCCTCGTACGCCCGCATGAAATCGTCCGTGACGGCGACCGACAGGTTGAAATTGGTCAGCTCGGCCGCGTCCCTCTTGACCGTTATGAACTCCTCTATGTCGGGGTGGTCGATCCTGAGGACGCCCATATTCGCGCCGCGCCTCGTCCCGCCCTGCTTCATAACGCCTGTCGCGCAGTTGAAGACCCTTATGAAGGAGACGGGGCCGCTTGCCACGCCCGTCGTGGACCTGACCACGTCGTTCTTGGGGCGGAGCCGGGAGAACGAGAAGCCCGTGCCCCCGCCCGTCTGATGGAGCTGTGCGGTAAGCTTCACCTGGTCGAAGATCGAGTCGAGGGAATCTTCTATAGGCAGCACGAAGCACGCTGCGAGCTGGCCCAGCGGGCGGCCCGCGTTCATGAGCGTAGGGGAGTTGGGAAGGAACTCAAGGCCCGCCATCATCCGGTAAAAGGCGTCGCTCATCTCTTCCCGCCGGCCGCATGCGTACTCATCCTCGGCAGCAGCAACGGAGCCGGCGACGCGGCGGAACAGCCCGTCCGGCGTCTCGACCGGCTCGCCTGCCTCGTCTTTGACGAGATACCTTTTATTCAGGACAAGCAGCGCGTTCTCGTCCAGGTCCATCTCTTCGGCCCTCCGGCATTCGGCATTGACGACCTTGAAGGTAAGATAAGCCCTATGAGCGGTCCGCGGCAAGAGCGGGCTTTACTATATTTGTGGGATAGGATATTGAGACGTCAATTATATTATAGGGCCTTTAACGGCTGTAGCCCGTGGACTGCGAGAATCGACAGGACCTTGTCGTAGGTCTTGCTTATGAGCTCCAGGCAGGCGCTCTTGTCGGGACTTGCCGCCAGTATGTCGTCACACTTCATGCTCCGGTAAGGGCCTTCTGTCCTTTCCCGGAACCAGTCCACCAGCTCGGTGAGCATCAGGGGCACCGGTGCCTTCTCTGATTGATCGTCCGCGCCCTTCCCTGCCAGCAGCGATATGAGGCACGCCCCGCCGGCGAGCGCCCCGCACGTATCGCCGGAATATCCCAGCCCGTAACAGAGGCCGCCCATGGCGCGCACCAATTCGGGGTTCTCCCGGCCCATTTCCCGCAGCATGAGGATGGCCATGATCTGGCTGCAACAGTAGCCCTTGCGGGTCAGGAGCATGATGTCCATCGCTTTTCCGCCGAGGTCGAGGCTGCGCACCATCCGTCAAGCTCCTTATTTATCTTCCAGCATCTTTTCCGCCGTGGCCATCTTCTCCACTGCGTTCTTCTCGCTGACGAGGGGGCGCCGGCAGGACGGGCACGCCGGGATGTCCGCCGCAAAGGTCTCGTCCAGATATATGAGTTTCACCGTGGTCCACTCCAGGGGCCTCGCGCAACGGGCGCAGACCCAGTCTATCCGCTCGTCCCTATCCCCGGCCGGCATGTTGAGGCCTTCCACTATCTCCATACGATGGGAGTAAGCGGTAAGGACCCTGTAGCCGTCGTCCTCCCTCTCGTATTCGACCCAGTACGTCGTTCTTTCCGCCTTACGGTACGCCAGGCAGCGGCTGCCCGATCCCTCCGTGAAGAAGCTCCCCGTCTCCTCCACGTATGCAAGGACGCCCTCCACGTCTTCCGGCCTTATGCCCCTCCCCTCAAGCACCTCTGCGACCTCCCTGTCGAGCCTTATCGCGATCTTGCCGGAAGCCTCCAAACGCTCTCCTTCGTACCCGATCCCTTATCAGGTAACGATAAGCCCTGTCTAAAGAGTCAAAAATGACATAACGATGCCTGTTTGTCAAGTCGGGGAGCGCCATTGCATGAATCCTCGACTATTCCCTGAAGCAATGGTATATTCAAAAGAAATGAGAATGCCACACCCCATTCAGTATCAAGGAAGCAAGCGTGGTCTTGCACCGTTAATTCTTCGATATCTACCATCCAAAATGGAAAGGCTTGTCGAGCCCTTCGCTGGCTCTGCGGCCGTTTCAATCGCTTCCGCCGCTCATGGACGGACCAAGACATACTGGCTGAACGATTTCAACAAGCCTTTGGCAGAACTGCTGGGTCTTATAATCAATCACCCCGGCGAGCTTGCTGAGGCTTACAGAGAAATCTGGTCAGCCCAAAAGCCGGATTCTATCGAGCATTATTACCAAGTCCGGGAAAGGTTCAACAGGTCACACGATCCCAAGGAGTTTCTATACCTTTTGGCCCGCTGTGTAAAAGGCTCCGTAAGGTATAATACCGAGGGACTATTCAATCAAAGCCCTGACAAGAGGAGGTCCGGTACACAACCGGACACGATGAAACGGAATATTTTCGGAGTCTCTGCACTCCTATGCGGCAAGACCATCGTTTCCTCTTATGACTACCGCGATGTATTGGCGAATGTAGCCAATACTGACATCGTTTACATGGACCCTCCGTATCAAGGAGTGTGCGGGGATAGAGATTCCCGATATTTTACAGGTATTTCGATTGCGGACTTTGTGGCCGCCCTTAGCGACCTTAACAGACGCGACGTTAAGTACGCCATAAGTTATGACGGCAGGACCGGACAAAAGACATTCGGCGAGAGACTGCCTTCGCACTTGAACCTTGCCCACATAGAATTGGAAGCAGGCCGCTCGACACAGGCAACTCTCCTGGGCAGAGACGCAATAACGGTTGAATCTCTCTATTTATCTGCCCCTCTCTCCGAAGAAGTCGGCGCCTCTTCCATCAAGTATCGCAGGAAATCGATCGACCAGATGCAACTGCTCGAAAAAGAGACCCGCTATGCCAAGGTATCCAAAAGAGTTTCTTGAACTATGCCGGTCCGTAAAGGCTAAGCGGGCACGCGTTGTAATAGACCATATATTGGAGCACGGTCAAATTTCTACCCAAGAATTGAAGGATAAATACGGGTACAATCATCCGCCGCGGGCCGCTCGTGATGTTAAAGAGCATGGAATACCTCTCGAAAGGTTTACCGTCGTCGGCACAGACGGCAGGAAGATTGCCGCATACCGTTTCACCGATCCTGAAAAAATTACCCTTCGGCGCTTCGATGGCCGGACAGGACCTTCGAAGGAAATCAAAGAAAAGCTTATAGAGAAATATGGAAGCCGCTGTTTCATTTACCTTGAAGAAATGCCTGAACGCCGTCTGCAGATCGATCATCGTGTCCCTTACGAAGTCGCCGGAGACCCTGCCGATTCAAACCTGGATGATTATATGCTGCTCTGCGGGTCTGCAAACAGGGCCAAGTCCTGGTCGTGCGAGCATTGCCCTAATTGGATAGGCTCGAAGGTTAAAAGCGTCTGCCTTTCGTGCTATTGGGCCTATCCTGAAAGTTACACTCACGTTGCGACGGAGCAAATACGCCGTCTCGATCTGATGTGGCAGGGAAAAGAGGTGAAGCAATACGAGAAGCTGCAAAAAAAAGCGCGAAAAGCAGGCAAGGAGACCCCGCGATTTGTGAAAGAGATACTGGAAAGAGCAACAAAAGGATAACCCGGGCGTAGCCCCACCTTCACCGTAAGCGCCGGATTTGTTGCTTACCGCTAAAAGCGTTCGAGCCGCGGCCCGATGAGAAAAATATGACATTTGTGGAGCTCAAGCGTCTTTTTTTTGTTGACCGATAGGCGCCCATGAATTACAATTCGAAGGAGCCTGGAATACTATAAAGGAAAGGTCCCTAGATGGAAGACGACCCTGGCGGTCATCACTGGTTTGGCGGGAGCGAAGTCGCTCCTGTCCGGGACTAAGGGAAGATTCGACAGCCTTTCTTGTCTCCCCTTGATCCCGGGCGGTATCGGGGGGAGATTTCCCTCATTCGCTTCTAAGACAGGTAAGTAGAAACGCAGAAAGTCAAAAACATCTCCACGGCCGGTTAACGTTGTTGCCGGCGCGCGGTGCTTATTATTCCTGCCCGTCTTGGGTTGCTTGCGCGTCCGGGCAGGGGTGGAGGCTGCGACACGAACACGGGCACATTCACCAATCACTTGAACAAATCGAGGCGTGATCCCCTGACCGCCAATAACTGCCGGACCGCCCCGGAGGACGAGCGCCGCCTCATTGACCTTTGTGTGTTACCGGTATCGGAAACCATGAAGGTCCTCCGGACGAACCCGGGGGGCATCGATAGTGAAGAGGCCGAGCGCCGCCTGGACGAGCACGGGCCGAACGAGTTGTCCCACACGAGGCGTGTCGGCTTCTTTGCCGATATCCTTCATCGCTGCAAGAGCCCGCTCATTATTCAGTTGCTGGTGATCGCCATCGTCTCCGGCGCCATCGGAGAGATGAGGTCGGCCTTCATCGTCGGCGCGATGGTCCTGCTCAGCGTCGGCCTTTCTTATGTCCTCGACAGCCGGTCGAACCGTGCCGTCGAGTCCCTTGGAAAACGGGTGCAGTCACGGACCATTGCCCTCAGGGACGGCGCTGCGGTGGAGATAAGGATATCGGAGGTCGTGCCGGGCGATGTCGTGCTTCTCCAGGCGGGATCGCTCATCCCGGCAGACCTGCGTCTCATCTCGACGAAGGATTTTTTTGTCAGTCAGTCGGCCCTCTCCGGCGAATCGATGGCGGTCGAAAAGGCGGCGGAAGCCGAAAACACCCAGCCTCAGTCCGCCCTTGAATTGACGAACGCCTGCTTCCTCGGCACCACGGCCACAAGCGGCTCCGCTCGCGGACTGGTGATCAACACCGGAGCACATACTATCTTCGGCGCAATTTCCGAACGATTGGCCGAGCAGAGGGAAGAAACAAGCTTCGACCGAGGGGTGCGCTCCTTTACCTGGCTCATGATCAGGTTCATGACGGTCCTGGTCTGCGCCGTTTTCTTCATCGTGGGTATGACCAAGGGCGATTGGGTAGAGGCCCTTCTCTTCGGCCTTTCGGTCGCCGTCGGCCTGACCCCCGAGATGCTGCCGATGATCGTCACGGTGAACCTGGCCAAAGGCGCCCTCGCCATGGCGAAGCAAAAGGTGATTGTCAAGCGCCTCCCCTCGATCCAGAACTTCGGCGCCATCGATATCCTCTGTACCGACAAGACGGGCACCCTCACCCAGGATAAGGTGGTGCTTGAGCGCAGCGTTGACATCATCGGCCATCCCAGCACGGACGTGCTCGCCTACGCCTACCTGAACAGCTATTATCAGACGGGCCTCCGCAACCTGATCGACCGGGCAGTGCTTGAGCACGCGGACCTGGACGTGGAGCGGAACTGTACCCTAGTGGACGAGCTGCCCTTCGATTTCCAGCGGCGCCGCATGTCCGTCGTGGTCGATTACGAAGGCGACCACGTGCTCATCTGCAAGGGCGCGGTGGAAGAAATCTACGCGTGCTGCACCCACCACCAGATAGGCGACGAGGTCTACCCCCTTATCCCCATGATCCGGGCAGACCTGTTCGAGGAGGTCGATAGGCTCAATAGGGACGGCTTCCGGGTGCTGGGCATCGCATACCGGGAGTTTCCCCGGGATAAGAACACTTTTACGGCGGCCGACGAATCGGGCATGATCCTCCTCGGGTATATCGCATTCTTCGACCCTCCGAAGTCGGAGGCCGCGGAGGCCCTCGACCTTCTGAGCCAGGCGGGGGTGAAGGTAAAGGTCCTCACCGGGGACAACTACCTCGTCACGCAAAAGGTGTGCAGGGACGTCGATCTTTCGGCGGAAAACATCGTAACGGGCGGGGACCTCTCGCCTTTGTCGCCGGAGACCTTTTACAGGACGGTGCGAGACGCCGATGTCTTCGTAAAGCTTACCCCCTCGCAGAAAGAGGAGATAGTCCGCAACCTCAGATCGAACGGGCACGTCGTGGGGTTCCTGGGAGACGGGATCAACGACGCTCCGGCCCTCAGGGCGGCCGACGTAGGCATCTCGGTCGACTCGGCAGTCGATGTCGCAAAAGAGGCGGCGGACATCGTGCTTCTTGAGAAGAGCCTGTTAGTGCTCGCCGAGGGGATCATCGAAGGCCGTAAGGTGTTCGCCAATATCGTGAAATACATTCGCATGGGGGCGAGCTCGAACTTCGGGAACATGTTCAGCGTGGTCGGCGCGAGCTACCTTTTTCCTTTCCTGCCCATGCTGCCGATACAGGTGCTCCTCAACAAC
>Ga0326727_10020604_pt1 | contig 13068 bp, 12 predicted proteins | sample MB2enrmetagenome_FD_207643 | JGI IMG/M metagenome (GOLD analysis project Ga0326727, IMG submission 207643) | Lab enriched peat soil microbial communities from McLean, Ithaca, NY, United States - MB29MY | ecosystem: Environmental > Terrestrial > Soil > Wetlands > Peat | place: USA: New York...
CGTGAATCCACCCCGCGCCCGCAGACCTGAGACACTGCCCCGAGGCCAGGACTCCGGGCCAGATGGATCTGTAACGACGCCGTTGACGGTTGCAGATGCCTGCCGGGTCAGGGCGACCGGCGACATCAAAGCCCACAGACCCAGGAGAATCGGAAGCGCAGTGAGATCCCGGTGTTTCGACCGGTGCGTTCTGGCTAACAATGCCATGGTATCTCCTTACGTGGATTTGCTTGACAAGCACGTCGGCGAGACGGTGGCAGCCCGAGCATCCCGACCCGGCGCTGCCCAGACTCCCTGAGAGCCGATTCTGAAACCCTCAATCCACCCACTGAATGACGGTGACTGTATCGTTAACTCCCTGGAATTGTACTAGTGACCTCGGGACGTGCCAAGCAGAAAACGCTGCGCACTCTTGCGGGAGCGAAGAGTTCTGTCGAATGCGCAAGAGCACCCGCGAGAGCGCCTGCGGACGACGCGAATTTGGTGCAGCGCGCTTCTTCGGACGCGTCATTGCGCGCGCAACTAATTGACAGAAACGACCTTGACGACAATTCGATGCAGCGCCGGGGCTGTCTTGCCCGTCACTTGGGAGCATTGCCCTCTGCCCCGTGCGACCGGAGAGGATCTGGCAACCCGGGCGCTGCCCCGCCCCAGCCCGAACGGCAAGCCCCCGGAGTTCGGCTTGCTATAACGCTTCAGGTGTCGTTGACGCTTTGCGAGCGCGGTCTACCGAAGCCTGGCGGCGTGGCTCATGCGCGATAGTCCATTGCTCAGGCTTCGAATGTGGAACCGCCTGCCGGCGCACTCGCTGCAGGGCAGGGATCGTTTTGGCCGTTCTACGAAGTGCCAGCCGGGATCCGGTATCGGAAAGTACTCCGATCTGCGAGCGTGGCAGTGCGACCCATTCGCGGGCGCCTCCGAATGCGCATAATATAGACAAATGTCGGTAACGATGAAGGACATCGCCCGCGAACTCGGTGTGTCGGTTGTCACGGTCTCGAAGGTGATACGGAATCACGCCGATATCGGGGAGGAGACGCGCCAGCGGGTGCTGAAGCGGGTCAAGGAACTCAATTACCAGCCGAACCCGGCCGCACGCGCGCTGGTCACAGGCAAGACCTACACCGCCGGCCTGATCGTTCCCGACCTTGTGCATCCCTTCTTTGCGGAGGTGGCGACGGGGCTGTCCAATGCGCTCCGCCGCAAGAGCTACAGTCTCCTCATTTCCTCCTCGCAAGGGGACCCCGAACTCGAGCGTCAGGAAATCAAACGATTGCTGAACCGGCGGCTGGATGCACTCGTAATTGCTTCCACGCAGTGGACCGTCGAATCCTTCAGGCGTATCGAAGAGCAGAAGGTGCCCTATATTCTCATCGACCGGGCCTTCCTGGGAATGCCGGCGAATTTCGTTGGGGTGGACGACGTCAAGGTCGGTCGCATCGCCACGGAACATCTCATCGACGTAGGCTGCCGGCGGATCGCGCACGTACGCGGCGCCGCGGTGAGCACTGCCATCGGCAGGCTGGAAGGCTACAATCAGGCGCTGTCGAAACACCAGATGACGTCTTATCAGGGTTACGTCGTCACCGGTCGGTCCGCGGACGCCGACAGTTGGAGCAGCGGATATGAGGCGATGAAGAAACTCCTCACGCTGAATCCGCCTCCGGATGGCGTTTTTTGCTACAACGACCCGATTGCGATTGGCGGAATCGACGCGATTCTCGAAGCCGGATTGCGCGTGCCACAGGATATCGCAGTGGTCGGATGCGGCAACCTTCATTTCGACAAATCGCTGCGCGTGCCGCTCTCGAGCGTCGATCAACAAAGCGTGGCGATCGGGGAGCGCGCCGGGAAGCTTGTGCTGTCGGTGATCGAGGCGAAGACTCCTCCGCAACCGAAGAGCATCATGCTGGAGCCGAACCTGATCGCGCGTGAATCCACCCGCAGGGAACCCGCTGCCCCGGACGGTGTCGACGGCACGCCGGTCCGTTGACAAGGGTCCGCTGAATCAGTTATCGTTAACTAAAACGAAAATCCGGGCATTCTCGCATGCGCAATCCGGCCGAAGCGTGGCAATATCTCATCATTACGGCTGCAAATAAACAGCAGGCGGCGGCTTACGACCTGCAGATTCGGGGTCGCCGCAGAGACGGCAGGCTGGCTGATGTGCGTGACGTATTCGTCGTGCCGGACGCAGGCGGCCGGAGAATTGGAAGTGGCGGGAGCACACTGCAGTGTCTCCTCGAGGTGCTCCGTCGCGAAGGGGTGGCCGAAGAAGTCCTGGGCGATCCCGATATCGCGGAGACGGTCCTTCGCCGTTTGCGCATCCTGATTGTCCACGCTGGCGGCGATTCCCGTCGTCTACCCGCGTATTCGCCATGCGGCAAGATCTTCGTGCCACTGCCGGACGACAAAACCCAGGGGCCGACCCCTACCATCTTTGACCGCCTGATACCGACGTTCCTCGCTTTGCCTGAGACCGCGTCCGGTGCTGGCCAGGTGGTTGTCGCCTCGGGCGATGCTCTGCTGCTATTCGACTCGGCGGGAATCGATCTTTCGCGGGAAGGGATCACCGCACTTGGTTCGCGCGTCTCCCCTGAGCAGGCCGCCCGGCACGGAGTCTTTTGCCCGAATCCCGACGGAACCGTTCGCTGCTATCTTCAGAAGCCGGGCGTCCGCGAACAAGCGAAGGCCGGCGCGATCGGCGAAGATGGGCGGTCTGCCCTCGATATTGGGGTGATGAGTGTGGATGGCCGGGGGGCAGCTGCCCTTCTTCGTGCCTTTGGAACGCCGTCTGCCCGTGAGACGATCGCTTCACACGGAATCGACTTGTACCGCGAGATCTGCTGCGCGCTCGGCACCGAAGCGACGTTCCGGCACTACCTCGCCAGCGCACGGTCGAGCGGATCGAAAGTGGAAGAGTCGGTGCTTGCGGAGCTTTTCGATATGCTTCGACCCATCGCTCTCAACCTGCAGGCATTGGACCTGTGCGGCTTCCTCCATTTCGGATCCACGCGCCATTTGATCACCAGCGGTATCGAGCTGGTTACGTTGGACCGCGGCGCGGCGCCGTCCAACGGGATGCTCACGATTACCAGCGAAGTTGAGAGCGGGGCACGGATTGCGGGGACCGATTGCTGGGTCGAAGGTTGCCGCCTGCAGGCTCCGCTGACGCTTCACCGACGAAATGTGGTCGTGGGTATCGATGTTCGCGACCCTTTTGAACTCCCCGGGGGGGCTTGTCTCGATGTCACCCCGGGCTTTGACCGGCAGGGCCAGGAAGTCTGGTTCATCCGGTACTACGGTGTTGAGGATACCTTCAAAGACGGAGTCAGAAAGGGTGCCACGTTCTGTGGCCGGCCGCTCACTGACTGGCTGCAACGGGTCGGAGCCGAGAGTGCACAGGTTTGGGATGTCCGCATTACCGAAGAAGAGCAAACGCTGTGGAATGCTCGGGTCTTTCCAGCGGAGAAGGAACACACAGCATATCCGCAATGGCGCTGGATGCTCCAGGTCGACAATGCCACGCCCGAACAAAAACGCAGGTTCCTCGAGTCGGATCGATACAGCTCCGCGGAGATTGCAGTTCGCGTCGATCAGAAAGCCTTTCACGCGCGGCGGGAAGCAATCGTTTCGTGGAACGCGGCCGCCGGAGCAGCGCGCACCTGACCGCGAATCGAAGCCGATGCGTTATGCGCTCATTCCGGCTGGAGGTTCGGGGACGCGGCTATGCCGATGAGCCGGACAACTTCGCCCAAACAGTTGATCCCCCATCGCCGGCGGACAAAGCCTCCTGCAACTGGCGGCCGCGCGCACCGATGGTCTGATTCCATGTTCGCGGCTCTACGTGTGCGCGGCTGAGCGGCACCGGAGCGTCGTTCTGGATGCCCTTGTTTCCGTTCCCGGCGAACAGTTCATGGGTGAACCGGAGGGCCGGGATACGCTGGCGGCCATCGACGTGAGCGCGGCCGTGATCCGCAGGCGTGATCCCGACGCCATGATGGCCGTTTTGCGGCCGACCATCTGATCGAACCTGTCGGCGCGTTCCTGAGGATTGTGTCGCGGGGATTCGATCTTGTGGAACAAAGCCGTGACTCTCTTGTGACGTTCGGAATCGAGCCTGACTCGCCTTCCACGGCTTATAGCTACCTTGAGCTGCGAACGCAACTGGGCGAGCACGCACAGGTGTTGCAGCGGTTTCACGAGAAGCCGAACCTGGAGACCGCTCGTGGCTACTACGAATTGGGGCCTGTGCGGTACCTCTGGAACAGCCGCATGTTCGTCCGACATTCGGAGACGATTCTCGAGTGCATTCGACGCTACGTGCCCGCCGCCTTCGAGCGAATCCCGCGGATCGCGCACGCCTGGGATCAACTCGAGCCCGCCCCCGTGCTCCGGCAGATGTACGGTGAGCTGCCCAAAATCAGTATCGATTACGGCTTGCCGGAGCCGGCTTCGCGCGACAACCGGGTCCCGGCTGGCGGCCCTTCCGATGGGCCTCAATTGGCTTGACATCGGGTCAATGCGTACAACACGCCTGCCTTGCGTGTGAAGCGGATTCCGGATGCCGAGCCGTCGGGTGATGCGCGAGCCCAGGGCTCCGTTTCAAAGATGCCTTCGCCGTTTACTGCCAGCCAGTCGCCGAGCTTTTTAATCCCTCGAACCGGCTCCATTGACAGCAGGTGGCGAGCGTAGCTAAAATGGTTACTTTAGCGCTTATTGCGAACCCTGATCGCAACAGGTGATCTGAACGAACTTACCAAAATGACTGAAAGCGCAAAAATCCGGATCGACCGGCAACTCGATCAGGATGACCTTATTGTCATTACCGGCGCGGGAGGCTTCATTGCGGGGGCACTGGCGCGCTACTTCCATAACCTTGGATACAAGCGGATTCGCGCCGTCGACCGCAAGCCGCTGAGCGAGTGGTACCAGCGAGTGCCGGGCGTCGAGTGTCTCTCCATGGACCTCAGCGAGAAGGAAAACGCGGTCCGAGCCGCGGAAGGCGCGGTTGAGGTGTATAACCTCGCCGCCGACATGGGCGGCATGGGATTCATCGAGCACTTCCGCGTCGAGTGCCTGCGCAGCATTCTGGTCAATACAAATCTGATCGAAGCGGCGTGGCGTGCGGGAGCGCGCCGGTACTTCTTCTCGTCTTCGGCATGCGCGTACAACACCGATCTTCAGAAAGATCCGAACGTACGGGCGCTGAAAGAGAGCGACGCGTATCCCGCAATGGCCGAGCGTGGCTACGGCTGGGAAAAGCTGATCTCGGAAATGTTCTGCCAGGAGTATTGGGCCGAGCGCGGTCTGGAGACCCACATCGCCCGTTTCCACAACATCTACGGGCCGCACGGGACATGGTTCGGCGGCCGCGAGAAAGCCCCCGCGGCGATATGCCGGAAGGTTCTGGAAGCGCTGGACGGCGGAAGCATGGCGATCGAGATCTGGGGTGACGGCTCGCAGACGCGGAGTTTCTGCTTCATAGACGATTGCGTGCTCGGCATCGACATGATTATGCATTCGCCGGATCTGATCGCCACACCCCTGAATCTCGGCTCCAGCGAGCTGATCTCCATCGACGACCTGGTATCGATGGTGGAAGAGATTGCCGGCGTCAAACTGAAGAGAACGTACGATCCGGACGCGCCTAAAGGCGTTGCGGGCCGCAACAGCGACAACACGTTCATCCGCAGTGCGCTGAACTGGGAGCCCTGCACGCCGCTACGGACCGGCATGGAGAAAACCTACGCATGGATTTCCCAACAGTACACGGATCGCAAAGCGGGCAAGAGAGTGGTCAGAGACTAGCCGTGGGTGGTTCGGCTCTGGTGGCAGGGGCGGCGTCCCGTCCTGTGTGCAGCGATGTGGCGCTGCTCGCCAGCCGGATTCCGAACCGAATTGCGCTGGCTGGCGGGTGGATTGATCAGCCTTTGCTTTCCCGGCACAACCCTGAGCCGCCTGGCTCCATGGTGGTGGTCTCGCTGGAGCCGGGATGCTGGTTCATGGAGCGCTGCGGAATGGCCGGCAGCACGCGGCGGATCGCCACCAGGATCTGGGACGGTGCGCTGCCCGACCGTCCTCCCGCCAGTCTGGTCCGCGAACTGTACCGGGCCGAGAACGCCGACAAACCGGAGCCCTCCGGATCGCAGGACATGATCGGGCTCATTTATCCGGGGGTGAGCCGGCTCGACTACGACGCCGATATCGAGGGCGGCTGTTTCCCCGCGCACATTGAGTCCTGTTGCAGCACGGATGTAGCCGCGTGGGTAGAGCGAGTGCTTCATCTGATTCCGGTGAACCAGCGGCCGCCGGGCTACAATCCGCTTGGTATTCGCAATCTTCATCCGGAATGGATCGCCAAGCTTGGCCGGACGGGCCGCGCCTGCTTCGCCGCGATTGTCCGCAAGGATATCCACGGTCTCGGAGCAGCCATGAACCAATGCATGACGTGCTGGGAGGCGATCCTGCCCCACACCGTCAGCCATCCCGCGATCAACATCGATCTCAAGGCGATTCTGGGGTGGGCTCAGGCGCGTTTCCCCGGCGCGATGTACTCCGGATGCGGCGGCGGATACCTGGTGGTGGCATCCGAGGAGCCGGTATCGGGCTCACTCGGGATCAGGGTCAGAATCGACAGAAGCTCATGTTAAGGACCGGAATCCTCAACCCCGCGATCAACTCGCTGCTCAGCCGCGTTCGACACACCAACACTCTGGTCATTGCCGATCGGGGTTTTCCGTTCTGGCCGCAGATTGAGACTGTAGACATTTCGCTGGTGGACGATGTACCGCGCGTTGTCGACGTGCTTCGCGCCGTGCGTGCGAACTTCGTCATCGGCCGGGTCTTCATGGCGGAAGAGTTCCTTGCCGCGAATGGAGACGCTGCGCGAGCGAACCTGGAACGGGAGATTCCCGGCGTTCCCTTCGTGTTTGAACCGCACGTGGAGTTCAGGAAGCGTGTTCCGAATGCGATCGGCCTCATTCGCACGGGCGATACGATTCAGTACGCGAACATGATTCTCGAATCGGCCTGATCGAGATCAGATGGGTTTGTAGTGAAATGTCGCCTCAGGTCGGGCAGAGAAGACATTCCGAAGTCGTGTACCGTCTTGAGGCGACACCCGTGTCACGGGCATCCCCGGCACACAACCAGTACCCTCCATAACCCATGCTCGGTGGTTCAGATCCGAGGGGCCACCAGGGGGCTGGAACCCAACAAAACGGCCAGAAACGGCGATCCTGAACGACGGAAAGTGAATAAGTTGCGCGCTGTCGGAGACCGCCGGAAATGCGAGTCCAGCCGCCCCTGCCACGCCACTCCAGAAACGGCGATCCTGAGCAACTTCGCGGCTGCGCGGGTTCATTCCGGCAGCACGGGCAGCGTCGCCGTGCTCACCGCCGAGGGATCGTCGCGAAGCCTGAGGTAGAGCAAAGTCCCGATTGGGCGGGGCACGCTCAGCGACGATTCAGCGAAGCTTCGGGAACAGTGACCGCGTTGGCGAACTGTGCATCGGCGGAAACCGAATCGATCAGAAACAGGTCGCTTCCGCGCAGCGTACACTTCCGGTCCGGACTGTCCGGGCAATGCACGTCGGTGAGGGAGGGAAGGCGAACCAGCGTCGCCAGGGGATGCCACGTTCCCCGCATGCCGTCCGCGGCGACGGCGCGAAAACGAAGCGAGCCGAACGCCGAGGGGCCGAAGCTCTTCAGGGGGTCGAGCGTGGTCACCACCACTGAACGCACCTTCGTGATCCGCAATCGCGATGGCCGGGCCGAATGGGTGGATGTGAAGAAGGGCGCGGCAGATGGCGATCTGGTGGAAGTCGTTGGGAATCTCAGACCCGGCGACAAAGTGGTCCGGCGCGCTACCGACGAGATGCGAGAAGGTTCGGAGGTTCCAGCTTCGAAGTAGCGATTCGCTATTCCTGCCTCCGCGGCTTGCAGCGCGACATAGTGGAAGCGCGTGCGCCCCGCAGGTCCTTGCATGAAACTGCGCACAACGGGCGCAGCCGACGTCCGGTTTCGTGTTTTCAGGGAGGCCGCCGCCGCGTCCTGTGCGCTCCTCTTGCTCCCGGTCATTCCGTCCGGCGCGCGAGCCCAGGGGGTCCCGGTCCAGAGCGATTGCTCGGGACCCAAGTCGCTGCTTCCGCCAGTCTAGGCTCCGCGCCTGCAGTGCTACGTCGCGTGAACCGGAGCGCCGTTGCTCTGGGTCACGACGCAGGGCACGCCGACCAGGTTCACGTCAACTTTGAAATCGGCCGCAGGCTGGGCGACAAGCGAGCGGCGAGCACGAATGTGAGCCATCTCAAACTCATACCAGGCCTCTCCTGCTGCCGTCCACGCTGACCGTCGTCCCCGGAGCACGAGCGGCACCAGTTTGCGCGGAGCAGTCAACGTAGCTGCGGGCTGATTCAGCGAAGCGGAAGAGTGGTCCCGGCCTCGACCATATTCGGTCAGTTGACCTTCAGTCGTCATGGTCCTGCCGGCCAGGTATGACGGCGCACATTCGCCGCAATCGTGAATGCCGCAGCTCACAGAAGGATGGCGCGTTTGGTGGTCCGGTTGCCCCACAGGGGTTGTATGAGCCCGACCCTCACTCCTCAGATCCGCCCCTGGCAAAAGCCGTTCTGGGTTCCCGCGCCGGGCAAAGCGGGGATACTGCTTTATCTCGTCCTCATCCACCTGCTCACGCTCGCCGGATTGATCATCTTCCCGTGGCCGGGTCTTCGAATCCTGGGGTTGGCAATCCTTCTGATAGTTCTCGGCGGACTGGGCACCACCGTCTGTTATCACCGCACCCTGGCGCACCGCGCACTCAAGCTGAACAGGATCGTCGAAAACGTGCTGATCTTCTGCGCGATGTTCAATGGCTCGGGGGCTCCGCTGAGCTGGACCGCTTACCATCGGCTCCATCACTCCAATGCCGACACGCCGGAAGACATTTCCAGTCCTCAGCAGGGCGGCTTCTGGTGGGCGCACCTGCGCTGGCTGTACCAATCGGCGCCGGCAAATCCGACGAAATGGTGCCCCGATCTGAATCGCCGCAGCTACAGGTTCTGGAAGTATGCGGAAGTCCCGCTCCTCCTGCTCTCGCTGTGCTGCGGACTCCCGCTGGGGTGGCCGGCCTTCTTCTGGCTGGGGGGCATTCGCCTGGTCTATTCGCTCCATATGCAGTGCCTGGTGAACAGCCTCACGCATCTGGGTGAGCCCGAGGGCGGGAACTCCAGCCGCAACGTGTGGTGGCTGGGACCGCTGCAACTGGCCGCGTGGGGCGAGAACTGGCACCGGAACCATCATTTCCACGCCGGCCTGGCCCGCCTCGGACTGCGCTGGTGGGAGACGGACATTGGATGGTATTTCATTTGTTTCCTGGAAGCCGTCGGCCTTGCCAGAGACGTGAGGAGGCCGCGGCTCCGCAATGCGACTCTATCTGATTAATCCCGACAATCCGGTGGTGAGCCTGAACAAGGTCCGCTGGAACCGTCTGAACAAGTATCGAGTGTGGAAGCCGTTGGGGCTCATGGTGCTTGCGGGCCTGACGACGCCGGATTGGGAAGTGACGCTGATCGACGAGAATCTGGGGCGCCCCGACTACGAGCGTCTTCCGAAACCCGATCTCGTCGGCATCACCGCCTTCACGTCCCAGGCGCCGCGGGCTTACGAAGTCGCCGCCATCTATCGTGTCGCGGGAGTGCCCGTGGTGATGGGAGGCATTCATGCCACGTTCTGTCGCGATGAGGCGCTGGAGCATGCCGACGCGGTGGTGACGGGCGAGGCGGAATCGGTGTGGGGGCAGGTGCTGGAGGATGCGAGGAACCATACAATGCGCGCGGTGTATGAGGGCGGCATCAGCGCCATGGACGCGATCCCATCCGCCCGCCACGACCTGCTGCGCGGGCAGTATTATTTCGGTTCGATTCAGACCACCCGCGGCTGTCCGCTGAACTGCACGTTCTGCAGCGTCACCACGTTTAATGGCGGAACGTTCCGCCACCGCGCCGTGGCCGACGTGATCGAGGAACTGCGGTCCATCCGCGAGAAGATCATCCTGTTCGTGGACGACAATCTCATCGGCACCCGGCGCGACCATCTGGAGCACGCCAAGGACCTGTTTCGAGCAATGATTCGGGAAGGGCTGACCACGCCGTGGATCTGCCAGGCGACCATCAACTTCGCCGACGATGAGGAACTGCTGGATCTGGCCGCGCGTTCGGGATGCCAGGGCGCGTTCATCGGGTTCGAGTCCTGTACCGAGGAAGGGCTGATGGCGGTAGGCAAGAAGTTCAATCTCCAAAAGGGGAGGAACTTCCGCGAGTCCGTGCGCCGCATTCAACGGCACGGCATGTGCGTTGTCGGATCGTTTATCGTAGGCATCGACACGGACCGGCGCGGGATTGGAGAGACCATCGCTCGCACCGGAATAGAGTACGGCATCGACGCTGCCAACGTTCTGATTCTCACGCCGCTTCCGGGGACCAAACTCTACGATCAAATGGATCGCGAGGGCAGAATAGTGTCGAACGATTATCCGGAGGATTGGAAGTACTACACGCTGACTTATCCGGTGGCCCGCTACGCGCACCTCGCCTGGATGGACGTAATGGACGAAGTGAATCGGTTCAGCGATCGATTCTACTCGTATCCGCAGATCCTGCGGCGAATGCTGCACCTTGCGGCCAACACCCGCAGTGTCAAGACGTTCTGCGTGACCCTGGTGGCCAATCTGAGCTATCGATCCAATCAGTTTCTCGACCGGCAGAGCTATGCGGTGCGGTCGAGCCTGGGCGAGTCGCCCGCCGGGGAAGCGTGTGTTGGGGCGCTGTCGCTGGCCGGCACGGATGCAGGAGAGAGGTAGCAGCATGCGCCAGAGAGCCATCCCACAGTTGGCGCCGATGGCCAAGCACCGGCCCAATGAAAACGGGCACTACGAGACGAGGGCTCGCGGACTGGCGGTGCTCTGTTCTCCCGTGTTGAACAAGGGGACGGCCTTCACCGCGGAGGAACGGAAAGCCCTGGGCCTCACCGGTCTGCTTCCGCCGGACATCAGCACGCTGGGAACTCAGGTGAATCGCGCCTACCTGCAGTACGAGCGGTTGCCGGATGCGCTGAGCAAAAACATCTACCTGACCGCCCTGCACGACCGCAATGAGGTGCTGTTTTACCGGCTGTTTTCAGGGCACCTGCGCGAGATGATCCCCATCGTCAACGATCTGACCGTGGGCATGGCCATGGAGCAGTATCACCATGAGTGCCGGCCGCCGCGTGGCGTATATCTTTCCATCGACCACGCCGAAGCGATCGAGGAGGCGTTCGCCAACCTGGGCGCCGGGCCCGATGATATCGACCTGATCCTGGCCACCGATGCCGAGCAGATTCTGGGAATCGGCGACTGGGGTGTGGGCGGCATTGAGGTGTCCATCGGCAAGCTGGCGATCTACACGGCGGCGGGCGGAGTGGACCCCACGCGGGTGATCCCGGTGATGCTCGACGTGGGCACCAACCGGGAAAGCCTGCTCGACGATCCCACCTACATCGGGAACCGCCACCCCAGGATTCGCGGGGAGCGCTACGACGCCTTTATCGACGCCTACGTCAAAGCCGTGTCGAAGCTGTTCCCGCATGCGTTGCTGCAGTGGGAAGACTTCGCACCGGGCAACGGACGGCGCATCCTCGAGAAGTACCGGGATCGGATCTGCACCTTCAACGACGATATGCAGGGCACCGGCGCCATCACGCTGGCGGCGGCGATCTCCGCCGTCCGCGTCTGCGGCACGCCACTGCGCAGCCAGCGGGTAGTCATCTTTGGCGCGGGCACGGCGGGTGTCGGAGTCGCCGAACAGATTCACCACGCCATGGTGCGCGAGGGACTCTCCCAGGAGGACGCGGTCAGGCGCTTCTGGCTGGTGGACCGGCAGGGATTGCTGACCACCGACATGGCCGATCCACTGCACGACTACCAGGCGGCATACGCCCGGCCCGCCGCCGACTGCAAAGGCTGGAAGCACGATGCGCATGAAGGAGGCATCAGCCTGGCCGAGGTGGTGCACCGGGTGAAACCGACCATGCTGATTGGCGCGTCGGCGGCTTCCGGCAGTTTCACGGAAGCAATCGTTAAGGAAATGGCGGCGCATACCGAGCGGCCCATCATCTTCGCGCTCTCCAATCCTCCGGTGCGGGCCGAGGCCAACCCGGCCGATCTGATTGCCTGGACCGATGGGCGCGCGCTGATCGCCACCGGCAGTCCGTTCGCCCCGGTCACGCATAAAGGCGTAACGTATGTCGTCGCCCAGGTGAATAACGCCATGCTGTACCCCGGTCTGGCGCTGGGAGCAATCGTCTCGCGAGCCAGCAGGATCAGCGACGGTATGCTCGCGGCGGCGGCGAGTGCCGTCTCCAGTCTGGTGACCGTGCGCCAGCCCGGCGCGTCGCTTCTGCCCCACATCGACGACCTGCGGGGGGTTTCGCTGACAGTGGCGGCGGCCGTTGCCGAAGCCGCGGACGCCGAGGGCCTGGCCGCAGTGAGACTCGGCGACATCGTTGAACAGGTTCAGGACGCCATGTGGCAACCGGAGTATCGCCGCATCCTCGCCTCATGACGGAAGATTCCAAAATCCGCAAGATCGCGTTCATCGGCGACCACCTGCCCCGCAAATGCGGCATTGCCACCTTCACGTCCGATCTGCTTGCGGCCGTTGCCGGCGCGCATCCCGAGTGCCAGTGTTTCGCGGTGTCGGTGAACGACATTCCGGGCGGCTACGAGTACCCGGAAGTGGTCCGCTTCGAAATTGAAGAACAGGACCTGTCCTCCTATCTGCGCGCCGCCGACTTCCTCAACATCAATAACGTCGATGTCGTCTGCCTGCAACACGAGTTCGGCATTTACGGCGGTCCCGCCGGGGGCCACATTCTGGCGCTCCTGCGCGAATTGAGGATGCCCGTTGTCACTACGCTGCACACCGTTCTGCGCGAGCCCCGGGCGGACCAGCGGCGCGTGATGGACGGGCTCATCTCGCTCTCCACAAGGCTGGTAGTCATGGCCGAACGCGGACGGCGGATGCTCGAGGGG
>Ga0326727_10020605_pt1 | contig 13068 bp, 14 predicted proteins | sample MB2enrmetagenome_FD_207643 | JGI IMG/M metagenome (GOLD analysis project Ga0326727, IMG submission 207643) | Lab enriched peat soil microbial communities from McLean, Ithaca, NY, United States - MB29MY | ecosystem: Environmental > Terrestrial > Soil > Wetlands > Peat | place: USA: New York...
TTTCATATATTCTCCCATGGCGATTATTTATTTTTTTCTGATAAATATTTCTCACTGCATTGCTGACTGCAGAAGTAATAGCTTTTGCCTGATATTTCCTTTTTAATGGCCTGGCTGACAGGCACATAAGTATGGCAGACAGGATCTTCAACCAGGTCTTCCCCGACAGCCGGCGATGAATTAACTTGATGATTTTCATTTTTTTCCGTCTTTACTTGCCGGACGTTATTAACAATCTTATATATCAGATAAATTAATAATATAAATACAATAAAACGAAACAAAATGACATCCTGTTATATATTTTTTATTCCTTAATCATTTCAACTATTTTATTATCGATCAGCCGGTCTTTCAATCCGCGGATGGATACCCCGAAAGTAGGATGAATAAAATATGATGCTATTTCACAAAGCGGCTCTAAAACAAACCGTCTTTTCTGAATTTCCGGATGCGGCACTATCAAATCATGTTCCCTGATCACGTTTTGCCCGTAAAAAAGCAGATCAAGATCAATAATCCTCGGCCCGCCTTTTACATCCCTTTCACGCCCCATGTCATTTTCGATGTTTTGCAACTCCCGCAGGAGGTTTGGCGCCAAAAGAGATGTTTTGATCTCCGCAACCGCATTTGTGAAATAATTCTGGTTCTCCATTCCGACAGGCTGGGTTCTATAGAACGAAGAAACCGCCGTCAGATCAATTCCTTTTATCCGGGAAATATTTTCGATGGCATATTTGCAGTTTTTCAAAGAGTCGCCCAAATTAGAGCCAATCCCGATATAACAGATAATGCCGTTCAAATATTTAAAACCCTTTTTTAATTCTTGTCCCTTAATCCTAAAACATCCTGCATGTCATACAGTCCTTTTTTCTGATGCACAATCCATTGGGCTGCGCGTATCGCTCCCTTGGCCAGATTCTCGCGGCTGTGGGCGCGATGAGTAAACTCCAATCTTTCGCCGATCCCGCCAAATATTACTGTATGATCGCCTACAATATCACCGGCGCGGATAGTTTGTATACCTATTTCTTTTTTGGTTCTCTCGCCGATCAATCCCCGCCGGGAATAAACCAGAGTTTCTTCCATATCACGACCCATTTTATCACAAATAACTTTCGCCATTTGCATGGCCGTTCCGCTGGGAGCGTCTTTTTTTAAATGATGATGAGCTTCAATAATTTCGACATCGTAATCATCTTTAAGAATTCCCGCGCAATATTCAAGAACTTTTAACAATACATTTACGCCGACACTCATGTTGGGCGTTAAGACACAGCGTGTGTTTTTTGCTAATTCCTTTATTTCTTCCATTTCTTCGGCAATAAATCCGGTGGTACCGATAACAATCGCGCAATTTCTTTCGCTGGCTATTTTTAAATATTCAAGGGAGGCCTCGTGATTTGTAAAGTCTATAACAACATCGGCCTGATCAATGCAATCGGATAATTTATCACTGGCCAGGATTCCTGTTTTACCCAATCCCAATCCCTGTCCTATATCACGTCCGACAATCGGGTGTCTGGATACTTCCACGGCTCCGACAACACTGATACCTTCAGTTGCGAAAATGAGGCTGATAATTTTGCCGCCCATTCTTCCCGCGGCTCCGGTAACAACGGCCTTAATCATAAAATTATCTCCTTAAATATTTTTATGCGGCAGGATGAATTAAATCAAGCCGTAATTAACCATGACGTTCTTCAGTTTTTCCAGATTAGCCTCAGCCATTTTACAAAGCGGCAATCTGTATTCACAATTTATCTTGCCCATTAATGCCAGAGCCGCTTTAACCGGAACAGGATTAACCTCGATAAAAAGAGCATCAATCAAAGCGCTCATTTTATGATGAAGAGCTACCGCCCTTGCCATGTCACCTGCGGCAAAAGCATCAACCAATCCTGCCATATCCGCCGGCGCCACATTGGAAATAACGGAAATAACACCGGCGCCGCCCATTGCCAGAAGCGGCAGGGTGAATATATCGTCACCTGACAAAACGTCAAAATCTCTGCCGCACAGATTGATAATGTCGCTCATTTGCTTGATCGAGCCTGAAGCCTCTTTAATGCCGACTATATTTTTTATTTTCGCCAGCTTCGCAACCATATCCGGCATAAGATTTACGCCGGTGCGGCTCGGTATATTGTATGGTATTACAGGAATGGGAACACTTTGGGCTATAGTTTTAAAATGTTGATAAAGCCCTTCTTGAGTAGGACGGTTGTAATACGGACAGACTATAAGAGCTCCATCCGCTCCGGCATCGAAGGCATGCCTGGTCAGCCGCAGCGCCTCGGCAGTATTGTTTGATCCCGTACCGGCAATGACCGGCACCCTCTTTTTGACAGCATCAATGGTAATTTCAATAACCCGATCGTGTTCTTCGTGGGTAAGTGTGGCCGACTCTCCCGTTGTGCCGCAAGGCACAATAGCGTCCGTTCCATTGGCAATTTGAAATTCAATGAGTTCGCGCAAAGCTTCCTCATCAATTTGATTATTTTTAAAAGGTGTAACAATAGCGACCATCGCGCCCCTGAACATAAAAAAGGCCTCCTTAAATATTCATCATTTAAAATTTATTTCCGTAGCGGAACTCTTCAGACATACATTATAATCGTCACACAGCATTAAACGGTAATTGTATGTTTTCCCCTGTTCAACTTCTTTATCTTTAAAGCTAAAGCTGTTGTATGCTTTTTTCTGCCCGTTCTCACTTAGTGGTTTTGCCGGCCCTACCGGCACCTGGCCTACGCGTTTAAATGTTCTCGGACAGTCCTTGCATTCATTTCCGGCGCTGCCGACTTCGCTTTTTTCTATGGCGATATTAGTAACTTTTGAATCTTTATCGTAGAAATCCCATTTCAATATAACCGCATTACCGGAAGAAACAGCTTCCATATTCCGCACAATCTGCTCATGATCCGGCATAAGGGAGGGCATAACAGGATTTCCTTTTATACCACAACCCGTAAAAAAAAAGAACATCATGACGCAGGCAAATAAGCTATTGTTTAGCGAAACTCTTTTCAAGGTCTCCAATCCTTTTCAGAACGGCTGCCGTTGCCGTTCCGCCTTTGTGTTTGCGTGAATTGACCGCATTTTCCAGTTTGATTATTTTCTGAATATCATCCGTGAAACCTTTATAAAATTCCCGATATTCATTTAAAGTCAATTCTTCCAATCCTTTTTTATTTTTCAGGCAGTACGCGACTATTTTCCCCACAATTTCGTGCGCCCGGCGAAAAGGTATGCCTTTTCCAACCAGATGCTCCGCGATATCAGTCGCTGTGGAAAATCCTCCCTTCGCCGCTTCATACATATTCCAGGCGTTGAATTTTGTATGATTAATCATTTCCGTAAATATTGCCAGACAATCTTTGAGTGTATCCACCGCATCAAACAAAGGCTCCTTGTCTTCCTGCAAATCCCGGTTGTAAGCCATGGGTAAACCCTTTAGAAGAGTCATGATCGTAAAAAGATCACCATAAACACGGGCTGTTTTCCCTCTGATCAACTCCGCGACATCGGGATTTTTCTTTTGCGGCATAATGCTGCTGCCGGTCGTATAGGCATCGGATATTTCGACAAAACCAAATTCATCGGATGACCACAATATCATATCTTCACAAAATCGGCTCAGATGCATCATTATAAGCGAAGCCGCGAAAATAAATTCCGCGACAAAGTCCCTGTCCGCTACCGTATCCATACTGTTATTACTCACTGCCGGGAAATTTAATATTTTTGCCGTCACGTTACGATCAATTGGCAGGCTTGTGCCTGCCAGGGCCGCGGCGCCTAAAGGCAAAACATTAATTCTGCCAACGCATTCATTCAATCTCTGAATATCACGCGCAAACATTTCTCCGAAAGCGAGAAAATAATGGGAAAGCAATACAGGCTGAGCCTTTTGCATATGCGTGTAGCCGGGCATAATGGTCTTTATTTCTCTTTTGGCGAGTTTAAGCAACTGCATCTGCAAAGCATTCATCAAAGCAATGATATTTTTAATTTCCGCCCGCAGGAAGAGCCGCACATCCAAAACTATTTGATCGTTACGGCTTCTCGCCGAATGAAGTTTTCCGCCTGTTTCGCCGATACGGCTGATCAGTTCCTTTTCTATGGCCATGTGGATATCTTCATCAGCCGGACTGAATTTAAATTTTCCCTTTTCAATGTCCTTTAAAATATTTTTCAGAGCGGATATAATCTTCACCGATTCACTCCCGGATATGATTTTCTGCCGGGCAAGCATTGAAGCGTGGGCAATAGAACCTTCGATATCGTAGGGATAAAGTCTCCGGTCGTAATGAATGGAAGAACTGAATTTTTCCACACTCCCGGCTGTAGGTTTTCCAAACCGGCCGCTCCAGGGTTTTTTACCGATTGCCATGCGCATTCTCCGCCAAAGTCAATTTTTTATTTTTTTAAATAATTCTGGATTATCAAACGCAATCCATTCAACTTAATAAATCCTATCGCGTCTTTTTGATTGTAAACCTGATCCTTTTCAAAAGTGGCAAAGGCCTCGCTGTAGAGAGAATAAGGCGATTTACGTCCGGCAACGGTGCAATTTCCTTTATATAACTTCATTCGCGCGGTGCCGGTGACATTTTCCTGAGTTGCGTCGATATACGTCTGCAGAGTTTTCATTTCAGGAGAATACCAGAAACCGTTATAAGCAAGCTGTGAGTACTTCGGCGTCAGCGAATCCCTCATGAACATGACCTCGCGATCCATCGTAATGGATTCCACCGCCCGATGGGCGGCCCACAAAACAGTGCCACCGGGAGTCTCATAGACACCTCTCGATTTCATTCCTACGAAACGATTCTCCACCATATCCACGCGTCCGATGCCGTTTGCGCCGGCAACGGTATTCACATAATCCATGAGTTTGGCCGGTGACATCTTTTTCCCGTTTACAGCCACGGGATTGCCTTTTTTAAAATCAATCTCCAGATAGGTCGGTTTATCCGGCGCCGCTTCAGGAGATTTTGTCAGCACAAAAATATCTTCCGGCGGCTCCGCCCAGGGATCCTCGAGAATTCCTCCTTCATGGGAAATATGCAGAAGATTGCGATCCGAGCTATAGGGCTTGGCTTTAGTCAACGGAACAGGAATTTTATATTTTTCGGCGTAATCGAACATATCTTCCCGTGACCTGAACTTCCAGTTATCATCTTTCCACACCGCGATAATTTTAATTTCCGGATTCAGGGCATAGTAAGTAAGTTCGAACCGGACCTGATCATTGCCCTTGCCAGTCGCGCCGTGAGATACTGTATCCGCGCCTTCTTTTTTTGCTATCTCGATCTGCCTTTTGGCGATAAGCGGCCGCGCCAGAGACGTTCCCAAAAGATATGTGCCTTCATAAATTGCGTTGGCGCGCAGTGCCGGGAAAACGAAGTCCCGCGCGAATTCTTCTCTTAAATCATCAATATATATTTTACTTGCTCCGGTTTTAAGCGCTTTTTCCTTCAGGCCGGTCAATTCCTCTTTTTGTCCCACATCGGCGGCAAAGCAAATAACTTCGCATTTATAAGTTTCAATAAGCCACCGTACAATCACCGATGTATCCAGTCCTCCCGAATACGCCAAAACAACTTTTTTAGCTCCTTTTGACAATGTCTGTTCCTCCTAAAGTAATATTTCCAAAATTGCTTTCTGCACATGCAGGCGATTTTCCGCCTGATCAATGACCACAGACTGCGAACCGTCAATGACGTCGGAAGAAATCTCTTCTCCGCGGTGCGCCGGCAAACAATGCATCACTATCGCGTCTTTTTTTGCTTCTTTTAAAAGTTTTTTGTTGATCTGATAATTTTTGAATATTTTTTTTCTTTCTTTATCTTCTGACTCCTGCCCCATACTGACCCAGACATCCGTGTACAAAACATCGGCATTCTGTGCGGCCTCCATTGGGTCACGATAAAGGGTTATGCCTTCTTTGGCCCCTTTCTTTCCCCTGGTCATTATTTTCACGTCCGGGTCATAACCTTTAGGACAGGCCAGTGACAATTCAATAGGCAATCTGGCGGCAGCCTCAATCCATGAATTGGCAATATTGTTGCCGTCGCCGATGTAAGCTATTTTTAACTTGTCGTAAGATCCCTTTTTCTCCTTTATCGTAAACAAATCGCTCAGGATCTGGCAGGGATGCAGAAGATCCGTCAAACCGTTAATGACCGGAATGGACGCGTTGCCGGCAAAATCTTCCACACTTTTCTGGGAAAAAGTCCTGATCATAATTCCATCCAGATAACGCGACATCATCCGGGCTGAATCGGAAATAGATTCGCCTCGGCCTATCTGCGTATCCCGGGAATTTAAAAACAAGGCAATCCCGCCTAACTGATACATGCCGACTTCAAAGGATATTCTCGTCCGGGTGGAAGATTTATCGAAAATCATTCCCAGCGTTTTTCCCTTGAGAGAAGCATGGGGCTTTCCTTCCTTTAAAGACTTCTTGAGTTTTGCAGCCTTTTTCCAGATTTTGTCAAAGTCAGCCGTTTCCAGATCGTAAATGTTTAATAAATCCTTTTTCATTTACCCTCCATCACTTCATCAAGCACGTTAATCGCGAAATCGACATCCCGATTAGTAATAATCAGCGGCGGCACAAAGCGCAGAGTTTTGCTGCCGGCGGAAATGATGAGCAATCCCCGCTCAATGCATTGGTTGATAATATCACCCGCTTCGATATTGAGCTGTGCCGCGAGAACCAAACCCTTCCCCCTGACATCGCTGATGATCGCATGTTTTTGCTGCAGTTTCCGTAATTGAGATAATAAGTAATCTCCGACTTTCCGGCAATTCTCCAGCACGCCTTCCTTAAGCATAATTTCCATTACAGCGCCCGCTGCAGCCATGGCAAAAGGATTACCGCCGAAGGTAGAGGCATGATTGCCTGGAACAAAAGCCTTTGCGATCTTATCAGTCGCCAGCATCGCGCCTGCGGGAATGCCGTTGGCCAGGGCTTTGGCTAAAGTTATAATATCGGGCTTGATTCCCGAATGCTCATAGGCAAAAAGTTTTCCCGTCCGGCCCATGCCGGTTTGAACTTCATCAATGATCAGCAAAAGTCCATGCCGGTCGCATATTTGGCGCACCCCGGTCAGATAATTTTCATCGGGAATATTGATGCCGCCCTCGCACTGAATCGCCTCCAGCATGATACCGCAGGTTTTACCGGAGATTGCCGCTTCCAGTGCCCGCAAATCATTAAAAGGCGCATAAGTAAAACCTTCTAAAAGGGGCGTAAATCCGAATTGAAATTTCTCCTGTCCGGTGGCCGTAATCGTGGCCATCGTCCTGCCGTGGAAGGATTCCTTCATGGTAATTAATTCAAATTTATCCGGCCCCATATTTTCATGGGCATATTTTCGCGCCAGTTTGATGGCCGCCTCGTTGGCCTCCGCGCCGCTGTTGCAGAAAAAAACCTTGTCCGCGAAAGAATTATCAACCAGCATTTTTGCCAACCGGGTTTGCGGCTCAGTATAATACAAATTGGAAACATGCGTTAATTTTGCCATCTGTTCGCTGACAGCGGCAATAATACGCGGGTGGGAATGCCCGAGATTGCAAACGGCAATCCCCGCAGCAAAATCAAGATACTCCCTGCCGTTGACATCCCATACTTTTGCGCCCGAACCCTTCGCAAGGACAACAGGGAAGCGTTTATATGTATTCATGATATTTTCATCGGACATGGCCATTATTTCTTTTTCTGTCATTTCCTTCACCTTCAATTCATCGCCAAGGCTCGAAGCTGCTATAAAACTATTTCCGTGCCTATTCCCTTGTCCGTAAACACCTCCAGCAAAATGGCATGTTTCAGACGCCCGTCAATGATGTGAGCTTTGCCTACTCCTCCATTGAGGGCTTTCAGGCAGCATTTAATTTTAGGAAACATGCCTCCCTCAATAGTGCCGTCGTCAATTAATTTTAAAGCTTCATCATTGTTCATCGTGTTAATCAGATTTTTGTTTTTGTCCAGCACACCCGGCACATCGGTTAAAAGCAAAAGCTTTTCGGCCTTCAGGGCTGCCGCTATTTCTCCGGCAACCACGTCCGCGTTGATATTATAGGTTTCACCCTTATCACCTGCTCCCGTAGGAGCAATAACCGGAATAAAGTTATTCTGCGCAAGCGTTATAATCAATTGTGAATTGATACGTTTCACTTTGCCGACCAAACCGATATCTATAATCTCCGGCGGCGTATGTTTCGCTTTTTCCTCATTTAAATAATACTTCTCCGCGTTAATCAGGTTGCCGTCTTTACCGCTTAAGCCCACGGCATTTCCGCCATGCCGGTTTATTAAAGAGACTATTTCTTTATTGACCATGCCTACCAGAACCATTTCCACGATATTCATGGTTTCTTCATCGGTAACCCGCATTCCCTGTATGAATTTTGATTCTTTACCGACTTTTTTTAAAAGGTCTCCTATTTGCGGCCCTCCCCCGTGCACGACCACAGGATTAATGCCTATGTATTTCATCATAACGACATCCTGAGCGAATTTATCTTTCAACTCATTGTCAACCATTGCATGGCCGCCATATTTGATAACGATTGTTTTATTATAAAATCGCCTGATATACGGCAAAGTCTCCAAAAGGATGTCCGCCTGTTCTATTGAATTTGAAATATTTTCCATGGCAAGCTCCGTCTATAGAATGTACCTGCTTAAATCCTGATCATCTATTATATCATTGAGTTTTTCTTCCACATCCTGCGCATCTATCACAATTTCTTTTTTTTGCATATCCGGCGCGTCAAAAGAAATATCATCCAGCAATTTTTCCATAATGGTGTAAAGTCTTCGCGCTCCGATATTTTCCGTTCTTTCGTTGACCAGTGTCGCCACTTCCGCAATGGCCGCTATGGCTTCCTCGGTAAATGATAATTTCAGTCCCTCCGTCGCCATCATTTCCGTATATTGTTTCACCAGAGCGTTATTCGGCTCCGTTAAAATACGAATGAATTCTTCCTTCCCCAACGAATCAAGCTCAACACGAATGGGGAAACGTCCCTGCAATTCCGGAATCAGATCGGAAGGCTTGGCAACGTTGAACGCTCCGGCGGCAATAAACAGGATATGATCCGTTTTAACCATCCCGTAGCGCGTATTGACGTTGGAACCTTCCACGATAGGCAGCAAATCCCTCTGCACACCTTCACGGGAAACATCCGGTCCATGCGGCGCGTCGTTGCTTACGATCTTATCGATTTCATCCAGGAATATTATACCTGATTGTTCAACTCTTTCCAGCGCTGTTTTCGTCACATTTTCCATATCGATTAACTTTTGCGCTTCTTCATCCTCCAGAATCTTCACGGCCTCCGGCACCTTTACCGTTCTTGATTTCTTTTTCTGCGGAAACACATCGCCTAAAACATCTCTGATATTGAGCCCCATGTTTTCCATTCCCGCTGCGGAGAATATCTCTACCATGGGACCGCTTCTGGTTTCGGTAACTTCCAGATTTACCAGCCGGTCGTTTAGTTTATCGTCCCTGAGCAGTCGCCTTAATTTCTCCCGCGTGGCATCAGCCTTATGTTCCTGATCCCCGGCAGCCTGATCATTTTCAACTGTTTCGCCGGAGCTGTTCAGCATATCGCCGACGTTTTTTTCTTTAAGCCTCGGAGGTAGCAACAAATCAAGCAATTTTTCTTCCGCGATTTGGGCCGCTCTCGCCCTGACATTTTCCTGCTCTTCGGATTTAACCATATTCAGGGACAATTCCACAAGATCTCTGATCATGGATTCGACATCCCGCCCGACATAGCCGACTTCAGTAAATTTGGATGCTTCTATTTTTAAAAAAGGCGAATTATCCAATTTGGCCAGTCTGCGGGCAATTTCCGTTTTTCCCACACCGGTGGGACCGATCATAATAATGTTCTTCGGTGATATTTCATCCGCCAGATCATCAGGCACATTTTGCCTGCGCCATCTGTTGCGCAGGGCGATGGCTACGGCTCTTTTAGCATCAACCTGGCCTATAATATGCCGATCAAGTTTCTCCACTATTTCCCGGGGTTTTAACCCATTACCAGACATACTTTATTTTTTCCCCTTATCTTTACTGTTTTTGTTTTCAATTTTCTTGCTATCTTCATCTATCTCTTCAATCGTTATATGGTCATTGGTATATATACAAATTTCCGCCGCTATTTTCATCGCTTCCCGGGCAATTTCCGTCGCCGTTAAATCAGAATAGCGCAGGAGCGCCCGTGCCGCTGTGAGCGCGTAAGGGCCGCCGGACCCGATGGCCATAACATCATCATCAGCTTCAATGACATCGCCATTTCCAGAAATAATCAGAGAATTGTCTTTATTTACGGCGATCATCAACGCTTCTAAATGCCTTAAAACACGGTCCGTGCGCCAGTCTTTCGTCAATTCTACGGCAGCCCGCACTAAATTTCCTTTGTATTGTTCCAGCTTCTGATCGAAACGTTCAAATAGAGTAAAGGCGTCTGCTGTGGCGCCGGCAAAACCGACGATGACTTCGTCATTATAAAGGCGGCGAACCTTGCGGGCGCCGTGCTTTAATATTGTAGTATCCAAAGTAACCTGACCGTCACCGGCTACGGTTATTTTGCCCTTATGCCTGACTGATAATATTGTGGTGCCTCTTATATTCATTTCCTCTTCCTTACTTTTTTGTTCGCGGATGCGCTTTATCATAAACTTCCATCATGCGATTAATATTAACCGCCGTATATTTTTGAGTTGTGGAAAGGCTCTCATGCCCCAGCAATTCCTGAATCGAACGCAAATCAGCCCCCGCATTCAAGAGATGCGTGGCAAAACTATGTCTCAACGCGTGCGGACTTATCTTCCTCCCTATACCGCTTTTGTCTGTTACCTCATTAACGATCCGGGCGATACTTCTCGCCGTTATTCTTTTACCTCTGGCATTCACGAACAAAGGTTTATTAAAAACATCGGCGTCGGCATCGGTGTCGGCGTCTTTTCTTATCTGTACAACTTTTTCCAGATAAACGCCTACGGCCGTCAGGGCCGGAACGCCTATGGGAACTATTCTTTCCTTTCTTCCTTTGCCTCTCACCTTAACCAACTTTTGGTTAAAATCAAGGTCAATTAAATTCAAGCCGGCCAGTTCACTCAAACGTAATCCGGAAGAATAAAAAACTTCCAGCATGGCGCGGTTACGCAAGCTCAAGACAGAATTATCGTCCCGCGTTTTCAGAAGCTCAAACATTTCATCAACCGAAAGAAAAGCAGGCATGTGCTTTTCTGTTTTTAATGTTTGAATCATTTCCGCGGGATTATGATTAATCTTCCCGGTGCGCAACACATATTTATAAAAAGCTCTCAGTGACGACACCTTGCGGTTGACCGTAACTTTTTTCACCTTCCGGCGGTACAGGCAGCTTAAATATTCCCTGATAGTTTCCGGCTCCGCTTTGATTATTTCATCCTGGTTTTTTATGAAATCGTTATCAAGCAGAAAGCTGGCAAATTCATGAACATCAGCAAGATATGCAATACAGGTATGAGCGGAAACATTTTTTTCCACTTCCAGATAACTTTGAAAATCCCCAATGATGCTTCCCATAATACTTACATCTTATATTTGCCGAAATCTTCAGCCGAAAGATTTTCCAGAAATTCCTTAATTTTTTCATCCTTCAGTTTGTCCAAATCATTAAGTTTGATCCCGAAATCAACGTTACGTGATTTTTCAATGACATTTTCATCCACGAATATCGGCGCATTAGCCCTTAGCGCTATGGCAATGGCATCGCTGGGACGCGCGTCAATCGTAAAATTCTGATCTTCCCGCAATAAGTAAATATTAGCAAAAAAAGTATTGCTGCGAATATCCACAATTTCAATTCTATCTACCTTCACGTTAAAAGATTTCAAAAATTCGCTGAACAAATCATGGGTCATGGGCCGGGGAAAAACAATCTTTTCCAGTTCCGTGGCGATGGCGCTTGCTTCAAACAAACCTATCCAGATCGGAATCGCCTTATTGTTCTGCATATCCTTTAAAATTACTATGGGCGTATTGGTAATAGGGTCTATGGTCAATCCCGAAACCTTCATCTCAATTAACATGACCTGCCTCCTTAGTTAAACGCTATTTTTCCTCTTAAGGAATGTAGATAAGCTTTTGATATTTTAACATTAACCAGTTTACCGATCAAGTCCATTTCGCCTTTAAAATTAACAATTTTCCAGGAACTGGTTCGTCCCATTAAATCACTTTCAGAATTTTTACTTTTCCCTTCAACTAACAATTCCTGAATGCTGCCTTCCAGAGCCGCGTTTTTTTCAAGTGTATGCTTATCCTGCAACACCTGTAATTTTTCGAGCCGCATCAACTTCACATCTTCTTCAACTTTGCCTTTTAATTTTTGCGCCGCGGTCCCTTCCCTCTCAGAGTATTTGAATGAAAAAAGAGAATCAAACCTGATTTTTTCCATCATGTCAATTGTTTCTTGGTAATCTTTTGGGGTTTCTCCAGGAAATCCAACAATAACGTCCGAAGTAATACTAATCTGAGGAACCAATTTACGCAATTGATCAATTTTTTTTATGTATTCCTCGACGGTATAGCCCCTGTTCATTAATTCCAATATCCGGTTTGAACCTGATTGCACAGGTAGATGAATATGCCTGCAAAGTTTGCTTTCCCGGGCATAACATTCAATCAATTCGTCAGAGAGATCCCGTGGATGTGATGTGGTAAACCTGATTCTTTCGATACCGGATATTTCCCCTATTTTTTTAATCAATGAAGTGAAATTAAATCCATTATCGAATGTTTTGCCATAGGAATTGACATTTTGTCCAAGCAAAGTAACCTCTTTAACGCCTCTTTGCGCAAGTTTCTTTATCTCGACCATTATATCTTCATAAGGCCTGCTCATTTCCGGTCCTCGCAGATAAGGAACAACGCAATAGGCGCAGAAATTATTGCATCCCTGCATTATAGTAACAAAAGAGCAAAGAGCTCCTGCCTGCGGGGGAGCATAAACACCTATAGAATTTAATGATTTATGAAAGTTAATTTCAGT
>Ga0326727_10020606_pt1 | contig 13067 bp, 15 predicted proteins | sample MB2enrmetagenome_FD_207643 | JGI IMG/M metagenome (GOLD analysis project Ga0326727, IMG submission 207643) | Lab enriched peat soil microbial communities from McLean, Ithaca, NY, United States - MB29MY | ecosystem: Environmental > Terrestrial > Soil > Wetlands > Peat | place: USA: New York...
GGTGGCTCGCCATCTCTAGTGCGTGGCCTGGCCGAGGCTGAACAGCGCCTGGACGAGCCCTGGACCGAATCCGATGAGCAGCGCCGCGACACCAGAGGCGATGACGGCACTGCGGCCGCGCGACGCGCCCTGGTAGTTGTTCGCATGAGCCGACAGCGCCCACACCGCTGCGCCGATGATCACGCCGGCGATCGCGGCGAGCACGCCGTCGAACTGAAGACCGCCGAGCATCGAGACGAGGGTGCTGCTGCCCGGGAGCCCCGACGCGTTCGGTGAGATGGTGACGACGGAGGCGAGCACCGCGAATGTGACGCTCATGCCACACCCCCGAGCTCACGGTGGTCCTCGACCGGGTCTTCGAGCCACCGCTCGGGGTGGGCCCTCAGCCACCCGAGCGACGCGGCGGCGTCTGCTTCGAGATCACCGGTGAACACCGGCGGCGGATCAGTGCGGGTTGGTTCCTCGTTGCGCATTTCGTCGCTCCTTGGTCGCGGGACGACGACGATGTTGCGCCCAGGCACTCACAGCAACACTCACAGCAACACTCACAGGAGGAGAAATTCCGCGGCTTCCTCTGGGGAAAGACACCGAGCCACTCACAGGACTACTCACAGCAACACTCACAGCAACACTCACAGCAACACTCACAGATCCAGGTCACAGCCCTGAGCCGCCTCGGGAGACCGAGAGCGGCGCTCGTCTTGGCATTTCGAGCAAGTGCGAGCGACCCTCCGGCGATCGAAGGGCCGGCGATCACAGATTCGGCACCGGAGGCTCAGGCCAACGAACAACGTGCCACGGGTGCCCGTTACCCGAGCGCTGCACCCGCGCCGGCTACGGCTCGCCTAAGGGCGGTGGTCGAAGCGGCGCCTGTGGTCGTCGAGGTCGGTCGCGACGCCGGGTTTGTCGTCCCGCGGTTCGCGAACGCCACGGGCCGGCCGCGCGCTCCAACGGCTGGAGCGCCGGGGCTCCATCGCGTCGGGTGGCGAATCGGGACGCCGACGGCGCATGAGCGCTTCGTAGAGCGCTCGCGTCTCGGGGTGCACAGATTCGAGCGGTTCGACGTCGTCCTCGAGAACGGCCGCAAGCCGTCCCATGGCCGATCGGATGCCGGCGGGGTTGCCCAGGGCGTCGGACGCGCGCATGAGGAGGCGATAGAGCCGCTCGTCGTAGGGACTCGCGAGGATGCCCTGTTCCGCGGCGTGAGCGGCCAAGCTCGCGTCGCCATCGAGCAGCGCTTGTTCTCCGATCGACGACGCGAGGTCACAGACCTCCGCCTCCATCGTTGCGGCGAGGCCTTCGACCGTGCTCCACGGCCAATCGACGTCACCAAAGGGCTTGCCTCTCACGAGCGACAGGGCGGCTACGCGCGTTTCGCGGTCGTCGCAGCCTGCGAGCTCGCGAAAATGCGCCCAGTCACTTGTCACGAGCGGTGAGAGCTTGAGACCGCCTTCGCGCGCGAGGAGCGAATTGCCATCGGCGTCCGCACCGAGGGCACGTCGCGCGTCCCAGATGACGTTGTGTTGCGATCCTTCCGAAGCCCCCATCGGCCACAGCGCCGTCGCGACCTCGTCAGTCGAGCCATGCCGGTTATGCAGGACGAGCCATGCGATGAGCTCGGTCGCCTTCGAACGTTGCGGCGCGGCGGCGATGCCTCTGATCTCGAGCGAGCCGAGTACGCCAACTTCGACCGTCGCTAGGGGTGTCGCCTGGGCGCGAGGCGCGACCGACGGCTCGACCGACTCTCCCTCGAGCAGAACCGTCGTCGGGACCTCGACCTTTGGGACCTCGCCCGTAGATGGCGATTCCGACGACGCGATCGTGGCGTAGGGCGGGGTGTCGCTCGCGACATCGCCACGCCGTGCGGCGAGTTCGACCGTCGGTAGAGGTGTCGCCTGGGCGCTAGGCGCGACCGACGGCTCGACCGACTCTCCCTCGAGCAGAACCGTCGTCGGGACCTCGACCTTTGGGACCTCCCCTGTAAGTGACGATCCCGTCGACGCGAACATGGCGTAGGGCGGGGTGTCGCTCGCAACATCGCCACGCCGCGCGGCGAGACCGAGCAGCGCCGCGATTCCGGCGAGGTGCGTTGTCGAGACTCGTTGCGCCTGGACCTGGCGACTAAGCGGCGGCACCTCAAGTTGCCCGTCGCTCGTCGCGACCAGCCGCCAGGACGCTTCCTGCAGGATGCCCGGAGCCACGATGGCGATGCCGACCTGCCCGGGATCGCCGATCTCGTCGGTGAGACTCGCTTGCTCAGCCGGCGAGATGGGGCGCGTGGAGATGAGGATCAGGTGAGTCCGTGGCTCGGTCGCAACGAGGGACGGAGCCATCGTTACGCCGTCGATGTGCTCGGAGCGCACGGACTTGAGATGAGCACGCAGCAGCGGCAGCACCTCGTCGATGGACGACGCCGTGGTACACCGGCCGCGACCGACCTGTTCGGTGCCGACCCCGATGTCGATGAGCTCGAGCGTCTCGTTCCAGGGCGCGCTCGCCAGCTCAAGCGCGATGGCGGTCGCGAGCTCGGTCGCGACGACCGGATCACCGTCGAGCGCGACTCGGCCCCCGGCATCGAGGTTGAGCAGGACGACACCCTCCGCGTCGGCCCCGATGGTCACAAGACAGGGCAGCGCCGCGAGCACGTCTTTCGCATCCGCGAGCGCGATCCGAGTCGTTTCGTCGTCGCGCGCGAGCAGCCAGCGGTCAGGCGCGGCGTTCGTGAACGGCGCGGGTGCGGCGGCCTCCCCGTCGAGCATGAGCTCAAGGGTCTCGGGTCGGAGAACCGCACCGAGGATCGCGGGCATCGGGCCGGTGTCGCGGAGGAGCCCGGTGAGCAGCCGAAGGGCGCGATCGACGAACCACGGCGCATCAGGGTCGCGGCTGGCGGCGAGCGCCTGTTCCACCTGTGCGAGGTCGCCGGTCGGGAGCGGGATCCGCCGGCCGAAGCGGCGGTGGCGTTGCTGGACGCGCCGAAGGCGCACAAGGGCGCCGAGCAGACCGGCGCCGAGCAGACCGAAGCCGATGGGCGCGATCGGTGCGCGCGCGGGAGCAGCCGCGGTTTCGGCCGAACGTCCGGCATCCCCGGACCTTTTCGACTCGGACGTTTGCCCGGGCGCGGAACTGGACGGCGTTTCGTGGCGCGCCTCGGTCGAGGTCGTCGAGTGCGACGCTGGCGCACTCACTGGGCCGACGCGGGTGCCCGAGCCAGCTCCCCCGGTGCCGTTGCCTCGTGTGGGCGAGGTGGTGCTCGTCGGCACGCTTTTGTGCCGGGCGGGTACCGAGTTGTCTCCGGCGCCGTGTCCGCCCGCAAGCCCTTGCGCGGTGGGCGGCATGATGAGGGTCCAGCCTGGATAGATCCAGTGCGGGTCGGTGAGGGCGCGCCCGTCGGGCTGGGCCCGGCCCTCGTTGAGCTGGTAGATCTCCGACCAATCCAACGGGTCGCCGAGCTGTCGCTCGGCGATGCCCCAGAGCGTGTCACCGCGCTGGACGACATAGGTGCGCGACGAGTTGGTGGAAGCTGGCGCGTCGCCGGTCGTGGCGAGGGCGGTTGTGGCCGGTTTGGACGTGGCCGAGAGCGGCTGGGTGGCACCGGTGAGAACCAGCGCGGCGACTGGTTGGCGTCCACCTAACGACGACAGGCCGCCGCCGAGTGATCCAAGTGCAGTCACTTGGGTCGTGCGAGGTGCGAAGGAGAGGGCAGCGACGATGACAGCGGCGACGAGCCGGCCGGTGACCGGTTGGAAGATCCCGGCGAGCGGGAGCCGGGGGGCGCGGCGCCCGGCGAGGGCGGCGGGGACCTCAACGGCGATGGAGGCGACGAGCACGGCCCAGGTGACCCAGGCGGCGGCGGCGAGGGCGTCGATGAGGGCCTGGTCGGGGATGCCTCGCTGATCGAGGGCGTGGCCGAGCTGGGCCAGTGAAGGGACATGGTGCGGGAGGGGCCAACCGATGAAGTGCCAAAGTGCCCAGGGGATGCCGGCGGCGAGGGCGGCGAGGAGACCGAGAGCACAGAGGCCTTTGAGGATGCGCCCGACACGGGTCATTACGGCCCTCCGTTCTGTTCGGCGGTGGCCGTGCCCGTCCCGGTGACAGTGAGGTGATCGATCCCGCCGATGCTCAGTATCTGCATGGGTTGGGTGATCGAGACGGTGACTGCGACCTGGTTGCCGTTCACGGTGACGGTGCCGCTGTGCCCGGTCGCGGCGAGGTAGTCCTCGGCGTCAGCGGTGGCTTGGGCGGGGTCGAGGGTGATCTGGCCGGTGGCCCGGTAGGTGGCGATGTCGATGGCCTGGGCGCCGGCGCGTGCGGCAGCTTGGGCGTCGTCGATGGCCTGAACCTTGGCGGCGAGCGTCAGCCCGCCGTCGAGGACGAGACCGGCCATCAACAACAGCCCCAGGGTGAAGACGACGACGAAGGCGGTGACCATGCCGTCCTCCTCGCCCACCCGGGCACGCAGTCGCCCGAGTGCGCCGGTCATGTGGCGCTCCGGTAGGTGTCGACAACCTCGACGAAACGGCTCGAGATGGACTCCGAAGCCGGAAGGCGCAGCCCGGTGAGGTCGGAGAGGCTCACGCTGCAGGTGACGGTGACGGCTACCAGTCCGCCGGGCTGGAACTGGGCGGTATCAGTGCTGACGCTGAGCTGAGCACAGGTGACGTTGTCGGATCCGAGCGCAGCGGTTGCGGTCTGTTGTGCCATGGCGGTCGCGGTGGCAGGGTCGCGGGCGATGGACGCGGCCCGGGCTGCTTGGGCAGCGGCGCCGTCGACGTCGATGCGCGCCCCGGCCAGGCGTCCGAGGGCGACGACGAAGAGCAGGACAAGGATGAGGAGCGGGGTCAGCAGCACCAGCTCGGCGACGACGCTTCCGGTCTCCTCCCGCTTCAGACGGGCGGGCAGGGTCATGGCGCTTGAGCCGGGGCAGCGTAATCCTCGGTCGGCCCTGAGGCGACTGCGGTGACCGGCAGTGAGAACAGGCCGAAGACGCTTGTCGCGTGACCGGTGACTACGACGGTGGTGGTCGTAGCGGTCCGAGTGGCGGTGATGTCGGGACCCACGAGCACGCCGGTGCCGAGCTGGTCGAGGACGCTCTGGGCTTCGACTTGGCCGGCGGCTGCGGTCTCACCTTGGAGACGGCCGATGGCGAGGCCCTGTTGGGCGACGGCGTCGGCGACGTGTTCCGCGTGCTGCCAGAGGGCGAACTGAACTACGCCCATGATCAAGACCAACAACAAAGGCGTCGCGAGTACCAGCTCGGCCGAAACCGAGCCGCGCTCGTCACCTCCCACAGCGCGACACCACCGGCGCCGGCGCCGATGGGCTGGCGTACGCAGCCTCCGCAGCGCCATAGCGTCGGTCAGTTCCCGGTGTTGATGTTGTTCGCGGTGGTCAGCACCTTGGAGGCGATGACTGCGACCGCTCCGATGGCGAGTGCTACCAACAAGGCGGTGATGACGACCGTCTCGGTCGAGTAGCCGGCCTCGGGGTCGGCTCGGAGCACCTGCCATCGGGTGTGCAGGATTTGGAACAGGTTGCTCAAGATGGTCAGTTCAGGAAACATGGCAGGTCGCCTTCTTTCTTTTTCTTGGTGGTCAGAGCCCGGTCAGGACGCGTTCGACGGCCGGGAAGCCGATGAAGAACAGAAACCCGGCGAACAACATGACGATGGGGAGGCTCATCCGCTCTGTGGCGGCCTGGTCGGCGGTCTCGGCCTCGGCCAGCTCGTGGGTACGCAATGATGCGGCCTTGGCCGCGAGTGACGCCCGGACCTTCGCTCCTTCGGTGCCCGCCAAGCCGACCGACGCGGCCAGCTCGGACAGGTCACCGATCCCGAGCTCGGTGCCCAGCCTCCCGAGGGCGGACCACGGGGTCTCTCTGGCAAGGCGTGCGCCGTCCAGTGCCCGGCGTATCAGGGCGAACGCCCAGCTGTTGCCGATGCTCGCCGCATCGTTGAGGGCGGTCTCGACCCCGCCACCGCCGGCCAACGCGACGACGACCAGGTCCAAGAACGAGCCGAGGGCGTGGCGGAAATCCCGCCGACGGCGTGCCGCGTCGGAGCGGATGCCGAGGTCGGGAAGGACGAACCCGCCGATCATCAAGATGAGTGATGCCCACAACGGCACGGTGAGGGAAAGGTGTGCCCCGCCCAACAACAGAAGAGCCGTGATGGCTGGCGCGAACAGGAGGCCAACGAGGGCCAAGGTGAGCTTCTCGGCGAGGTGGCGATCGGGGCTGCGGTCCAAGACCGCGAGGTCGCGGCGCACTCGTTGGGGGATCAGCCAGCCGACACCGGACCGATTAAGGAGACGGGCTGCGGGCCGGCCGAGCCGGGCGGCAAAACCGCTGTCGACTTCGGGGGCGAGAACCGGGGCAGGCTCGGGCACCAGGCGCAGCTGAGCGAGGGCCTGGGCGAGCGAGGGCCTGGGCGGGTACAGGCCACGGAAGATGAATAAGAGGCCGCCGCCGACCCCGGCGCCGCAGCAGAGGGCGAGTATCACGACCGCGCCTCAAGAAGTCCGTCACGAGCCGTGATCGCTGGAACATTGGTGAGGAACCGTTCGGGCGTGGCGGCCCGGGTCATCTTCGACAGCCACACGAAGCTCGCCGCGAACAGGCCGCCCACCAACAACAGCACGAACTGGCCGAGGGCCGAGCCATAGGGAGCGAGGTAGCCGCGGTTTAACACGGCGAGGCCCAAGGCGAGACCGCCGGTGGCACCGACGATGACCTTGATCGAGGTGCGAGTCCGTGCCCGGCCGGCCTCCACCCGCAGTCGCATGGTGGCCTGGTCGCGCGCGGCTTGGGCAAGTGAGCCCAACAGCTCGCCGAGGCGCTGGGCCTGGTGCTCGGCGGCGAGCACCAAAGCCGCGACGACGAGATCGCAGGTCGGGTCGGCCACCTCGTCGGCAAAGGCGCGTAGTGCCGGGGCGAGGCGCTCGGATTCGAGACGCACCGCCAACGTGGCGACCTCGGCCCGGATCGGCAACGGCGCCACGGTGGCGGTGGCGACGATGGCCTGCTCCAGGCCGGCAGCGCCGGCCATGGTGTCACGGAGCATCTCTGACCATCCGGCCACGGCCTCGATCCGCCCGACCGCTTCGCCGCGTCCCTTCGCGCCGGTGAGCAGCCCCGGTGCGCCCCACCCGGCCAGGCCCGCCCACAGGGCGCCCACGGGCCAACGCGTGGCCGCCCCGACCAGCACGGCGGCGCCGACCGCCAGTCCGATCCGGAGCGTGGCCCGTTCTGCCCGCGGGCGCCCCGTGGATCGGACTAGGCGAGGCAGCTCGACGCCGCGCAGGCCCGCCACGATGATCACCAAGCCGAGGCCGACGATCGTTCCGCAAAGGGCGGCGAGCGCGGTCACTGCTCCCACCAGCCCTGGGGCCGATCCAGCAGGCCGGGGTCGAAGCCGACCGCGGCGAGCTGGTCGAGGGTGTCACTACGTAGCGGAACTCCGGGGACAGCCCGGCCGTCGGGACCGGGACGGAAGACCTCGTTGGAGACCACCATCTGTCCCTCGGCATCGACGACCTCGCGAACAGAGGAGATGAAGCGCCGGTCGCCGTCCTGGGCCAGGTAGATGACGAAGTGAACGGCGTTGGCCACGAGCAGGTTGGTCGCCTCGAGCGGGAGGCGTTCGGGAGCCTGCACCGCATAGGTGGCCAGCTTGGAGAACGCCCCCTTGGAGGACGAAGCATGAAGTGTGGCCATCGACCCGTCGGTGCCCTGGCTCATGGCGTTCAAGAGAGCGAGGACTTCCTCGCCGCGGGTCTCACCGACGATAACCCGGTCCGGTGACATGCGCAGCGCGAAGCGGACGAGCTCGGCCAAGCTCACTCCGCCCTCGCCCTCCAAGTTGGGTTCTCGGGCCTCTAGCGCGACGACGTCGGGGTGCAGCTCGGGAAAACGCTCGAGGCCCAGCTCCAAAGAGTCCTCGATGGTGATGAGCCGTTCGGTCGGTGGGATGTCGGCGGCCATCGCCCGGAGAAGGGTCGTCTTACCGGCCCCGATGCCGCCGCAGATGATGCACGACTTCTTGGCCCGCATCGCCGAGCGGAGGAACTCGCGAAGCGCCACATCGAGCGTGCCCTTTTTGATGAGGTCGTCGGGCGTGACGCGCAGGTAGCGATGTCGGCGGATCGACACGCATGGTTGGGCGGCAAGCGCCATGAGGGCGAACAGGCGCGAGCCGTCCGGCATCGACAACGACAGGCTGGGCGAGCCGAGGTCGAAGCGGCGCTCGCCGATCCCCATGCGGGCCGCTGCGGTGCGCAGCATCTCGACTAGCTCGTCGTTGGAGTCCGCGATCGGCCCGACTCGTTCCCGCCGGCCGTCCGCGTAGCGGACCCAGACGACGTCACAGCCATTGGCGTTGATGTTCTCGATCTCGGGGTCGTCCAACAGCCGCTGCAGCCGGTCCAGGCGGAACAGCGCGTCGAAGGTCGCCCGGGCCAGGTCGTCCTCCTCCTCGCCCGTCATGACCGGGCTCCCGACGGTGAGGGCCTCCCGGGCGCGGCGCTCCAACGCCTCGGCGATCAACTGCCGCCCGAGCGCCTGCTCGTCTCCGGTCCGAAGTCCCGGCCGGCCGCCGTCGTGCAAGGCACGCTCCTTCTCCGACAGGGCAGCCAGCACCTCGGACCGCAGGCCGGCCACGAGCGCGACATCGCTCGTCACCGGGACACCTCCTCGGGTGCCGAGCCGTTGGTCGACCGGGCAGCCGGCTCGGCTCGCCAGGCCCGCATCACCCTTAGCCGCGACGGCGCGGCAGGCGGGGTCTCGGCGCGCTCCAGCGTGTCGGTCCTCGTCTTGTCATCGCTCAGCTGGTCGGCCAGAGTCTTCGCGGCTCGTACGAGCGGCGCGACTCGCAGCTCTCGAGCCGAGGCCCGGACTGATACCAGCGACGCCGCCGCGTCGGGGTCCCAGGGCAGCCGGGCCGCCACCTCGACGCCGAGCGCCTCGGCCACCTCTTGGTCGCGATAGGGGCCGTCGCCCACCAGCACCAGGCGCGGGTCTTGGCGCAGGCCCGGGTTGGTCTCGAGAAAGCTCGCCAGTGCGTGCAGGTCGGCGAGGCGCGGCCGGGCCGCCAACACCACCTGATCCGCACCCGAGAGCACAGGGTTCGGAGATGCACCGGCGAGCCGGCCGCAGTCAACGAGCACGTCGGCGTCCAACTCACCGAGGCGGCCCAGAAGACCGGTGAGCATCCCGAGGGCGCTACGGGCCTGGTCCGCCGAACCCGGCCCGGCCAGCACCGCCGTCCCATCCGCCAGCTCGTGGCAGTGCTCCCACACGAGCTCGGGGTCACTGCCCCGCCGCGCTGCGGCAGCCAGGCTCACGAGGCCAGGCTCGGGTGGCCAGCCTGACGCGGCAGCGAGCGTCCCGCCCGCAGGGTCCAGCTCCGCCAGCAGCACCCGCCGGCTCGACGGCCACGTAGCGGCCAACGCCAATGCCAGGGTCGTCACCCCACACGAGCGGACTGCTCCAAGCGCCACGACGCTCACCGGAGCCTCACCTCACCCGGCACCAGAGGCGACCTGGATAAGGCTCGCCTCGTTGGCAGCTGCGAGCGCCGCCACTTCGTCCGCGTCCCTCCTCGACACTTGGAGGGAGAACACAGTCGGGCTGTCCGATTCAACCGACGCCACGTCAACGGCCAACACCGTGGCCGACACCGGACTCCCGGTAACGGTGAGTGAGGAGGAAGATGGCGAGGTGACCGGCACGACCTGGACCCGGTCTCCGGGGGCGAGGTCTGGGGGGTACTGGCCGGCCTTCAACCCCACTGCCACCACGTCCGACCCGGACGCCACCGGAGCGGTCGAGCCCACCTCGGCGCGGGTCAAAAGCGAGCCGGCAACGAGCGGCACCGCCACAGGGCTCCCGACCACGCTCGCCTCCTCGACGGCCGGGACCACCTGCAGGCCGGTGCCGGTCGAGACGCGCACCGTCTCGAGGTCGCTCGACGTGATGACCTGGCCCGCCGCGAGCGGCGCCGAGACAACCAGCACCTCCTCCCGGCTGCCGAGGTGCAACGAGGCGTCGGCGAACGCCAGGGCACCGCCGATCACCAGCAGCACCCCGACAACCACGAGCGGGAGCTGGCGACGGCGAGCGGCCGGCCGAGCGCGCGCACCGGCGGGCCGGGCACCGCTCGGTGCCTTACTGCCGTTTGTCCGGGTTGGCGCGGTCGTGCTCGTCATCGGTCGGGCCTTTGTCAGTTCCCGCCAGAGCTCGGCGTGTTGATCGCCTGAGACTCGGTCACCCGCACCGCCATCTGGGATGGCGGGCCGGGCTTAAGACCAAGGTTCCCGCCGCCCGGGGCGCCCACCGCCGTCCAGGAGACGGACCAGTAGATGGTGGCGCTCACCTGGTAGCTACCCGCCTGGGTCCATGTGTAAGAACAGTCGGTCGTAGCGGTCGGGCGCGACGGGTCGTAAGGGGTGCCGGGACCGTCACAGGTGACGGTGCTGCCGTCGCCCATGTTCCACACGACCTTGGTCGGGGTCGCGGTCGCCGTCGTGGTGACCGTCCCGGCGCTCGCTGTGGCGGTGAGTGTCTGCCAGGCGACCGGCTCGATCCAGAGCCAAGTGGCCACGCCGACAAGCTGCTCTGAGCCGGCCGGAGGTGCCATCTTGATCGTCGCTGTGCCGAGCGGCAGCTGTTGGATGGTTTGGTCAGCCACCACCACCGGATCGACTTGACCCGCGCCCGCAACGGGCTGCGCATTGGTGACCCAGATCGGCGGCATCGGGTTGATCGTCCCTGGGCCAGCGCAGGTCGGGATCACCCACTGGCCCGGCGTCAGCCCGCCGGCGCCGAGCAGCTGCGTCCCGCTCGGCCCGAGGGCCTGGTAGGTGCAGTCGTAGGGCTGGTTGGGATCTGGCTTTCCCGGCGACGAGTCGCTTTCGGTCTGCTTGGCCCAACTCGAGCCCGCCGGCGGGGTCCAGTAGGTTCCTCCGGCCTGCACCGTGAGCTGTCCACCGTTCGCCGTCGCCCCAGCCGAGCCGTTCTGCCCGTCGGGATCGCCTGCCCACGCCCGGCTCGGGCCGATCAGCACGCACACCGAGGCCGCTACGACAGCGGTGGGGATCACGAACCGGGCGCGCATGTCCCCTCCGTCACTGTCTGCTTGTAGACCTTCCAGGTCGAGCCCGACAGCACCAAGGTGGCGCGCACCCCGTCGTTCTCCGGGGGCGTCACCGGCGGCACCGGCTTGCCAGTGGTCGCGTAGAGGAGCTCGGCCCTGCTGTAGGCGCAGTCGACCACAGTTGCCGTCGTGGCCGACAAGGCCGTTATCTTCGGATGCAACGTAGTCGTGCCTCGGGCCACCATCCCTGCTCTCTTGTCGGCGAAGAGGTTGGCCTTGACTCTCTGCAGCTGGGGGTCGACCATCGTCGCTGCCAGCTCCGGGTCGCTCGGGTTCGCGGTCGTGAGAGCGTGCTCGAACGCCGCCCATGAGGCTCGATAACCGCTCAGAACGGCAGCAGACGTTGGGACGAGGGTCGTGGAGGTTACCGGGATACTCACCGTCGTTGTGGACTTGGCACGTGTCGTCGTTGGGTGCGATCCGTCGGAAGCACCGCTTCCGCCGCAAGCCGCCATCACCACTCCGGCCGCGACCCCGCATGCGACCAACGCCGCGCGCCGTCGCCATGGCGGCTCCTGGCGGGCTCGCCTTCGACGGTCCATCTGCCGCCGGGCGGCTCTGTCCGGTGCCGGTTTCACTGTGCTTCCCCCCTTCACTGTCTGGCCCCGGTGGCGGCCCGGGCACTCTCCTATGGCCTTACGTGATCTCCTCTGGACGAACGCCTCGTGTTCGGAAGCTTGCAGGAGACGCGCATCACTGCGGCGGTGCGTTGCGGTGATCCTTGACTCGTCCCGAACCTCGCGACGCCCCGCATCGTCGACTCCCCCCCGAGAGACACCTCGAAGCCGTGAGGGTAGGTCGGCGACGCGGTCGCGTCCATCGGTTAAAGGGGTGTCATTACTACTAGTAATATTGATGCCAGTGGCAGTGTCAATATCAGGTCCAGCCCTATGACCGAGAACGTGCGGACGACAGTGTCCGGTGCCGTGACCTCCAGGCGAGCCGAGCTGGCGAGCTTTCTTCGGGTCCGCCGTGGCGAACTCAAGCCCGAGGACGTTGGGTTGCGGGTCCCGCCGGGGCGCCGCAACACGCCGGGACTGCGCCGGGAAGAGGTCGCCCAGATCTCGGGCGTAGGGGTGACCTGGTACACGTGGCTCGAACAGGGCAGGTCGATCACCGCCAGCGCCCACGTCATCGACGCGTTAGCCCGTGCGTTCCGCCTCGACCGAGAGAACCACTGCCATCTTCGCCACCTCGCAGGTCTTCCCACTCCCGAGCCCGACCAGATGCCCGAAGGTGCCACTCCCGAGCTCGACCGGTTGCTCGCCGCGTTGGTGCCTGCACCGGCCTGCCTCCTCGGCCCGAGGTTCGACTTTGTGGCATGGAACGAGACTTTCGCGGCGCTGTGGGACCCAGGCGACCTTCCCGAGGGTCGCCGCAACCTCATGTGGCTGGCTTTCGCCGACCCCGTTCATCGACGGAGGTGGGTCGACTGGGAGGGCCGAAGTCGCATCCTGTTCGCGCAGTTCCGAGCCGCCGCCGGGCGGCACGCCGGAGACGCCCGGTTCAACGAACTCATCGACGCGCTTCGTGCAGCCAGTCCAGAGTTCCGAGCGTTGTGGCGTCACTACTTGGTGAAACAGTCCATCACTGGCCCCATCGCCGTCCGCCACCCGACTGCAGGGATCATCAAGCTCGACGTCATCGAGCTACGTGCCAGCGCGCATCCGTCACTCACCCTGGTCGTCCAAGTCCCCGTAAGACCTGTGGATCGAAAGAAACTCGCCACCTTCCTCTGAACCATCGAGGTTCAGGAGAGCTGTCGCTTCGATCCGACTGGGACCTTACACATCGGTGATCGTTGGTTCCGTACCAATCGCCCGGACCCTCGCGGCGAGATCACCGGCCACCTCGGCTTTGATCCTCATCTTGACCATGACCTCTGCAAATGACGAGTCACCATTGTCAACGCTGACTCCCA
>Ga0326727_10020608_pt1 | contig 13065 bp, 10 predicted proteins | sample MB2enrmetagenome_FD_207643 | JGI IMG/M metagenome (GOLD analysis project Ga0326727, IMG submission 207643) | Lab enriched peat soil microbial communities from McLean, Ithaca, NY, United States - MB29MY | ecosystem: Environmental > Terrestrial > Soil > Wetlands > Peat | place: USA: New York...
GCCAATCAGCTACGCGCCTGTGCTCATGGAGAGCGACCCACCGCGCAAGACCTACGTTCACATCAAAGGCGATTGGCGCGAGCATGGCGCCGAAGTGACGCCCAACACGCTCACCGTGTTGCCGCCCATGCCCGCCACACCCGAGCCGCCGCGTCTCCGCCTGGCGCGCTGGCTGGTGTCGCCGGAGAATCCCTTGACCGCGCGCGTGGCCGTCAATCGCTTTTGGCAGGAAGTCTTCGGGCGCGGAATCGTCCACACCTCCGAGGATTTCGGCACCCAGGGCGATCGCCCCACTAATCCGCAACTGCTCGACTGGCTCGCCAGCGAATTCACGGCTCGCGGCTGGAGCATGAAGCAGATGATTCGCCTGATGGTGAGTTCGGCGGCCTACCGGCAATCCTCCAACGCCCGCCCGGAGCTCGAGTCGCGCGATCCCGATAACACCCTGCTGGCCCGCCAGTCCGCGCTTCGTTTGCCGGCCGAGCTGATCCGCGATGAAGCACTGTCCGCCGCGGAACTGCTCGATCTCCGTATCGGCGGCCGCAGCGTGAAACCGCCGCAACCGAAGGGCGTGGCCGAGCTCTCCTATGCCGGATCGGTGAAGTGGATCGAAAGCACCGGCCCCGACCGCTACCGCCGCGGCATGTACATCCATTTCCAGCGCACATCGCCCTATCCGCAGCTAATGAACTTCGATGCTCCGAGTGCCGAGCTGTCGTGCACCCGCCGCGAGCGCACCGATACGCCGCTGCAGGCTCTGAATCTGATGAACGACTCGGTTTTCTTCGAAGCGGCGCAGGGGCTGGCGCTGCGCGTCATGCGCGAAGGCGGCGACTCTTTCGGCGATCGCCTGAACTACGCGTACCTCGTGACGCTGGGACGCGACCCGTCGACGCATGAGCGTGAGCGCATGGAACGGTACTTCGCGCAGGCAAAGCAGAGCCTCGCGGAGGACGAAAAGGCGGTGGCGGCGCTCTTCCCCAACCGCATCGAAGGCGTGCCCCAGGTGGACGCCGCTGCATGGGTGGAATTGAGCCGGGTGATGCTTAACCTGGATGAGTTCATCACGAGGGAATGATCCCCGAGGAAATCGATATGGATAGCGAACAATTTCGCAGAATTCAGACGCGGCGCAGTTTCTTCGAGCAATGTGCCGGCGGTATCGGCATCGCCGCCCTGGCGCAACTCCTGGAGCGTGACGGCCACGCCGCCCCTTCCGAAGTGAACCCGCTCGCGCCCCGCAAGCCTCACTTCCCGCCGAAAGCCAGGAACGTGATCTTCATGTTCATGGAAGGCGGACCGAGCCAGCTCGATCTCTTCGACCCCAAGCCCGGCCTGCAAAAGTGGAACGGCAAGCCGCTCCCGTCGGAGATGACCAAGAACCTGCGCCTCGCCTTCACCAAGCCGAACGCCGCCGTCCTCGCCAGCCCGCGCACATTCAAGCCCTACGGCCAAAGCGGCATCGAATTCTCCGACTACATCCCCCACATCGCCTCCTGCGCCGACGACCTGTGCCTGGTCCGCTCCATGTACACCGACGCCTTCAATCATCACCCCGGCCAATTGTTGCTCTTCGGCGGCAGCATTCAGGTCGGCCGCCCCACCATGGGCGCGTGGGTGCTCTACGGATTGGGCAGTGAGTCGCAGAATCTGCCGGGATTCGTCGTGCTCGGCTCGGGCGTCGGCACCAGCGCGGGCACGGCGAACTGGTCCAGCGGTTTCTTGCCGTCCACCTATCAGGGCGTGGTCTTCCGCAGTTCCGGCGATCCCGTGCTGTACCTTTCGAACCCTGCGGGTGTCACGTCGTCCATGCAGCGGGCGGCGCTCGACACCCTGAGAGACTTGAACCAGGAGCACCAGGCGCAAACCGGCGACCTGGAGATCGCCTCGCGCATCGCATCCTACGAACTGGGATTCCGCATGCAGGCCGCCGCGCCCGAACTGCTCGATTTTTCCAAGGAATCGCCGGAGACGCTCGCCCTGTACGGCATCCACGATCCCAAGAACGCCTCGCAATTCGCCGTGAATTGCCTGCTGGCGCGCCGCATGGTGGAGCGCGGCGTGCGCTTTGTCATGCTCACCCACGCCAGTTGGGACGATCACAGCGATCTCAATCGCAAATTGAAGAAGAATTGCGACATGGCCGACCTGCCCACCGCGGCACTCATCAAAGACCTCAAGCAGCGCGGCCTGCTGGACGAAACGCTGGTGGTCTGGGGCGGGGAGTTCGGCCGCACGCCCATGGTGGAAATCCGCGACCCGCGCGACGTCAACAACGCCGGCCGCGATCACCATCCGCTGGCCTACAGCTTATTCCTCGCCGGCGGCGGCATCAAAGGCGGACAGGTGATCGGCAAGACCGACGACCTCTGCATGAACATCGTGGAAGACAAGGTCCACGTTCACGATTTGCAAGCCACCCTCCTCCACTGCCTCGGCCTCGAACACACGCGCCTCACGTACCATCACATGGGCCGCGATTTCCGATTGACCGACGTCAGCGGCCAGGTAGTCCAAAAGATGCTGGCCTGACCAAGGTGGGGCGGACCCCCAGGTCCGCGCGGGAGGCCCACGTCCCGCGTCTTCGCAGAAGAGTTGCGCGCTCGCCATAGCAGGCAAGCCGGCCAGGGGGCCGGCCGGGCCCAGAGGGCACCCCATGGGCGTCCGCCCCACCCCTACACTTTTTTCAGCTTCGTCACCCGCCCCACCTCGACCCATTCCACGACAAAAATATTTCCCTCGTGGTCGAAGCAGGCGCTGTGCGGGCAAACGAATTTCCCCGGCGTGAATCGATCGCGCGACAGCTTGCGGGTGTCCTGCCATTTGGTAGCCGAATCGTCGCCCAACTGTTCGATCACCCGATTTTCGCGATCCATTAAAGTAACTCGCGCCCCCAAATCGGGCACCACCACATCGCCATTGCGGAAATAGCTGAAGTGGCATGGCAGATTCGTGCCGGAGATGAAATCGATGTGTTCGCCGGCCAGCGTGAATCGCTGAATGCGATTGTTGGCGCGGTCCGCAATGGTGAGAATGGGCGACCCGGTCCGCATGTCCACCGCGATTCCGTGCGGGCAATCGAGCTTTCCCGCCTCTTTGCCTTTGCCTCCGAAGGTCCGCAGATACTCGCCTTTGGAATTGTACTGATTGACGTAGCTCGATCCGTACCCGTCGCCGACAAAAATGTCGCCGTTCGGCGCTACCGCCAGGTTCGTCGGGCTGTACTTGGGCAGTTTGCCATCGGCGCCAGGTTTGTACGCCTCCGACTTATCGGGATACCCGAGCGTGAAAACTTCTTCGCCATCGAGCGTGGCTTTCACCACCACCCCCCGCTTGGTATCGCACAAGTAGAGGAATTCCGTGCTGCCCTCGCGCCGGATGTACAGGCCATGCGCTCCGCCCTTGAAGTCCTTGCCCCACGACTTGATGAACTTGCCCGTGGCGTCGAACACCACCATCGAGTCCGAGCTCTCGCTCGTCGCGCCGACCGTATGGTGCACGTAGATTCTGCCCTGCGAGTCCTCGACCACCCCATGCGTGTTGCCGTACTGGATGGACGCCGGCAGTTCGCCCCAGTCGTGGTACGCCTCGTAAACGTGGTCACCCGCGCCGAGGACCGGCCGTTTGGTTCCCGCCTTGTCGTCTGCGTGCAAAATCAATGGGGCGATAGCGCCGGTTCCCAAAAAACAGCGGCGGCTCAGATCAGACATCCCGTGCTCCTCGGGGACAAGTATATCTCACGCCTGAAAGAGCCGTCACTCTTAAAGAGCCGCGACCGCAAGGGAGCGGACCTATCGATTCTCCGCGCCGCCCTGAAGCTGCGAAAAGATCTTCCGTACCGGAAGCTTGGCCGAACGGTCGGGCGGCGGCGCCCGATGGAACTTCGCCGGTGTTGCGAACTGCGGCTTGGTATCGGCCGCGGCCGTTGTCGAAGGCGTCGCCTGGATCGGCAGCAGCAAATACGACATGTAGGAGTCCAGGTACTTGCTCAAACCACTCGCATAGTATCCCGCTATATCGAGGTAATTCGGCTGCCCGATCGTAATTCCCGTCGACGCAATAATCGTGAAATTGAGCTGATACAAGCCGGAATAAGTGGGCGCTAGACCGGAGAAAAGGTTCGTTCCCGTTCCCGCGACGCCGTCAAAATCCACCGTGATGGTATTGGTCGTCGCGCTGGGTGAGGACGGTCCGATCGCCCCATCTGTGATCGCAGGCGAGACCGCACCAAGACCCGTCAGGTACGCCGCCAAAGTCTCTCCCTCTATCGCCGGATTTCCATCGGTCACCACCGATCCTGCCGGCGAAACTGTATTTCCGATGCCCAGATGTTCGATCGCTCCATATCCTACGCCCTCCTCAGTCTGCGTGAAAACGCCCGGCGCGGTATAGCTCACGTACTGCGTCACCACGTTGGAAGTCCCCATGTCATTCGTCAACTGGATCCCCACCACAGTTCCCGGCGTGACCTCATAGGGGACAATCACCGAAACTTGCCCCGGAGCCACCGAAAATACCGGGGCCGCATATCCGCCGATGGTCACCGAGACCTTGCCCAGCGTAGTCGGCGCAGGCGTTCCTCCAACAATCGCCAGCGGCGAGTCCGCCAGATTCGATCCGAACAGGGTGATCAGTTCGCCCGGCGCAATCCGCGCCGTAAAAGGCGCAAAACTTGCGGAGTTCACTACGCCCGCCGGGTTCAAATACACTCCCGTGCCGGTGGGAATCGAAGCTTGCAGCGAGACGCTGAGATCGAGCGACCCACCGAGCCCCGTCGTGATCATCACCGCTCCGCCATCGCCCACGATAAATCCCGTCGTGGAGGTGGTGGCTTCGTTACCGGAGATGGAGATAGGACTGGTATAGGTGTAATCGTATAAGTTGGAGCCATACTCCAGGTTGGCCGCGCCGCCGAAATCGTTGACCCGTTGATGACCCAAAAGGGTCTGCGGAGCCGCGCCCGCAATCGCATCGAAGGACCCGAAGTAAGTATCCAGGTCGCCATAAGTGAGGCTACTGGTGGTGACGATACTCTCAGCGAGTCCCACCTGGTAATAAAGTCCCGACAGAGTCGCGGTCGGCGTAGTCTTTACTCCCACAATCATGTCGAGGCCGTTGGGCGCTCCTCCAAACGCGAAATTACCGTCGGGGGAAAAGTAGAAGTACTTCTGCCCGTAAATCAGCTCTCCGTTAGACGGGAAGGTGGCGACGGCTGCGCCATTGCTGAAAATATACGGGAGTCCGCTCGAGGTTTGTGTGTATGCCTCGCTGCTGCCGTTCAAATATCCCCTGATGGTCCCGGCGTTCAGATGGCCGTTGCCGTCCGGGTTTGCGGTAAAAACCATGTTCATCATGTACTGCACTTCGAGGCCGCCGCTGTAGTTCGGGTCGAAGTCCGAAAACGTCCAGCTACCCGTGAAGCTCGACGCCGTGGGCACCGGGGTCGCCAGTTTCGCGGCGATGAACATGTCGTTGTATCCGTGTCTATTTTCGGTGCTGCTGCCAACGAAGACGCCATTGGCCGATACCAGTCCGAGAACCGAATCGCCGGTTATCAACGGGAACGGGCTCGAGATGGAGCCGTAGCCGGCGCCCCCGATGACATACGTCCCTGTCGCTGCTGGTGCGGGGGAGACGCCGCCCTGCGAGGCATCCACCAGTACCGCGCCGCCGTTGGCGCCGTTCCCATTGATGCTCCAGTTGCCGTTTCCATCGAAAGTGATTTCGCCGTAGAGCACGGCGGCATCGTTTAGGTCCCCATATTGGTCGCCGATGGAGTATGCCACTTGCCGGAAATAGTATGTGCCGCTCAGCAGGCTGTTCCCACTGTTATCCCATGCAGCACTCGTTTGGGCATACATCGCCCCCGCAGCGGCCAACAACATCCACACACGCGCGAATCTCATGTTCGAAAAATAGCTCCTGGTATGATTATGGCTGCGGAGCCCGGAAAGTTTCGCTAATTTTCGGCGATAACCCCGCGGCGCGTTAATTCCTGGAGGATTTCATCCACTGCGCGCTCGGAATCATCCGCCAGAGTGGAAGGTGTGAAGGACAACTCGACAACCGGCAGCCCGCCCCCCGGCCCCAGTTGCAGGAGCTGGTTCGAAATTACCGCTACTCGATGGCCTCTTTCCACCAGCCGCCGCGCCAACAACCAAAGCACGTCAGGATTTCCTTCAATGTCGATCGCAGCGCTTCGCGGCGCGGCGTCGAATTTCTCCGCTACCGCCGATTCGATCATTCCCGCGCCCACCGTCTCATTCGTCAAGCCGTCCAGAAGGATGAAACTGCCGGTGAATCGATTGCGTCGGTATGGATCGACGAATATCGGCCGTTGCGCTTCCACTGTCACCACGCCGATTTCATTGAGCCGCAGTTCGCCGGCAGGCTGCGCCCCCAGGGTGTGAATATCGATGCGGTGCCGAATTTCGAGGATGCGCGCCGGAAGCGTTTGCGTGGTGTGCTTCAGCAGGAACGGCCGGTCCAATACCGCCGGCCTTTCGTTCATCCACACCAACGTCGCCTCGAACCGCAGCGCGCGAGCCGGCGGATCCTGCGGACTGACCAGCATGTCCCCGCGGCTGACGTCGACTTCCTCATCGAGACACACCGTCACCGACATCGGCGCGAAAGCTTCCGCCAGTTCGCCCTCCCGCGTCACGATCGACCGCACGCGCGTTTCGCGGCCGGACGGCAGCACCACCACCGGGTCGCCCGGCCGGATCGCGCCCGATGCCAGTTGTCCCGCGAGGCCGCGAAAATCCTGATTCGGCCGGATCACATATTGCACCGGCAAGCGAAGCCCCACGGCGTGATTCTCCGGCGCGATCGACACCGTCTCCAGATACTCCAGCAGCGCCGGCCCGTTGTACCACGGCATGCGCGTGCTGCGCGTGACGACGTTATCGCCGCACAGCGCGCTCACGGGAATGAATCGCAGGTCCGGCGGACTGCCGATCTGATCCGCGAAGGCGCGGAAGTCCTCGCAAATCGCGCCGAAGACTTCTTCGCTATAGTCCACCAGGTCCATCTTGTTGACCGCGATCGTCAGATGGCGGATCCCCAGAAGGGTGGCGATGAACGCGTGCCGCCGCGACTGCTGGAGCACCCCATGCCGCGCATCGATCAGCACGATGGCGAGGTCGGCCGTCGACGCGCCGGTGGCCATATTGCGCGTGTACTGCTCGTGCCCCGGCGTGTCGGCGATGATGAACTTGCGCCGCGGCGTCGAGAAGTAGCGATACGCCACGTCGATGGTGATGCCCTGTTCGCGCTCCGCCCGCAGTCCGTCGGTGAGCAGCGAAAGATCGAGCCCGCCGTGCGCCTTGGTCGCCTTGCGAATGCCCGCGAGCTGATCCTCGTAGACCGTTTGCGAATCGTACAGCAACCGGCCGATCAGCGTCGACTTGCCGTCGTCCACACTGCCAGCCGTGGTGAAGCGTAGCAGCTCGCTCAGAAGTACCCCTCGCGTTTCTTCAGTTCCATGGAGCCTTCCTGGTCGTGATCGATCACCCGATTTTCGCGCTCCGACCGCCGGAATTCCTGCATCTCCGCTATAATTTTCGGCACCGTATCGGCCTCCGAGCGGATCGCGCCGGTGCACGGCGTGCATCCCAGCGAGCGCATGCGGCACATCACCATTTGCGGCTCTTCGCCCGGCAGCAACGGAATGTCATGTTCCACCGGAATCAACATTTCCCCGCGCACCACCATCGGCCGCGGCCGCGCGAAATACAGCGGCACCACCGGAATCTTCTCCACGTGGATGTACTCCCAGACGTCCAGCTCCGTCCAGTTCGACAGCGGAAACACTCTGATGGATTCACCCTTATCCACTCTGCTATTAAAAAGGTTCCACAACTCGGGCCGCTGGTTCTTCGGGTCCCACTGCCCGAAGGAATCGCGGAACGAATACACCCGCTCCTTGGCCCGCGATTTCTCTTCGTCCCGCCGCGCGCCCCCGAAGGCCGCGTCGTACCCGCCAGCCGCCAGAGCGTCGAGCAGCGCGCGCGTCTTCAATAGCCCGCAGCATTTCTGCGTTCCCAGGCGAAACGGATTGGCGCCATCGGCCAGCGCCTGCCGGTTGGTGTGGACAATCAGCCGCGCGCCGATTTCGGCGCAGAAACGGTCGCGAAACGCCACCATCTCGCGAAATTTATAGCTGGTGTCGATATGCAGCAGCGGAAACGGAATCGGCCCCGGATAGAAGGCCTTCTGCGCCAGCCGCACCATCACCGAGGAGTCTTTGCCGATGGAATAGAGCATCACCGGGCGCTGAAACTCCGCCGCGACTTCGCGCAAAACGTGAATGCTCTCGGCTTCCAAGGCCTGCAAATGGGTCAACGTACGGGGCATGATATAGAAGGACTAGCCACAGATGAACACAGATAATACAGCGTTTTCTTATCGGTGTTCATCGGTGTCCATCTGTGGCTGGTATTCTTAATGATAACATCAATCATAGTTAAACCCATCGACATTATGGCGATTGTGGACTCCGAACGCATCTGCAATCACGATCGCTTCCTCTCGGGCGTTCTGCTCGAAAGCCGCGGCGCCCGCCAGCGCGGCTGAGACCTTGCTACCGAGTATATCGCCACGGCTACGGCTACGAGACGCGGCTGCAACCCGGAGATTGCACTGGACGCCGGATATTGGCCAACTCTTCTGCCCCCACAGCGAACCATCAGGTCAGCGGAGCTGAATCAGATACTCCCGGCCGGCCGCTTCCGTCGAAAAGCGAGCTTCGGATTCCAGGAGATCCCGTGGGAAATCCTCCATCGGAGGCCATACTACCGGTTGTGTTTACGGCAACCGCATGGTAAACGGCTGCGGTGGGTGCAACCTGCGGGACTTGATCGCCCTTGGTTTCAGAATGGAGCCGACAGCTTTCTCCTCCCATTGTCCGGGCACCCAGGTTCCCTACGCCGCAAGCAGTCCCATTCCTGAAAAGAGCGCGTTTTGGTGCGTGCGGCGGACAGGTTATGGCGTGGCCGAGCGCCGCCGCCTTTTCGTGATCGCCGTGCCGGACCACGTCGCATCGATCGCGCAGAGCTTGCTGTCCACCATATCGTAAGGCGAGACCATCGCCCGGATAGCCGTCAGCGTCAGGTCGCATGGCATCGCGGAAGTCCGCTTGGGCCAGCAGATCCAAAGTGTGCGGCCAGGAATCATTTGGGCGTCCAATCGCGGCAGGGCGCGCCCGAGCGCGGCGGCGGAGGTCACGAAAAGCAGGGCCAAATTGGCTTCGTTCAGTTTTTTCCCGATCCGGACGCCCTTGGGAAGCGGGCCGAGAATTTCGCGGATGTTCCGGGGAGCTTCCAGAATTGCTACCACCGTGTCATCGCCGATGCGCAGCTTTTTCGCCAGCGGAATACCCGCGACGTTGGGAGCGGCCGCCTGGGCAGGGGCGCGTTCGATGGCGCGCAGGATGACGGGCGTGACGTTCGGCCATGTGGCGAATACCGCGTCGGGCAGGACTTCGCGCACGCGCGCCGCCTTCTCGGGATCGCCCCTGAGAAATACCAGGGGAATGTTGCGCGTGCCCTTCTGCTCGCGCAGAAGGACTGCCATGGCGCGTCCATAGGACGGGAGCTCGGTCAGATCGATCAGGATGGCGTGGGGCGGATGGGCGCGAATCTCGCGGAATGACGAAGGGCCAAGCGTGGGGTAGGCGATGGCGTCCAAACCTTCGGAGCAGAGCCGCCGCGCCCGTTCGACGGCGATGGCGGGTTTCCGATGGATCACCAGAACCCGCGCCACGCGCTTACCCGCGGACCGCGCCGATGGGAGCCAGCCGGCTGCGAATCTGGTTCATCACGTCGGAGGCGAGGAACGGCTTGCGCAGCACCGGAAAATTATGTTCTTCGCACAGCGCTTCTTCTTCCGGCGGGAGGATGGTGCCGGTCATCACGATCACCAGCATCTGCGGTACGGCTTGCAGGAACTCTACGCCGAGTTCCACGCCGTTACCGTCGGGGAGCATGTAATCGAGCAGGGCCGCATTGGGTTTATGGATCAAAGCCAATCGCTTGGCTTCGGTAGCGGACTCCGCGGTCAGCAGTGTCCAGCCGGCGTCCGCCATCAGTCTTTCGAGGAAGTGCAGCAGGTCCCGGTTGTCGTCCACCAGCATGACCGTGGGATGGGCGGGCGCCGCGGGCGCATTCTGCGACTCGATAGCCCGGATAGCCAGCTTTTCCGGCGGATCGTCCACATCCACGCGTACCCGCGAGCCGGGATTCACCTGATTGGTCGCCACCAGAGTGGCCAAAGGCTGGGTGAGAAAGCGATGGATGGTGCGGTTCAACTCGCGCGCCCCGTACTCCGCGCTGGTTCCCTTCTGAAGGAGGAACTGGCGCGCTTCGAACGGGACCTCCAGCATGAACGACCGGTTGCCGAGGCGCGTATTGACGTGGTTCTGCAGGTCGGTAATGTGGTGATCGAGAATCGCCGAGAGGGCTTCGGGAGTGAGCGGCTGATAGGTGATGATGCAGTCGATACGGTTGACGAACTCGGGTGAGAAGCGTTTGCGCACCGCGACCAGCCCGATGCTCTGCAGTTTGCCGGTGAGATCGCTGCGCTCATGGACGCCCTGTCCCGACTGGAAGCCGAAATCGGGATTGATCTCGCGCAGCATTTCGCGGGCGCCCAGATTGCTGGTGAGAAAAACCAGGCTCTTTTCGAAATTCACGGACGAGTTGTCGCCCAGGCGCAGCACGCCTTTATCGAGAACGCCGAGAAGGAGGCGCGTCATGGAGGGCGCAGCCTTCTCGATTTCATCGAAAAGCACCAGCGAAAGATTGCATTTTTCACTGGTAACGGCGTTAAGCTTCTGCTGGGTGAGCATGGGCTGAGTTTCGCGATGGCCCAGATATCCCGGTGGCGCGCCAATCAGCTTGGCGACTTCATGCTCCATTTGGAATTCGCCGCAGTCTACTTTGAGGACATTCTTTTCGCTGCCGTGCAGCACTTCGGCAAGCGCCTCCACGGTCTTGGTTTTGCCCGTGCCCGTCGGTCCCAATAACAGGAACACACCGACCGGCCGGCCTTCCGGCGCCAGACCCGCCTGATACATCTGGATGTAAGGAACAATCACGCGGGTGGCGTTGGGTTGGCCTACAACTCTCTGCGATAAAACGGCTGTGAGATCCTCCACCGGATCCACGGACGCCTTCTTCGCCCGGTTCGAGGAGTTCTTTGGCTTTTCCATCCCGTACTCTGCTTTGATTATAGCGGCGGACGGATCCTTGGCCCGCGGACGGCGACGCATTCCGGGATTGTCCGGCTCTTTCATGGGGTGCACCCTCTACACACAAAACACAACACCTTAGCCGCATGAAGACGGTCGAGCAAAAAAAAATTACCTGGCTGTGAACGGCATAGCCGATTATTCCTGATTATCACAAGTAGGGAGCCGCGGGGGGAAGTGAATTCTCTAACCAATCGGTACCAAATCGCAATATTTAGGGCTGTCGGAAGAGGTTATCGATGACGGAATGTAATTCTGCCTTTGGTGAGATCGTAGGGGGAGAGTTCCAAAGTGACTTTATCGCCCGCCAGAACGCGGATGCGATTGCGGCGGAGCCTACCCGCCAAATGAGCCAGCACCACGCGTTGGTGCTCTAATTGAACGCTGAACAGGCCGCTGGGAAATTTCTCTAAAACCGTACCGGTAACTTCTATGCTGTCCTCTTTGCTCATAAACCTCCAAGGCTCGGACTGCGGACCGGCCGGAGCGAATCCCGGCCGGCCCGCTGAACGTTAGGCCGCAGTGACGTTGGTCGCCTGCAGGCCCTTGGGCCCTTTCGTCACCTCAAATTCCACCCGAGCGCCTTCATCCAGGCTGCGGTAGCCCTGCGTCTGAATCGCCGAAAAGTGGACGAAGACATCTTCTCCGTTCTCTCTCTGAATAAATCCGTAGCCCTTGGCTGCGTTAAACCACTTCACTGTGCCTTTTTCTTTCATCTGCCTATATTCCTTCTTTACTGAAATGCATCGGACCTCCCGCCTACAGCCCCTGAAAACAAGAAGAGGGGGTGCGGATGGACTCACGCAGCCCCCTCACAGATCTGTCACGAAGCGGAAAACAAGAGTCAAATGCCATACCATTATAGCAGGAGATCGGGGCGGAATTTGAAGGCCAAATTCGAGTTCTTTCGGTTTCGATTCCACTTCCGGGCGCTGGGACGGATCCACTTTCCCGCCGGTAAGAGCGGCAATGTGATTCGCGGCGCCTTAGGGCGGATTTTGCGCGATACCGCATCGCCAGCGGCGTATGCCCGCCTTTTCGAACCGGGGAGCGACCTTGGACGGGCCCCCAGCGGACTCGGCGACTGGCCGCGGCCGTTCATCCTCCGCACCGACGCCTTGGATGGCCGGACCGTGCCGGAAGGCGGCGAATTTTGCTTCGACATCCACATTTTCGACCGCCGCCCGGCCGTCCTCAAGTACTTTCACGAGGCCTTCGCGCAGTTCGGAAATCAGGGAATCGGACCCGGACACGGCCGCGCAATCCTCGACCGTACGGAACAGCTGGATCTCTGCGACCGCGCTGAGCCAGTGGGCGGCGCCGGACCATTGGCGCTCAATCTGGATCCGCACGAGGAGGCCGTGGGACGCGTTCGGGTTCGTTTCTTAAGTCCGACCGAGCTGAAAAGCAATGGGACTATCGCACCTCGCCCGGAATTTGCGATCTTGTTCGCCCGGCTGCGCGATCGTATCAGCACGCTGCGGGCATTATACGGCCCCGGTCCACTGGGAATCGATTTCCGCGGATTGGGCGAGCGGGCGGCGAATGTGCGCATGAGCCACTGCGATGTGCACTGGGAGAAAGTAGAGCGAAAATCCGGCCGCACGGGCCAGTTCCATCCGCTGGGAGGTTTCACGGGCTCGGCTGAGTACGAAGGCGACCTGGCGGAGTTTCTCCCGTGGCTGCGCGCTGCACGCTGGGTTGGCGTCGGGCGTCAAACGGTGTGGGGTAAGGGCGACGTACGAGTAGAGTAATGCGGTTTACCTTCAAGCGCGAGGCTGCAATCATAACGGCGCTGTTCGTGGTGCCGTGGC
>Ga0326727_10020609_pt1 | contig 13065 bp, 9 predicted proteins | sample MB2enrmetagenome_FD_207643 | JGI IMG/M metagenome (GOLD analysis project Ga0326727, IMG submission 207643) | Lab enriched peat soil microbial communities from McLean, Ithaca, NY, United States - MB29MY | ecosystem: Environmental > Terrestrial > Soil > Wetlands > Peat | place: USA: New York...
CGGGATTGCTGATTCGCCAGCGCAGCCAAACCTCGTTCTCCCATTCGGCGAGTGTGAGCCGTTTCCCGATCTCGTTTATCCAGCACATGTACTGCTCGGCGCAGTCACACTGTGTCCATGAGGCGTCGATGCCCACGGCGCTGAGAACGACGTAGTCGATTGGGCAGTGGGGCGGCGGGTCCGCTTTGCCCAACTTCCAGAGATATTTCAGGAAGGTATTGAGTGCTTTTTGCGATATTCCGAATCGCAGACGCCCTCCGTCCAGAAGTTCGCGGAATTCGCCCGACAGTTCGTCGGCGATCCTTGAGATAGCTGCGCAATGCTGTTCGTCGGTGATGGCTTGGGCCGGTTTACGATAGCCCTCTGCCTCCCTTAGGAGAAGTTCCTTCCATCTGTCACGGAATTTTTCTCTTTTCTCGTAGTCCTCATCATCCTTGTAGACTTTGTTCCGCCGCACTCGTATTGCGGCATTGATAGCCCACTTGAGTGCATCTTCTTCGTTGCTGATTTCGTCAACCGTCAGGAATAAATCTTTCATAACAATTGTGTCCTCTCGCTATTCAGGTGGGGTTAATGTTTAAAAGCTGCCTTTGTTTCCGGTGAGGCGTCAACGCAACTTTAGCTCACTACCCTCCTTCTAGTGGAGACGGCCATCGCGCCGAGGTGCACGCGCCCTCCAATCCTGAGCCAGGGGATATCAAATTGGGTGAATCCATCTGCGCAGACGGGCGTGAGGGGCTCACAGCAACCGTGTTCCGGGGTCTCATACCGGATGATTGAGTAAGATCCCTTGATGCGCACCTGGACGGGCAAAGGGTCAGCGGAGTAATTCACCAGTTCCACGGTGGCCGTGGGGCTACCCGGGAGAATATAGGGGACCACGAGGGTGGTGGAGGCGTTCCAGAGGGAGATCGACAGTTTCTCTTTGCCCAGGAGGCGGCGAACGTCCTGGGCGAACGTTCCCGGATCGTCAACACCTTCGGCGAGTTCGATAACTTTACCTTTGCCCGCAGTGTAGGTCACGGACTTGTCGTTGGTGCGACGGGTTCCGTTCGATTGCCAGGGGAAGGGGCCGCGCAAGCCCACTAAAATCGCTACCCCACCACTGTCCACAAAGCTCGCCACCACTCGGATTGCAGCCTCGTTCGGCTGGGCAAACAATACAATCAGGTCAAAGCTTTTGAGACTCTGGGGCGTCAGATCACTTGGCGGGAGTATGCGGAAGGGAACGTTGTGGCGCACCATCAAGTTCGTCGTTTCATAAGAGGCTTCGTAATTGTCGGTCACCACGCCCACGTTGGCTTGAAGGGCGACGGGCCGTTCACCCCCCTTCATGTAAAACTGTAGGTACTGCACCACCTTTTTCCAGTTGTCCCACGCGTCAACGTTCGCGTTCCCCAAAGCTTTCTGAAAGTTGGGGTGAAGATTGAGGATCAAGTCGGAGTGGGCGGCGCCGGCTTCTGCCACCGCGAGAGAATAGTCCTGGGTGCTGGGCCCTTGCTGTTGCTGCAAGACATCAGAAAGCTCCCACGCAAAATCGATGAGCGGAATCTCGGTGGGGCGAAACGCACGGTCAAACCCCACCAAGGCCAGATTGGAATCGATCCACGGCTGCTCTGTGGGGCTTGAAACTTGCAGGATGCCTCCATCCTTGATAATTGTGCTGCCCTTCATCGCCGGCTGCTTGCCGCCGTGATCAGGGATTAGAAGAATGAGTTCGGGGTGGACCAGCCGCAGGTGCCGGGCACTCTCCTCGGCAGATTTTTGTCCGGCTTCGCCTGAATCCAAAACGATGCCGGAAATTCCCAATCCATGACTCGCCTCCGCCACCATGGATGCTTGGTCCAGCGTTGCCCCTGCGTAAACGCGATAGCCCTGCAACCGGGCGGTTTTTATCAGGGCCCGGCCGACGCCCCAGGGAATCACCAAATCACGCACCCCCAGAGTTGCCGGGAAAGGCAACGCAGTGTCGGTCCACCGCACGTACACTTTCCCCCATGCGGTCTGGGGAATTACCGGCGATCCCGCTTGTGCCAGGTCGTCGCGGCTTTTTGATGCGACGGAGTTGAGCAGCAAGCCCGCCGTTCCCCAACCCGCGCTTTTGACGAATCGACGTCGATTCATGACTTCACTCCAGGCTAGTCGGGATTTCTCACCACCACTTGCGACCGGCTCATCAGAATTTCCGGACCGCTGGTCGCGATCTCTGGTGGCCTTTCGGGCGACACCCACAGGGCAGCCACATTCTTTAATCTCTTCACCAGGTTCCGGCCTTTCGCGGGACCCATCAGCAGGAAGGCGGTGGAAAGGGCATCGGAAGCCGTGGCGGTCTCTGCCACGACACTGACGGCGATGGAGGTTTTCAAGGGCTTGCCTGTGGCAGTGTCGATGATATGTCCAAACGAGCTCATACCCAGCAAGCTCTGTGGCGTTTGCTCTGATGTTGAAACACTGTATTCCCGCAACAGGACATGCGGATCAAGGTGCGAGGAGGGATCGCGCAGGTACACAAGCCAACCGGATTGGTCAGGGGGTGAGCCCAATCCGTAAAGCGTACTCCCTCCCGAATTAATCAAGGCGCAGTCGAGGCCACCGGAGCGCAACACGGCCGCAGCCCGGTCCAGGGCGTACCCTTTACCAATGGCTCCCAGGTCTACTTCCAGGCGCGAGGAGTGGAACCTAATTCGGCAGGGGGGAATCATCTCCACTTGGCGATAACCCACGCCGCGGCGAAGTCTTTTTTCCTCGGCCGGACTGGGAGCCTTCTCACCGCGGCCCACGGCCTTCCACCGCTCAGCCAGAGGCCCGGCCGTGACGTCGAATGCACCCACGGAGAGTTCGGAGTAACGCAACGATTCCTCCATCACCTGGTACAAATCCGGAGAAACCACCTGAGCTCGAAAGTGCGCCGACCGGTTCAAGTGACTCAGTTCGCTCGCAGGTTTGTAGCGGCTCATCACCTGGTCAAGGCGATCGATCTCCTGAAAGGCTTCATCAATCACCGCGGACGCGCGTGAGGGATTTGCTTCATAAGCGACGATCTCAAAAACCGTGCCCATGGCGTAATGTTTCTTGAAAACGGGGAGAAAGGCCTCAACTGAAGACACATTCTGGGGAATGGCAGGCACAGCCACGAGCGGGCCTTGTGGCCTCCCGATTGGGAAACTGCTACTCCAGCGCATAGACCATACCGACCTGGCTCGCCACGTAGATGCGATCACCACTCAGAACCGGTGCGGACTGAAGACCACCACCCAATCCCGCCTTCCACAGCACCTGGCCCGAAGCGCTGTCGAGGCAGATAACTTTGCCCTCCTCAGCGTGAACGGCCACCACCGTCCCGCTGTGCACAACGGGCGCGGTGACCGTTTCGTCTGCGAAGGTTTTCCATCGCAGCTTGCCGGTTCGAATATCCACAGCGTACACATAGCGGTCTTTGCTGCCGAAGAAGACGACCTGCTCCGATGCAGCGGGAGATGAGGAAATCCCGAGTCCGGTTTGGCATTTCCAACGCACGGCCCCGGAGTTGGCATCAAGCGCATAGAAGCAGAAATCCTCCGACCCGATCAGAACCGTGTCGCCGACCACCGCGGGTGTGCAATCGATGCCATCTCCTGTGGGCGTGCTCCATACAATTTTTCCGGACGCAGCCTCCAGGGCATAAACCTTCCCGTCACCGCAACCGAAGTACACGTGTTTCTCCGCCGCGTAGGCAGATGCATAGATCCGCCCGCCAAGGGTCCGGGTCCAGCGGGGCTTACCGGTATCGCATTCCACCGCATAGAATCGGCCGTCGGCGCTGCCGAAAAAAACGGTTTCATCGCGCACAATGGGTGAACTCCACACTTCACCCCGCGTCCCGGTCTCCCAGACACTCCGGCCGGAGTCCCGGGCCAAGGCATACACTTTTCCGTCGTCGCATCCGAAGAGCAGCATGTTTCCGGAAATCGAAGGCGAGGAATGGATCCAGTCGGGAAACTCGCGAGTCCACTTGGGACTTCCCCTATCGACATCAAGGGCATAGACCACGCCGTGGATCTCCGCCACGTACAAGAAATTATCGCGCATTATGGGAGCCGAGCGGATGGCCTTCCCCGCTCGGAACTGCCACCGGACGCCTTTGGGCACGTGCCAAGGCGCCGCGCGCTGTCCGCTCGTGCGGGAATTTTCGCTCAGCAATGTTACCCAGTCGTGATCTGCGTTCGAAGGCTGGCCCATGGTGGTGTTCAGGTTAGTCGGAGTTGACGATGATCAATCAGTTTGAGGTCGGAGACACCCAACCCCAGCTTGCCGGCCGCGGCGATGTGTCCGGGCTGGCGAAAGTACATGTTCTTATGGGAATTGCGGTGGAATTCGTCGCTGTCGGTGGTTAAACTTTTCGGGTCGTTATCCCAGACTGAACTCGCCCCCTCCTCGCTCCTCTTTTTTTCGATGGCGGCGAGCTCGATGGTGTCCATCCCCACCGGGTCAGTGCCGATAAAAAGGGTCTTCGCCTCAAAAATGAAATCCCAAAGCCATGTCTGGGGTCCCCCGTGCCAGACTTCGCGCATGCCATCCATGATGTGCAGCACCGTCTTGGAACGCAGGGGCTCAGCGGAGCAAAGGTAACCGATTAAAGGATCGGTATACGTATAGGGTTGCTGGTGCGACCGAGCCACGTTGTTAAAGCAGCCATAGCCGAGGTTCTTCAGGCAACCTGTTACCCCGGAGGCCGAGTGGTCCTTCATCGTCGGAATATTAATGATTTTGGTTAGTTCATGGGTTACAAGTTTAGCAATGAAGCATCGCGTTTCCCACTCACCGAAGAAATTCGCCTCACAGTACACATCCAGATCGTAGCGCGCGGCGTCAAAAGCGCCATGTTCAATGCCCACCACGCGAACGCCGACGGGCAGCAGCGTCTGGTAGCCGCCCATGTCAATCTCATGGGAATAGCGGTCAAACACCACAATGTTGTGAGCGGGAACCCCAATACCCCGCAGCGCGGCGATGATTTCGCGGACGATCTCGGGGGAGGAATAGCACACCGGAGCGCCCGAGGAGTTGATCTTGATTCCCACCACATCGTGGGGTTCAATGAATCTCTGCCACGCCGCCGCCGCTGAACGTTCGCCAGTGAGTTCCTTCATCCCCTCATCCAGCATGCGGCCGATAGTCGGTTGGGAAACGCGGTTGCCCGAAATAGAATCACCGTGGAAGACTTCCACCACCCGCCCGGGGAATAAACCCGGAATTCCAAGCGGCGAGGGTTTAGCGGGAGGAGTGCCATGCACCTCAATGGGAGGTGGGGCCGGACGGCCCGGATTTCCCTGGCCTCTCGAGATCGCAGAGTTGAGCAACAGCCCCGCCGTTCCCCAACCCGCGCTTTTAACGAAATGACGTCGATCCATTCAGCAACTCCCGGCACACCCTTCTCACGCTTGCGCCGCCTCCTGCAGGACTTCCCGAAGACGCCGCGCGACGATCATATCCTCATCCGGTTGCAACATCCACACACCCACTACGATCGTGTTCTCGCCGGAGGGGAGTCCCGGCATGACCGGGCCACCCCCCGTGGAGGGATTCAACTCAATGCGCGGGCTCCCCTGGCGCAACTTTTCCATGACCCCTGTTCCGGTGATCTTGATTTGTTTCTGATCATAGGTAATCAAAAGGTGGGGTACGTGGTTGGCGACAGCGGGAACAAATATTTGGGTTTGCAAGGTGGGGAGACCCTGCAAGTGCATGGCGATTCTCTCCGCTCGTTTCTGGAATTCCCCCTGCATGGCCTGTTCATCCTGGCGCAGAAACCAGTCCACCGCGGCCACCATGCCGATGATCTCTTCCTTCCCGACCTTCATTCCGCGTCCCACGGTATTGGCATATGGGAAGTCGTTCTTCCTTGCCGCCTCGATCAAGTCCTTTCTCCCCAGAAGCAGCCCCGTGCATTGCGGTCCCCGCATGCCCTTTCCTCCGGAAAAGGCCACCAGGTCAAACCCCATCTGCGTGAAGTTCCAAAGGTTGGAAATGGGCGGGACGTCGGCGGCAGCGTCGTTGAAGCACGGCACCCCGTGCTGATGGGCGATCCGCACCCAATCCTCGCGGCTGATCTGGCCACGTGTTTCCTCGTCCAGGAAGTGGGCCATTACCGTCCGTGTATTGAACGCCGCGTCGTAATCCTGCAAGGATTCAACTTCGACAAACTTGATTCCACAGTTAAGGAGGGCATGGTCGTAACCGTACCGATGGGTTTTTTGCACGACCACCTCATTCTTCAACCCACTCATGTCCAGCGGTATATTGATGATCGCTTGGTCGTTTCCGCGCGTGACGCAAGCGGCCGTCCCCAAAGTGAGGGCGGAAGCCGCCCCGGCGGTCACCAGTGCGCCCTCGCACTTGAGCCGGCGCGCCAGATACTCTCCTGACGCCCGCTGCAATTCTTCGATGTTCACATGCTGACGAGCGGCTCGGGAAATCGCCGCTTGTACCTCGGGAGGCATAATGCATCCGGAGAGGACTGTGAAGGTGCCTGCTGCATTAATAAACGGAACTACGCCCAGCTTGCTGTAGTAGTCCTCGCCCATTTCCGGAGGATGAGCTTTAGCCGGCGCCTTCGCGGAGGAAGCGCCCCACGCCACTGCTCCGCCCGCCACTAAGGCTTGACCAGTACCGCCCAGAAATTTTCGCCGGTTCATGGACTTGGACATCACGACCCCCCCTGCCCTCTTTTTCAATGTTGTTTGACCGCGATGGCGGAAATCTCCACACGGGCGTTGTTAACCAGCGCCGCCACTTGCACCGTGGTGCGCGCCGGTCGTGGCTCAGGAACGATGGTCTTATAGACACGGGTCATTTCGGTAAAGTCATTGATGTCTGCGAGGTAAACATTCACCGTAACCAAATCGGACATCTGAAAGCCCGCCAGCGCCAGGATTTTCTTGATGTTCTCGAGCGCCGTCTGGGTCTCGGGGCCAATCCCTCCCGGCACCAGCTTTCCGTCCACCAGTCCCTCCTGGCCGGACAGGTAGAGCGTGTTTCCCACCAGCAGTCCGTTGCTAAAGGCCGGGCTGGGCGGGGTTCCGACGGGATTGAAGGCCCGCCTCTCCAGATTACGACCGGGGCCAGCAAGCGTCATAAGCGCGGCGGCGATGATGGCAAAACCCAGAATTGCGATATTTAGAGCGCGGCGATTCATGTCGAATATTCCTCCTCAAAGGCCTCGGGACGAGGCGAGTGTCGCTGCTACAATCAAAACCGTTGACTCTCCGAATCTAATTCCGCGGATAATTGTCGGCCTTCGCCGCCGGAGAACTGCCCAATGCCGGCGTAGAATAATACTGCTGGGGAGCTTTTGTCCACTCGACCATGCTCAAACCCGAGGGATCGTAAAGAATTCTTCCCGCCCGGACGGTCATGCGGGCAACCAGCTTGACGTTTCCGTCCATGCGGGCCCATCCGTCATCAATGTAACCAAATCGGCCATGCTGCAATTCCAGGATGGCCACATCGGCGTCGCGCCCGACAGACAACGTCCCCAATTCCTGGTGGCGGATTTCCCTAGCGGGATTGCTCGTTGACCTTCGGATGATTTCCTGGAGCGGGACGCCCATGGCAAGGAACTTGGACATCACCTCCGTCATGCTGACAAAATTGACGTCGTCGTTGTGGAGGTCCGTGGAGATGGAATCCGGAATAAAGCCCTGTTTCACGGCGGGAACGGCATTCCGGAACCAGAAACTGCCCGCCCCATGCCCAACGTCAAAGATCACTCCGCGCTGCCGTGCCTCCATCAGGATGGGATTGGGCTTGCCGTCAGGAAGCAGAATGGGAAATTGCTGGGCAAACACGTGAGTGTGAATATCGCCCGGCCGCATCTTTTTCAGGATGAGCTCGGCGTAGGTCCGACCCTCACGGGGCCAGAAGTCCATCATGACAGGGACGCCGGCCAACCTGCCACATTCCTCCGCGCGGTCCACCGCGGCCCACGGAGGATGTTCCGCATCCCAGGGCTTGTCGGTCCAATAGTGCGCCGTCTTCACTCCCACGATGATATCCGGGAATTTCCGGATCGTTTCGCCGCAGAGATGAACGTCCATTCGATCCACGTCGTTTTCGGTCCCCGCCTCCATGCCATCGGCAACAATATTAAGGAAAGCCAGCACGCGGACCTTGGCATGATCGATCACTTCCTGCTTTTCTCGGAGAAATGTGTCGCCGCCTGCCGTCCCCGCGTCAACGAGGGTGGTGACTCCTGCCGTCAACACGAGATCCGCGGGAATTCCCATGGGGGCGGAGTGGACCTTTGCTTCCGGCATGAACCAGTCCAAGGGAACTCCCCCGCGGCCGATATGAGCGTGAATATCAATCAGGCCGGGAGTGACATACAGCCCGGCGACATTTACTACCTTCCCGGCTTCGCTCGAAGGAAGATTAGTGGCGACCGCCGCTATCTTCCCGCCGGAAATCCCTACGTCCATGATTCTGTCGAGGCCATTGGCGGGGTCAATAATATGGCCGCCCTTCAAAAGAAGGTCGTAGTGCGGTGCCGGCGCCTTCACAGGAGGCTGCTGACCGAATGCCAGGGCAGACGCAAGACTAATTGCCAACAATGCTTTCGTCACATATGACATAACGCGGTCCATCTTTCCGAAGATTTAGGTTCCGAACTTTATCGACAACCTGGGAGCTGGCGGGGCCGTCGAGTCGCGCACCCGCAGTTCGGTCTTCAGCACCACTCTCTCTTCCTCGCCGTTTGCCCCTTCGCTGAACGATTTCATCCGGCGCAGCAGCATCTGCATTGCCTGTCTGCCCATTTCCAACATCGGCTGCGCCACCGTGGTCAGCCGCGGATTCACGTTTTCCGCCCAGTCAAAATCGTCAAACCCCAGGATGCTCACCCGCTCCGGACAGGCGATGCTCAGTTCCCGCATCGCCCGCATCAACCCCAGCGTCATCTGGTTGCTGCAACTCAAAATCGCCGTGGGCGGCACGGCTAGTTGCAACAGCCTCAGCCCACAGCGGTAACCACTCTCCAACAAAAAATCACCGCGTTGCAAATAATCATCGTGCAGCGGCAGCCCCGCCTGTTGCAACGCCTTCCGAAAGCCCTCCAGCCGGTCCAGGCCATTGGAAAGGCTCAGCGTGCCGGTGATGATGGCGATCCGTTCGTGGCCCGAATCGATGAAATGCCGGGTGGCTTCATAGGCCGCTCCCAGATTGTCCGCCACCACCGCCGAGCCCGTAAAGCTGGGGGGAATACGGTCGATGAAAACCAGCGGAAACCGCCGGCGAATGAGGTGCTGCTCCGCCGTATGGGCGTTGGTGGGAATGATCAGCGCCCCGTCCGCACGACGGGCAATGAGCGTGTCGAGATTGGTGCGCTCGAGGCCCGGGTCTTCATTGGAGTCGCAGAAGATTACCGCATACCCATGGATCCGCGCTTCGCCCTCAATCCCCCGCATGACCCCGGTGAAAAAGGGGTTGGCAACATCCGAGACGAGCACGCCAATGGTTTGGGTTCGGCGGACCTTCAAACTGCGCGCCACGTGGTCGGGATGATAGTCGAGCGCCTCCATGGCGGCGGCAACGCGTTGCGCGAGTTTGGGACGGACAGTATCCACCCCATTGATGACTTTCGAGACCGTCCCCAGCGAAACCTCCGCGAGCTTTGCGACATCCCGGATGGTGGCCAAGACTGAACCTCGCTATAATGAGGTCTATTCGCCAATGTGAGCAGACCTCAAAAGAGACTCTCCTTATATCAAATCAAGATAGGCGTCTTCAAGAACAAATGTACCGTTTCTACTCTACACGAAGCAGTTGGCAATGGGCGAAGAAGGGCCTTCGGAGCTGTTCTTGATACATGAAATGGTCAATTTTCGCCATATCCAGGACTTAGTTTAACAGAGCATCGGTTCCCCAGCTCAAAACATAGAGGTCGTTTGGACGCTGATTATCAGAAGATATGAAACGATATCAATTACTCTTGACAAACAAATTACACCATGCAATTTTGGGGCGGCGCGTTGGGAGTTCATGCGGACATATTCGCAAATCTGACCCGACGAGGAGGATCATCCATGCAGAGGCGCGATGTTCTGAAAGCAATTCCTCTATCGATTGCCGGATTGACGGATCTTGCTGGAATCGGGCCTGAGATTTGTGGGAGCCCAACAAAGACTCAGGACAATCCTCTGGTAGCACAGGTTAAGTCCCATAACGGAACCCCAACACTCTTCCTTAATGGCGAACCGGTCTTCGCCGGGATGTGCTGGGTAGGCACTCCTTTGACCGAGGGTTGGCGGGATGCGGAACATGCCCGGGCTGTGGCCAAGGCGGGGATTCATATTTATTCTTTCGACGCGGGGAAGGATTTCGAGTGGGTCGGGCCCCGCGCGGGGAAATCCGATCCCTTCGATTTCTCCACGGTGGAGGCCCGCTACGGGAAGATCATCGATGTTGACCCGCTTGCCCGTTTCCATCTCCGCCTCCACTTTGAATTCCAGCCGGCTGACTGGTGGATGAAGGCTTATCCGGGGGAGTGCGAGATTGCGTCGGACGGAAGGCCGGTCGGCCAGTCCTTCGCTTCGGAACTTTGGCGAAAACAAGTGGACGAATTCCTCCGGGCCTTCGTTGCCCACCTTAACCGCACCGGCCTCATCGATCGGATCACGGCCTTTCAGCCCGGCGCCGGCCACACCGGCGAATGGGTGAAGGGCGAGACTTCCATGAGTGCGCTTTGCAGCGACTACAGCGAGCCGATGCGGCAGCACTTCCGCTCCTGGCTCCGCAGCCAATACCACGACGACCTAGCCGCATTCCGGGCCGCATGGAATAATCCCCGCAGCGCCTTTGAGACGGCGGAAGTTCCCTCCGCGGATGAGCAACTTCAAACCCGGCTCTACACCTTCCGCGATCCGGCGCACGAACGCAACGTCATTGACTACTACCGGTGCATTGCGGACCTGTGCGCCGATCTGGTCATCGATTTCTGCCGTACCGCCAAGGAGGCAACGCAGGGAACCAAGCTGGCCGGCGCCTTTTACGGCTATTTGATGGAACTGGCACTGAATGGTGGGTTCTTCGGGGAGAGGCTGGATAGCGAATACTCCGAATATCAGCGCAGCGGCCATTTGGGCTTGCGGCGTGTTCTCGAATCCCACTACGTGGACTTCCTGGTGGGTCCTTACTGCTATGTGTTTCGCGGCATCGGTGGTGAAGCGCCCGCCGAGCAACCCTCTGAGTCCGTCCGGCTGCACGGCAAGCTCATCATCATTGAAGACGACACCCGAACCCACATCAATCACGATCTCAATTTCGGACACGTTAACTCACTCTCGGAAAGTGTCGCCATCTTGCAGCGCAACTTTGCCCAGGTCGTCACCCATGGTCAGGGAATGTGGTGGCTGTTCGAATCGGTCGATCCCGTCCGCGAACCGGCGTTTGTGCCCTGGCTCCGGAGCTTCAAGGAGTTGGGCGGCTTTCTCCTTCAAACCGACCGCACGCCCAGCGCTGAAATCGCCGTATTGCTGGATGATGAAAGCTTTCTCTATGAATCCGACCGGATCAATCTGGACCTCCCCCTGATCAACCAACAGCAAATGTTGGGCCTGGCGCGAACCGGCGCGCCTTACGATGTTTATCTGTTGCAGGATTTCATTGAAGGCCGCTTGAAGCCTTATAAACTCTATGTTTTCCTCAATCCCTGGCGTCTGGATCGAAGCCGGCGGGAAGCCTTAAATTTGCAACTGCGCCAAGACGGTCGCGTGGCGCTGTGGATCTATGCACCCGGATACCTCAAAGATGGGCCTTCCCTTGAGAACATGCGGGATCTGACGGGGTTCAAGTTTGCCATGGAGGAGCAGCCCTGGGGACCGCTCATGCACATTGTCGATTTCCATCACCCTATCACCCAAGGTCTGCCCCAGGATCTCTTTTGGGGTGCCAGCTACAAATTGAGCCCCATCTTCTATCTGGACGATCCCGATGCCCACGTGCTGGGACAAGTGGTGTTTTCCCTAGGAAACTGCAAACCCGGCATGGGCGTAAAGGTGTTTCCCGGATGGACTTCGATCTACGTTGCGGCTCCCAATTTGCCGGCTCCCGTGCTGCGGGGAATCGCGGGCTTTGCTGGCGTCCATTTGTACAGCCACGACGGCGATGTGCTCTATGCGGCGCGGAACCTTCTGGCCGTACACACAGTTTCGGGAGGGGATCGAACCTTCCGGCTACCTCGGCGGGAGGAAGAGGTTTACGACCTGTTTGAGAGAAGAACGGTGACACGGGACACACAGGAATTTCAGGTGACGTTGCAACCTGCTTCGACAGCGCTTTATTACACTGGGAACGCGGCGTTGGTATCGAGCCTCACCAATGCAAGGGGTGATTAGATCATCAGCCGGAGTAAGAGCATTTTATGGAACAAGCCCTCTTCACCCCTTAACTACTTCTGCCCGCCCACCCCATAAAGCTCAAAGATTTTCTGACGGCGCGAGTCGGCGGATTTCGCATAAGTCTTGATTACAGTATCGAGACCGTCCATGAGTCTGGTGGCGGCATCTTCATAAGACTTGTCCGCCGCGGCATCTGAGTTTGGCGGCGAAAGGCGGGGGAACTTTCCCGCCGCTAGCGAACTGCGCCGCTGGTGAAGAGCGCCGACGGTTTCCAGCGCCAATTGGGCATGGGCAGCCTCGTAACCTGCCCCGAGGCCCGCGGCAACAAGCCGGCCGTGAAAGGCGCGCAACTTGGCCGCGCGCGCGTCAAGGGCCGCCAGGGCGGGGGGAGAGATTTCCCCGGTCACCGCTTCCGCCGGCGTTTCCTGAGCGGAATTGCTTGTCGCAAGAGGCTCGAGCTTGGGGAGAGTGCCGCTTCCCAGCGCGATCACGATTCTCGCCACTTCCGGCACCCGGTCATAAGGCAGGAAAATCGTGTGGCCGTCGAACGATCTCCAGGGCGCGCCGTTCATCGTGACGGATGTGATTCGCCCCTGCCCCACTGTGGCCAGGTACAGTTTCTTGTCTCCCAACCGGATGGGATCAAGCTGCTCCATCTGGGTTATTCCGGGGGGAATTTGAGGGGCAAGTATCA
>Ga0326727_10020610_pt1 | contig 13064 bp, 11 predicted proteins | sample MB2enrmetagenome_FD_207643 | JGI IMG/M metagenome (GOLD analysis project Ga0326727, IMG submission 207643) | Lab enriched peat soil microbial communities from McLean, Ithaca, NY, United States - MB29MY | ecosystem: Environmental > Terrestrial > Soil > Wetlands > Peat | place: USA: New York...
CGGCTCCTCAGGTGAAAGGAGCCGCGATGCTCTGTCCGCGCCTGATGCCGCTCAATCGACGCCCAACAGTCCAGAATTTACCTAACCCTCACCGCAAGCCCTCCCGCGAAGCGGGTTCGTTCCCCGTGCAAGAAATGGCGCTCGCCGCCGGCCGCTTCGCGCCCAACATAGCCGTTCAGCCGATGACCGGGATGCGCCCATGCCGGCCGGTCCCGGCATGTGCGGCGGTTCTCGAAGGTGGACGCCATGCGGGCGTGACGCTTTCGGCGACCATGGGCGGATGGTGTTGAAAAACTCGAATTTTGGCGTCGATCCCAATTCAGCAGGCCGTACGCCGACCCGAGGAAAATTCGTCCAGGGGCTCGGCGGAGCGACCGGTTCCGCCGCGTGTGGGCCTGACAGACGCCTTGCCGCAACGATGACCGGCGCGGCCGACGTTCGGCGCGCGAGTTCGAGATTCTCGCGACCTCTCTCTTTCCGAGCGTTTCAACGCGATCGGCGGAAAGCGCGCCTACGACAGAGCCAGCCTGATCATCTGGTAGGAGTAGGGCGCGAGCTTCGCCGCCAGGCGGCCGTCAGCGACGGATGCAATCGCGCCCTTCTTCGGCGTCACGTTCATCGGCGACTTCGCCGTGTTGACGGCTTCGAGTCTGTCGGCGGTCATCACCTGGCAGTCGGCAATGATCGCAGCGCCGAAGCCGTGCAGGCCCACCTCGAGGTCGATCGACTCGCCGCCGTGGCGGTTGACGACGAAGAACGTCAGCGCGCGGCCCGCTTCGTCGTGGACGCCGGCGATGTCGACATAGGGCAGGTTGTCGGCGACCTTCGAGTCGTAGCCGGGCGAACGGACGTCGAGCCGCAGCGCGGCGCCGCGGCCGAAGATCGAGGCGAAATAATAGGGGTAGTAGATCGTCTGCCGCCACGCCGCGCCCTTGGGCTCGGTCATGATCGGCGCGATGACGTTCACCAACTGCGCGATGCAGGCGATCTTCACCACGTCGGAGCGGCGGATGAAGGTGTTGAGGATGCAGCCGACCTGCAGCGCGTCCTCGAAATTATAGACGTCCTCGAGCAGCGGCGGCGCGTGCGGCCAGCCCCTGGCGCCGCTGAGGATTTCCTTGTCCTGCGCATTCGAATGGTACCAGACGTTCCATTCGTCGAAGGAGATGGCGATGCGCTTCTTCGAGCGCTTCTGCGTGCGGACAAATTCGATCGTCGCGGCGACCGCGCCGATATAGGCGTCGAGCTTGGCGTTGAGGGCGAGGAACTCCGCCGTGTTCCTCTCGCGGTTGGCGAAATACATGTGCAGCGAGACGTAGTCGACCGCGTCGTAGCAATGCTCGAGCACGACGCGCTCCCACTCGGGATAGGTCGCCATGTCGGAATGCGACGAGCCGCAGACGATGAGCTTCAGCGCCGGGTCGAAGGCGTGCAGCGTCTTGGCGACTTCGTCGGCGAGGCGGCCGTATTCGTGCGCGGTCTTGTGGCCGACCTGCCACGGGCCGTCCATCTCGTTGCCGAGGCACCAGTGCTTGACGCCGAACGGCTCGGCGCGGCCGTTCATCTTGCGCAGGTCGCCCCAATAGCTGCCGGTCGGGCCGTTGACGTATTCGACGAAGTTGCGCGCTTCGTCGAGGCCGCGCGAGCCGAGATTGATGGCGAGCATCATCTCCGAACCGACCGACGCGCACCAGTCGGCGAATTCGTGCACGCCGACGGCGTTCGACTCGGAGGTATGCCAGGCGAGGTCGAGGCGGGTCGGGCGCTTGTCGCGCGGGCCGACGCCGTCTTCCCAATTGTAGGCCGAAACAAAGTTGCCGCCGGGATAGCGGACGAGCGGAATTTCGAGCGCGCGCGCCAGCTCGATGACGTCGCCGCGCATGCCGTCGGCGTCGGCGGTCGGATGGCCGGGCTCATAAATGCCGGAATAGATCGCGCGGCCGAGGTGTTCGAGGAATGCGCCGTAAATCCGGTCGTCGATCGTCGCGATGCGGTAGTCGCGATGCGCGGTGACAGTCGCCCTCATGGACCTCGCCCCATTCCATATCAGATTGTGTGATACAATAAAGCCCTTCTCCACGCGTCCGTCAAGCGCTTGACCGAAGCCCGTCAAATCTCTGTAATGTGCGGATCTGCGGGGCTCACCCCGGGCCGTGGCGGCTGAAGACGGGCGCGTCGGCGGCGTCGTTTCGCACAACCATATCGGGAATGCGGATGATAAGGCTTGTCGCTGGCGCATTTCCCGGTTACGATCCTCGCGTCAGGCTTCTCGACGACGCATAGGTCTCGCGGAACGATTCACGAGGCGGGCGAGACCTGTCGGGCGGGAAAACCGAGAGGGAATCGACATGATCCGCAAAGTTCGGTGTGACTTTGGCGAGCGCCCGTCCGATCGGCGCCGCCCACGCGACCAAATCCTCAAAACATGCGCGCTCGCGGCCGGCGGCCTCTTGCTGGCCGGCCAGGCGCTGGCGGCGGAAGACTTTCTGGCGGGCATCCCGCGCAATCAGGTTCTCATCGCCGAGAACCCGGAAGGCACGGTCACCGACCCGTCGAATTTCAACGTCTGGGTTCCGAAGCCGAACGGCACTTCGACCGGATTGCAGCAGTTGTGCACGGACACGCTCTGGTACATTGACCCGGACCAGGGCCTCAACGGCCAAGTGTGGGACAACTCGCTGGCGGCGGACAAGCCGCAATACAACAAGGACTTCACCGAGATGACGGTGAAGCTGAGGACCGGCATCAAGTGGAGCGACGGCGTCGACTTCACCGCCGACGACGTCGTCTACACGGTCCAGACGCTGGCCGCCGACCCCGGCGGGTTCAACGACGGCGCGCGCATGGCCGCCAACGTCGATAGCGTTTCGGCGCCCGACAAGACCACCGTCGTCTTCAAGCTGAAGAAACCCAACTCGCGCTTCCACGCGGCGTTCACGGTGCGCTGGAGCGCCACCTGGATCATGCCGAAGCACGTCTTCGAGAAGCAGGAGAAGCCGAGCAAGTTCACCTTCAACCCGCCGGTCTGCCTCGGCTCCTACACGCTCAAGAGCTTCGATGCGAATGGGACATGGTTCATTTGGCAGAAGCGCAGCGACTGGCAGAATACGACGCTCGCCCGGTTCGGCGAGCCCGGGCCGAACTATGTCGCCTACATCGATCCCGGCCCGCCGGATAAGCGGGTGATCCTGCAGCAGAACCACCAGCTGGACATCGTCCACGACACCTCGCCTGAAGGGGCGTTCGCGCTGATCAAATCGTCGCCGACGTCGCACGGCTGGTTCGCGAACTTCCCCTACGCGCACCCGGATCCGACCTTGCCGATGGTCGTGCTCAACAACCAGCTGCCGAAGTTCCAGAACCCGGACGTGCGCTGGGCGCTCGCGCTGCTGATCGACATCAAGGCGGTCGACATGGCGTCGTACCGCGGGGCGGCGACGATCTCGGCGATTGACGTTCCGCCGACGGGCACGCATCCGAAGTACTACTTCGACCCGATGGAACAATGGCTGAAGGACTTCGCCATCGACACCGGCAAGCGGACGATCCACCCCTATGACCCGAACATGGGTCAGGAGATCGCCGACATGCTGCGGCCGTCAATGGGCGACGCCATTCCGAAGGATGCGGCGGCCATCGCCGCCGCCTTCGGTCGCGGCTGGTGGAAGCAGGATCCGCAGGCGGCGGCCGAGCTGTTGGAGAAGGCGGGCCTGAAGAAGGTCGGCGGCAAGTGGATGCTACCGGACGGAACGCCGTTCACCATCACGATCTCGACGGAAGGCGACAACCGTCCGGTCATGACGCGCGCCGGCAGCATCATTGCTCAGCAATGGACGCAGGCGGGCATCGATTCGAAGATCGACGCCCTGCCGACCGCCATGTGGAGCAATATGTTCAATGGCCAGAACGAAGCGTCGATGGCGTGGACGGTCGAGACCTGGGGCGGGCACCCCGACCTGTCGTTCTTCCTCGACTCGTGGCACTCGCAGTTCCTGTCCGAGCCGGGCAAGTTCCAGCCGCCGCGCAATTGGCAACGATGGAAGGATCCCGAACTCGACAAGATCATCGAGCAGATTCGCGCGGTCGACTTCGACGACCCGAAGGGCATCGAACTCGGCAAGGAGTTCATCAAGCTCGCAGTGAAGAACATGCCGAACATCCCGCTCATGTCCTATAACGTGTTCACGGTTATGGACTCGACCTACTGGACGGGATACCCGAGCGCGGAGAAGGATCCATACACGGATCCGGTGCCGAATTGGGCCAACACGAAGTACATGATGGTTAAACTGAAGCCCACTGGCGCGACCCCGGCCAAGTGATTTAAGCTTCGCTGGCAGCGACGCGAGACGGCCGTCCCTTCCCGCCCGTCTCGCGTCGCCCTTTCCATAGGCCGACAGATTCAGCGGACGCCATGGCGGGATACGCGGTTTACGTCCTCAGACGGATCGGCCAGTTCGTCCTGGTCGTGTTCGTCGGGATCAACATCGCCTTCTTCGTCACCCACGCCACGCCGATCGATCCGATCACCGCGGCGATCGCGGCGGCCACCCGCTTCTCGCAGGCCGATCCGCAAGCGGTGCAAGTGACCCGCGAAGCGCTGCGCGAGCTCTACGGCCTCCAGGGCAACCTGTGGCAACAATACGTCGCGTTCTGGATGCGCGTGGCCGTGGCCGACTTCGGCCCGTCGCTGTCAGCCTTCCCGACCCCAGTGTCGACGCTGATCTGGCGCGCCATGCCGTGGACCTTTGGGCTGCTTTCGATCGCCACCCTCATCTCCTGGGGACTGGGCAACCTTCTCGGCGGTCTCGCGGGCTATTACCGACGGAACGTGCCGCTCAAGGCGTTCGGTGTGATCGCCTCCGGCCTGCAGCCGATTCCGAACTACGTCATGGCGTTCGTCGTGCTCGTGCTGTTCGGCTACGTCTGGCCGATCCTGCCGATCACCGGCTCGGCGCAGATCAACTTGCCGCAAGGCTGGACGCTCGCGTACTTCCACAGCGTCTTCCAGCACGCGCTGCTGCCGGTGCTGTCGCTGGTGCTGGTCGGGACCGGCGCCTGGTTCATCGGCATGCGCGCGCTCGTCTCCAACATCGTCACCGAAGACTACGTCACATACGCCGAGCTCGGCGGCGTCGACCGCCGGCGCATCCTGGTGAGCTACGTTATGCGCAACGCCCTGTTGCCGCAGGTGACCGGCCTCGCGTTGTCGCTCGGGCTCATCTTCAACGGCGCGGTGATCACCGAAGTGGTGTTCGGCTACCCCGGCCTCGGCAACCTGCTCATTCGCGCTGTCTACGCCGGCGACTACAGCCTGGTGATCGGCATCGCGTCGATGTCGATCATCGCGGTCGCCTTTGCGGCGCTGGTCGTCGATCTCATACTGCCGCTGCTCGATCCGCGGGTGAGGGCGGCCTGAACCATGTTCCGCATCGTCAAGGACCTTGTCCGCTACAATCGCGAATTCGCGCTTGGCGCGGTGCTGATCCTGCTCGTGCTCGCGATGTCGCTCGCGTCGTTCTTCTCGCCGTATCCGGCCGAGATGCAATACATCGTTCCCTTCGATTCGCCGCCCTCGTGGCATTATCCGTTCGGCACCAATTCGCGCGGCCAGGACGTTTTCTGGCAGCTGACGTTCGCGATCCGCAACAGCCTCGCTTTCGGCATCGTCGTGGCGGCGCTGAGCCGCGTCGTCGCGCTCGTCGTCGGCCTGACCTCGGGCTACCTCGGCGGGATCGTCGACCGCGCCCTGATGTCGATCAACGACACTTTCGTCGTCTTCCCGCCTTTTCCGATCCTCGTCCTCGTCTACTTCATCTTCAAGGACCACATGTCGTGGGCGTTGCTGGCGGTCGCCATGGCGTCGCTCGGCTGGCCCTACGACGCTCGCCTGATCCGCTCCGTCGCGCTCAGCCTGAGAACCCGCGAATTCACCACCCAGTCGCTGTTCTCGGGGATGAGCACGCGGCAGATCTTGGTCGAGGAGCATCTGCCCTACGTGCTGCCGATCGTCTTTGCCACGACGATGAACAACATCAACTGGTCGATCGGCCTCGAGGTGACGCTGTCGGTGATCGGCTTCACCAACATCGACACGCCGACGGTCGGCACGATGATCTATTGGGCCAACCAGCACACTGCGCTGGTCGCCGGCGTGTGGTGGTGGATCGCGTTCCCGGTCGGCCTGGTGATCGTGACCTTCATCGGGCTCTATCTCCTGTCGGTGTCGATGAACGAGTATATTGATCCGCGCAGCCGCTTGAGCCGCATAGGTGGAACGGCGTGACGCCGGCGCTCGACCCGGACCCCTCGCCCGCCGACCGGTTGCGAGCCGCGCCGCAGACGACGGCGGCTCTGGCGGTCGACCGGTTGCGCGCCTACTACATGACCCATTATTTCGGCGTCGAGCGCGAGGTGCGCGCCGTCGACGACATCTCGCTCGCCGTTCGCCGCAACGAGATCTACGGGCTCGCCGGCGAATCGAGCTCGGGCAAGACGACGTTCCTCAAGACCGTCGCCGCCGCAGTCCGGCCGCCGCTCACCGTGGTCGGCGGCTCGGTCCGCTACGGCTTCCTCGATCGCGATATCTACGCCCTCAGCCGGGCGGAACTGTCGGCGATCCGCTGGAGGCGCCTTTCCTACATCACCCAGGGCTCGATGAACGTGCTCAACCCGGTGCGCCGGGTGCGCCAATCGTTCGTCGACTTCGCCTTCCGCCACATGGGGCTCGGCCGGCGCGCCTTCTTCGCCGCGGTCGAGGCGCATCTCGCGCGGCTCCATCTCGCGCCCAACGTCCTTGACGCCTATCCGCACGAGCTTTCCGGCGGCATGAAGCAGCGCGTGACGATCGCGCTCGCCACCATCTGCCGCCCCGAGTTCATCATCGCCGACGAGCCGACGACGGCGCTCGACGTCGTCGTGCAAAAGGACGTGCTGGCGATGATCCGCAACGCCCAGCGAGAGATCGGTTCGTCGATGCTGTTCGTCACCCACGACATGACGGTGCACGCCAACATCGCCGACCGATTGGGCGTAATGTACGCGGGTAGGCTCGTGGAAGAGGCGTCGACCGCCGAGATGTTCGCCAAGCCGCTGCATCCTTACACCGCGCATCTTGTGGCGAGCTTGCCGAAGATCGGCGATCCGACACGAAAGGAATCGCTCTCCGGCGCGCCTCCGAATCTCGCCGATCCGCCGACGGGCTGCCGGTTCCATTTGCGCTGCCCGCTGGCGATGGACGTCTGCCGCGCGGCGTTGCCGGCGCTGACCACGACCGCGCCGGGGCGTCGCGTCGCCTGCTATGCGGCGAGCCCGCTGGTGACGCCGAGCGCGGCGGGGGGCGCGAAATCCTTGGGCGCGATCCAGTGAGCGGCCCGTTGCTCGAGGTCGAACGCGTCACCAAGAGCTTCGCGATCGGCGGGCTGTTCGGCCGCGGCCATTTCAACGCGGTCGACGACATCAGCTTCACGCTCCAGGCCGACCGGCCGGAAATCCTCGCGATCATCGGCGAATCGGGTAGCGGCAAAACCACCCTCGCGCGCATGATCTTGAACACGCTGCAGCCGACCGGCGGAGCGATCCGCTTTCGCGGCGAGGCGATCGATGATGTGCGCGGCCGCAGGCGGCGGCTCGACTTCATCCGCCAGATCCAGCCGATCCTGCAGAACCCGTACGAGGCGTTCAATCCGCTGAAGCGGGTCGACCGCTATCTCTACGCCAGCGCCGTCCGTCTCGCCGGCGCCCGGTCGCAAAGCGCGCGCGACGAGGCGGTCGACGCCGCGCTGCAGAAGGTCGGGCTGTCGCTCGCCGAAGTGAAGGGCCGCTTTCCCCACGAATTGTCGGGCGGCCAGTTGCAGCGCACGGCGATCGCGCGCGCGCTCATCTCGTCGCCGGCGCTGATCGTCGCCGACGAGCCGGTGTCGATGGTCGACGCCTCGCTGCGCATGTCGATCGTCAATCTGTTCAAGCGGCTGCACGACGAGCTTAAGGTGTCGATCCTCTACATCACCCACGACCTCGCCACCGCCTACTACATCAGCGACCGCGTCATCATCATGCAGAAGGGCAAGATCGTCGAGACGGGACCGGCGCGCGAGGTGCTGACGCATCCGCAGCACCCGTATTCGATCCTGCTGAAGGAGTCGGTCCTCTCGCCGGACGACGTCGGCCGCGGCCGCCTGACGACCGCCGCGGATGACGGGGCGACGCGGCAGGGCGCCGACTAGCCGCTCACGGCTCGGTGGCGACGCGCAGCACGATGTCCTGGTCGTAATTGCCGAAACCGCGGCCAAAAATATTGACGCCGCCGGGATGGCGCGCGTCCGGCTTGACCTCGATCTTCAGCCGGATCGAGTGGTGGGCCGGAATGTCGAGGTCGGCGAGCGTCAGCGACGAGATCCTGACGCCGTCGACAAACGCGCCTTCCGGGGTGACGCGCCAGCTTTTCAGCATGCCGTACTGGCTCCCCTTGAGCTTCCACCAGTTGGGGGTGAACACGCCGCGCCTGTCGCCGTAGTCGCCCGGGCTCGTCCATGCGCCGAGCTCGCGGCCGTTGACGGCGATGGTGATGTCGGAGGGCCAATCGACCGAGGTGCCCGGCACCTCCGACGACAATTCCATCGAGAATTCGAGCTCGACCAGCGACTTGCCGACGATGCGGGCGTTGTTGGGAAACTGGTATTCGACGAAACCGCGGGTGAACCACATCAGTCCCGCGTTCATGCGATCCGGGTTGAGGAAGGAGCCGGGCACGTCGAGCAGTCCGATGATGCCGTCGGGCGAGCACAGGCCGCACGGCGCGCTGACTTCGCAGCTCGTGTAGAGGCCGATCGGCATCGCCACTTCGATGACGTTGGCCTGCGCGCCGTTGGGGTCGTCGCGGAACATGACGAGCACGTCGTCGAAGGCGAGGAAACAAAGCTTCTGCTGACCCTTCCTGCCCTTCTGGGTCTCGGTGCGGATGAGGCCGGCCTGCTCGAGGATTTGCAGGTTCGACGACACCGTCGACTGTGGAAACGCGAGCGTTTCGGCGATCTCGTTGACGTTGACCCCCGGGCGGTTGTGCAACAGCCTGAGCACGCGAATCCGCTGCGGCGAGGCGAGCGCGCGCAGCACGTCCGCCCGCTGCTCGGGATCGATCACCAGAAAATTGCGCGACATCCCTCGCCGTGAGCCCCCGCAGAGTCGCGCCAGTCTATATCAGGTTTCCCGATGTTTTATAATGCGAAGTTAAGATGTGATTATGGCTCGATCTGCGCCCGGAGGGCTTTCCGCACGCTAAGCCTACAAAAAGCGAACGCTCTCGGCTTTGGGCGGCGCGAGGCGCTTCGTCGCCGTGCGGGGCGGGCGGCGTTCATCGCTCGGCTACGCGCCAAACATCTTCTTCTGCGCCGCGGCGACGCGACGCGGGTAGCTTTCGGGAGTGAACCGAATGAGGCGGTCCAACCAGATCGCTTGCGAAGCAATGACGATCCGGCAGCGCCCCCGCTCGACGCCGTCGAGGATGATGCGAGCGGCCTGTTCGGGCGCCATCGTCAACAGCTTCCGGTTACAAAGTCGCTTGAGATTTTCGGTTTGCCCGCGCGACTCTTCGCTCAGCTCGGCGCCGACCTGCGGCGCGGCGTTGGCGATGTTGGTCCGTACGCCGCCGGGATGCACGACGACGACCTGGACGGGATGTCCGGCGCTCAGCATCTCGACTCGGATCGCTTCGGTGAAGCCGCGCGCCGCCGCTGCCCACGCCGCGAAGGCCGCGGCGTCGCTCACATCGAGCCGTTCCGTGTCGACCTCGGCGCCGACGGCGCGTGCGAGCGCAGCCGTTTCGGCGAGACCGGCCTCGTTGATGTCGGAGAGAGCGAGCCTCGCGTCTCGCGCCGCGAGGCCGAGGGCGAGCGCGCGCCCGATGCCGGAGCCCGCGCCAGTGACGACGGCGACCTTTCCGCTGAACCGACTCGTCGCTCGCTCCTCCGGCTTCAGCGCTCGTGTCGACCTCAGATCGGCGGCGGCGGCAGGCTGCCGATCCGGCTCGCTAGAAGTTTGAACGACGGTCCGGACGCGAGAATCTTTGGCAGCGCCGATAACGATAGCTTCTCGACTCCGATGGCCGCCTTCATGTTCGCGACCACGACGCGCATGTCGTAGCTCGGTTCGTAAACCGGGATCATCGGTTTCTGCAGCCCGGTCAGTCCCCAAACGGCCATCAGCGCTGTGCGCACCGAGGTCTCCACGGTGAAGACGACGTCCAGGGGGAGTTCGACGAACTGGCCGATGAAGGCGAGATTGACGCAGCCCTTGGGGATCACTTTCGGTCGATCGCTGATCTTGCGCGGCATGAACTGCGAGGTGATGTAGGGCATCATCGCGGTTGAGACTGTCGAATGCATGAGGATCGCGTCGATCTTGTCTTTCAGACCGCAGTGGTAGAGCAGTTCGGCGAACATTTCCGCGCCGGTGCATTCCTGCATGGGCTTCTTGATGAAGTCGCCGGGAACGTCGCTGCATTGGCCGTAGGCCCAGAAGACGTTCACATCCGAGGGCTGGTTGGGGAAATATTTGCTGTAGAGCACAAAGCCGATCTTCCAACTCGAATCGACCACGGTGATCGCGCCGCCCGTCCCGATCTTGTTGCCGGTCTTGGCTTCCATGAAATCATAGAAGCTGGGATCGCCCTTGATGGTCGGGAAGAACGATATCCAGTTCGTCTTGTCGATTGCCGACAGGAACGTCGCCGGATTGCCGAATTTCGGGTCTCGGGCGGCGAGTTTCTCCCACAACGTGAAGCAACCGCGGTCCGCGACGTCACGGTTCATGCGAACAACCGAGTTTTTGTCGCCCATCGTCGTATTTTGTGTCAGCGAGCCATTGGTGAAGAACACGAGATCGTCGCGGGTCAGCGCGATGCGCCGCTCGCCGACAGGCGAGCGCACGGCGAGCCCGGCGACGATGGTTTCCTCGTTGATATTGATGGTCTCGATGTCGGTGACCGTCGTTTGGGTCTCGAACCGCACGCCGAGCGATTGAAGATAGACGAGCATCGGTTTGATGATCGAATCGTATTCGTTGTATTCGGTGTGTAGGATGCCCGCGAGGCGAGTGAGGCCGCTGGCGTACATCATGAAGCGGCCCAGATAGCGCTTCACTTCGATCAACGAATGATAGTCGCGGAACGCCAGCATCGAACTCCAGCAATACCAGAAGACCGACTTGGTGAATTGCGGGCTGAACCAGTCGGTGACGGTCAATCCTTCGAGCCTATCCTCGGGCGTGAGGAGCAATTCGGCCATGCGTTTGGCGTCGTGAGCCGACATTTGCCGGCCGGAGGAATCGTAGAGCCGCCCCGCCTTATGCATCAGCCGGAACTTTGAATAGATCGGCTCACGCACATTGGCGGAGTAGGTCTCGTCGAGCACGGTAAGGCCGGGCCTCTGCAACGACGGCACCTTGCCGCAAACGTGCCAAAGGCATTCCATTCGCGCCTCGAGCTCGCGCTCGCCACGGCAGGTGAAGCCGGTTTCTGTATCGCCTGCGCCGTCCATCGCGCCGCCGACGACCGGCAGCGACTCGTAGATCGTCACGTTGCCGGCGGACATATGCGCGTCGGTCACCAACGAGATCGCCGCCGAGAGCCCGGCGATGCCGCCGCCAATGATGTGCGCCGACTTCTTTTCGATGTCTTTCGGCGGCGGAGCATTGATCCGATCGTAGTTTCTCATGGCTTCTCCTTTCCGGCTCTCTTCCGGAATGCGCCAACAGGATTGGAAGGCCTGGGGAATTCGGCCTCGATCGTTATGGCGATTGGGCCGTTGCTGCTAGGGGACGTCTTCATCGCCGCGCCTCGCTCAGGCCGATCATCCTCAGCACGGCGTCGGCGTAGCGTTCGGCGAAAGCGTCGCTTCGCGGGTCGACACCCGAGAGACGGCGCACCTGCTCGGTGACGAGAAACGGGTAGCTGCCGATGCCTTGGGCCGCGAACAGCAGCAGGGCCTCGTCGACGGCGGGCAGCCGACCTTTGGCTACGGCCGAACGCAGAAGCGGCTTCATCAACTCGGTCAGCGGAGCGATGTGTCTGTCGATGACGTACTTCGCGTGCGGCCCGCGGCGCCCGCTCTCGATCAGCCAGATGCGCATGAGTTCCGGGCGACGCGCGGTGAAGAGGATGAACCGGCGCAGGATCGCGGCGACGTCGCCCTGTCCGGCGTCTGCGCCCAGCACCTTCGTCTTGAACTCCTCGAAGAGGACGTCCAGCACCTCCCGGAACAGCTCCTCCTTGGAGCCGAAATGGTGGTGGACCAACGGCTGCGGCACCTTCGCTCGACGGGCGATCGCCGCCGTCGTCGCGCCTTCGAAACCGGACTCGGCGAATTCCTGGATCGCCGCTTCGAGCAGCTTGGGGCGCGCCTTCATCGGCCGCCCGCGTTGGCGGGCGCTCGCGTCGGCGGTCTCGACGACGACTCCGGAAGGAGTGGGTTTCATGGGGCCGCTCTGCAATGGGACATCGAGGCGCATATTTATTTATAGATCAATAAATATATGGCGAATGTAAGGCGTTGGCGGACTTTCCCGCTGCGTCGAACTCCGGGCGCAGCGTCTCCCGCCTAGCCCGTGTCCTGCGCTTCGAGCGCTCGTTTGAACGGCCGGAAATCGGGGTTCGACGCCCCCGATCGGCAACACGGCGTGCGTTGAATGGACTTCCGCACATTGGCGACCGCGGGCGACAACTCTTACGCGTCTTACGCGTCGATGGTTGCAATCGACGCCGAGCGGCCGCCGTTAAGAACGTCGGAACGGCGGCTTCGGGCCGGCCGCGGCGCAAAAAGCGCGCCGCCGGATCGACGGCCGGGCGGCGTCGTTCAATGGCCAGCTTTCCCGGCCCGAGCGCCGATCCATTTCGCTGCGCGGGCGCGGCCGGCGGGTTGCGCGTGGAGGAGCTGCGGTTTGACTGATCTTCAACACCACGAATCACCAAGATATTGATTGCAAACGCGAATCGGCGCTGGAAGAGCGCCTTGGCACTACATTTCGATTGATGGTGTGGGATCAGGCGTCGGCGATCTGGCGCACGGTAG
>Ga0326727_10020611_pt1 | contig 13064 bp, 20 predicted proteins | sample MB2enrmetagenome_FD_207643 | JGI IMG/M metagenome (GOLD analysis project Ga0326727, IMG submission 207643) | Lab enriched peat soil microbial communities from McLean, Ithaca, NY, United States - MB29MY | ecosystem: Environmental > Terrestrial > Soil > Wetlands > Peat | place: USA: New York...
ACGAAACCCGGCGAACGAACTCGGACAAAGCCTGACCCTTCATGGTGTAGGCTTCGGGCTGCCGGAAAGGAATCTCCTGCATCCGCTTGGCCATCTCATCCATGCCGGTCGGATTGTCGCTCAGATGGAAGACGCTCTTGCCGATCTTCACCTCGATCTTGACGGGGTGATCCTTCTTCTCAATGCGCGACACATCGGCAAGGTCATCCGGGTTACGGTGCAACAAGCCGGCGCGAAGCTGGGACGGATCGAGTAGGGCCTGGCCTGGCACTTCCACCTCGGCCTTGTGCTTGATGACGGTCTCGGCCTTGTGCATCGTGGTGTACAGCAGAACGGCTGCTTCGGTCTCGGTCTTGAATGCCCTGACCAGGATTCCGCCGGAGCCTTCCGTGCTCTTCTTGTCAATCGTGAAGGAGACATCGTTGACTGCGTTGAGCAGGTCTCCAACCTTGATCTGGAATTTCATGTATTGGTTCTCCGTGAGAAGTCCAAGGCGGGATCACTCCCGCCTCGGGGTTAGGCTGCCTGCTGTTCCTGCAGCCGGGTCTGCGCCTCCGGACTGGTCGCTGCATTACGTCGCGCCTTGGAGCACTTCGGGCAGACACCAACGCCATACTGGGCCATGCCCCGCAGATAGATGTCCCAGGCGTGCATCGACTTGGTGATGTTGTCCTTGTCGATGTACTGGATGGTCACAATCTGCTCGCCGCAATCGGCGCAGTAGTTGGTTGGGTACGCCCAGTCCGGGATCTGGGGCTGCTGCTTCCACTGTCCAGTCTTCGGATCGTATGGATAGCTCAACTTCCCGAAGGAGTAGAAGTAGATGCCAGGACCCCACTTGGACATGGCGCGCTTGTAGGCCTGCGCTTCTGCCGAAGTAATCCAGTTCTCGTCCGCCGTGTCCTTGGCGCCGCTCGAATCCTGCCAGACCCATCCCAGAACCGGGCCCATCCAGATGCCAACCCGCACGATCGCGCCCACCTTGTGAGCACTGATCTCGGATTGAGGAGTGATGACCTCCTTGGTTTTGTAATCGAGCTTGGCCTTGATGATCTTGGTGAACGGTGCGATGTCCACACGGGTCACTTCCGACTGCCAGAAGCCATAGCCAATGACTTCGTTCATACGCGCGGTGTAAACCCGCGAGTCGGCGTAGGCAGCCGCGGTTGCGGTCTTGGCCGTGTAGTCGATCGTTTGCGGAAGGAACGAAACATCGTCGGGATGGAACGGGGCCTTCAGCAACTCGATGGTTTTGGCCCAGTCCTGCAGGTAAAGTGGAAGCTGCACATCACTGCACATGATCCGTTCGATGTCTGTCAGAACACGAGGTTCAATGGCAGCTTCGGGTTCCTGCGCTTCGACTGCAGGGATGGCTTCAGCCGCGGGAGCAGCCTCGACCAGCGCAGGTGCATTGCTCTTTCTTGGTGGCATGATTACTCCTCAAACCAATTGAAATGGAACCGTTGGCCGGCGCTCGGAATGTGCGGGGCCGGGGCTCCGCATTTCGGGCAGGGTTTCTGTTCGGTGCCCATCGGCACCAGAGCTTCAAACTGATGCCCACACTTCTTCTCGTCGGGGCATTTGAATTCGTACAGCGGCATGTGAACAACTCCTCGGTGGAACGTTGCGGTTGATGATCGGGCTAGCGACCGACTTGAATTTGCGGCAGAAAGGGGCCTGCCGACGATGAATCTCTTCCAACTCGGCGCGGCCGCCTTCACCCAGGCGGAATCCGTATGGACCTCGCTCGATGTACAACTCATTCAACGAGCCAAGGAGCTGGTCAAAGTGTTGAAGACCACTCCCCAGATGCAGACCGTGTCGTTTATTCATCACAGAACAAACTAACTGTAGGTTTGATTCCGTCATGCAATTGTTGGGAGCCATCTCGATCAGCAGCAGGACCATACGTTCCACGAGTACCATTACGGGATTACCTCCACCATAGGTGAACCATCGGGACTTCCAAAGACCCGGTAACTGGTGCCCCATTGCGGTGCACCGATCTGTTCTTTGACCCGCTCAAGTGCGCGGGCCGCGGCTTGGCACATCTTCTCCAGAAGCTCACCACGAAACACCGGGACCATGGTCTTGCGACCAGCTTCAACGATCTCGACGTGCGGAACTGTCCAGACAGTTCCGCACTCGCAGCGACGATAATGAATGCAGGTGATGGCATTCTCATCGCCCGGTCCAAAGCAAAAGGAGACCGAGGCTCGAATACCACTGCTCTCCGAGTCCTGGCGCTCGGGAACAGTGACGATGGCGTGAGTCATTCCAGAGAGGAATCGCGTCATAGAGACTAGGCAGCCACCGGCAGCACGGCTGTCTTGACCTCCCTGCAGGCTATGCAGATGCGTTGTACGAGAAAGGTGTGTCGGCCGTTGACGTTGCATTGCTCAACCGCCCGCTTCACCGCCGGCCACGACGCGAGGAAGACAATCATCCTCTTGGCCCTGGTGTTCGCCGTGTAAAGGAGGTTCCGCTCGAGCATCGGATAGTGGTGCATCGTCATGAGCAGGATGACAATTTCAAACTCGGAGCCTTGACTTTTGTGAGTCGTTGCCGCGTAAGAAAGTGCCAGATCATCGGTGTCCCGGAAGGGATACCGAACCAATCGGCCATAGAAATCGATCACGATCTCTTTATGAGTCTCATCGAACTCCTTGATGAATCCGATGTCGCCGTTTGAGATCTCCATGCCCTGCTGGTAGTTGTTTGCGAGCTGCATGACACGGTCGCCGATCCGGAACTTGTGGCCTTTGATTGCTACTTCCTTGCCGTGCGGATTCAATGTCTCCTGCAGAACCTTATTGAACTCGATCGCGCCGGCTACACCGATTCGCATCGGTGTCAGGATTTGAATGTCCCGGATGGGATCGACTCCATGCTTGGCAACGATCCTCTGGATGACCGGAGGCAGTTTCGCCTTGATCCATTCCAGATCGTCCTTGCCTTCCGGCCCTTTGGGAACTTCCATAAAGTAGGAGTCGGCTTCAATGCCTTGTCCCTTCTTCACGTCCGGGAAGATAGGCATCTGTCCGGTTCGTATCTTGTGGGCATTGCGAATGATCAGCGAGTTCTCAGCCTGCCTGAAGATGGTCTCCAGTTTGGTGACCTGAATCTTCTGGCAATTGATCATGTCGCGGAGGATCATTCCAGGTCCGACCGAAGGAAGCTGGTCCACATCGCCTACAAACACCACTGAGCAGGAGTCAGGTACGGCATCCATCAGGGAGTCGGCAAGCTGAAGATCGAGCATCGAGGCTTCGTCGCAGATCAGCAGGCTGCAGTTGAGCGGGTTCTTCTTGTTGCGCTGGAAGTCGTTGTCCTCGTAGCTCCACTCCAACAGCTTGTGAACTGTCTGCGCTTCTTGGCCAGTGACCTCAGCCATCCGCTTGGCCGCGCGGCCAGTCGGCGCGCAGAGCTCGACATTGAGGCCCAGGCGAGCCGCCGTGCGCAGCAGCATCTTGAGGGTGGTCGTCTTACCCGTACCGGGACCGCCTGTCAGAATCGACAGGTTGTTCCGGAGGGCTGCAATGACCGCCTGGCGCTGCTGTTCATTCGGTTCCTGTCCAAGGTCCTTCTCGACACGTTCCAGGGTTGATTCGATGTCGCGGGGCGCAACATGCGGAAAGCTCTGCAGCTCTCCAATTCGCTGTGCCAACCGCTTCTCGGCCGCATAAAAGACAGGCAGGTAGTAAAGGATCAAGGAGATTCCCTTGATCTTTACTGGTTCCCTGATCAAATGCTTGCGTTCAACGACCCGAGTAATAGCCTGTTGGGCATCTTCCATCGGAAGCTGTTCATTCTCGTTGTTCGTGCCCTTCCTGCTACTGGCGTTCTTTCGGACTTCGCCCATGAGCTCGTTGTGTTCCAGGAAGCAATGTCCTCTGCTGATTGCTTCCGAGACCGAGTAAGTGACCGCTCCCTCTGTCCGCTCCGGGCATCGTTCAGGCCAACCCATACGAGCGGCCATCTCATCTGCCTTCTTGAAGCCAATCCCGCTCAGTTTCATGGAGCGGTAGGGGTTCTTCTCCAGGATCGTAATGGCATCCTTGCCGAAGGCCGCAAGGAACTTCTTACCCCAGGAACCCCCAATGTCAAAACGAGCCAGCCAGAGTTCCAGCTGGCGGAGTACCGGGTCGTGTTGGCTACGCCAAGACGCTATGATCTTGTCGGCTTTGTCCGCTCCGATGCCAGCACACTCGGTCAGGCGCTCGGGAGAGTTGTCGAGGACGTTGATGATGTCGGCACCGAATTTCGCCATCAGTACGGCTGCGGTCTTCTTGCCAACCCCCTTGACATGGTTCTCCAGATACTTCTGGATTCCCCGGACGGTATCGGGGATCACACGCACGGCTTGCTCGGCTTCAAACGTTGGTCCGTACTCTGAGTCGACCATCTCGCCATGGAACTCGAACAAATCATCAGGATCCCAGTCGGGAAATGACTTGCACTTGACGGCCAGATCCTTCTGCCCCGGTTCTACCGGATGCACGGTCAGGATCCGAAAGGTACAACTGTCCTCAGGCTCACTGCCCTCGGTCGTGGTCTCGGGCGCCTTGTCCATGATCCGCGGATACCGCTGCCACAGAACCTGACCCCTGAAATGCTGTTGCTCGTCCACAAATCCACCTAACTGTTAGTTTGTCAGCTTCTAGGCTGGGATTGATATAAGCGGAATCCCCTAGAAGCAGATCTCTTCGGGAAGAGGCACCCATCCAGTGAAGCGAGGCGCCACCAGCTCTTCGAGGAGCGGCGGTGCTGGTTCGGGTGCGAAGGCCAACGTCATTTGAATCGGCCGTCGGCATGGAAGTGGTTGAATCCCAACGAGGTTATCCTCGGTGAGGTTCTCTGCGCCGCGCAGGTATTCCCAACGTTTTGCGAGGAGGCCCAGGAATCCCAGATGACAAGGCTTCAGCAGAACATTTGCCGATACCACAGCCTGAGATGAACAGTCGGCGTCGACATTGAAATGGAACTCGAGTCCTGTCGGTTCCTTCTTGCCCAGCCTGAATGTGTAGCGGCTTCTCATCGGGCAGCCAGCCTTTCCGTAAGGTCGATGCCCGTCTTCTCCGTGAAGAGAGCCTGGCCTTCGCGGTAGGGAGTGTAATCGCCCGCGCGATCAAAGTTCATGATCTGACTGAGCCAGTCGAGAAACGCTCTGAGCACCGGACCTGAGCCGTGAACCAGGTACCAGTTGCGCATGGCCAGCAGTAAGACTGCGGGATTGATGGGAGGATGTGTATCACACAGGACTGACTCAACGACCCGGATTGTTTCGTCGTCCAGGCGGCCTGTCTTGTCCAGTGTGTGCTCCAAAGGATCTGCCATTTCTTCTCCTATCCAACTGTTAGTTGACATCGGTTCGACCTTGGCCTGACAATGAACCCGGAGGGGCAATGCCACGCACTCTGGGAAAGCACACGAACCACTTCGGTCTGTTCATCCGGCGGCGCCGGCGCGAGCTGAGCTTGACTCAGCGTGAAGTTGCCGCGGCACTCAAGGTCTCTGCACCCGAGTTCGTTGGCATGATCGAGGCGGGTATTCGCAAACCGAACTTCGAGCGGCTTCCTGCTCTGGCAGAGGTCTTGAAAGTATCGACCCTTGAGATGATCCAATTGGCTTTCGCCGATGTCTATCCGAGCCTGGTCGGCTATCTCACCAGTGAGCAGACCGCCCAGACCGCCAAGGCCAATAGGATGGGTCAGAAGCTCTACGCCTTAACCCCTTCAATACGCCAGCCGATCATCAAGATGATCGACAAGTTCTATGCCGAACGATCCGTCGAGACGAAGGAGAGAGTGGCGTAGTCAACCTGTGCTGCAGTCAAGCTTTCCTTCTCCACCACCTCGCCGCGCCGGCGATCTCGCTCCTTGAGCAAAGCCTTCTCCTGAGCCTTTAAGTGCTTCGGAAGATCTTGCACTCTCGCACGCGATTGCTGGCGAGTTGCTTCTCGAATCTTCTGCGCAAAGTCAAGGCACTGCTGGACCTTCTCATCGGACATCTCCGGGATCCTCGCGAGGAACGGATCAACCCTCGTCATTGATGCGCGGCTCCTGGCCATACTTGGCCAGCAGTTCATTCAGCTTCTTAACGTAGGTACGCTTGACGGCGTCAACCGCCGAGCGTTGTTCGCCTTCCAACTTGTCCAGCTCGGCGCTGAGCTTCTTGCCCTCGTCTGCCGGCAGGATGAACCGCGGGTGATAGAAATACCCAGGGCTGTTCACGATCTCTACGGAGCCATGCGCAGCGATCTGGTTGACTCGGCCATTGCAAAGGAACGGAAAGAGGTCATAGTTCCAGAAGGCCCAGAGCTTCAACGAATCAGTCACTGGCCTTGTCCTTCTTTGGCTTCTCAGCAATGACGATCGAGACTTTCATCTGATTGATGCTGTGTCCCTTCACGCCCTTCCGCTTCTTGACTTCCTTCCAGGCGCGATTGAACGCTGTGCCAAAGTCGCTTGCCTTTGCCGTTGCAGACTGGCCCATGCAGACACTGGTCAGCTCGGGCATCTGGAAGTAGAAGGTGTAGGTTCGCAGGTTGTCTTCTGCATTGATGATTTCCGTCATGCTGCCTCTCTTTCCAGTGGGAACCAAGCCTCTATCAGCGCCGGCGTCACGCATTCACATTCGAAGAACTTGCGATCGACAGGAAACGGATTGGCTTCCGAGAAGGCCAGCATCTTCGCTCTGGTCTCTGCGTCCGGATCCATATCATGCCAGCTGTTGCGGCCGTACGCTCCGAACGCCGCGGTCATCTTGGCCTCGAGTTCGTCGAGTTCAGGCACCGGGCCTTCAAGCAGTCGCCGTGTGACTCTGTATCCGTGGCATCTAAAAGGACGGACGGATCTGCACTTCACGAAGAGAGGCTTGCACCCTCCCTTCAGTTTGATCCAGCCTTCCGGTTTGAATCCCCGACGCTTGGCTGCCTGCTCTTTGATCGTGGCACGCCAGAGGGCGGCGTGGTCGTTTGGAGGCTCAGGCACATCACTGAAGAAGGTCACGGGGCAGGTATAGTGAAGAGGCCCGCAGCTCTCATCGAGCGACTTGACTCCCCACCCTTCTCCCTTGAACCGCTGCATGATGTCGTAGCCAATGTAGCGATGAGGCGCCACACCTGGCGTGGTGATTTCCCATACCGTCCATAAGATGTTGCCCTTGGTCACCTTCTTGAGACAGCGCCGGGTTGTTCCACCGTGATCGCTGTCCGCAGTCAGTTGACCGATGAGTGACTTGCGTGAGTAGTATCCTGAGATCCAGCCCATGCTTATGCTGCTTCCTCAAGTGGCGGGCACTTGCAGTTGATGAGACGAGCTTTGCAGGAGCTACAGAGGGCATAGCCCTCGGGGTCTACACGAAGAGGTTTGGCTTCGGTAAGACGGCCCGCGCGAAACAGCTGGCCAGCGGAGATACCTTTGACCTTGGTCTTGACAGGCAACGGCCCGAACATGTTGTCGATGATGGTGCCGTCGAGGGCAAGGTTGCAGAGGTAATCGGCGTCCCCGTTCTCCTCGCGTGGAACCCAGGCGAAACCTGGAAACAAGTCCAAGTTCTTGCTGAGTGTCCGTGCTTCTTTGAAGAGTCCGATCAGGGTCCGATCATGAACCCTCCAAGTGCCGAGCATCTGGTTAATGATCAGCTGTGAATCCGCTCTGAATTCTACCCTGTCTACTGATGAGGGAATGAAGTTGCGGATTACCTGCAAAGACTTCAATGCCAAGATCAGACCACTGTATTCAGCCACATTGTTTGTGCCGATCAAGGTTTCATTCATGCAGGCAACATAGTTATGCTGCTCGTCGAAGACGACAAATGCGCAGGCCGCAGGACCTGGCTCGCTAGCGGAATTGAACCGACAACCTCCATCGGTGTAGATGATCAGCTTCATGCCGCGCGTTTCAATTCTCGGTTGAGATAAGACATCTCAGCGCGATCCAGTTTCTTGCGAAGCTTCATCCACTTGTCGAGGGTCATCTTCCGGTTCAGCCGGCCTTGATGATCGACGATCAGGACGCCGTTCAGATGATCGATCTCGTGTTGGATGCACCGGGCCTCAAGGCCCTCGGAGACCAATGTGACAGGCTCGAGGTTCTCAGTCAGCCCCGTGACGGTGATCTCTGTCGGACGGGTGACCTTAACCTGGAGACCGGGCAGGCTCAGGCAGCCTTCCATTGCGGTCGATGTTTCGGAACCTAACTCAAGGATCTCAGGATTGACCAACGACTGCATCTGCCCCTGGTTATCCTGGAAGATGATGACCCGCTTCAGCACGCCGATCTGATTGGCAGCCAGGCCCTGACCTTTGTGCAGAGCACAGACCGCTTTCATGTCGGCGATCAAACCCTGGAGACCGTAGGGATCGATTACACTCGGTTCCCAAGGCTCACAGGTCTTGAGGATCACGCCATTCGGATACTCGCAAATCGCTGCCATCACTTCTCCAGGACTTCCAGCAGGGCTTCGAAGACTTTCTCCGCCGCACACACGCCGGCGTAGAACGCTTCGTTCTGCAGATCAGCTGCTTCGGGAATGTCGCGCCGGTGATCCTGAAGACTATCCGGTGGAGTCAGGTGAAGGGTTTCCATCAAAGCCCAGCGAATCTTGGTTGCAGCATAGTAGTTCACTGCCTTGTACAAACGCGCTCTAACAGCTGAGATGTCTTTGACATCAGACAGCGGAGAGCGAAGCATTTCCTTGAAATGCGCTGGTCGATCTTCGATCAGCGCAATTGTTGCATTCAATCCTGCATTCAGGCTCATCACATCACCCATTCTTGCTTTGGTGTTTTGTCCTGCTCGACAACGGCTTCATAGTCGACCAGGATGCCCAACTTGGCGTCGAAATTACCAGGATGCGGCAGGAACGGAGAGTTCCGAAAGTACGACTCGCGCTCTGCAACCAGGTCGCAGGTGCAGGCTGCCGTCGCTATGTTCTGTGCTGCAAATTGCATTCCAAGCAAAACCGGATCGGTCAGCTGAGGACCGCCGATGGGTTCAAAGGACGAGCGATAGATCCTGTTCCCTCGCAGGTTTGCATCTCCGTATGTTCCGTACTGCACGGGAACGATTCCCATGGGCGGATACACATCGAGGTGCCAGCGCCAGACTTGGAATGGTTCTTCCAGGCCGGCCCATCGCATGTAGCGGTCGACAAAGGCGTGACTGACTCTCAAATGAAGGCCGGGAAGCACAAGACCGTCCTGCACCACCACGGTGTAAGGCGACTCATTGGGATCCAACACAAAGCTGATCAACTCCGCGAACTGATTCAAACAAGTGATCCCGACCCGTGACATGTACACGTAGTCGACAACCTCTTCGATCATGATTCGTGCTGGAACAATGAGTTCGCTCATATCTCTGGAAGCTGGGCGGGATTACCGCCCAGCTCTCTTTCCGCCTTCCTAGAAGGGGATGTCGTCGTCGATCAGGGCCTGCTGCGCCGGCTGAACCGCCGCGGGTGCGGCTTGGCGCTGCTGTGTCCGGGCTGCCGGAGCGGCTGTCTGTGTGCGAGGCGCTGCCCCCTGACGAGGAGCTGCCTGCTGGCGGGGCGCCGGCGCCTGCTGTTGCTGCGCGGGAGCCTGCTGATGGTTCCCGTTGCCGCCGTTCCCATTGCCATTGCCGTTGTTGTCACCCTTGGGCACCACACGGAACGGACCGGAGAGATCGCGCGCAATCACACGGAGGCCAACGGCCTTGTCGTCGATGACGTTGCCGCTCTGCTTGTCCTTTTTCGTGTAAACCGACACTTCCAACTCGCCATCGTTGATGACGATCGTGTCGCCGGGGCTAAACCGCTCGGTGATGTACTGCGCCTGACGGCCGAACGCCACGATGTTGACCCAGGTGGTCTTGTAAGCGGTCTGTTGCTGCTGGCCGTTGTAATCTCGGACGTCGCCCTTGCCTTCGCCGACCCACCGCTCGGTGGCTACGCCGACCTGCACCCAGGCCTTGTCGCCTTCACCCTGCAACTCCGGCTGCTTGCCAATCTTGCCTTCGAAATGAACCTTGATTCCTGCCATGTTCCTTGTTCCTCTTTCATCCAGCCCTACGGCCGGGAATTCTTTTAGTTGACATCAATCTGAGCGAGTACCAAACTAACCGTAAGGTAGCTTGCCAGACACCGGACTGCACTCGGGTAAAGCCCTTAGGCTTGCTCCGCAGGCAGAGGTGGTGCGACCAGCCCGCGTTTCTCCCACTCCTCGCGGCAGACGGGATGGTACAGCCACCACTTGGCCAGCTCAGGCGGGTCGTTCTCCTGAGCGTACTTGCGGAACTCGGCCTCTTCCGCCGGATCGAGCTGGCGAAACAGAATCTCTTGCAGCATGTTTCCTCTTGCGTTCGCACTGGGTCACCGGTATGGGCGCCATTTGACCCGTGGCGATGTTGACGAAGCCTCCTTGATAGGAAACTTCGCGGTGCCTGAACAAGCGCGCCAGTAAGGCGAGCGCGTGATTGGCCAGCACCTGGTTCACAAAGGGCTCCTGTCTCTTCAATGCTTCGACGGAGCTGCATGACGGCAGTGTGTCGGACCCGTCCAGCTTCGGATCGAGGATCTCTGGATAGAGTTCCGCGACCGTGAGCAGACGATACCTGGCGTGCTGGTTCCGCCGATTCCGCGGTTGGCCCAGAACAAACTGGCCGGTATCGGCGTTGTTGCCTATGTCCAGCCAGTACAGGGTCTTCTTGAAAGCCGGAGACCTGGTAATGGCGAGACGTGCCGCCCGCGTGTCCACACAGGTGATCAGAATGTCGACGATGCCATCCGTCTTCTCTGTGAAATCCCTGGTCGAAGCACACCACTTCAAACCCCAGAAGAGGTTCAATCGGTTGGCGATGACCAGAGCTTTGTACAGGCCGATCTCCGATTGGGAGAACGGCTGCCGCACACAGTTGGTGGATGAGATACGATCGCCATCGACGAAGACGACGTTCAGCCCCGGTTGTCCCTCGGCAACGATCGACTGGTGGATGTAGGGCAGGCCGCCGGCAAACGCGCTGCCAGTCCCACCGCACCCCACCACTGCGACACGGGTTCGAGAACACCTATGGTCCAGCTTGTGGTTCAAATGGTTGCCACCGGTCTCTTGACCCGTTTGTACTTGTTGCGGAGACGCAGCCTCTGCTTGTTGACGATCGTGATTGTCAACCTCGATCCCATATTCAGCAGCGCGAACTCCATCTTCTCCACCAGGGCATAGTGAAGGCTTTCGCCCGTTGCTAAATTGACCAGCGGGTACTTGCCCGTGGTCTTGATGTAGAAGTCATCCTCGTTCTGCAGGATGGTTCCAACCTCGAAGTCGTGAAAGCGATAGCGCAATCCAATTGCGACGGCAACAGTGTTCTTCATTGGCAGCCTTCAATCAGCAGGTCGTGGACTGTTTGCTTGGTGGGTTGCAGGTATTCGATACCGAACTCTTCGAGGCCTGCCATCGCGGTCCACAGTCCGAGGAACCCTCCAGGGTGTTTGGTCAGTACACCGGACCCGCTTGGATGAGTGAACTGACTGTCGAAGAAACCTTCTTCCCAGACTTCCAAGGTGGAGACATCGGTAACGCGCGGTCGTTTCATGCTGCCAGTGCAGACACTTCCACGGCCGGGCTCGGTGTTCCAATAGGGAGCTACGAAGAGCGGATCTTCCGGCTCTGGCCGGTGGTTGCCGGCCAATGCCCGCAGCGATAACCGCCCGCGGTTAACGATCCATATCAGGGCAGGATGCGGAAACACCTGGCCATCCAAGGCCGCGGTGTCGTCCCGATGGAAGAACATGGCGTGCTTGCGTGCCGGTGTCCACCAGACGATCGCACTCGAGTTGCAGGCGATGACGTTCGGAGGGAGGTAATCCAGACCAGCTTTCTGATCCAGGGTCTCCAGAAGATACGTCAGGAACTCGATAGACATCAGATGGCCCGGACCAACCTGCAGCTCACCGTCGACGGATACCGGTTCATGTTCGGTCAGGAATCCTGACTTCTCTTTCTCGGTTCCTCCGGCATAGTAGAGCAGTACCTTGTTCAGGGTGTACTCATGGCGAATTCCAATGTTTACTTCGAGCTGCATTTCTCCCACTCCTCAACCGTAGCGACGCATTTGCTCAGAAGACCAATCAACTTGACCATTCGCGGAAGGGCTTCGAAGAGCATCACGAACGCCTGGTAGTCACTGGGACTGTAGCCGCGCGCGATGGTCGGCTCCGGATCGCAGCCGGCGTTGTACAGGTCCTCCATGTACGCATCGATCCAGGCGGTGATGTTGTCCTTCCTGTCGACGCCGAGGGCGAGACCGATCTGCGGCCGGCCATCGTAGTACCTGGCATTCTCGACCGAGTATTCCAACTCGGGTGGAGTCCTCTGCAACTTGATCGTCTTGGAAAGCTTGTAGGCATCCAAGCAGGTCAGGAACAAAGCCCTGCACTCCTCATCGGGAATTGCATTGAAGGCATCTTTGATTCGTCGTTCAGGAAGCTTCAGCCGGCGGGCATTCTTGATGTACACCGGACAGTCTTCAGGGTCAGCGATCTCATCGACCAGCGGTTCTTCCCCTTGCTCCCGCTCTTCATCCAGATACTCCTGACGCATCTGGTACTCGGACTTGGCTTCATCCAGAGAGAAGGGCATCGTTACGGCACAGGCAGCACTGTAGATCAGGCAGTAGAACGTTGCCATCAGCCTTTCGTAATCCGGAACATCAGCCAGGCGTTGAACCACTGTGTCCAGCGCCATGTATTGCATCGACCCGTTGGTCCAGGAGAAGCACAGGTACAGAGGTTTCTCCTTCGCTTTCTGCATCCACTCTTCACTGCTCAACTCGAAGTGGATCTCGAACCCTTCATCGCACCAGCAGGATGCCAGCATGTCCCGGATCGCCCTGATCAGTACGTCCACGATGTCCTTGGCGCCCTCGATGTGCTCGTTCTTCACGTAGCCTTTGTCCACCAGGACTTCCAAGGGCTTGAGCGCCAGTTCCATGTCCCGACGAACGGTGTATTGGAACTGCACCCCGCGCAGAGTTGGCAGACGGAGGAAGTTTGCCGGCGCGATCAGACCAACGGATGGATTA
>Ga0326727_10020612_pt1 | contig 13064 bp, 9 predicted proteins | sample MB2enrmetagenome_FD_207643 | JGI IMG/M metagenome (GOLD analysis project Ga0326727, IMG submission 207643) | Lab enriched peat soil microbial communities from McLean, Ithaca, NY, United States - MB29MY | ecosystem: Environmental > Terrestrial > Soil > Wetlands > Peat | place: USA: New York...
CTATGCCAAAGCAACGCGCCTTGCGGCGCGCCCCCTCATCCGGCCCGACTTCGTCGGGCCACCTTCCCCCGCAAGGGGGGAAGGGGCGCGCCTTCGTGAGGCGTATCTATCTGATGTACAAAGGTAATTCTGCTTGTGTGCATGCCCTAGCGCTGCGCGGGGGAGGCTGACGGGCCGCGGGACCAGCGCCCTCTCGCCGACAACCGACGCCGCCGACAAGTCCGTTACGCAGGCGGGCGATATCAAAGAGTTGGGCGCCATTTTGCGCGCGCGGCGGCGATCGGTTCGCGCGCGGTCAAGTCTCTCGCCGCGCCGCGTCAAGTTCCCCGCCGCGTTCGTCGAGCGGCGTCAAGTCCTGTCAAGCTTCGTCAAGGCTTTCCTTGACATGGGTACGAGCAATTTCAAAAGGTTAAGGGTGCCGTAAGTTGACAAACGGGCCTCTGGGAAAATGTCTTGCCGCGTGACCGCTGTCGCTTCGAGCGGAGGGCGCCTCGGCGACCTGAAATCCATGTTAACCCGGGTTCGGCAATTCGGGAAGAAATTGTCGCGCTCGCGAGGGCGACGCGTCGGTACGGGCGATAAAAGGAAATGACGGGCGTGTCACCGTAATTCCGTAATTCCGTAATTCATAATTGGTAATTGTAACTCGATTTCAAAGAGTTGGGCTCCATTTTGCGCACAGCGCGCAGCGCCCGCCGGTCGGAGCCCGAGGGTGGCGCGCCTAAAATGGTTAAAGCCGGGCGTGTCACCGATATCCCGATATCCGAAATCGCGATATCGGAATCCCTAGAGTTGACAGCTCCTAGTTCTCCAGCTTCCACGTCAGCTTGACGCCGCCTGGGGGGCCACCCGGCCTCCGGGTCTCCATGGTCAATTCATCGCCGCTGAAGGCGACGAACCGTTTCTCGTCGGGTCGAGCGGCGACGCCGTTGACGCCGGCCTCGATTTGCATCGTCACCGAGCTGTCGGCGTCGTTGACCGTGTACGTGCCGAAATAGGCGATGTTCCTCGCCCTGCCGGCGGTGAGCACGATGACCGCGTAGTGGCCCGCGGCGTCGAGGAACATCGTGCCGTCTGGGTTGTCGCCGTAAGGCGTCGCGCCATTGACGCTCACCGAGACGAGTCGCCAGTGGCCGACCAACTGGTCCTTGAGCGATTTCCCCGGCGTTTGCGCCAGCGCCCCGGAGGCGATCGACGCCAGCGCCAGGATCGTGAGCAAAGCGAGGCAAACCACGGCGGCGCGTGAGATGATCTTCACGATGCGCAACCCTCTCGGTTGGCGGCGTAGCGATGCGCCGGAGCGCGGGAGCGACACGCCGTATCCGCGCCTCCGAACCACGCTAGTGTAGAGAAATCTTGGCGACGCGGAAAGCGTCGATCGGTAAGCGGACGGCGCCTTTTTTCCGCCGCCGCATGGCGCGGGCCGGCCGCCCGGCGGTCTGCTCGCGCGGCCAATTTGGCCCTTCGCGGCGGTCGGTCCCTCTGTTATCGTGAACGCCGTCTCCAACTTTGCCGGGCGTCGGTCCGCGGGCCGCCGGCTGCAGTGGCGCTGAGTCACAGGGGGCACAGATGCGCCTGGTTTACGCTGCGGTTGCGTCTTTCGTGGTCGCGCACGGCGCTGGCTGCCTAAGGGCGGAGGCGAGCGCGACGGCCTTTCTCGACCGGGGCGCCGGCGCAGCCGGATTCCGCCAGGCGCCGAATTTGGCGCGACGGGTGGGCCTCCCCGATCCGTTCGAGCCGGCGAAGGCGGGCGAGACGGCGATCCGCGTCGCCCAAGTCGGGGCTGCCACTGCGCCCGTCGAGGAAACCTCCGGCAATCCCGCCCAGGCGCCGTTCAAATGGGCGGGCCTGCTGACGGAACCGCACCCGACGAAAGAGCATCCCAACCAAGCGACAAGTTGCACCGCCCAATTCATCGCTCCGCGGGTGCTCCTGACCGCCGGGCACTGCATCAACGACCTTCCGCCCGACCCCTCCGTCCCGCCGTCGGATCCGACGACGTGGACCTTCTTGCTGCAGTACCAGAACGGCGGCGGCGGCGTATTCAAGGTCGTCTGCGCCAAAGCGAATCCGTTGTGGGCGCTGCCGGCAAACTTCGACTCGTTGACAGACGACCAGAAGAACGCCGCGATGGATGCGGCCTACCAGCACGACTTCGGCATGATCCTGGTCGATCGCGACAGTACGACCGGCGTGATGCCCTACGCGCTCGACTGGAAAGGCAAGGTCGCCTATGTCTCGCGGATCGGCTACCCCGAAAACATTCTCGACGCCCAGATCATTCAGTCGGCGCCGGGCATCGTATTCTTCACCGATGTGCTGCCGATGAACATTCCGCGCTACGGACAGCCGGCCATGTCGTCGCCGAACATCGTGGGGCAGTGGGGGCCGATCACCGACGCGACTCAGGGCATGAGCGGCGGCGCCTGGGTGGTGAATCCCGACGCGAACGAAAGCGCCAACAGCAACATCCTGGTCGCGGTGACCTCGTTCGGCCCTTTCAACAACTTTAAGCAGCCGCTTTATCCCGGCGGAACGTTTGCCGCCTACCTGACAGCGGCGGAATTCAATCCGCTGTACGTTTCCGTGAGCGAGGGCTGCAAATGACGGTCGGCTCGGCGCCTTGTCGGCGCCGGCGGATCCGTAAGCGGCGCCGTCCCGCCGAGGGCGAAGACATGGAATGGCTGTCCTTGCCTTGTGCGACGGTTTCTCGCAACTTTGTATCGATGCTGACGGGTATTGGGGGGCGACCGGTCATGCGCGCGATCGTGGCGTTGGCAACGTGCACGTGTTTGTTCGCAACAGCGAGCGGCGTTTCGGGACAGACGCTCACGCCGACCGCGCCGCCGCCGCTGACGCCGAGCGCACCCCCTGCGCCGAGTGTTCCCTTGCCGACGCCGAGCGCCGCGACGCTCGCGCCGACCGCTCCGCCGACCGCGCCGCCGCCGCCCACGCCGAGCGTTCCCTCGTCGGCGCCGAGCGCCACGCCTGCTCCGACGAGCGGCGGCGGCGCCGCCGCCGTCGTCAAGCTCAGCTCTTCCACTGTCGGAAACTGGACGGTCGCCGCGTTTTCGGCGCCGGGCTCGATGGATTTCGACTTTTGCGCCGCAGAAGTGCCTTACGACAGCGGCATTACGCTCGGGTTCAGGGTCACCCGCTCGTTCGAGTGGAACATGGCCCTCTTCAACCGATCATGGACGCTGAATCCCGGATCCCAGTACCCGCTCACCTTCAGCATCGACTACTCGCAGCCGATTGGCGCGACCGCGGTCGCGATCGGCGTCACCGGGGTCCGCGTCCCGTTGGCGCCCGACGCGGCCTTGTTCAAGCGATTCATGGCCGGCGCGAGACTCAATGTCGTCTCGGCCTCGCAGAATTTCGGTTTCAATCTCACCGACACGTCCAAGATGCTGCCCGATCTCTTGAGTTGCGTCCAATCCTACGTCGGCGCCGCTCCCCGGACGTCAAATCCGTTCGCGCCCTGAACCTGCCGGCGGTGCAGTTCGTTGCGCAGGCGGGTGATTCAGGACTTGGGCGCCATTTTGCGCGCGGCGCGGAGGCGGCGGTCGGCCGTCTGCCGAGCCCGTCCGCCTTTGTCGCCCGCCGCGCCGCGTTTGCCGGTCGCCGCCCGGACGCGGCGCGCCAAAAGATAGGTAAAGCCGGGCGTGTCACCGATTACCACCCCGAATACCACCGAATACGTAATACCGGGGGGTTCCGTCGTCGCGCCGCCTGTTGTCGTCCGCCGACCACGCCGCGCCGAACTGCGACGAACGCCGACTCGCCGAGCCCGCACATTCCGGCATCGCGTTGATCAAAGCGGCGAGCGCACGAATCGCCTTGAGATTACGGTGACAGCGCCTTCTCACAGGTTTCTTCGGCGCCCCCCACTCGCGCGTTCCGAAAAAGATTGCGCCTCCGTCCGCGATCGCCGCGCGTTGTTGCGACAGATCATCGCGCCCCGGGTGATTCGATCTCGGTCGCCGGCGAACGTCACAATCTCGCTTCGGCCCGGCGCCGGGGCGTTTGAGCGATTTCGACGACGCCTCTCTCGATCGAGGTCTGCGTCTAACGCATTGCTGCATTGCAGCATTCCTGAATACGAGCGCGCGTCGCTCCGCTATCTACGACGAAAGTCGAAGGCGAGAACCACGCTTTCCGGCCTTTGCAGTCATTCGGCGCGCGACTGGCGCGCGCAGCGGTTCGGTTCGCAGCAGCGCGCCAGACCGCCAGCGGGGCTACAGGCGCACGGCGCCGGCTCCTACGAACATGAGGAGAACTTGAGATGCCAATTTCGACGGCCGCCGAACTCGACGGCTTGATCGCACGCGTGAAGCGGGCCCAGCAGATCTATGCCGGGTTCTCCCAGGAGAAGGTCGACGAGATCTTCCGCGCCGCCGCCTTCGCCGCCGCGGACGCCCGCATTCCGCTGGCCATGATGGCGCGCGAGGAAACCGGGATGGGCGTGGTCGAAGACAAGGTGGTCAAGAACCACTTCGCCTCCGAATACATCTACAACGCCTACAAGGACGAAAAGACCTGCGGCATCGTCGCGGTCGACGACGTCGGCGGCACGGTCACGATCGCCGAGCCTGTCGGCCTCATCTGCGGCATCGTGCCGACCACCAACCCGACTTCCACCGCGATCTTCAAGGCGCTGATCTGCTTGAAGACCCGCAACGGCATCGTCTTCTCTCCCCATCCGCGCGCCAAGTCCTCGACCTGCGCCGCGGCCAAGCTCGTGCTCGACGCCGCCGTCGCGGCCGGCGCCCCGGACGACATCATCGGCTGGATCGACGCGCCCACCGTCGAGCTCTCCAACGCCTTGATGCGCCATCCCGCGATCAACCTGATCCTGGCGACCGGCGGTCCGGCGATGGTCAAGGCGGCCTATTCGTCGGGCAAGCCGGCGATCGGCGTCGGCGCCGGCAATGCGCCGGTGGTGATCGACGAACACGCCGACATCAAGCGCGCCGTCGCCTCGATCCTCATGTCCAAGACCTTCGACAACGGCATGATCTGCGCTTCCGAGCAGGCGGTCGTGGCGGTCTCCTCGGTCTATGACGCCGTGCGCGAGCGCTTCTCCTCGCGCGGCGGCTACATCCTGTCGACGGAGGAACTCGAGCGGGTGCGACAGGCGGTGTTCCCCAACGGGCATCTCTCGCCGGATGTCGTCGGCCAGTCGGCGGCGAAGATCGCCGCGCGCGCCGGCATCACCGTCCCGGCCACCACCAAGGTGCTGATTGGCGAAGTGGAGGCCACGGGCGAGGAGGAGCCGTTCGCCCAGGAAAAGCTGTCGCCGACCCTTGCGCTCTATCGCCGCGCCGACTTTGCCGCGGCGCTCGACGCGGCGGCGGAACTGGTGGCGCTGGGCGGCATCGGCCACACCTCGGTGCTCTACACCGACCAGGATCGCCATCCCGAACGGGTGATGGCCTTCGGCGAGCGGATGAAGACCGCCCGCATCCTGATCAACACGCCGTCGTCACAGGGCGGCATCGGCGATCTCTATAACTTCAACCTCGCGCCGTCGTTGACGCTGGGCTGCGGCTCGTGGGGTGGCAACTCCATCTCCGACAACGTCGGGCCGAAGCACCTGATCAACAAGAAGACGGTCGCCAAGCGGGCTGAGAACATGCTCTGGCACAAGCTGCCCAAGTCGATCTATTTCCGCCGCGGCTCGATCGTCGAGGCGATGAAGGACCTCGCCGGCAAGAAGCGGGCGCTGCTCGTCACCGACCGCTTCCTCTTCCAGAGCGGCATCGCCGACGAACCGATCCGGCTGCTCAAGCAGACGGGCGCCGAGGTGGAGGTGTTCGCCGACGTCGAGGCCGATCCGACGTTGACCGCGGTGCGCAAGGGCGCCGAGCGCGCCAACGCCTTCAAGCCAGACGTCATCGTCGCCTTCGGCGGCGGCTCGCCGATGGACGCGGCAAAGATCATCTGGGTGATGTACGAGCACCCGGAAGTCCACTTCGAGGATCTCGCGCTGCGCTTCATGGACATCCGCAAGCGCATCTACAAGTTCCCGAAGATGGGCGTGAAGGCCGACATGGTGGCGATCCCGACCACGTCGGGCACCGGCTCGGAGGTCACCCCCTTCGCGGTGGTGACGGACGACGCCAAGGGGATGAAGTATCCGCTCGCCGACTACGCGCTGACCCCGACCATGGCGGTCATCGACGCCAACTTCGTGCTCAACCTGCCGAAGTCGCTCACCGCGTTCGGCGGCATCGACGCGGTGACCCACGCGCTCGAGGCCTATGTCTCGGTGATGGCCAACGAGTTCTCCGACGGGCAAGCGCTGCAGGCGCTGAAGCTCCTCAAGGAGTACCTGCCGGCGGCCTACACGGAAGGCGCGGCCAACGCGGTGGCGCGCGAGAAGGTGCATAACGGCGCCACCATCGCCGGCATCGCCTTCGCCAACGCCTTCCTCGGCGTGTGTCATTCCATGGCGCATAAGATCGGCGCGGCTTTCCACGTTCCCCACGGCTTGGCGAACGCCCTGCTGATTTCCAACGTCGTGCGCTACAACGCGGTCGACAATCCGGTGAAGCAGACTGCCTTCTCGCAGTACGACCGGCCGCAGGCGCGGCGGCGCTACTTCGAGATTGCCGAGCATCTCGGTCTCGCCGAGCCCGGCGAAAAAGCGGGCGGCAACGTCGATCGATCGATCGAGCGTCTCGTCGCCTGGCTCGACGAACTCAAGGCCCATATCGGCATCCCGGCCTCGATCCAGGCGGCCGGCGTCGCGGAGGCCGATTTCCTCGCCCAGGTCGACCGCATTGCAGTCGAGGCGTTCGACGATCAGTGCACCGGCGCCAACCCGCGTTTCCCGCTGATCTCGGAGCTGAGGACCCTGCTGCTCGACAGCTACTACGGCCGCGCCTTCTCCGAGCCGGCCGAACGGATCGTCGCCGTCGTTCCCGAGGCGATCGCCGCGCCCAAGAAGAGCCCGCGCAAAGCCGCTAGCGTCGCCGGCTGAGACCCGCGCATTCGTCGGTTCGGGCGGACAGCCCGAACCGACGTCGTGGCGTGTTGGGGTCTCAACGAACGATCACAATCGCCGCGGATCGGAATTCCTCGATTTCGAATTGTGGTGACACGCCCGGAATTGTGGTGACACGCCCGGCAATTCCCATTAGCCACCGCCGCCAGGGAATACGGAATACGGAATACGGTGACACGCCCGGAATACGGTGACACGCCCGTCAATTCCCATTAGCCGCCACCGCCAGGGTTCGCGGTTCGATTCGCGCCGAACTCGGATTGGCGAAGCGACCGGCGCGCCGGAAAATAGGCAATTGTGCATAAGTCACCGGAATCCGGAATCCACAGTCTCTTCAGCCGAATTGATTATATGCGTTGACATAAAAGTGTCATATCATTCCAACTCTGGAGTTATTCGCCTGGAATCGCTTGACTTTGGAGAGCGCCATGAAGGTTTCTGCGCGGGTTCCCCTCGGCGTTTTCAGTATGGTGACGGGCATGCTGTTCGCGTGCGCCGGGGCTGACGCCCACGATATCTGGAACAACGGCGCTCCCGTGCCGGACTGGGTGAAGCGCATGTGCTGCGGCCCTTATGAAGCTCACAATCTCAAAGACAGCGAGGTCAAGCTGACGGCGCGGGGCTACGTCATCAATGGATGGCCGGAGGCGATTCCCTACGCGACAGCGCTGCCGTCGCCGGACGGCACCTATTGGGCGTTCTACGAGAACGCCGACGACGGCAATGCTATGAATTGTTTCTTCGCGCCGATGGGTTCGAGTTAATCGGACGTTCTGGCTGGCCGACTTTTGCGCCGCCGTTGACATTTGAAGCTGGAAGACCGCTCAGAATACCCGCTGAGCGGTCCTCGAGATAAAGAAACCGTGCATCGTTGGCATTACGACGCTGACACGCCCGTCAATTTCCTTTAGCGACCGCCGCCAAGGATCGCGGTTCGGTTCGCGCCGGCCTCGCCGCGGCTCACGCCTCTGATTCATCTCAATGCGCAAGCGCGTACTATATTGATCTGTGGCGCATTCTTGTGGGCTGAGCGCGTTCATGGACACCTTTCGCCGACTGATCGAGGCGATCGAAGCCGAGGGCGCCGCGGCGCTGGTCACGCTGGCCGAGACGGCGGGGTCGAGCCCGCGCGAGGCGGGCGCGCGCATGGTCGTGCGCTTCAGCGGCGGGATTTACGGCACCATCGGCGGCGGAGAGCTCGAATTCCGCGCGCTTGACGAGGCGCGCGCGGCGCTCGCGGCCGGGCGCGGGCCGGCGCGGCGGCGCTCGGCCGCGCTCGGGCCGGAGCTCGGCCAATGCTGCGGCGGCCGCGTCGTCTGGCGGATCGAGACCTTCGATAAGCGCGATCTCGCCGAACTCGCGCCGCTGCGGGCGGCCGAGCGCGGCGGGCCGTTCGCCGCGCTGGCGCGTATCGGCGCCGACGGCCGCGTCGAGCGCCGCCTCGACGACGGCGCGCCAGAGGACGGCCAATGGCGCGAGGCTTTCGGCGAGGCGGCGACGCCGGTCTATTTGTTCGGCGCCGGCCACGTCGGTCGCGCGCTGGCGCTGACGCTGGCGCCGCTGCCCTTCGCGGTGCGCTGGATCGATCCGCGGCCGGATGTCTTCCCGCAGCTCGCGCCCGCCAACGTCAAGCTCGTCGCCGCCGCCGATCCGCCTGCCGAGCTCACGGCCGCGCCCGACGGCGCGCTCGTCGTGGCGATGACCCATTCGCATCCGCTCGATCTCGCGGTGGTCGCCGAGGCGTTGCGCCAGGACCGCTTCGCCTATGTCGGCATGATCGGCTCGGCGACCAAGCGCGCGCGCTTCGCCAGCCAGCTTCGCGCGGCGGGGATCGCCGAAGAGCGCGTCGCCAAGCTCGTCTGCCCGATCGGCGTGGCCGGCGTCGTCGGCAAGGAGCCGGCGGTGATCGCCGTCGCCGTCGCCGCGCAATTGCTGACGGCGCGGGGCTGAGGGGGAAGCTTTGTCGGCGGTCGCGAGAGCGCGTCGCATTTAGATTTGCGCGGAACTCATCCTGAGGCGCCCTCGTTAGCGAGGGCCTCGAAGGATGCTCCAGGGATCGCGTTAACGCGCGAGCTGGAGCGTTCTTCGGGGCCGCTTCGCGGCGCCTCAGAACGAGGGGGCGTAGGCGCCCAGCGACACCAAGCAAACGCCGCGCGCTCTGGCCTCGGGGACGTGACGCCGAGCGCGGCTGCCATTTTGCCGCAGGGCTGCTCCGCCGCGCCGCCGTCGCGCGCGGGAGTCAATCCTCGCCGAGCGTAGCGAGGCGACCGCAAAGCGGCGCGGGATTGACGCCGAGCACGGCGATGGCAGGCGCCGGAGAAATTTTGGGGCGGGGCGCGTTTCTTACCTCGCTCCCGCGCCATGCGGCTTCCTGCGCGCCGCCTTCTTCTTGCCGGTGCGCTTGGCCGCCGGCGCCGTGGCCGCGCTGCGGCGCGCGCGCGTCTTCGCCGGCGCGAGCGCCTTGCGCGTTTCGGCGCCGACGCTGTAGCCCTTGAACCGCTCGACGATGCGGCCGATCTCCTCGTCGGAAAGGATCGCCGGCTGGCCGACGCTGATCGCGAGATAATAGACGTGCGCCAGCGCCTCGAGCTCGCGCGCGCGATGCATCGCGACGTCGAGGTCGGGGCCGACGGCGATCGCGCCGTGATTGCCGAGCAGCACGGCGTGGCGCTCGCCGAGGCCCGCCAGCGCGAGGTCGGAAAGCTCCTTGGTGCCGAACGGCGCGTAGGGCGTGCATTCGACGACCGGGCCGCCGAACTGCGCGATCATGTAATGGGCGGCGAGGATCGGCCGGTGAAGCGTCGCCAGCGCGGTGCAATAGGGGGCGTGGTTGTGGACGATCGCGCCGACGTCGGGGCGCGCGCGCATGATGTCGATATGGAAGCGCCACTCGGTCGACGGCTTCATGAGCCCCGACCAGGCGCCGTATTCGCCGTCGAGCGGCATCCGCACGATCATCTCTGGCCGCAGCAGGTCGTAGGGGACCGAGCCGGGGGTGATGAGCAGCGCCTCGCCGAAGCGCGCCGAGATGTTGCCGGCGGTGCCGGGGCTGAGGCCGGCGGCGCTCATCGCCCGGCATTGGGCGACGATCGCCGCGCGCAGGTCCTTCTCTTTCATCCCCGTCTCGCCCCTGGTTCGCGCCGCACGCCCTGGCGTCCGGCCGCCTGGCCGCTATACTCCCGTCCCCGACGCGTGCAAGAGGTCCTCCGCCTCGCCCGAGCGGCGGGCTCGTCAGCGTCCTGCCGCCGCTCATTCGTCAACGCCAACGCAAGCGCGCCCCGCGATGTCCGCCAACCTTTTCGATCTCATCCGCGAGCGCGCGCCGCGCCGCGACAAGCTGGCGATCGACGCGCCCGACGGTCCGTCGCTGACCTACGCCGAGCTGTTCGCGCGCGCCGGGCGGGCGGCGCGCGCGCTGGTCGAGTGCGGCGTCGAGCCGGGCGACCGCGTCGCGGCTGAGATCGACAAGTCGCCCGACGCGGTCGTGCTGGCGCTCGCCTGCTACAAGGCGGGGGCGGCGCTGCTGCCGCTCAACCCCGCCTATACGCTCGCCGAGCTCGAGTATTTTCTCGCCGACGCCGCGCCGGCGCTGACGATCTGCCGCCCCGAAGCGCTCGATTCCGTGCGCGCGCTCGCCGCCAAGCTCGGCCTCAAGGCGGTCGACAGCCTCGGGACGCGGCGCGACGGCGGCTTCGCCGAGCGGATCGCCGCGGCGAGCGGCGAGGCGCCGACGGTCGCGCGCCGTCCGGACGATCTCGCCGCCATCCTCTACACCTCCGGCACCACCGGGCGGTCGAAGGGCGCGATGCTGACCCACGACAATCTCGCCTCCAACGCGCTGGCGCTCACCGAGCTGTGGCGCTTCAGCGCCGACGACGTTCTCATCCACGCGCTGCCGGTCTTCCATACCCACGGCCTGTTCGTCGCCGTCAATGTCGCCCTCGTCGCCGGCGCGACGATGATCTTTCAGCCGCGCTTCGACGCCGACGCGATCGTCGCCGCTCTGCCGCGCGCGACGGCGCTGATGGGCGTGCCGACCTTCTACACCCGCCTCATCGACCATCCCGGCCTGACGCGCGAGCGGACCGCGCATATGCGCCTGTTCGTCAGCGGCTCGGCCCCGCTGCTCGCCGAGACCCATGCGCGCTGGCGCGAGAAGACCGGCCAGGCGATCCTCGAGCGCTACGGCATGACCGAGACCAACATGATCGCGTCGAACCCCTACGAGGGCGAACGGCGGCCGGGCGCGGTCGGCTTTCCGCTGCCCGGCGTCAGCCTGCGCGTCGCCGATCCCGAGACCGGCGCGATCTTGCCGCAGGGCGAAGTCGGCGTCGTCGAGGTCAAGGGCCCCAACGTGTTCAAGGGCTATTGGCGCATGCCGGAGAAGACGGCGGCCGAATTTCGCCCCGACGGGTTCTTCATCACCGGCGATCTCGGCAAGATCGACGCCGACGGCTATCTCCACATTGCCGGCCGCGCCAAGGACCTCATCATCTCCGGCGGCTTCAACGTCTATCCGAAAGAGATCGAGAGCGAGATCGACGCGATCGACGGCGTGGTCGAGAGCGCGGTGATCGGCGCGCCGCATCCCGACTTCGGCGAGGGCGTCACCGCGATCGTCGTCAAGCGCGGCGACGCGCGGCTCGACGAGGCGGCGATCCTGTCGGCGCTCGCCGCCCGGCTGGCGAAATACAAGCAGCCCAAGCGCGTGCTGTTCGCCGCCGACCTGCCGCGCAACGCGATGGGCAAGGTGCAGAAGGCGGCGCTGAGGGAGACGTACAAGGGGATCTACGAAGGGTAGGGCGAGCGCCCCTTCCACCGCGCTCACGCGCGGTCCCCCTCCCCCGCGCGAGGCGCGGGGGAGGATAAGGCGGCGGCGGTGATCATCCTCCCCTGCGAAGCGGGGGAGGGGGACCGCGCGAAGCGCGGTGGTGGGGGATGTCAAGGAAACGCCCGCCGTTTCCGGCGGGCGTTGACGTTTGCTGGCCGAGACGACGCCTCAGTAGTCCATGCCGCCCGGCATCGCCGGGGCGGGGGATTCCTTCTTCGGCTTCTCGGCGACCATCGCCTCGGTGGTGATCAACAGGCCGGCCACCGACGCGGCGCCCTGCAGCGCGGCGCGCACGACCTTGGTCGGGTCGATGATGCCGAGCTTGTAGAGATCGCCGTACTTGTCGGTCTGGGCGTCGTAGCCGAAGGAATAGTCCTTCGACTCGAGGATTTTGCCGACGATGATGGAGCCGTCGACGCCGGCGTTCTCGACGATCTGGCGCGCCGGCTGCTGCACCGCGCGGCGGACGATCTCGACGCCGGTGCGCTGGTCGGCGTTGTCCGTCTTGAGGCCGTCGAGCGCCTTGGCGGCGCGCAACAGCGCGACGCCGCCGCCCGGCACGACGCCTTCTTCGACTGCCGCGCGCGTCGCGTGCATCGCGTCGTCGACGCGGTCCTTCTTCTCCTTGACCTCGATCTCGGTCGCGCCGCCGACGCGGATCACGGCGACTCCGCCGGCGAGCTTCGCCAGCCGCTCCTGCAGCTTCTCCTTGTCGTAGTCGGAGGTCGTGTCCTCGATCTGCGCCTTGATCTGGGCGATGCGCGCCTCGATGTCCTTCTTCTTGCCGGCGCCTTCGACGATCGTCGTGTTCTCCTTCTCGATGCGAATCTTCTTCGCCTTGCCGAGCATGTCGAGCGTGACGTTCTCGAGCTTGACGCCGAGGTCCTCGGCGATCATCTGGCCGCTGGTCAGGATCGCGATGTCCTCGAGCATCGCCTTGCGGCGATCGCCGAACCCCGGCGCCTTGACCGCCGCGATCTTGAGGCCGCCGCGCAGCTTGTTGACGACCAGGGTCGCCAGCGCTTCGCCTTCGACGTCTTCGGCGACGATCAACAGCGGTTTGCCGGTCTGCACCACGGCCTCCAGCAGCGGCAGCATCGCCTGCAGGCTGGAGAGCTTCTTCTCGTGAACGAGCACGTAAGCGTCCTCGAGCTCGGCGATCATCTTCTCGGCGTTGGTGATGAAATAGGGCGAGAGATAGCCGCGGTCGAACTGCATGCCCTC
>Ga0326727_10020613_pt1 | contig 13064 bp, 10 predicted proteins | sample MB2enrmetagenome_FD_207643 | JGI IMG/M metagenome (GOLD analysis project Ga0326727, IMG submission 207643) | Lab enriched peat soil microbial communities from McLean, Ithaca, NY, United States - MB29MY | ecosystem: Environmental > Terrestrial > Soil > Wetlands > Peat | place: USA: New York...
GATCCGTCGTTGGGAGTCGTGGAAGTCGACGGAATCGACATCAAGACCGCCGATCCGGCGCAGGTTCGCAGTCGCGTCGGATTGGTCTCCCAGGACCCGGTGATCTTCGGCGCCTCGGCCTGGGAGAACCTTCGCTATGGCCGGGCCGACGCCAGCGATGCCGAGGTCCGGGCGGCGGCCGACGCCGCTGCGGCCACCGAGTTCCTGGATCGACTGCCGGAAGGGTTCTCCACCTTTCTCGGCGAAAAAGGCGTGCGACTGTCCGGCGGCCAACGCCAGCGCATCGCCATAGCCCGGGCAATTCTGCGCAACCCGCCGATTCTGCTTCTCGACGAGGCGACATCGGCCCTCGACGCCGAATCCGAGCGGAGTGTGCAGGCGGCTCTGGAACGGGTGTCCGTCGGCCGCACCACCCTGGTCATCGCCCATCGCCTGGCCACCGTGCTGAGGGCGGACCGGATCATCGTCATCGACGAGGGTCGACTTGTCGCCCAGGGCTCGCACCAGTCCCTGATCCAGGCTGGCGGGCTTTACGCCCGGTTGGCCGCCTTGCAATTCACCGATGGCTTGGCACGCTTCGATGTTGGAGAAAATTCGACATGATCGGGAAGACGCACAAGGTATGGCCGGGCGAGCATTTTCCCCTCGGCGCGAATTGGGACGGGGAGGGGGTGAACTTCGCGCTGTTTTCGGAACATGCGGACAAGGTTGAGTTATGCCTGTTCGAGGCGCAGGGCCGACGAGAGATCGAGCGCATCGTCATGCCGGAGCAGACCTACCATGTGTGGCATTGCTACCTGCCGGAGGCGAGGCCGGGGCTGCTCTATGGCTATCGGGTGTGCGGACCATATCAGCCGGAACGCGGTCACCGGTTCAATCCCAACAAGTTGTTGCTTGATCCTTACGCGAAATCCGCCAATGGCCGCTTGCACTGGCACGATGCCCATTTCGGCTACAAGATCGGGTCCAAGCGCGAAGACCTCTCCTTTGACTGGCGCGACAATGCCCCCTTGATGCCAAAGTCGAAGGTCATCGACCCCCGTTTTGATTGGGGCGACGACAAGCCGCCTGGCATCGCGTGGAGCGATACCGTCATCTATGAACTGCACGTCAAGGGTTTCACCATCCGTCACACCGGCGTCCCCGAACCGCTGCGCGGAACCTACGCGGCACTGGCCAGCCCGCCTGTTCTGGCGCATCTGCGCCGACTGGGGGTGACGGCAGTGGAACTGATGCCGGTGCACGGCTTTGTGGACGATCGAATCCTCGTGGAAAAAGGTCTGCGCAACTACTGGGGATATAACTCGATCGGCTATTTCATGCCGGATTCCCGCTACTCCAGCAGGGGCGATCCGATCAACGAGTTCAAGTCGATGGTCAAGGCGCTTCACAGCGCAGGGATCGAAGTGATCCTGGACGTCGTCTACAATCACACCGCGGAAGGCAGTCACCTTGGCCCGACGCTCAGTTTTCGCGGCATCGACAACGCCGCCTATTATCGCCTGATGCCCGACAATCCGCGTTATTACCGCGACTACACCGGATGCGGCAATACCCTCAATATGATGCATCCGCGGGTGCTGCAGCTGATCATGGATTCGCTGCGATACTGGGTGCAGGAGATGCATGTCGACGGCTTCCGTTTCGATCTCGCTGCGACGCTGGCGCGTGAGGTGCACGAAGTCGACCGGTTCGGGGCTTTCCTGGACATCATGCAGCAGGACCCGGTGCTGTCCCAGGTGAAGCTGATCGCCGAGCCGTGGGATCTCGGCGAAGGGGGATATCAAGTGGGCAACTTCCCCGGTGGCTGGGCGGAGTGGAACGCGAAATATCGCGATGCGGTCCGTGCGTACTGGAAGGGCGAGGGAGGGTTGATCGGTGACCTCGGCTTTCGACTGACCGGCTCCAGCGACCTCTATGCCCACAACGGACGTAAGCCCTTCGCCAGTATCAATTTCGTCACCTCCCATGACGGCTTCACGCTGCAGGACCTGGTGAGCTACGAGAAGAAGTGCAACGAGGCCAACGGCGAGAAGAACCAGGACGGCGAGTCGAACAACCTGAGTTGGAACTGTGGCGAGGAAGGGCCAAGTGACGACCCTGAAATTGTCGCCCTGCGGGCGCGGCAGAAACGCAACCTGCTCGCCACTCTATTCCTGTCGCAGGGTGTGCCGATGCTGGTCTCCGGCGACGAATTGGGACGCAGCCAGAAAGGAAACAATAACGCCTACAGCCAAGACAACGAAATTAGCTGGTTGGACTGGGATGTGAGTCTGGAGGACCAGGAATTTCTCTCGTTTGTTTGCAAAATATCAGCATTGCGTAAGCAGCATCCGATATTTCGCCGACGCACGTTCTTTCCGGAGCACCGGTTGCGCTATGGCGAAAAGAATATCCTCTGGTTCAATCCTGACGGCCTGGAGATGAGCGGCAACGAATGGAATCAGGGATTCGCCCGTTGTCTCGGCATGTACCTGGCGGGAGACGCCATCGGCGACGTCAGCGCGCAGGGTGTGCCGGCAATCGACGACGACTTCCTGCTGATGATCAACGCCCACCATGAGGCCATACCGTTCCAGATTCCGGGCTTTCGCGGGCGTTTACGCTGGCAGGTCGCCATAGACACCGGCGATCCGGACATGATCGGTACCAACAAACGCTATGCCTCCGGCAGCGTTTTTTCCCTCCATGGGCGCTCCCTGGTCCTGCTGCAGCAATCAATCCCCAGGCCGATTTGACGTCGTCGCACGATGGCGGTCAAAGCCTATTTCCGGGCCACGACATGGACGCCCTTGCTCCCTGAGGGCGTCCGGCCTCAGAACCTGTAAGCGGACAGTCGCTTGGCGATGATCGGCACGGCAATGGTGGCGATCAGCAGACAGCCGGTGATGATGGTCATCAGGATGCCGGGCACGTTCAGCAGTCCAAGCCCGAAACTCAACATGCCGAACACCAGAACCGACAAGACCACGCCCGGCACGGTTCCGCTGCCGCCCATGATATTGACGCCACCGAGGACAACGGCCGCCACCACCTCCAGTTCCCAGCCATAAGCCATGTTCGGGCGGACCGCACCGACCCGTGAGGTGAAAAGAACGCCGGCCAGACCGGCCATGGCTCCATTCACGGAAAACAGCCAGAAACGGATGGCGTTGACCTTGATGCCGCTGTACAGCGCAGCCTGGGCGTTGTTGCCCATGGCGAAGATCGTCCGGCCAAAGATCGTGCGGTGCAAAAACACGGCGAACAGGATGGCCAGGACCACATAGACGATGAATTCGTAAGGGATCAACCCGCCCAGATAGCCCTGGCCCAGGTCCGAGAAGTCGTCGGGAAAACTGGTGAAGGCCTGGTCGCCCAAAACGATGTAGGCGATGCCGCGGAACAGGGACATGGTGCCGATCGTCACCACGATTGCCGGGACTTGGAACCACACGATGATGCCGCCGTTGATGATCCCCGCCACAGTCCCCACCACCAGGCTGGCCGCCACCAAGACCGGCGTCCCGGCTCCATTCAGGGCCAGCCAGCCGACCACTGTGCCGCACAGGGCAATGATGGATGCGACGGACAAGTCGATGTCGCCCAGAATGATGATCAGGGTCATCGACAGCACGAGCATTGCCTTCTCGGAAAAATTCTGTGTGCTATCAAATATATTGTGAAGATTCAGGAAGTATGGCGATACGGATGCATTGAAGAAGCAGATCGCCAACAGAATGACGAGTAGGACGAATTCCCATCTTTTCGTGAATCTTGGAAACTTCATGACCAGATGAGACTTTCCGATGTTGTCGGCGTGGGTGATGCGGCTTGTACTGCTCATGACGCTCTCCCGGCGGCAACCAATTGCGCGCTCTTCAGGATCAGTTTCGTTCTGGTCCGTTCGGACCGGGAATTCAGAACGACCGCCAGCAGGATGACCGCGCCGGAAATGGCCATCTGCCAGAACGGCGAGACATTGATGATGGGCAGGGCATTGAAGATGATGACCAGGAACGCCGACCCCAGCAGGCAGCCCAGGACGGTTCCTCGTCCGCCCGCCATGCTGACGCCGCCGATCACGCAGGCGGCAACCGTTTGCAGCTCGAAGCCCAGGGCGATCTCGGTATAGGCCACGGCATAGCGGGCGACCCACAGAAAGCCGCACAGGCCACTGACCAGGCCGATCAGCGTGTAAACCAGCATCTGGTTGTGCGTGCTATTGATGCCGACGTAACGCGCCGCCGCCGGATTGCTGCCCAGCGCATAAAGCTCGCGCCCCTTGCGGAAGTGATTAAAGAAAAGATATCCGGCGACCAGCAGGACCGCGGCAATCCAGACGATGCTGGTCAGGCCGAGGAAGCGCAAGGTCGGGAATTCGATGAATGCGGATCCCATCTGGTGCGCGTTGACCCAGGCTCCGCCGCTGGCCTGGAAGACCATTCCCCGGTAGATGCTCATCGTACCAAGGGTCACGACGATCGGAGGAATGCCAACATAGGCGATCATCACGCCGTTGATGGCGCCCAAGAGAAGACCCAGTCCCAAGGACAGCAGGATGGCGGTGCTTGCCGCCATCTCGGGATGGCTCTTCGAAACCAGTGCCGCCACCATCCCGGTCAGGGCCATGTTGGCCGAAACCGACAGGTCGATGCCCCGGGTCAGGATCGCCAGCATCTGGACCAAGGCCATCATGGTGAGAATGGCGCCATCGGTAACGATGGTATCGATGCTGCCCATGCTGAGGAAGACCGGCGCACGGAGGGTGATCAGGCCGACCACCAGCACGATGATGGCGGCTAACTGGTACTCACGCCGCTGTAATAGTCTTTGCATCCGTACTCTCCTGCGTTCCTTTCCCGGCAAGCCCGGTGGCTGCCGCGACGATGGCTTCGGCGCTGAAGTCGCTTCGATCGAAGCTGCGGACCATCCGGCCCTGGTGCATGACGATGATGCGATCGGCCATTCCCATCACTTCCGGCAGCTCCGAACTGACCATGATCACCGACAGTCCGTTCTCGACCAGTTCGCCGATAAAGGCGTGAACCGCGGCCTTCGAGCCGACGTCGATGCCCTTGGTCGGTTCGTCCAGCACGATGATGTCGGGCGTGGTCGCCAACCACTTGCCGATGACCACCTTCTGTTGGTTGCCTCCGGACAGTTCGCTGACCTTCTGGTCGAGATCGGCACATTTGATGGACAGGCGTTCCCGGAAGCGTTCGCTCAAGGTCTTTTCAGCCTTGTCGTTCAGAAAGATCCCTTTTGCCAAAGAGGCGATGGAGGGCAGGGTAATGTTGTCGCGGATCGACATGGGCAGGATGACACCGCTTTTCTGGCGGTCTTCGGGAACATAGACGATGCCCTGGTCGATGACGTCCCGGGGCGAGCCTTGCGCCATCGGTGCGCCGTGGCGCCGGATCGTGCCATGGGTAACAGGCTTCAATCCGAACAGGGCTTCCATCAGTTCCGAGCGTCCGGCCCCCACCAACCCGTAGAATCCCAGTACCTCGCCCTCATGCAAGGTGAAGCGGATGTCTTCGAACTCGCGGTCGTTGCCAAGACCATCCACCTCAAGGACCGGCAGGCCGATGGTGACCTGAGGCTTGGGAAACAGCTGCTTGACCGAACGGCCGACCATCATGCGGACCAGATCGTCTTCGCTGACGTCGGCGATCATTCCATCGCCGACATAGCAACCGTCGCGGAACACCGTGTACCGGTCGGCGATGGCGAAGATCTCGTCGAACTTGTGCGAGATGTAAAGAATGGCCTTCCCGGCGGCCTGCAACCGCCGGATGATCTTGTAAAGTTCCAGGATTTCCTGCTGTGACAAGGCCGCCGTGGGCTCGTCCATGATCACGACCTTGGCGTCATGGGACAGGGCGCGCGCGATCTCGACCATGTGCTTTTGGGCGACGCTCAGGGCCGTCAACGGCATGTCGGCACGGATGTCCGATTCCAGATCCTGCAGGATACGGGCTGCCCGTTCCCGCATGCCGGCCCAATCGAGGAGACCGCCTGCGCGGGTGGCCATGTGGCCCATGAAGATGTTTTCCGCGACGCTTAGGTCATCGAACATCACGGTTTCCTGGTGCACCGCCGTCACACCGTGGCGCCAGGCGTCCTGCGTACCGGTCAGGTGCACAGGGTTTCCTTCGATCAGGATGGCGCCGTCATCCGGTCGGTAAATGCCGGTCATGATCTTGACCGCGGTGGATTTGCCGGCCCCGTTTTCCCCGATCAGCGCCACCACCTGCCCGGCGTACAGGTCCAGGTTGACGCCGTCCAGGGCCTTGATACCGCCGAAGTGTTTCTTGATACCTTGCAAGGAAAGGACCGGCATTCCGGCCGTTACCGTAGTCTCCATGGTCATCACCAGACACCAAATCTCAATGGACGGATGATCCAGCGGCGAAACGGACCGATGCCGTTTCGCCGCTGTGACCGCAGCAGGATCAGAACATCTTGGCGAACTGATCCACGTTCGACTTGTCGAACACATAGGGTTCCGCCATTGCCGCTTCGCCGTTCTCATCGATGGTGATTTGCTTCATGCGTCCGACCGGAACCGTCGTCCCCGACTGGCCCGTCGCCTTTTTCGCCGCGACTTCGTAGGCCGCGTAGACGGCGGTGTAGCCCAGATCGATCGGATTCCAGATGGCAAAGGTGTCGACCGCGCCGGAATGCACGTGTCCTGCCATCTCAGACGGCAGGCCGAGGCCGGTCACGAACACTTTGCCAACCAGATTCTGGTCGGTGACCGCCTTGGCCGAGGCCGTGATGCCGACCGTGGTGGGCGCGATGATCGCCTTCAGGTCCGGATGCTTACGGAACAGGCCGATGGCTTCGCGATAGCTTTTGTCGGACTGGTCATCGCCGTAGACCACGTCGACCAGCTTGAGCCCGGCGTACTCCGGTTGGGCGAGAACCTTCTTCATCTCCTTGATCCAGATGTTCTGGTTGGTGGCCTGGGCGGTTGCGCTCATGATAGCGATCTCGCCCTTGCCACCCACGGTCTTGCTGGCCATCTCGATCTGCTTCTTGCCGATCAGATCGGCCTTGGACGGATTGATCTGGAACAGGCGTCCGGCTTTCGAAACACCCGCATCGAACGATAGGACGGTGATGCCGCGGCTCATCGCCTTCTTGCAGATGGGAACCAGCGCATCGGGGTCGTTCGCCGAAATGACGATCGCATTGACGTTTTGGGCGATCAGGGAATTGATGATGTCGATCTGGCCTTCGGCCGTCGGCGTGGTCGGGCCGGTGTAAATCAGATCGACATTGCCAAGTTCCTTCGCCGCTTCGTTGCCACCATCGCGGGCGGCGTCGAAGAAGCCATTGCCCAGGTTCTTGACGACCATGGCGATACGGACATTGTCCGCCGAGGCGCTGGTTCCCAGCATGGAACCGACCGCCAGGACCGTCGCAAAAAGCATTTTCTTGAAACTATACTTGATATTCATGGTCGTCTCCTCCAATCAACCACACTTCGTTTATTGTTCGTTGCCACGAGAGTGGCCCGTCCGTGCGGCAGCCTTAATCATGCCAAATGGAAAACCTCCTCGAGATCCTGGCTGATCGGGCTGTTGTCCGGATTGCTGGGCATGATGTCGCTCATGAACGCCCACCACCGCTGGCAGGCGGGTGTTTGGGCTATGGCCGACCATCGTTCCAACGTGTCGATCTCGACATAGCCGAACAGAAGTCCGCGCGAGCGGTCGAGGAATATCGAATAGTTGTGGACACCATGGTCCTTCAACAGGTCGCGCATTTCCGGCCACAGGGCGTCGTGGCGTTGGCGATAGGTCGCAACAGCCTCCGGCTGTACCGACATCAGGAAAGCCTTGCGAATCATGACTGGCCTCCGTCCTTGTTCAGCGGGTCCAGTCCTCGACCGCCAGGGCGGCCGGCATCGGCGTCACTCCGAAGCGGGCGGCCAAGTCGATCAGGTTCTGCGTACTGATCGACTGGCGGACACCGCCCATCGACAGGACCTTGACCAGGACCTCGGAGGATTTCTCGACCGTATCGATCAGCCCAAATGCCTCATCGAGGGTTTCCCCGGTCCCGAACACGCCGTGAAACGGCCACAGGACGAGAGGGTGGCGGTTCATCAGCTGGGCGGTCTGGTCGCCAATGCCGTCGGTCCCGGGGACCATCCAGGCCAGGACGCCGATGCCGTCGGGAAACACCACGAGGCATTCCGTGCTGCCTTCCCAGAGGGCACGGGTGAAGACGGCGCTGGACAGGGGCAGCACGTAACTCAACGACATGAGATTGGTGGCGTGGCAGTGCATGATGACCCGGGCGCGCCCCTTGGTGACGGCCTGCCGGGCAATATGGGATTTGAAATGGGCGGGCAGTTCGGACGTCGGGCCACCGCCACCGCGGTATCCCCAAAGAACGGAAATGCTGCCACCGTCTGCGGAAACCCGGATGACACCAAGGTTGTCCTCGGGATCCAACTGAACATTGCGGAAGTATTTTCCCGTGCCGGTGACCAGGAAGTACTGTCCGGCAAGTGCGGGCAACGGCTCGCTCAAAGGCATCGATCGCGGCTCGGCCGGCAGTCCGGCGAGATAGGGGGCCATGTCTGCATCCAGCAGGCGCAGGCTGACATTTCCGCCGTTCCGCTCGTCCCAGCCCTTGGCCCACATGTCGGTCGTGGCCCTGACCATTGCAGCGACAAACCACGAGTCTTCGATACGCATGTCCAGAGTCCTCATTTGCGCTGCTCCAGTACGTCCTTCTCATGGGATTTGACGCGGTCCAGCCAGGCGCCGCCGACCGGAACGCCGCGGCTGTCGCAGTAGAAGTCCCATACGGCCGCCCAGGGCGCCGATTTCTGTTCTTCGAGGAGTGCCAGGCGCGAGGAGAAGTCGCCCCTGAGCTCGATCTCTCGCAGGCGTGGCGCTTCCAGAAGCGCCCGCAACAAGGCCTTGCGCATGTTGCGCATGCCGATGACCCAGGCGGCGATGCGATTGATACTGGCGTCGAAATAGTCTAGACCGATGGTGACCCGCGACAGCACGTCGCCACGCACCAATTCGTTGGCGATCGCCTGGGTTTCGTCGTCCAGCAGGACGACATGGTCGCTGTCCCAGCGCACCGGCCGCGACACATGCAGCAGGACCTGGTCGACGAACATCAGAACCGCGGACAGTTTGTCGGAGACAACTTCGGTCGGATGAAAATGCCCGGCGTCCAGGCACAGCATCACTTTCCGGCTGGTGGCATAGGCAAGATAGAATTCGTTCGAGCCGACGGTGTAGCTTTCCGCGCCGATTCCGAACAGCTTGCCTTCCACCGCATCCCGGTGGAAGGCAGGCGACAGCGGTTCGGCGATGATGTCGTCCAGAGCTTCCATAAGTCTCTGCCGCGGTGTGAACCGATCGACCGGCAGATCCTTCGATCCATCCGGCACCCAGATGTTCATCACCGACGGCGAGCCCAGGGACTGCCCGAAATGGGCGCTGATCCTGCGACAGGCCTTGCAATGGTCGATCCAGAAGCGGCGAATCGCCGGGTCCGGATGGCTGAGTGTCAGGTTGTCCTCGCTGAGGCGGTGCGAAAAGCAGCTTGGGTTGAAATCAAGCCCCAGCTTTAGCTTCCCGGCCCAGTCGACCCACCCCTGGAAATGCTGCGGCAAGATGGCGTCGCGATCGACCGGGCGGTCGCTTTCAAGGTAGATGGCGTGCAGATTGAGCCGCTTCGGCCCTGGAATCTGCGCCATGGCCATTTCCAGGTCAGCCCGCAGTTCGGACGCGGTGCGTGCCCGCCCGGGATAGTTGCCGCTGGTCTGAATGCCACCGGTTAGAGGGGTGGTCGGGCTCTCGAACCCGCGGACGTCGTCCCCTTGCCAACAGTGCATGGAAATCGGAATGCGGTCGAGACGTGCCAGGGCAGCCTCGGTATCGACTCCCAGGGCGGCGAAGGACTCGCGTGCCAGGTCATAGGCCGTTTGAACGGATCTGGACATGGATGGAAGGTCTCCTGCGAACTAGACGTGTTCCGGTGTCCGAAGGTGTTGCCATGCCTCCTGCGGCACCGGGTTATTGGGACGATAGTGTTCGATGGGAAAGGAACGGCGGACCAGCGCGCGGGCGGCATCAAGGTCGGACAGGGCGCCCAGCGTGATCAACTGGACGCAGACATTGCCGAGGGCGGACGTCTCGACGGGGCCGGCCTTGACCGGTATTTGGCAGGCGTCGGCAGTGAGCTGGTTCAGCAACCGGTTCCTGCTGCCGCCGCCAATGATGCGGATCGAGGACAACGACCGCCCGGTCAGCTGCTCAAGGTCTTCCTTGGCGCGCCGATAGGACAGGGCAAGACTGTCAAGGATGCAGCGGACCAGGTGTGGCCTGTCGACGGGAACCGGTTGCCGGGTCTGGGCGCAATAGTCCTGGAGCGCCGCTATCATCGACGGCGGATTGAGAAAACGCGGATCGTCGGGATTGATGACGCTGCGCCAGGGCGTGGCCTGTTCGGCGGCCGCCACCAGGTCGGCATGCGACGGACGCGGCTCGGGCATTTCGGCGCGAATCCGTTGCAGCAGCCACAAGCCCATGATGTTCTTGAGAACGCGAAAGCGCCGGCCGTAGCCGCCCTCATTGGTGACATTGAAGCCGAGGGCGGCGGTGCCGGCGAAAGGAACCGGACTTTCCAGTCCCATCAGGGACCAGGTGCCCGAACTGATGTAGGCTTGGTCGGGGCCGTCCAGGGGGGCGGCGACCACGGCGGACGCGGTATCGTGACTGGCCACCGCGACGACATGTGCCAGACCATTGCCGACCTCGGTCTCGCCCAGAATGGTGCCCGGTTCGACGATTCTTTGCATCAGCGACGGATCGACGCCCGCGACCGCCAACAGATCGCCATCCCAGTCCCGACTCGCGAGATTCAGAAGCTGGGTCGTCGAGGCATTGGTGTATTCGTTGGCGAGCGTGCCGCAGAGGCGAAAATTCAGGTAGTCCGGCACCATCAGGAAGTGCCGCGCGTCGGCCAGCCAGGACGGGGTCAGGCGCGCGGTCGCGGCCAGTTGGTAAAGGGTGTTGAATGGCTGGAACTGGATGCCGGTGCGTCGGTAGATCTCCGCCTGGGACATCCGCTCGAACACCGAAGCCATCAGGCCTTGCGTCCGGTTGTCGCGGTAGGAAACCGGCAGGCCGACGCGGCGTCCGGCGCCGTCCACAAGCACATAGTCGACGCCCCAACTATCGATGCCGACGCTCTCGACGGGGCCTACGTCCAGGATGCCGGCACGGATATGGGATTCGATCGCGTCGATGTCCCAATGGTGGGTCCCCGTCTCGTTGATCAGCAAGGGCGTGTCGAAGCGGGCCGTTTCAGTAAGGTGCAGGGTGGCGCCATCGTAACGTGCGGCAATGGCCCGACCACTTCCGGCGCCCAGATCAATGGCCAAACATCGAACCATTTTTCTCCCCGACTTCTTGGCATTTCAACCACAATCAACAGGATATGATCATATATGATCGGTGTCAATCATGTTTCGCTCATTATTGCGAGGGAATTCGACAGATTATGGATATTATCCAGCACATAAATGATTGAATATGATCGAATTGGGGGCGTCAGGAACGCAGGGTCTCCGCGTCAGAGTCTTGCACCGCCACCAACGCTCGGGGTCGCAGGGCAGCAAAAGTCACGCCTTTTCGCTGTTTGGCCGGTGTGTCTCGGAGCGTCCAGACGCGGGGCGCGGTTCGGGCGATGAGGTCCTTGCCTGTGCCGGAAGACGATCAAAAGTGCGCAGTGATGTGTTGATTGTGATCGTATTTGACTGAAATGTCGATTGTGGTAGGCTGGTCGCGACAGAAACCAAGGAATGATCATGCATCAAGTGCAGCGCCGCCAAGCCATTTTAAGCGCCCTGTCCGAACGACCGGTGGTCACGGTGGCCGACCTGACCACCCTGCTCGGCGCGTCCGAGGCGACCATTCGGCGTGACATTCGGGAAATGGCCGAGACCAAGCAGTTGCGCAAGGTGCACGGCGGGGCCGAAGCCGTCGAACAGGCCCGGCCTGCCGTCTTGTCGACGCAGACCTTCGACTCGACCAATACCGTCAACATTGCACAAAAGCACGCGATCGCCTCGGCCGCTGCCCGACTGTGCCACGACGGCGAATCGGTCATGATCGGCGGCGGAACGACGACACAGAAGATGGCGGAATTCCTGCTGCGGCGTCATATCACGGTGCTGACCAACTCTTTGGTCGTCGCCATCCCCTTGATTCAGTCCGGTTGTGGCCGTGTGATCCTGGCCGGCGGCGAGGCCTACCGGGAACACAACATCGTCCTCAGTCCGTTCGACAACGACAGCTTTGAAAACTACCGGGCCTCGAAACTGTTCATCGGCGCCATGTGCGTCGGGCAGTTCGGGGTCATGGAGGGCGATCCCCGATTGGTCCGGGTGGGACAGCGGATGATCCAGCAGGCGGAGGAAGTCATCCTGCTGGTGGACAGCAGCAAATTCCGCCGGCAAGGCGGAATGATCATGTGTCCGCTGGAGCGGATCGGCAGGATCATCACCGACGATGGCGTCGACGCGGCCACATTGGCCATGTTTGCACAAGCGGGGACAACGGTGGATGTGGTTCCCTTGCTGGACTAAGGCCAAGCCGCGCTGATCGGAACCGATCAGCGCCCCAGGAGGCGCCGAGCGGGTTTCTCCGAAACCCTTGGCTACGCCCGCAGAAGCCGAGCGGGCCCGGGGTGGGCCACCAACCTGCGATGAGAAAAAGTCATCGCAGGTTGGTACAAGAATTGCGCTGACAGCACACTATGTTCAACACGCATGGTTATTTGGTGACCTGCCGCTGAAATCTGCTGGACCGAGAGACTGTATTAGAACGTCGTGGTGCGTGACTGTCCTCGGTGTCGGAAAGGGGCACTCCCCGCTGTCCCCGGACAGGCCAAAATGCCGTCTTCCCGACGCTTTTCTCTAATCCCAACTTCCGTCTTCCGATGACTGTGAGGCCCACGGATTCCGCGGGTTCCGCCTTAATCTGGACTCGTTTTGTACCCATGTAAAAATTGCATGTGATGGTTGTTTTTCGTGATTG
>Ga0326727_10020614_pt1 | contig 13063 bp, 13 predicted proteins | sample MB2enrmetagenome_FD_207643 | JGI IMG/M metagenome (GOLD analysis project Ga0326727, IMG submission 207643) | Lab enriched peat soil microbial communities from McLean, Ithaca, NY, United States - MB29MY | ecosystem: Environmental > Terrestrial > Soil > Wetlands > Peat | place: USA: New York...
CGGCTTCCATCAGGTTGGTCAGAATATCGTTGATGCGGGTCAGGTGGCCTTCGCCCTTCGACTTGGCCACGCTTATAGTTGGGACAAGGCCTATGAATTCCCCGCGCATGCTTTTTATTCGTCCGTGGATTCTGCTTCTTGCCTGGTTGCCTCTGGGCAACGCGCAGCAGGCCAGTTTTCGCATCACTCCGCTACGTCCCATAGAGGAACTGCGCACAGAAGCGCTGAAAGAACAGCCCCCACGCGAGAAGGGAGCCTTTCTCAAATCCGATCTCGTGGAGTTGACGACGCTCGATCCCACAATCAAGCTCGACATCCGTTACGCCACCACGAACAATTTCCTGGGGACGCCGGTCTATACCGAGGCGCGTGCCTTTCTCGAGCGGCCAGCGGCGGAAGCATTGCTGCGCGCGCATCGCGAGCTGAAGGCTTACGGGTACGGTTTGATCATCCACGACGGGTATCGCCCGTGGTATGTCACCAAAATTTTCTGGGAAGCGACGCCCGTCGATAAGAGGATTTTTGTTGCCAATCCGGCGAGGGGCTCGAACCACAATCGTGGATGTGCCGTGGATCTGTCGATCTACCTTCTGACGACCGGAGAGGAAGTAACGATGCCCAGCGGCTACGACGAAATGAGTGAGCGCGCCTACGCCGACTTCCCCGGCGGCACGGCCGAAGAGCGCGCTCGCCGCGCCCTGCTGCGCCGGGTCATGGAGAAGCAGGGATTCAAGATCAACCCAGAGGAATGGTGGCATTTTGACTATAAGGATTGGAAAAGGTATCCCCTCCTGAATGTCAGATTCGAGGATATTGGCAGCAGGTAGAGAAACCGCGGTGGCTGGTAGTGGGTCAGTTTGAAAAAACCGTCCTTCAGGGGCTAATGCCCGTACAACTCTTTGCGTCACCTTCGGGCCGGCTAAAGCCGTGCCCTGATTCAAAGTGAGGGACAAATGCAGGTCCTTCGACTCCGTTTAGTCCCCAAAAGGGCCAGATGTCGCTCAGGATGACCGCAGTATTCATATTGCGAACGTTAGAGACGGGGCACTAGAAGCCAGGAACTGGCGGCTAGGGGCTTGTCCCCTGCCGCCGAGACGTGAACGTTGAGCAATTCAGGCCCCAAAACAGGACATTGATGAAACAAATGTGCGGTGGGTGCGGAATGAGCGTAGTGTGAGAGATAGAGGAGCATCGTTCTCCTCTTTCAGGTCCTCTGAACTAAGACAGTCTATCTGGAGTATCTTCCCACTTAGCCCACGATGCGCAATGAGGGCTCTAAATGATGGTTTCAAAAGTTCAAAAACAGCCGAAGATCAAAAACGTTGTCGTTGCTGCCCCGCAAGCCCCCGCCGCCAAGACAGCCATTCTGCCGAAAACCAGCGCCGCGAAGGCTGCCGCTGTGCCGCAGGTCTGCGTAGACACCCAGATACGAGAGCGGGCCTTTGAGATGTTTGAAAAGCGTGGCAGCAGCCACGGTGAAGACTTACAGGACTGGTTCCGCGCCGAACGTCAGTTGCAGGCACAGTAAAGAAAGCGGACATGCATCGCGATCACTCCGGCCGCAAGGCTGGAAGGGGAAGCCGTGGGTTGCTCCATTTGCACCTATCTCGAATGCGCATTCAAGAGCAGGCACAGCGAATACATGACGACCTGCTCGGAGACGTTTCGCCGCGTGAGCTCGAAGCGTATGGCGTATGCCTCAGTGGAGATGGAGCGCGCGCGGAGCGATTTGGAAACACACCGCGCGGACTGCGTGACTGCTGCGGCTGAGGCGGCTGCAAGGCGTTCCCTGGTCCGTGTTGCCTGACAACTTGCTGGAGGCCAGGCGCGAAAAGGCAGGAACCAGGGACCAGGGGACTAAGGACAAAGAGCAGCTTCCAGTTGCTAGCTGCCAGCTTATCGAAGTGGGTGGGTCAGGGTCCGTTGTCGAGGTATTCGGCGGGGACGTCGTCCTCGGGCACCTCGCGGGTGCGGACCTCGCCGACGTCGGGATCTTTGGCGGTTTCGACACCGTAGAGGGCGCCAGCTTCATAGGCGCTGCCCTCTTCGACCAGTTCCTCGATACTCTCAGAGTCCGCGAAGGCGGAGTCCCGGAGTTGCTGCGTGTCGCCGGATTGCCCAGCGGAATCGGGACCGGTTTCGTTGCGCTTCTTTCGCCTGGGATTCGCCATGATGGGGCCTCCTATGGCATTCGATGTGCGGCGGAGGCGAACGGTGCTGGAGAAGACAGGGATCAGGGATCAGAAAAAGAGGGACTAAGGGACCTAGGGGACCGAGGGGCCCGGGAGCGCGTTGGCAAGTCCACGAGTCAGCAAGTTAGCGAGCCTGCGCGGAAGCGCGTGGCTCTATACTGTGCCGGATGCCTTTGCCGCCGAACGAGATTGTGGCCCTGCTGATCGCGGTGAGCTTTGCCGCCGGGTTGAACGTGTATGCCACGGTGGCGACGCTGGGCCTGCTGGGACACACGCGATGGCTGGTGCTGCCGGCTTCGTTGCACCTGCTGACGGACTGGTGGGTGATTGCGGCAGCGCTGGCGCTGTTTGCGGTGGAGTTTTTTGCCGACAAGATTCCCGCGTTCGATTTGATTTGGAATGCGCTGCACACGTTGATCCGCGTGCCGGTGGCGGCGCTGCTGGCTTACCAGGCGGCGGCCACGCTCTCGCCGGGCGAACAGCTGACGGCGACGCTCGCGGGAGGGCTGATCGCGCTGATTGCGCATGGCGGCAAGACGGCGGTGCGCGCGGCGGTGACGCCCTCGCCGGAGCCGTTCTCAAATGTTACGCTCAGCCTGGGCGAGGATGTGCTGGCGGTGTTCCTGACATGGCTTTCGACGTGGAAGCCGTACGTGGCTGCGGGGATTGCCGCGGTGCTGGTGCTGATCACGCTGGTGCTGGTGCGCTGGGTGTGGCGCGCGGTGCGGGCACCGTTTAGGAGACGCGCGGAGTCAGCTGGACGGTGAACCGGCTTATCATGAATCGCCTGTAGGGGGTTCGCAGGTGCGGGTCTGGAGACCCGTACGACAGCCGGTCTCCCACCCCAAGAAACAAGGACCGTTTCTTGGGGACCCCGGTCTGGAGACCGGCGGCACACGGTCTTGAGACCGGCTGTACGAAGCGACTGTGCGCGTCAACGAAGAGCGGCAAACGCGACCAATGCCAGGACAATTGCGGCGATCACGATCCCTGCAACTTTCTCCTCTTTTGTCATCGATTGGTCCATTGCATGATCCATAGGTCACCTCTTCAGACTTGGATGCAGAAGCCTGTGCCGCGAGGTCTGCTGCGGGTATGATGGCTTTTGATGAGATTGAAAGAGGAGCGGAAGTGCCGGATTTCGTTGCACTTTGAGTGCGTGCAGGCGGCTAGTGTGGGAAAGAGGTTTTTCTTGATGACGGCTTTGCGAATGATGGCGATGGTTTTGCTGGCCGGGCTTGCGATGCGAGCCGGGGCTGCGCCGAGGACTTTTGTGGCCAACGATTACGGCGCGAAGGGCGACGGCACGACGCTGAACACGGTTGCGATCCAGAAGGCGATTGACGCGGCCGCGGCGGTGAAGGGAACGGTGACACTGAAGCCGGGCACGTATCTGACGGGGTCGTTGTTTTTGAAGTCAGGCGTGACGCTCGATGTGGCGGAGGGCGTGACGCTGGTGGGATCGGAGCGGTTGGAAGACGATCCGATGCTGGCGACGCGCATTGCGGGGATCGAGATGACGTGGCCGGCGGCCGTGGTGAACGTGCGCGACCAGAGCGATGTGCGAATTACCGGCAAGGGAACGATTGACGGTGACGGGCCGGTGTGGTGGAAGTCGTACTGGGATTTGCGCGCGACGTACGAGCCGAAGGGCTTGCGGTGGGCGTCGGATTACGATGCGCGGCGGCCGCGGCTGATCCTGATTCAAAATTCATCCGGAGTCGAGCTGGGAGGCGGGATCGAGCTAAAGCGGTCGGGATTCTGGACGGTGCAGATTCTTTACTCGCACGATGTGCACGTGGATGGCGTGACCATCCGCAACAACGAGGGCGGGCGCGGGCCGTCAACAGATGGGATCGATATCGATTCGTCGCACAACGTGCTGGTGGAGCATGCGGACATCGATGTGAACGACGACGCGCTTTGCCTGAAGGCGGGGCGCGACGCGGATGGGCTGCGCGTGAACCGGCCGACGGAGCACATTGTGCTGCGGGACTCGATCATTCGCAGCGGGGCGGCGGCGGTGACGATTGGGAGCGAGACGTCGGGCAGGTTCCGCGATATTGAGGCGTACGACATCACGGCGTTGAGCGGTGTGCCTTCGGGGGTGCTGTTCAAGAGCGCGCACACGCGGGGCGGATTCGTCGACGACATTCGGATTCACGATTTGACGCTGGAGGGCGTGGCGATTCCCATTCACATCACGATGAACTGGAATCCAAGCTTCAGCTACGCGGTGATTCCGGCGGGGATGACGGACGTGCCGGATTACTACAAGGTGCTGGCGACGCCGGTGCCCGAGGCGCAGGGATTGCCGCACTTCCGCAATGTGCACATCTGGAATGTGAAGGCGACGGGAGCGCGGCAGGCGTTCAACGTGAGCGCGCATGCTCAGGCGCCGCTCGAGGATTTCCGGCTGGACCATTTAGACATTGAGGCGGCGACGGCGGGAACGATTGCGAATGCGAAGAACTGGCGGATGGAAGACAACAAGATTCAGACAGCGGACGGCAGCCAGGTAAAGTTTACCGACGCGACGGTGACGGATCCCAGGGATGTGCCGTATGGGGATCGATAGGGCAAGGATCAGGGGTCAGAAAAACAGGGACTAAGGGACTGTTCGATTTTGTGCCAAGAGAGGCGCATGCCGAAGCCGGCCAAAACTTCTCAGGTGCTCCGAGGCATCGCAATTCTTGCGCTGGTGGCTGCCGGCATGTGCCTCCAGAACCCGGTCACGGAAAAGATTTTCGGTGGAGCAAGCGCGTGGTTCTCTTTGCGGCCGTCTTCTGAGCCTGCTGTTCTTCTCTCCTCAACGTACCTCCTGGTAGTGACGGTCAGGCTGTTCTGGTGGGCAGCTTTGGCTGGCTTCGCATACCTGATCGATAAGGATGCAAGCCAAGGAGTCTTTCGGCGGAGTAGCCAACCTTTCGCACTGTTTCTGAAAGGCCTCGGCATTGGACTGCTGGTGATGGCAGGAACCATCCTTGCCATCGTCGCGCTAGGCGATGCGCAACTGAAGGCTTCTCCGGGTACGGCATGGACACACGTACTCTATGGAGGAAAATGGCTCCTCGGAGAAGTAGTTGGGGCCGCGGGTGAGGAGTTGCTCTATCGCGGCCTCATTCTTGTCGCAGTTTCTCGAATTGCCGGAACGAAGGCCGCGATCTTTGTATCGGCATTCGCGTTTACTCTGGGTCATGTTTTAAATCCGGGCGCGAGTCTTATATGGATGATTCGGCTGTTCGCAGCCGGATTGCTCCTTTGCTATTCTGTGCTTCGCACCGGATCGTTGTGGTGGGCCATCGGCTACCACGCGGGATGGAACTGGATGAGCGCGCCCTTTTTCGGAGCGGCAGGCAGCGGCTACATCGATGAGGGGCATATTTTCAGTTTCGGTCCTGCGGGGCCGAATTGGGTGACGGGCGGAGCGGTCGGTCCTGAAGGAAGCGTGTTTGCCTTTCTCGCCGTCCTCCTGGGCGCTTTTCTGTTGTTGGTAACAACCCCATCGGCCCAGTGGCCTGGTTCTCAAGGCAGCAAACTCACCGGAGGCTGGAGGCGCCCCCGGTCTCGATTCTGAGGCTTGGGATACCAGGTTACTCCGTATACAGATTCACGCGGTCAGAGGCTATAGGCTAAGGGAGCGGCGGACGATGGCCGAGAAGAAGACTCGCACGGTGCGGAAGTCGTTTACGGCGGTGCTGGAGCCGGACGGGACGGCTTTGCGTTGGGTGGTGGCGCGGGTGCCGTTCGACGTGACGAAGACGTGGCCGGTGCGCAAAGGCCGGCGGGTGCTGGGCGAGATTGAGGGATTCGCGTTCCGGACGACGCTGTTTCCGCGTCCCGGGGGCGGCGGGCATTTATTGCTGGTGAACAAGAAGATGCAGGCGGGCGCAGGAGTGCGAGCCGGCGAGAAAGCGCGGATCTGGCTGGAGCCGGATCTCGAGGAGCGCGAGATTCTGCTGCCGGAGGAGCTTGAAAAGGAGCTGAACAGCGACCGCGGATTGAGGCGGTGGTTCGATGGCTTGAGCGACTCGATGCGGCGCGAGATTGGGAAATGGGCCGACGAGCCGAAGAGCGCCGCGAGCCGACAGAAGCGCGCGGAAAAGATGGCGGAACGGCTGATGCAGGCGATGGAGGGGGAACAAGAACCTCCGCCGGTGCTGAAGGCGGCCTTCCAGCGGCAGCCGCGGGCGCGGGAGGCGTGGTTTGCGCTGACGCCGGCGCAGCGAAGGAATCACCTCCTGGGTATTTTTTATTACGAGACGGCCGAGGGACGAGAGCGACGGGCGGCCAAGGCGATTGAAGAAGGGTTGCAAAAGACAGGGAACAAAGGAACGGGAAAAGGGAGCGGACAGTAGGGAATAGTGAGGAGCTAAAACTATAGGCTGAGAGCTGTTTTCGAGGCTGTGGACAACTTTTGGGGCGGGGGTGGGGTTGGAAAATAGGAGTGGGGAGGACGACCGAGAGGCTGCGGGGCCGGGGATTGCCGGGTTTCTGAGCGAAGGCATCTGGTCCTGGCGGCCGTTTATGTCGTCTAATGAAAAGAGATGACCATCGCTTCGGTACGGCCATTTTTTGCCAAAGCTTCCCCGGTCGCCGACGAGCAGGCCCGGCGGGAAAGCCTCGCCGTTGCCGAAGGGCTGAAACGGCGCAAAGCAGGGCTGCTGGACGAGCTGATTGTCCGTTACCAGCACCGGCTGCTGCGCTATTTGCTCTTCCTGACCGGAAACCGGGAGACCGCCGAAGACCTGTTTCAGGAGGTCTGGATGCGGGTGCTGGTGCGGGGTGGTCAGTTCAACGGCAAGTCGCGGTTTGAGACCTGGCTGTTTGCCATTGCGCGCAACCTGGTGATCGACCAGCGGCGCAAGCGCACCATGAACAGCCTGGATGAGCTGATCGATGGCGTTGGCGACGACGATCGGGCGATGACATTTGAAGTGGCGGCCGACGACCCGACACCTTTCGAACACGCTGCAAACCTGGAAGACCGCGAGAAGATTGCGGCGGCGCTGCTGGAGCTGGATACGCTGCACCGCGAGGTGCTGGTGCTGCGCTTTTACGAGGAGCTCTCGCTCGAAGAGATTGCCAAGGTGACGAAGGCGCCGCTTTCTACTGTGAAATCAAGACTTTATCGTGGGCTGGCGATGGTCAAACCGCGGCTGGGGTACGCTGCGGAGCGCTTCGATGCACGACTTGGCGCACGCTGCGACGCACGCTTCCGGGAGGCGATGTGAAATCGGCGGAGTGGGCCGACAACGCGGCGGCGAATCCGGCGGCTGGGGCGGCAGCGAACCTGGGGGCCGGCGCGGAAGATGCCAGGCGCGGCCTGCTGGCGGCGCTCGCCGGCAAACAGGCAGGCCGGGAACGCGCCGTGGCCCAGACGACCCGTCGCGTGGTGCTGGCTTCGCTGGGAGTGATGCGGGATCAGCAGGTCAGCCGGAAGCGCAGCCGTGCATTGGCCCTGGCAGCTTTGCTGCTGGTTCTGCTGGCGTTGGGACCGTTTGTGTGGCACGTGACGGACGGCCTGCTTGGCGGCGAGCACATGTCCGATATTTTCACGCAAACCAGCCTTTGGATCTGCATTCTGTGCCCCGTTATTCTGGCGGCGGTGATTGTGGCTGGATGGGCGCGCGGCAAGCAATAACTACAGGTTTCAGGTGTCAGGTTTCAGGGGTCAGGCCGCGTTTGCACGGAGATCTTACCCAAATGGTCGGCTAGAAAGTACGAAATCCCAATAAAACACCCCTAAAACCCTGAAGAGGGCAACTTCCGTCTTGCTTCCCCCGTCCATTGAAAAAGGGGTAATCTGTTGCAAAAAGATTTGAGGAAAGGCCCTTGGTGACGAGGGAAGGCCCATGCCCGATCCGCAAGCCATCAGCGTGAACGAAGAAGAACGGATGATTCCGGTGTGGTCGATTCTATTGGCCAGTCTGGCGTTCGTCCTGGTCGAGTACTATTTCTGGATCATTGCGCCCACGCAGCACCACCATGCGGCGCCGCCGCTGGGCCTGCGCATCTACTTCAATCTTTCCTGGGGCGTGGTGGCCTCGCTCTACTTCCTGATGGTGGGCTACATCAGCAAGGATGCGCCGCGGCGCGCGATGAGCACGCGCTTCTGGATGTTCATCTGCTTCGTGATGCCGGCGGGGATCGGCGCGGTGCTCTACTTCCTGCTGCGGCCGCCGCAGGTTTTCCGCTGCCCCGCATGCGGCACGCATGTGCAAGCCGATTTCCACTTCTGCCCGCAGTGCAACTACCAGCTTGCGGCCAGCTGCGGCAACTGCTTCCGCACGGTGCGCGCAACGGATCAGTTCTGCACGCGCTGCGGCCATGAACTGGCGCAGGATCAGACGCCGGCGCGGCTGCGCGTGATGAGCGAGTAGAAAAGCAGCTTTCAGCGATCAGCTCTCAGCCTTCAGCTTTTTCGTGCCGGGGAGGGGTGTGTGCGATCTCGCGCTGCCGCCCCAGCTCCGCTAACTCCGCTCACAACGTTCCCCGGTCGAGCCTCCTGCTTCACAAGTATGATAAAGTATGAAATATGAAGCGCATTGGAGGGCACTTTTATGGGAGCGATTGAACGCCTGACCATCACGCTGCCTGCCGACATGGCGGGGCTGGTCAAGGGGGCAGTCAATGAAGGTGGGTACGCTTCGACCAGCGAGGTGATCCGCGAAGCGCTGCGCGAATGGAAGTTGAAGCGCGACCTTTATTCGCGGCAACTTGAGGCTTTACGGGTCGATATTGATCGCGGACTTGCAGATGTGGCGGAGGGCCGACTCATCCCTTACGATCGCGGGCGCATTCTTGAGCGCGGGAGGAAACAATTCGCAAACCGTGCAAACTTCGCCTTACCGAAATCGCGGAAGCAGACCTAGCGGAGATCTGGAGTTATATTGCCGCAGAAGCATCCGAATTAGTCGCGACCCGATTTCTGTCGCGCCTTGAGTCCCGGTTTCGCCAGGTGTCGAAGCTGCCACTTTCCGGCGCGCCCCGGCCCCACCTTGCGCCCGATCTGCGCGTGATTTTCCATCAAAAGTACGCTGTCTATTACTTGCCTCGTCCTGGCGAGATTGTTATCGTCAGGGTTCTGCACGGTTCCCGCGACGTTTCCACCATCGCAGAGGGAGGCGGATTCGCGATTTGACGCCCGATGGGACTTTTGATGAACGCTTCGTTCCGGCTTCTCTGAACTAGCTTGCGATAGAATCGAATCGCTGCTCACCATGACCATTTCCGCGCTGATTATCGACGACGAACAACTGGCCCGCGAGGAGCTGAAGTATCTTCTCGACTCGGTGGGCGGGGTGGATGTGGTGGCGCAGGGAGCCAACGGCATTGAGGCTGTGGATCTAATTGAGGAGCACCATCCGGACCTGGTGTTTCTGGATGTGCAGATGCCGGGGCAGGATGGATTCGCGGTGATTCAGCGGTTGATGGAGCGGAATCGCGCGGGCACGGCCGGGCCAGAAAAACGAGATTCGGACAAACGCGATTCGGAGAGACGCGGCGGCGAGAGCGCGGACAAGCAGACGGCAGCGCTGCCGCATTTTGTGTTTGCGACGGCGTACGACCAGTACGCGGTGCGCGCCTTCGATGTGAATGCCGTGGATTATCTGCTGAAGCCATTCGACCGCGCGCGGGTTCTTGAGGCTGTGGAGCGGGTGCGCGTGCGGCTGGCCACGGGCGGTTCACCGAGTGCTGCCGCGCCGGATGCGGAGTCACAGATCGAACGGTTGCTGCGGTTATTGAATCGGCCGCAGGGCAGCGAGCCGGGACGGGCGCCGGCCAAGCTGATTGTGCAGGCGCAAAGCCGATTGCTGCTGGTGGACCAGGCGGAGATCTGCTTTGCGGCGATCGACGAGGGCGTAATTCGCGTGGTGACGCGCGCGTTCGAGGGCCAGTCGAAGTGCCGGACGCTGGAGGAACTGATGGAGCTGCTCGACCCGGCGCGTTTCTGGAGAGCGCACCGCGGATTTGTGGTGAACATCGACCAGATTCGCGAAGTGATGCCGTGGTTCAAGTCGAGCTACCAACTGCGCATGAACGACAAGCAGCAGACGGAGATCCCGGTGAGCCGCGCGCAGACCAAGCGGTTGCGCGAGCTGTTCAATCTGTAGAGCGAATCAGTCGTAGCGCTCGAAGACGATCTGCTTTTTGTGCCAGCCGAAGGCGGCCAGGCGCTCGCGCACACTGGACACCATGAAATTGAGACCGCAAATGTAGGCGTAGATGTCGAAGCGCAAATCCGCGGGCGGGATGGCGGGATCGGCGGGCGGCACAGGCAACGGCTGGCCCAGGCGCGCGGCGCGGTCTTCGACAATCTTGGCGACATGATCCTGCACGTAACCGCGGAGGCCGGTCCACTCGGGCTGCGCACGGCTGAGCGTGGGCAGGTAGTGGAAGTTGGGCACACGCTGGGCGAGCGCCTGGAACTCGTCGTGATAGTACATGTCGGTTTCGTAGCGCGTGCCGTAGACGAGCCAGATCTGCTTGCCATTGCTGCGGTCGTGGCCGGCGTCAGGACCGCTTTGGGGGGGGAAGAGCCACTGCGTGTAGGCGCGCATGGGCGCGACGCCGGTGCCCGTGGCGACGAAGATGGAATCGGTGATGGGCTCCTGGAGCACGAAGTGGCCGTGCGGGCCGTGGATCTGAATGGCTGAACCAACGGGCAGGTCGGGCAGATCGGCGAGGTGATTGGAGAAAAAGCCATTCTCCACGCGGTTGACGCACAGCTCGAACTGGTTGGCGCTGGGCGCCGAAGCGATGGAATAGGCGCGGGTCTGCTGCTTGCCGTTCGCGTCCGGGGCGACTGCGGAAACGAACTGGCCGGGCAGGTAAGGGAAGGACTCAAGCGACTCGACAGAGAACAGGAAGTGATAGCACTGCGCAACTTCAGAGATGCATTCTTTGCGCAGGAGACGCGCCGTATAGAGCTCACGTGCCAAGGTTTTTCTCGCTTTGCCGGGAAGTAGGGAACGCTACTGAACCTACGAGGATTATAGGTCGCCGGGGCCGGATTTCGCTACGATTGAGCGAGCGGAAAACGCATCTGCCGGCGCTCGCAACAACTCAGGGCGCGCTTATAACGGGCAGCTCGAGCGCGGAGTCTTGGCCGGGGCCGGAGTAGATGGTGATGGTCGCGGGCTTATAGTCAGCGGGCCCGGCCTTCATGATGTTGGGCACGAAGGTTTGCGGATTGCGATCGTAGAGCGGGAACCAGGTGCTTTGGATCTCGACCATGACGGTGTGGCGGGCCTTGAAGACGTGGTCCACATCGTGAAGGCTGAACTTGTAGTCGTGGATGGAGCCCGGCGTGAGCGCGGTGGGGTGGTCGTAGCCTGACAGATAGCGGCCGCGAAAGATTTCGGCGTTGATGATGAGCTGATAGCCGCGCATCGATGGATCGGGATCGTCATCCGGATATTGGTCGATGAGCTTGACGACGAGATCGTTGTCGCTGCCGGAGGTTGAAGCGTAGATATCCGCGACGACTTCGCCGGTGACGGTTAGATTCTGCGTAAGTACGGGCAGCTTGAAGACGGCGACGTCTTTGCGGCTGGTGACGAAGCGCTGATCTTCAGTGAGCCAGTTGTACCACTGCGAGCCATCGGAGTAAGTGGGCTGGATGGGACGGTGACGATAGGGGACGGGATCGGCAGGATCGCTGACGTAGGACGCGGTTGCCGCTGTTGTTGAGGAGTTCCAGCTGAGCAAACCCGCACCCGCGAGATAGAGGCTTGTGAGGCGCGATTCTTTGGGCGGAAAGTGTCCGTAATAATGCCAGGTGTTCGATCCGGTCTGAAAGCTGGCGCTGTCTTCAAGAGTGAAGCCGGGCTCATCCTTGAGATAGTGCGCGAAGAAGCGGGCTTCGATGCGGGTGCGGAACTCGGTGCCGATGGGCTCGCCGTATTCGAGGTTGCCGAGGCTTGAGTTGGGCGAAGACCAGTAGCCGTGACGCCAGGGGCCGAGCACGAGAAAGTTCTCGTGTTTCGTATCGTGCGGCTCGAGCTTGGCGTATTCTTCCTGCGGGCCGTACATATCTTCCTGGTCGTAGTAGCCGCCGACGCTGAGCGTGGGCACGGTGACCGCGTTGAGCACTTTCTCCACAGCGCGCGATGACCAGGTGGAATCGTACGCAGGATGATTGAGGAAGAGCTTCCACGTGGGCAGCAGGTCGGCGCCGGATTCTTTGACGTCGCGGGCAAAGTTGCCGCGCTCGAGAAAGTAGTCGAATCCGTCGACGGGCAGGCCGTCCTTGTCGCGGCCGTAATTCACCGGGGTCCAATCTTTGGTGGATTCGAGGTCGCGCACGTAGTCGTAGCCGTAGCTCTGTCGGAAAGCGCCGTTGTGGAAGAAATCGTCGCCCATCCAGACGTCGATCATGGGCGCTTGCGGCGAGATGGCTTTTACAGCGGGGTGGGGATCGATGCCCGCCATCATGGCGAGGAAGCCGTCGTAACTGATGCCGGCAACGCCGACGCGGCCGTTGTTGCCGGGCACGTTTTTGAGGAGCCAGGCGACGGTATCGTACGCGTCGGTGCTTTCGTCAATGGCCGAGGGGTCGTGATGACCACCCCACGGACCTGGACCTGTCCGTGGGGCCCCCGGGCTGTGATCGGCGAGGGGGCGCATCATGATGAATTTGCCCTGGCTCTTGTAACGGCCGCGAATGTCTTCGGCCACGTAGATATAGCCGTCGCGCGCCAACTCCGGACGCGATTGGAAGAAGGACGCACGGCTTGTTTCCTCGACGCCGTAGGGCGTGCGTTCGAGGAGAAAGGGCAGCGGCGCGGTGATGTCGGAAGGTTTGAGGATGACCACGTGGAGCTTGACGCCGTCGCGCATGGGAATCATGGCCTCGGTCCGCATGT
>Ga0326727_10020615_pt1 | contig 13063 bp, 16 predicted proteins | sample MB2enrmetagenome_FD_207643 | JGI IMG/M metagenome (GOLD analysis project Ga0326727, IMG submission 207643) | Lab enriched peat soil microbial communities from McLean, Ithaca, NY, United States - MB29MY | ecosystem: Environmental > Terrestrial > Soil > Wetlands > Peat | place: USA: New York...
ACCGGAACAGTCAAGGCGGAGCCGCGCCCGGTAGTGTCCTAATTTGAAGTTTTAGGCATCAATTCCGAGGACCAGGCCCCGGCTCTGCCGGGGCCTCCCCTATAGACTGAGGGTGCGGGCCTGCAGTCCCCAAAGGACGGCCCGCCGCCTTAGCCGGGGGTCTCCGCTTCGCGGCGACCCCCGGGTTCTGGCAGCCCGCGGGGCTGCTCGCCTGCGGCGCGGGCCTTCAGGTGCCCTTCGCGCTCGGCCTGCGCTCCAGGTAACGCCTGACGTCGTCGCGCCTGATGAGCCACCTCCGCCGCGCGCCGAGGCCGACACCCAATCCGACGATGGCACCCTCGGCTATCATGTCGCCGACGTGCTGCCTGGAAAGCCCGAGCATCTTTGCGACCAAGCGCAGAGGCACGTATGATTCGTCGGCGAGCGCGGTGCCGGCCTCTGACTTCGCGAGCAGGGCCTCCCTGGCCGCCGCCTGCTCCCTCGTTGGCCCTGAGAGGCTCATTAGAAGTCGCTCCCCGCCGCGGCACCCCCCCAAGAGAGGCGTGCAACAGCCATGCCGTGCGCGACGTAGGCGCCAAGCCACACGGGCAGCTCAACGTTCCGACCCACCGACGGCGTGCCCTCCGGAAGCGGGTCGTCGCTCCACCTGTCTGCCTGTTGGACCTGGGCGCCTGATCTGGTGAAGGGCGTCACGCGGAGTCGCTTTTTGCCGCCCTGCGTCACCTCTTTTCTCTTCCTTGCTATGACCTGCCCCCGTACGAACAGGCCCTCGGTATTTTTCTGGCTCATGTTCCTTGTCGTAATCGAGCGGGATTATTCGCGTCCAAGCCCTTGACGCCCTGTTGTCCCTTGCCCAACAGGAGATTTTCGCGAACGCACCGTCGCCAAGGCCCGCTATGCCGGACAACCTGCCCGTCCAGAAGGCGCTGACAACGTCTTGTGCTGTGCGCAGCTCGGGCGGCAGCAGCGCCATCTGCCTCTGGCTCAGGGGCAGGGCCGTGGCCGGAGCGTCTCTCACCCGCGGCGGCTCGCCGAAATGGTATTTGCTGATGTCGAACGGCTCGCCGAGCGCGTGCACGTGCCAGAGGCCCGCGGCCAGCCGCCTCGCGACCGCCCCCACCGCCTTCCTGTAGCCCCCCTTGCAGTGCCTGCCGGCGATGCACCTGCCCCAGGCGGACAGCCTGCTGTCCGGCTTCCTCATCTCGGCTGCCGCGGCAAAGAGCAGTGCCCTGTGCAGCTTCGCGTTGCCCTTTCGCTTCACGAAGTCCGTGACTTTGCCCGTGCTCACCTTGACGCTCGAGCCGCATCCGGCGAAGGCCGACACCTGCTCGCTGCTGCGGAAGCGGCGCGGGTCCACAACCTCGCTGAGCCAGGCCAGGGCGGTGGTCTGCCCGACGCCCGGTACCGTCATCAGCAACTCAACCAGCCTGCGCCCGGGCACGGCCTTGCCGCCGGTTGGCCATTCCCTCGAGCGGACGAACGCGAGCGCCGCCCGCTCAGCCTCCGTCACCGCCGCCATCTGCCTCTCGAGGTCGGCCATTAGCGAAGCTATAACGGGCCTGATGTGCTCCTGAAGCCCGCAAGGTGCCACATTCGGGTAATCTGGCACCTCGCCCAGCACAGGTGCCTCCAACAGGGCTTTGCCCGTCGCTGACCGTATCGGCGTGGCCGCCGCTATGGTGTGACGGAACCGAAGCACGAGGCTGTTGACACGGTTTGTGGCCCTCGTCGCGGCCCTCACGGCCTCGCGTCGGCAGGCCCAGAGCACCCTGAGCGTCAGGCCGTCTTCCGGCGCGACGAACGACCTGGGCCAGAGGCCGGTGATGGAATGGTGGGCGAGGAGCCGAGCATCGAGCACGTCGGTCCTGCGCCTCGTCGGCCCGGCGAGCAGCGGGTTCACCACCGACGGTTGGCCGCCGAACGCGAGGAGCACGGGCTTGTGGTAGGTCCCGGTAGACCCGATGCAGTAGCGGAAGCCCTGGGCGGCTCGGCCGCCAAGCTTGCGAACGATCCAAGCCCTCGCCTTGAGCAGCGACGGCCGGTCCACGCCAAACTCGCCCTCCGTGCGCAGGACCCTGCCCCCCTGCGAACGCAGAATGCAGATGGCAAGGAACTTCGAGTGGCAGTCTACGCCAACGCCGTAGTCCAGCCACACCCGCTGCTCCGTCTCTTCCCTCCCGCCCCCGGGCCACGGCTGGCCGCGTGCGGTGGCGGGCACTCGGCCGGCCTCCACACTCAGGTGCGTGCCCTGCCCTTTACGTGTGATGTGTCTCACCACTGCGGAACTCCGTTTAACGAACCTTCATGGGGGCTGTCAGGCGGTTGCCGGGATTTAACAAATCCCCCCTACGTGCTCTTTGGCAACAACTGCAAACCGCACCTGACAGACGCCGCCTGGTTAACGCCCGTCGTAGCGGGCAAGGACTCGTCCGATCCGCGTCCCGGAGCGATTAGAACCAAATCTGTCAGCCATGTCAAGGGTAATCGCTCCGGCTGCGGGTCCGCTATACAATCCCGACTTGCGCGCCCATGGGCAGCCGCCAACCGCAGGCACCTCCGCGCCCAGCCCAGGCCGGGCGGCAAACCGCAGGGCTGCCAGGCGGCAGCCGGGGGCCGCAGCGAGGCGGAGACCCCCGGCTCAGGCCGTGGACGGCCTCTTGCCACACCCACGCCCCACCCGACCTCTACAGGGGAGGACCGGGATGTCGATGTTGGAAACGCCGCGCTGTTCTAGGTCCCAAACGAACTGCTCGAAATAGCTGACTCCCGTGCTCATCTGCTCTGCTAGATCCTTCATCGGGACAACCTCGACCCCAGTGTCAATATGGCCCGGGTTTTTGAAGATGGTCGTCTTGGCAGCCACATTGTAAACCATGAACGCATACTTGCCCGAGGAGTCACAGTGACCTCTCTGAAAAATACCGCCCTGCCGTCGCCGCCTCGCCGCGCTCGATTTCGCCGTCGGGTGGGGGATTCCGCGCGGCCGCCGATGCCCGAAGGCCGGAAGGTCCAAGGCTCTGACACGTGGTCTTCATTGCTTTAAGGCGCGAGCCGCTTGCTGTAGAGCGTTTTGCCATCGCTCCAATAATCCATGAGCAGGCCGTTCACGTTCATCATCAAATGATTTGTGACGCTCCCGACAGTCCCGCCGATGCTTGCAGCGGTGGGGGCGGCATGCTGTTGTGGGTATCGCAGACCGCCGCCAATGGTCACGACTCCCCCCGTCACGATGTTCGACGACGACGTGTTCTGGCTGTTGTAGGCCCCGGTCCCCTGAATCAGGTTGCCGATATTCAACTGCCCGCTTCCGGTCGAGAGCGGCAAGTCCACGAAAGCCCCAATGCATATATTGGCATTGCCGCTGCTAACATTGTACGCGGATTCGGACCCGACGAACGTGTTGCCGCTGCTGCCGCCGGTAACATTTGCGCCAGCATCGTAACCAAGCCCAACATTATGGTTGCCCGTTGTTGCGGCGTCCAGCGCTCCGGCCCCAACAGCAGTGCTGTTATTGCCGGAGGTGTTAGCAGCCAGTGCGTATTCCCCAATGCCGACATTTGCGCCACCGCTTGTGGTGCCGTAAAGGGCGGACGTGCCTACAGCGGTATTGGCGCTTCCACTCGTGTTGTACTCTAAGGCAGAAGTGCCCACAGCGACGTTGTTCACGCCTCGTGTGTTGTAATACATCGAATAATACCCCACCGCGACGTTGTCGTTGCCGCTGACGTTGTTGAAAAGCGAGGCGTATCCGTTTGCAAGGTTGTAGTTGCCGTCTGTGTTTGACCAAAGCGCAAATCCGCCTTCGGAGGTGTTTTCCGTGCCTGTCGTGTTGGCAGCCATTGAGTAGTATCCGAGAGCGGTGTTTCCGACGCCGCTCGCAATGCCCGTCAGCGTGTTTTGCCCAAGGCCGACGTTCCAATATCCTGTCGCCGCCGCGTTCCCAGACGCGTTCCCGATGAATTGGTTCCAGAGGGTTCCCGGACCATAAATAGAGAGCATCCCACCAAGACCGAAACTCAACGAACTTCCATCAGAAAGCGTCCAATTCACGCCGCCAGCAGTGCAAGTCCCCACGACCTGAGGCACTGCGTTCGATGCACCGGGAACAGCCGAAATCGTGTTTGTGCCATAGGTGAAGGTCCACCACTGAGGCGGCACGATTTTACGCGGCGAGGCGAACTGCCGCAACAACTCCGGCGCGAGCAGATTAGAGATTGCCGAACCAAGCCAGTGCGTGCCGTCGTTGTAAATGCTGGTGTCGTAGCAGTTGGGTGCGATTGAATAGGCGTCTATCGCGCGCCAGGCAAGCGGGGTTTGCATCATCCAGTTGTCCATCATGGCGATGTATTGCCAGCCGCTCGGCTTATCCCCGGGCACTCGGGCTTGAGTCGTAATCGGCATGATGAGCCAGTTGTTTGAAATCGCCTGAAGGAACACGTTGGAAATCGTGTTGATATCCGTTAGCGGGCTATATCCGTTGTCCTGATTGTTGTGGCATCCGAAATAGACCAAAACCCCTTGTGTGCCACCTTGGAGCATCTTCGAGACTTGATAAGCATTGGTGGCCCACATATTCGAGGAATCCAGAACGAATGAACCTGCGACTGCACAGTTGGTAATGAGCGCGAATCCAGAGAATCTTGGGTCAGACTGCATCTCGGCAAAGAGGTTATAGCCTTTGGAGTCTCCGAGGCTCAGCAGAATTGTGGTTGCTGGATCTATGCTACTGACGTTCGTTGCCTTGATGCCGGTCAGGCCCGCGCCGTTGCCGGTGAACGTGCCGCTGAGGCTCACGCCGGAGGCACCGTCGGTCACCACCTGCACAGGCAATTGACCTGGGGTCAAGTGACCCACGATATCTGCCGCCGAGACGCTGCAGGCGGTCTGTGCCATATTGGCGTAGAGGGCGTAGGGTGCCGGTGTCAGAAGTTGACGCGGGCTTAGGGGAACAAATGCCCCTGCGCTGCTGCTTGTCCGCACTCCGATCTGCAGCCAGCGATCCGAGCCAGGAAAGGCACCGCTGCCGAAGTCCAAGGTTGCAGTAAATAGGCCGTTGCTCAGTGCTTGATTCGCGTTGGTAATTGTGCCGTTGACCTGATTCCCGCCCGTCGGGGCATCAAAGAGTTGGAAAATCAGATCGTAGCTGCCGTTAGCCGGGCTGCCCTCAGCGGTAAGTTGGCCTTGGTACGTGACGGCGTTGGTTTGGGCGATGGAGTCAAGCGCAGTGAGTGACAGGGCAAGAACCGCAGTCTGCAAGAGGACGAGGTTTGTGAACTTCGGGTTTGTTTTCATTCGACATGGGCATGGTTCGCTCGTGTGCGAATCAGCCCTGTCGGGGATGGCTTCTGGTCCGTGAAGGGCTACTTGTGCCTGAGAAGCAAAGGGGCGTGACCTACTCACGCCCCTCCACAGGCACGGACATGCCCTTCAAGGAACGCTTTCAGGCACGCCCGATGCGGGCGTGCTTTGAAGCGCCGTCCTTGAGCTCGAAATTGTCCGTTTCGTGGAGGACAGCAGCCGAAGCTACGCGAGATTATTTTGTCAAAAGCGTTTGGTCGTTTTGTTTTCTGACTGACACGGAGAGATTACACCGAGAGCCCCCCCAATGCAATCACCGAGTTTACGTCGTTCGCCGACGAGGCAGAAGCCACAGGCCAAAGATCAACCCTGCAAGCTGGGAGCTGGTTGAATCGAGTCAGGTGAGCGTTTTGGCTGGCTGATTTGCGTCGGCGTAACCTCTCCGGAGCCCATGGATCCAGTCGAAATGCCCGTCTTTTCACCTTTCCTGGGGGTGCCAGCGGTAGGGTCAGCTGATTCTCGTGCGCCTCAAGTCAAGCTGTGGGGCCTAAGGTTGTTCGGCACCCCGCCCGCGCCAGCAGATCAGCCAGCCGAGCCCGCGCCAGGTCAATTCAGGTCGTCCACCGTGATTGGGTGGCTCCATTTCATCGGCGGCTGAACTGGCCACAACCCGGCAGTGCAGCACATGTCCTCTCTTCCTCTGGTGGTTCATTGATTGCAGGGAATGTGGTACGAGAGCTGCTTCGGGCCGAGGGGAACTTCCAGCGGCCAGGTGTTCTTGCTGCCGAGCCAAATTCCTCTCCAACTGGCGAGTACAGGACGCGACCGCGCATCGTCTTTTCAGAGCTCTTTTTAGTTTTGCGGATAGTGGCATCCGCGGCGGCAATGCCGTGCTCGACCTCCCGCCACAATTCGGGCTATTTCTCCTTCACCGCCCCGTCACCGCCGTTGAATGAATAAATACCAGCAATCCTCATTTGGTCCTCCATTGCTCGGGAATTTGGGAAACTTTCTCGCGCCCGGTTGGCCGGTGTTGGGACTGGGGAGGACGGAGTTCACGGGCAGTCTCTTGCGCAATGGGCGGGATACGAACTGGGTAATGGTTTCGGCTGGGGATGACCACAGCTTGGCGCTGAAATCTGACGGGAGGATTTGGGCTTGGGGCGCGAATTACCGCGGGCAGTTGGGCGACGGTGTGTCCGTGCCAAAACTCAGCAACGGCAAGTTGAACGTGCAAGACCGTCCGGTGCGAACCGCGGAGGGTGGTGGTTGGGTGCGAGTGGAGGCTGGCTTCGTGACCAGTTACGCCCTCAAGCGGGATGGCACCTTGTGGGCGTGGGGACTCAATAATTTCGGCCAACTCGGAATCGCTTCCTGGGCGGGCGCCCCGAAGCCCGTGCTGGTGGGCACGGCAACAAACTGGGTCAAGATTCGAGCGGGCGGGGTGAGCGCCGCAGGCATCCAATCCGATGGCCGCCTCTGGATTTGGGGCGGGAGCCCTGCACTCGGCAATCGGACGCCACAAAGCCCGCAGAATCTGCTGGTTCCGACCTGCGTCACGTCGGATACCAACTGGACAGATGTGTCGGTCGCGTTTAATCTTTGGCCGGCTGTCAAAGCTGACGGAAGCCTTTGGGCCTGGGGACCCAACGCCCATGTTCTCGCCGGGGCCGCCCAGGATACCTGCGAGACGCCGACGCAGGTCGGGGACGCCACCGACTGGCGGCCGGCCTGGTCTTCGCAAGGTGGCTATTATCACCTCTTGAAGAAGCGGGAGGGAACATTCTGGGTTATGGATGCGTCGCAAGGTCATCACACATCGGTCAGGCTCAGCAGCATTAAACTGCCGCCCAACGTCGTGGCTGTGGATGCGGGAGGGGGTGCCGTTGCGGCCATCAGCCAGGAGGGCGAGGTATGGACTTGCGGAACCGTTCTCGGCCAGCACGGCACGAGAGACCGATTGCTCCGCTGGGCGGAGCAGCGACCGACGCCGCCCCGGAGCCGAGGCCGACCGGCGTGATGGCCACGACCACCGGGGCGGCCCGAGGACGCTGACCGCGCCGACGAGCGCCAGCGCGTGAGCCGGGGTTTTGGCGGCTCGAGTTCGACCACACCGGTATGCGCCATGTTCTCCGGCGGGCGTGAATTTGAACGCTTGCGCCCCATGGCACCGTGGGTACATTGCCGGAAGTTGAACGGAACATCGCAGCATGAGACACGGGAACATCATTTCGAGGGCTGAGTCGTTAAGAATTCTCGGGAACGACCTTCGCAGGGCCGCACTGGAAAGGCGTGCTGCGGACTTGAAGGAGGCCAGTCCAGAAAGACGGCAGGAAATATTGGCGGAGATAGACCGGGACGTACTGAAGGAGTTGCGGCGGCCAAGGTTTGAGCCGCACGCCCTGCTCCACTGACGTTTGCTCGTCCTCTCGCCCAACCGGCTCACCGCGAGGGTCGCCCGTTGCGGCTCCCGCGCCGACTGGCACGCAGGTTTGCATGAGGCAACTCGAGTACTCGGGATATGATAGCTGCCCTGACGCTTGGGCCAGCTTCTCGGCTCGGCCCGAAGTGGCGACGCGCTGGCGGCAGCGCCCGACCCGGCGGCAGAGACTCAACTGTCAACCGTTGCCAGTTGACGGTAGTGCCGAGCGGACCAATCCGCTCGTCATGCGGTTCGACCCGCAAAGGCGGAATCCTGGACCAGCGCCGCCCTCAGCTATGGCCGGAGAGGGCAATGCCCGGCGGCTGGGCCGAGGCCGCCGGGGCGGCCCGGCTTCACACCTCGTCGACGCGACGGCTCCCAGAGCACCGTCCGCTACGGCCAATGACGCCCGAAGCCGGGGGCAGGGCCTGGAGAGCGGGATGGCCACGACCACGGCGGTTTTCGAGCGCATGGGCGCGCTCAGGGATAAGTCCCGCGTTAATGGGTTGCATAGGAATTCCGGGGTTTCATGACCGGCATAACAAATGAGACGGTATCCGGCGCCGGCCCTCCGAACGTTTGTCAGCCGGGTTTGCCTTTGCGTTCTTCACAGGCCGCGCAACCGCCGTAATGGCTCTCGCCGGATTATGCTTGCGGCACTTTCCAGAAACGCTACTCAAACCAACCGGAACAGTCAAGGCGGAGCCGCGCCCGGTAGTGTCCTAATTTGAAGTTTTAGGCATCGATCCCGAGGACCAGGACCGGGATGTCGATGTTGGAAACGCCGCGCTGTTCTACGTTCCAAACGAACTGCTCGAAATAGCTGACTCCCGTGCTCATCTGCCTCGTTAGGGAATTGTGAACGACTTTTTGCTTGCAGGCGGGGGAGAGCGGCTCATGATGCGAGAAGCCGAAGCCGATTCTTCTCGCAAGCCTGCGGGGTGCGCGGCTTCGATAAATCAGAGACATGGGGCCGGGGCAACAGAACGGTCCGGTGGTAGATCGAAGCCCGGAAAGGCAGCGCCGGCTTCCCTTCGGGGGTCGCTTTACCCGCGAACTGGCGAACTCCGGGACGAAAGGGGCGTGGATCTCCTCAATCTGGTTCCCTGGCTCCTGCGCCAATGCAAGGACCGACTATGAATGATTCCCACCGCCCTGTTCTGCACGGAACAGCATTGTTGGTGTTGCTCCTTCTGAGCGGAGCGAATTACACGGCGGCTGGCGCGCCCGCGGTTTCCAATGTCCGCGCCGCGCAACGGCCGGGAACAGAACTGGTAGATGTCACTTACGACCTGGCCGACCCGGGCGGGGGGACGGTGAGCATCACCGTGGCGGTCTCGACCAACGGCGGGACCAGCTATGACTTGCCGGCCAGCCATCTCACCGGGCCGGTGGATGTTCAGAATGGCTGGGTGAGGTGGAACATGGGCTACCGGCTGCCGACGGAAGCAGAGTGGGAGAAGGCGGCGCGTGGCGGGTTGAGTGGGGATCGGTTTCCGTGGGGGAACACGATTGACTGGAGCCGTGCGAACTATTCCGCAGACCCTGTTGATTTTCCTTACGACACCAACCCAATCAGCGGCTGCGATCCAACTTTCAACGACGGGGTCGCGCCCTACACCAGTCCGGTTGGGTACTTTGCCGCGAACGGGTATGGGTTGTATGACATGGCCGGGAATCTCCGGGAGTGGTGTTGGGATCGATATGGAGGATATTCGAGTGGCGCGCAGAGCGACCCGCGTGGACCTGCATCGGGCGCGTTCCGGGTGTTCCGCAGTGGCGGTTGGGCCGCCGACGCCTGGGGCTGCCGGTCGGCTAGCCGCACCATCGCCCCCCGCCGGTCTGTGACAACTCCTTGGGGTTCCGTTCCGTCCTGCCCCCAGGTCAGCCGTGAACAGAACGGCCAGAGCGAGCGGAGCAGGCGGGGCGGAGCGAGGGGCGAGCGGAGCCTGCCTGCGGAGCGGGCGTGAGAATGGGGAGCGCGCCGAACTGGAAAAAAGGAGAGCCCAGCGCAGCCGCAGGCAAATACGGAGACGCCACCCGGTGCTGGTAGGCCGGATGGATGTCCGGGCGAAGGCTCCGGGCGGCCGGTCCGGCCGGAATGACTGAAAACCCTGTGAACACAACCGATTCGATGCCAACGAGCCTTGGCCTGACCTTGCCCATTTTGTGCGGCGCGGCGCAGGGCGGGGCGGAGCGAGCGGAGCGCCGACTTGCAGTCGGCTTAGACCAAACCGCGTTCCCGAGTCGAACGAGGTGTACGAAGCGTGACCGCAAAGCCAGTCTGGAAACCGGCGCTCCGCGGAGCGCCGGCAGGTTGCCGGCTTAGGCCGAACGGTGAAAACAACGCCGCCAGTTCCCGCCCATCGCCCGCGCAAAGCCGGTTTGGAAACCGGCGCTCCGCGGAGCGCCGGCATGTTGCCGGCTTAGGCCGAACGATGAAAACAACGCCGCCAGTTCCCGCCCATCGCCCGCGCAAAGCCGGTTTGGAAACCGGCGCTCCGGAGCGCCGGCATGTTGCCGGCTTAGCGCCCACGAACAGAGGCAACGGCTTGAAATGAACTCTAAGCAACGCGATTCGGAATCCGATCCATTCCCGGACTCGGGAGCCGGTAAGCCGGCTGCAAGCCGCCGCTCCCGGCGCTCGCGACCGCCTTACAATCCGGGGCTTCACCAACTTGTCGAGGGCAAGCAGGCCTGGGCGGAACCGCTGGACGATGAAGCGAAAGCGCAAGGCTTCCTCGGCTGGCACCAGCGCGGATACTTGCCGCACCATGACGCGCCAGGCGTCACGCAAATCGTCACCTTCCGCCTGCACGATTCCATGCCCGCAAACCGCCGAAGCGAGTGGGAGGCCCTGTTGCGCATCGAGGACGACCGGAGGCGGCGGGTGGAGTTGGAAGCGTACCTGGATCGTGGCTTGGGCGAATGCTGGCTGCGGCAGCCTTGCATCGCGGAGTTGACCCAGCGTGCCCTGCGGTTCTTTGACGGCGAACGGTATCGGCTGAAAGGGTGGGTGGTGATGCCCAACCACGTCCACGTGGTGGTAGAGATTTGGCGGGTGCCGCTGACTCGGCTCCTGAAAAGCTGGAAGGGATTTGCGGCCCGTGAGGCGAACACGTTGCTGGGGCGGAGCGGCGTCTTTTGGGAGCGTGAGTATTGGGATACGCGCCTCCGGGACGACGAACAACTGCGAAAGGCCGTGCGGTACGTCGAGGCGAATCCTCTGAAGGCCAACCTGGTGCGCGCCGCGAATGCCTGGGAGTGGAGCAGCGCCCGATTTCGGGACCAGTACGGCAGGTTGCCAGCGCCGAGACCCGCGCAGCCGAACAAACCCAACAACCCATGAGAGGTTGCGCCACGGAGCGCCGGCATGTTGCCGGCTTCGACCGAACGATGAAAACAACGCCGCCAGTTGCCGCCCATCGCCCGCGCAAAGCCGGTTTGGAAACCGGCGCTCCGGAGCGCCGGCATGTTGCCGGCTTAGTCCGAACGATGAAAACAACGCCGCCAGTTGCCGCCCATCGCCCGCGCAAAGCCGGTTTGGAAACCGGCGCTCCGGCGCTGGAAGGACCGACGACCTTATGAAGACAATGAACTGGACGCTAGGAGGTTTGGCTGTACGAATGCTCGCCCCCTGGAGCGTGGCGCCGGATGTGAATCCAAGCACGACGACCGTTGAAGTCGGCGGCACGGCATATCGCTATTATCTCGCGCTGAACTCAGCTAACCAGCCGCAGGGCGGCGTGGCCGTTTCGGCGCAGGTCTCGGGCGGAAACCCCATCCCTCAAAGCGGCGAAGCTCAGCTACCGTTTCACGAGTTGCATCGTGGTGGGTGCTGGTTGGCGGCCACATTGTAAACCATGAACGCATACCTGCCCCGCTGGACCTCCATCCCGAGTTTTCGCCAGCAATCCTCATTTAGTCCTCCATTGCTCGGGAATTTGGGAAACTTTCTCGCGCCCGGTTGGCTGGTAAATCGGCTTGCCGATCCGGCGGCGGGGCAGGGTCCCGTTGCAAAGCTGCCGGATGCGGTTTTGCCCTTCGGTGATGTACCTGGCTTCCCTATCGATCCCCATCGCCCGCCGCCCGTGGCGCAGGGCCGCCAACAACGCTGAGGCGACACCGGCAAACGGGTCCAAAACCAAATCGCCCTCTTCGGTGAAGGCCAACACGCAACGCTCAACCAGTTCAATTGGGAACTGGCAGGGATGAAGGGTCTTTTCGGGATGATTGGCTTTGACGTTTGGAATGTTCCACAAGCCGGTTTCCCACTCGTGAACCATCAATTCCCAGACATCGCTTGGGTTCTTGCCCAGAGGATTGCCGCTCGGCTTCCCATAATCCGGGCCTGGCCGGAAGATCGTCTTTCCCGGATACTTGGACGGCACACGGATGGCGTCCAGATTGAACGTGTAGTGGTCGCCCTTAGTGAACCAGAGCAGGGTCTCGTAGCGGCCGGAAAGCCGGACCGAGCAGTGCAGGCCGTGCTCAAAATGCCAAATCACGCGGTTTCTGAGGCGCAGGCCAAGGTCCTTGAAAATTGGATAGAAAAACACGTCCAGGGGAAAAATCTCGCTGTCCTCGACGTAGTTTCCAACCTGCCAGCAAAGGGAACCGCCGTCGGACAAGACACGGCCCAACTCGGTGAGAATTGGTTGGAGGCTTTGCAGGTAATGTTCAAGCTCCTTGCGGGCCTCATACTCCTTCCCAATGTTGTACGGCGGCGAGGAAACGACCAGCTTGGCGCAACCGTTTGGCAATCCGCGAAGTTTTTCAAGCGTGTCCCCGTGAACTAGAATTGCGCGGGCCTTTGGATCAAAGGCGTTGACGACAACCACCGGGTCCCCGCGCTCAAATAGATCGGGCTGCACGGCGCTATTTCTTTCTCTCCATTTCGCCACAGGCTTCGATTCGGTCCGCAACGGTCCGGATGCTCTGCTCGACTCCGGCAGCCTGCGCCGGGGTGGTCCGCAAGGCAAGGTGAATCTCGCGGCGGAGCCGCGCCAGGCGCAGGACAGAATTCTTCACACGCCCTGATTGTCCGGCCTTTTTGCCTCACTTTTATATAGCCACATATATGCTGGGGAAGCACCTTCGTTGGCTCCGTTTCCTTCTGTCAAGCTCCAGCAGCAGACAATCCTCGGCAAGAACGTCAAACCGCAACGGCTCCTCAAATACGAGCCCCTTGTACTCGATTTTGACGAGGCGCTGATTGACCGCTGCGATCTTGCGCAAGTCCAACTCGCGCATCAGACATCGTTCGTAGATGCTTTCGATCAAAGCCGGTCCCTTGAGGCGGTGAACCTCTATGGCCGCGCCAATGGCAAGGTGGCTCAACTC
>Ga0326727_10020616_pt1 | contig 13063 bp, 7 predicted proteins | sample MB2enrmetagenome_FD_207643 | JGI IMG/M metagenome (GOLD analysis project Ga0326727, IMG submission 207643) | Lab enriched peat soil microbial communities from McLean, Ithaca, NY, United States - MB29MY | ecosystem: Environmental > Terrestrial > Soil > Wetlands > Peat | place: USA: New York...
GAGCACCGTTGAAAAAAACGGCGGACAGGCTGAAGCCTGTCACACAGGAAAGACACAGACTGAAGTCTGTGGTACGAGCGCTTGCCGGATTTTCAGCCCGCGGCTCATAGCTTGCAGACCACAAAAAACGATGGTCTGATCCACGGGATGCCAGGGGCAACTGCCGGATTTAGGATCATTGTTACGAATGTGGAATCGGTGATCTTCGAATGGCTGCGGGACGCTGCGCACGAACACTTCCGTGAGCTTTCGCGATTGATCCGCTAAGGTGGTCCCTGTAAGCGGGCCGGCCAAACTCCCATGTGTGGAGGCGTGGTAATCTCAGGCAATGGCTAGGGGAACACTCTGCATCCCGATCATTTTCGCTCTTTGCGCGTTCGCGCAGGCGCCTCCGGGGCAGCGAAAATATGGCTACGGTCCGGAGGACGCCTTGAAATGGGTGGATCCCGACCACTCGGACCTGGGCGATCTCAAGTTCAGGACTTTCCACAGTAATACGATCAACGCCGACGTCAGCTACATGATCTATCTGCCACCGGATTACGAGCAGGATAAGACCGGGCGCTATCCCGTGCTGTATCAGCTTCCGGCCAGCGGCGGTACACCGCGGCGCGATGGCCCGCAGGTTACCGGCCGCATCGACAAAGCGATTCGCGCCCAACGCATCGGCCCCATGATCGTGGTCGCGGTCAACGGGCTGGCGGGCAACACCATGTACTGCGATACACATGACGGACAGTATCCGCTGGAAAGCGTGATTATCAAAGATTTGATTCCTCACGTCGATGCTACTTATCGCACTATCGCGTCCCGCGAAGGCCGCGCCGTCAACGGCTTTTCCATGGGAGGCTTCGGTGCGGCGCATCTCGGGTTCAAGTATCCCGACGTGTTCGGCGTGGATTCCATCATGGCTCCGCCGTTGGTGGAACCGGGGCTTTCGGGTTTGCCTGCGCAGGCCTGGGGCCGGTTGTTCCCGTCCGCCATGGACAGTAACATGGAATACTGGAAGGAAAACAACCCGTTCGAACTGGCGGTGAAGAATGCGGAAAAATTGCGCGACCGCACCTACATTCGCATCGTGGCCCATTCGGAAAACGAACACTGGCTGGCGCCGCAGTGCGAAAAACTGCACAAGATTCTGGCGGATAACATGATCCAGCATGAATATTGCTTTTTCGACAATGTAAAGTCGCATAATCCGATTCAGTGCATGGATTCGCTGGGCGACGCGGCGTTTTCGTTCTTCAGTTCCGCCATGACGCACAAAATGCCCGCGCCGGCCAATGCGCAGATGAACTCTCGAATGAACACCAAGCTGCAGGAGATCCGCCGCAAGGCTCAGAGCGGTCAGAAGCTCACCGGCGAAGAGCGGCAGATCCTGCAACAGATGCAGCAAAAATAGTCATGACGAGCAAAAAGCGCGCCTCCCACGCCCTCAAGAGCGTACCGCCGCCGACGGTTGATCTGCACGATCCCAGCCTGTTTATCAGCCGCGAGCTCAGCCTTCTCGAGTTCCAGCGCCGGGTGCTGGCGGAAGCCGCCGATCCGGCCAACAAGCTGCTGGAGCGGGTCAAGTTTCTCTCCATCTTCAGCTCCAATATCGACGAGTTTTTCATGGTCCGGGTAGCGGGAATCATGCAGCAGGTGGAGAAGAACGTCGTCGAGCTCAGCCCCGATGGGAAGACGCCGCAACAGCAGCTCAAGGCGATCGAGGACGCGACCCGCCCGCTGGTGGCGGATGCTTACCAGCTGTATCGCGAGCAACTGCAACCGGCGTTGAGCGCGGAGGGCATCCACATCATCGACTACTCCGACCTCAACGATGAGCAGGTGGCGGCCGCCAACGATTACTTTCACCGCCTGGTCTTCCCGGTTCTCACGCCGCTCGCTTCGGATACTGGCCGGCCGTTTCCGCATATCTCGAATCTCTCGCTCAGCCTGGCGGTGCTGGTGGAGGACGGTGAGGAGCGGTTTGCGCGCGTGAAGGTTCCCGATACGCTGTCGCAACTGGTGGAACTGCCTTCCATTCGCAAGCGGCGCGGCTCCTCGATCTACACTTTTGTCTGGCTGGAACAGATTATCGCGGCGAACTTGCAGTATCTTTTTCCCGATCTGCAGATCCTCGCGGCCCATCCTTTTCACGTGACGCGCGACGCCGACGTGGCGATTCAGGAGATCGAGAGCGACGACCTGCTGGAGACTATTGAAGAAGCCGTATCATCGCGGCGGTTCCGCGATGTAGTGCGGCTGCAAGTGGAATCGCGCACGCCGGAGAGCGTCATTGACGTGTTGACCACGAACCTGGAGATCGGGCGCGAAGAAGTATATCCGGTGAAGGGCGTGCTCGACCTGGGACGGCTGCGGCAACTGCTATCGCTTGACCGGCCCGATCTGAAGGACAGGCCTTTCGTGCCGTATGTCCCTCCAGCGCTCTCGCTGAAAGCCGAAGAGGACTTTTACGCGGTGATCAAGCGCGAAGACGTCCTGCTGCACCATCCCTATGAGTCTTTCCAGCCGGTGGTAGAGTTCTTCCGGCGGGCGGCGAAAGATCCCGACGTGCTCGCGATTAAGACCACGCTATACCGCACGGGGAAGAATTCGCCGATTGTCGAAGCGTTGCTGGAAGCCGCGGAAAACGGCAAGGAAGTGGCCGTGCTGGTGGAACTGAAAGCGCGTTTCGATGAAGAGAGTAACATCGAGTGGGCACGAAAGCTGGAGAGCGAAGGGGTACACGTGGTGTACGGGCTGGTGGGGCTGAAGGTGCACTCCAAGGTGGCGCTGGTGGTGCGGCGAGAGGGGAATGAAATCCGCCGCTACGTACATCTGGCGACCGGGAATTACAACGCAACGACGGCGCGCCTTTATACGGATATCGGGCTGTTCACGGCTGACGAACAGATTGGCGCGGACGTCACGGATTTGTTCAATTACCTGACGGGATATTCGCGCAAACAGGATTATCGCAAGCTGCTGGTTGCGCCCGTCACGCTGCGCGGGCGGTTTGCGGAACTCATCCGCCGCGAAATCGCGCACCAGGCGGCGGGCCGCGGAGGGCATCTCATCTTCAAGATGAACGCCATTGAAGATCCGCCCATGATCCGGCTGCTGTATGAGGCTTCGCAGGCGGGAGTGACGATCGACCTGATTGTGCGGGGACTTTCCAGTCTGCGGCCGGGGATTCCGGGGATCAGCGAGAATATCCGGGTGATCAGTGTTGTGGGGCGGTTTCTGGAGCACAGCCGGATCTATTACTTCGCCAACGGCGGCGAGGAGGAAATCTATCTGTCGAGCGCGGATTTCATGCCGCGTAACCTGTCGCGGCGGGTGGAACTGGCGTTTCCGATCAACGCCAAGAATTTACAGACGCGACTGAAAGACGAGATTCTCGAGACGTATCTCTCAGACACGGCGAAGAGCTGGTTGGAGCGGGCGGATGGAACGTACGCGCGGCCGGCGGAACGGAATCCGCGATCGGATAGTCAGATGAGGTTGTTGAGAAGAAGTTATTAGTTGTTAGTTATTAGTTGTTAGTTGCTGGTCTGGACTAATAACTAACGACTAATAACTAATAACTTAAAACAGCAGCTTCATCGCAAACTGGATAATTCTCGGCTGATTGTTTTGGATACTTACAGTGTCGAACGCCGGGGCGCCTAGATTAGTGTTGGGTGGGGCGAATTGCGGCGTGTTCGTGACGTTGAAAAACTCCGAGCGAAACTGGAGACGCAGGCGGTCGCGGATGGGGAAGAACTTGTTGAGCGAGACGTCGGCGTTCTTCATGCCGTCTGTGCGTACGCCACCCAGCGTCCTCGCGACGTTACCAAAGGTGAACTGCGCGGCATTGGAGAATTGCGAGGCATCAAACCAGTCGTTCACGCTTGGATTGGGGAGGGCCGCGCTGATGCCGGTCCAATTGGGGCGCTGGGTTCCTCCCTGCGAGTTGCTTACGGAAGTGTTCTGCGTGAAGCCCAGCGGGCCACCGGTGAAGTGACTGAAGATCGCGCCCACCTCCCAGCCTCCGAAGACCTCTGCCAGGAAACCATGGCGTCCTTTAAAGAACGGCAACTGGTAAACCGCGCTGAGGACGAAGCGATGGGTCTGGTCGATGCCTGACGGAGCATATTCGTCGCGGAGGTCGTTGTAGTTCTGGATGGAACCGCCGCTGATGTTATCGCCGCCGAAGGTTTGGACTCCTAAGTCTATGTTCTTGGAGTAAGTGTAGGAAAACAACAGCGTCAAACCTTTGGTGTATCTTCGCTCTACTCTTACTGTCATGGCGTTGTATTTGGAATTGGCGATGTCGGCGAGATCGCTGGTGACCTGATTGAATTGCGGGTAAGGCCGCAGCAGTTGCGCGCGGCTGACAGTGGCATTGGCGTCGACGCCGCTCGAAATCTGCGGATAGAAGGGATTGGGCAGCAGCGTGTTGAGATTACTGCCGAGCGTCAGGTCGGATGCAGGTAGCTGGTTCAGAACATCGCCGATGGGAAACTTGAATCCTTTGCTGCCGGTGTAACCCACTTCCAACAAAATGTTGGCAGGGAACTGGCGCTGAATGTTGAAATTCCACGATGCGCTGTAAGGAGTGCGGTTGCCGCGGTCGTAGAAATCAATCGCCTGGCCAAGAAGGGTTGCGGAGCCCAGCTTCGAACCGGTAGCAGGAACCAGACCGTTGGGAAATGGATTGTCCAGAAACGTTGTGGGGTTGACGCCATTCTGGCTGGTGACAATGGTGGTGGTGTTGATGAAACCCGAGGAACCGAAGGCCGCCGAGCCGGTTCCGGTGCCCCATATGTCGGAGTAAAAGATTCCGCCGCCCGTGCGGATGACGGTGTGGGGATCGATGCGGTACGCCAATCCGAAGCGCGGTGAGACGTTGTTCATGTCGGGATTGCTTTGATAGCGCGACTGGCCGTTCACTCCGACGAACGAGAGTGCACCATGCAAATTGAGTCCCGGTGCATTGAGCGGTGGAACGGCCGAATAGTCGAAGTTGGTGAGCTGATTGTAGCGGTCGGTGCGGGGCGTTTCGTATTCCCAGCGGATGCCGTAATTCAAGGTCAGGCGCGGCGTGACCTTGTAATTGTCCTGAAAGAAGATGGCGGAGTATTTGGTTTGCAAAGTGAGTGCCGGAACGGGATTGGCCGAGCCTCCAGGGATGCCGAGGAGAAAAGTAGCAGCGGAGTTTCCGGCGGTAGTGCTGGCGGCAGATGGGTTGGGGCCTTGCGTCCAACTGGTGGCGAAGCTGAAAGTCGGAGAAGTCGCGGCGGTCTGCTGATTATTGAGCTGGTAAATGCGAAACTCTCCGCCCATCTTGATTTCGTGGCCATTGACCATTTTGGTGGTGGTACCTTGCATCGCATAAGTGTTGGCGCCCTGAGAGATTTGATCGGTGGCGCCCAGGAGTCCGCCGGTGATGATGTTGGTGATCGAACTGTCGATGGTATAGCCGGCGATTGTAATATCGGGGAACGAGGGCGGCCAAAGCTGCTTGGCGAGCGACGCGGGAAAGCCCAGGGTGGTGATGTCGAAGTTGGGCGCGAAGGGATTGCGGAAATTGGAGAGGCGGGTGACGGTGACGCGGAAGGTCGCGAGCCAGGTGGGCGTGAAGGTTTGAGTATCTTCTATGACTGAATTGCGCCGGCCGAAGCGCTGGACGCCGGCGGAGGGAGAGGCAGGGTCGCTTCCGTATGCGCCGGCGCGCGTATCGGGAGTATCGTCGGCCGAATAGCGCGCGAAAATGCGATTGCGCTCGCTGAAGTAGTGGTCCACTTTGTAACTCACCGTGTTCTTATGGACGCGATTGCCGTCACTGCGGGTGTAGTTATCGGATTGGGTGAATCCCACGCCCACCTGCGTGGGAGCGGGAAAATACTTGAGGATCTGCGTCGTCACGGGATTGATGCGCGAGGCGGGGATGATGTTGCCGGGAAATGCCGTGCGGGTATAGCCTGAACCGGACGCGTTGGGCGTGGTGGTGAGCGGGTCGTAGATGGTGATGAGCTTGCCGGATGAATTGAGAGTCTGGGTGAAATCGCCGGAGAGCTGGCGGGTGGTGGGCAAGGTTCCCACGAACACTACGCCTTGAATGAAGCGGACGTCTTCGACACTCACGAAGAAGAAAGTCTTGTTGTGGCCATTGTAAAGGTGAGGGATAGTGACCGGTCCGCCAACCGTTCCTCCAAACTGGTTGTACTTGAATGGAGGGCGCGCCGTGCCGGTGCTGTTGGCGAAATAGTCATTGGCGTTGAGCTTGTTGTTGCGGAAGAACTCGTAGAGAGTACCGTGGTATTGATTACTGCCGGATTTGGTAATGACGTTAAATACACCGCCGGCCGCGCGTCCGTACTCGGCGCTGAAGTTGTTGGTCTCGACCTTGAACTCCTGCACCATGTCGGGGGTCGCGTTCACCACGGGCTGATTCTGCGCGGCGGCGGAATTGGGGGCGCCATCCAGCAGAAATTCATTGGCGGCGGCGCGCTGGCCATTGATGGCATAGGAAACTGAACTGATCTGGTCGATGGGAAGGTTGTTGTTGCCGACCGAGGGGCGCACCCCGGGCACCAGCATGGCGAGCGCGTAGGGATTGCGTCCCAACAGCGGCAACTCCGCCACCTGGCTGGCTTGCACGACCTGGCCCATGGCGGCGCTTTCGGAATCGATTTGCGGCGATTCAGCGAATACTTCGACCTTCTCGGACATGGCGCCGAGCTTGAGCGCGAAATCCAGGCGCGCGACCTGCTGGACTTCGAGCGTGAGATTTTCCTCGCGCACCGTCTCAAAGCCTTGTTTGGTGAGGGTTAGAGTGTAACTGCCGGGCTGCAGGGAGCTGACGTCGTAGTAGCCGTCCTGATTGGTATTGGTTTCGGTGGCGACACCGCTATCGCGCGACTGGGCAACGACGTGAACGCCGGGAACGACTGCGCCGTGGGGGTCGGTTACACGACCGGTGATGGACGCGGTTTGAGCCAGCGCCGCGGACACGGCGGCGAGAGCGAGCAGAAGCAAGCGAAACATAAGCATCCTGGTAGGGTGATTCTATATCAAGGGACGGGGCTGAGTTACAGTCGATATGGGGTGCTTAACCGTTCTGGGGACAGGTCAAATCTCCGTGGGGCAGACCATCGTTGTTTGTGGTCTGCCAGGCTGCGCAGCAGCCGTTTTTTCGGGGGCGCGGCCGGCAGACGACGAAAAACGATCGTCTGCCGCACGAAAGCAGCGCCAGGAATTGCTGCTTTCCCCAAAACGGTTAAGTACCCGTCGATATGAATGGGATGAAGAATTGGAAAAGACGTTTGCGCAATTGACGGCCATCGAAGACGGACTGCTTCTTGCGTTGTCCTACTTATGAGACTGCTTGTCCACGGTTTGGAGCAGGTGCGTCACTTGTTTTCCTAAAGGACTGTCCGCGCCGGGATCCTGCTGCACCATGGTCTGCGCCTGCTGGAGTTCGGTTCGTGCTTCGTCCCAGCGATTCAGCTTTATCAAGGCTGCCGCCAGCGGGCAGATCGCCTGGACTCGCAGCCAGAGAGCTTTGGGCAGGAGGTGGGCGATTTCGCGATCGATGGCGGCAAGTTGATCGGCGGCACTCTGGTAATCGCGCTGGAACAGGCTCAATTCCGCCAGCGACGTGTGGATCACCTGATAGTCCAGCGAACCGCGGCCCAGCACCTCCTCAGCCGTCGCGGAGGCTTCGCGCAGCAAGCGGGCAGCTTCGTCGAAGTTTCCCTGAGTGGCGCGGATCGAAGACAGGACCGCCATCGATTGGATGTGCTCCAAGGGCACTACCGACATACTTTCCTGGATGACCATGGCGCGGCGGACGTCGTTCTCCGCGTCTTGGATTTTTCCTTGATCGAGCCGCAGATCGCCGCGTACCTGCAGGGCGAGCGCATAGGCCGGGCTGTTCTCCCCGATTTGCTTGCCCAATACCTCCGCGCGCTCAATCATGCTGACTACCTCCGGTGTCAAACCGGCGCGGAACTCGCGTACCGGTACCAGGTTCAGGAGCAGCAACTGTTCCACAGCGGCGGTGGAAGGCGAGGGCTTCATGCGAATCAAGCGCAGCGCCTCGTCGAATTCCTTCTCGGTAGATACCACCGAGCCTTCGAGAAAATGGGTGCGGGCGAGATACCCGGTCAACTCTCCGGCGAGAACCGGGTCCTTGCGCGGATCGGCTAATTGCAGGCCACGGTGCAGACTGCGTTCCGCCTCGTCGAAGTAGTTCAGTTCGGCGAGCGCGTGTCCGATATCGGCGTCCAAGCGAGCTTCCACCTGAGGCTGGCCGGCCATGGCGGAATCCAGGCGCTCGCCGGCATAGCGGATGACGTCTACCATTCGCGTGGCGCGGCCGTGGGCACGCATGGGGCTCGATTCGGCATCGTATCGCAGCCCCATCACGCGAGTCAGAAAGGCCGTCAAGCGGGCATTGCGGCTGGCTTCCAACTGCACTTGGCGGACCTGCCAGGCGATGGCGGCGATGCCAACGATCAGCGTCAGGAGCAGCGCCATGCCGAAGGCGACGCCCCAGCGGTTGCGCTTTACGAAGCACTCGGCGCGATAGCTCCAGGTACGGGGCCGCGCCTCGACTGGCCGGCTTTCGAGCCATCGCCCCAGATCCGCGCCGAGACGTTCGGCCGATGCGTAGCGGCGCGCCGGGTCTTTATCCATGGCCTTGCGGACGATGTTGTCGAGGTCGCCGCGCAACTCTCTTCTTGCGGCCGGCGAAATCGCGGGCGAGGCGCTGGGCGGCGGCGGATCATCTTCCAGCACGGTGCGGAAAAGGGAAAAAGAAATCTTGTCTCCCTCGCCGAAAGGCGGGACGCCGGCCAACAGCCGGTATAACGTCGCGCCGAGTCCATAGACGTCACTCAAGGTATTCACCGGCTCGTCGCGCAGTTGTTCGGGGCTGGCGTAGGCGGGGGTGAGCGGGGCGTGTGTCTCGACGTTTTTGTTGTCCAGTTCGCGCGCGGCGCCGAAGTCCAGCAGTTTGATGACGCCATCGGCGGTCACCAGGACGTTGGAGGGTTTGATATCGCGGTGCAGGATCAGGTTGTGGTGCGCGCTTTCCACCGCCAGGCACAGGCGCTGCATCAACTTGGCGCGCTCGGCGATCGGCAGGCCGTGGTTATCGCAGTATTCATCGAGGCGCTGACCTTCGATGTATTCCATCACCAGGTAGGGCTCGCCATCCTTACTGACTCCGCCATCCAGCAGACGTGCGATGTTGGGATGTTCGAGACGGGCCAGCATTTGCCGCTCGCGGCGGAAGCGGTCGATGAATTCGTCCGTGGCGAAGTAAGGCGACATGACTTTCAGTGCGGCGCGCTGTTCGTGCTGACCGTCGACGCGGTGGGCCAGGTAGACTTCGGCCATGCCGCCGCGTCCCAGCAATTCGCCGGTTTGCCACACTCCGAATTGGTTGCCGCGCGCATTCGTGGGCGTTCGGACTTGCCCCGCCCGCTTCTCCTGATCGAAGGCTTCGAGCATGCGATCCACTTCAGCGCGCAGATCGGAATCCGCGCCGCAGCGCCGGGCAAGTAGCGTGCGCCGGGCCTCGCTATCAAGCGCCCACGCTTCGTCAAAGATCTCCTGCACTTTCGACCAATCCTGGTTCATAGCCGCTCTCGGACGATACTCAATTGTGCCACTTATTGGGCGCGCTGGAGATCGCCGCGGATGTCCATCCAGATCTTGAAATACAGCCATTCGGCAGGCGGGTCAGGCTCCTCGACGTGGTCGGGACGCAAAACCAGATTGCCCGTGGAGAGCAGGATCTGCCTGACGCGCGGATTTTGTTCCAGTTTGGCGTGCATGGCTTCGAGGATCAGGCGGTAGTGAACGCCTGGCGTCTTCGAACGGTAGGGGAAACGTGCGCCTTCGAAGCTGACCCAATCGATGCCCATCTTGCGCATGTTTTCTTCGGCTGCTGTCCCAGCATCCTTGGCTTCGAACGCGGTCATGCGGGCAACCTCGTCGCGCGTGTGCGGCCAACGAATGCCCGGCACTTTGGCGCGCGGATCGTCAGGGCCTTCCGGATAAAGCATCATCTGCCAGAAGCCCTCCACGCTGGCATACCGCTTGCCGTGAAGCGCAAAGGGAGTAGCGGCAAAGTTGGAGAGGATGCCGAGTTCGTTGCGCTTGGAAAGAATGACTTCGCCCGGCTTGGCGGCTTGCGGCAGGATCTCCCATGACGCGGCGGAGGACTCGGGAACCGGGGTCCACCAATGCGCCGGGAATCCTGGTGTGGATTGCGCCAGCGCGAAGGAAAGCGCGACGATGCAGGGCAGGACTTTCCACATGGAGATATCCTACACCGTGAGTCCGTGATACAACTCAATTGATGAACCGACGTGGCTTTCTTCAAACTCTTGGCGCCGCTGCCGCGGCCAGCGCTTCCGGCGCGAATTCCCGTCCCGCGCAGGGCATCCGGCTGGGCTTCGATACCTATTCCATCCGGGCGCTTGGCTGGAAAGATATACAACTGATCGACTACGCGGCGAAGCTCAAGCTTGATACGCTGCAACTCTCCAGTCTCGGCAACTACACCAGCCTCGATCCGGAGCATCTCAAGCAGGTGCGGGAGCACGCGGAAAGCCTGGGGATGGAGCTCGATACGGGAATCGGATGTGTATGTCCTATTTCCAAATCCTGGAATCCGGGCGGCGAGACCGCGGAGCAGGTCGTGGTCAAGGGATTGACGGTGGCCAAGCATCTGGGCGCGCACTCCATGCGTTGTTTCATGGGCAGCCGCGAGGACCGGCGTACGGGACGGCCCATCGAGGAATACATCGAGGCGACGGTAAAGGTGTTTCGCAACGTCCGTTCGCAGGCGCTGGATCTCGGCGTCAAGATCGCCATCGAGAATCATGCCGGCGATATGCAGGCGCGCGAAACGCTGATGCTCATCGAGGAAGCCGGCAAGGATTTCGTGGCATCAAACCTCGATTGCGGCAATCCGATTCAGGCGATCGAAGATCCGCAACTCACGCTGGAGATTCTGGGGCCGTACGTGGTGACGACGCACATCCGCGACACCATCATCTACGAGCACCCGCGCGGGGCTATGTACCATTGGGTCGCGCTGGGCGACGGCGTGCTCGATTGGGACAAGTTCTTCACTACTTATCAGAAGTTGTGCCCGAAAGCGGCGATCCAGCTCGAGATCATCACGGGGCGTCCGCCGGAAGTGATTCCGTATCTCGAGGAGGATTTCTGGAAAATTTTCCCCAAGACGACGGCGGCCGATTTTTCGCGGTTCGTGGCGCTGGCGAAATCGGGACATCCTTTCAGTGGCACGATGATCATGGAAGATGCGCCGGGCAAGAAGCCGCCGGAATATGCGGCCGCACTCAAGGAGCAGCAGCGCGTGGATCTGGAGCGTAGCCTGGCGTTCGCCAAAAAATTGGGCGCCTGCGTCAAGTCACAGGCGTGACGGCATAGGAACCGTCGAGGCGCGGTAGAACGGTGTATCTGTGTACGTCGCCATGATCGATGATGGCGAAACCATCCGTGGTGCCGCAGTAGATGCGGTCTTGAAACGCCATGATCTTTTCGATCACGTCGGGCAATGAAGTTACGGTTGCCTGTTGCGTACTGCGGTTGTAGCGCAGCAGACCTCCGGATTCGGGGCTGCCCTCGCTGTATCGCACCAGGCCGGCATAGATCGTACCGGGCTCGACGAGCAGCGCGGAGGTGGACCAGTCGACCGCCTGTGGAATATGCAGAAACGTCCAATTGTCGGTCTCCTCGTCGAAGTAGCCGATGTCGCCGATGCCCACCGATCCGCCGGCATCATAGAAAGTTTTGCCCACCCAGATCTTCTTGCCCTCGCGTTGGTAGGGGCCGACTTTTTCCTCCACCTGGAGGGGCGACTCAGAGGGAACGTGCCGGTTGCGGTCGGGCCGCGCCTCTTCGAATTCGGCCACCGTTGAGACCGGCATCGGCGTCACCGGCGCGACATTTTTGAATGGCGGTTGCATGGTGGTCGAGGTAGCCGGCGAGGTTGTGACCTGCCACACGCCATTGCGTTGCCGGATAACGAAATCCAGAATGCCGTCGCTGCCGCTGAGGGTCACCACGCCCGCCGCCGCGCGAATTCCATGCACCCGTACCGGTGCGAACTGCACAATGCGTTTGGGGAACCAGGTCTTCGGATCGTAAAAGATCTCTAGATTCATGGAGAGGACGCCGTAGTTGGGTTCGGCCAATCCCAGGATGATGGAATCGGTGGTCACGCTCTGCACCCACACCTGGGTTGGGAACTCTTTGTTGGTCTGGATGGAGATGGGGACGATCTGGTCTCCACGATAGGCAAAGACGCCGAGGAGTTCGCCTCTTTCCCAGGTGCCCTCATCTCCAGTCACGGCCACCAGCAGGGGTTCTTCGGCAATGACGCTGACTTCGGAGACGTTCGGGTTGGTCTTTTGGAACTCTTTCAGGAGTTGCTCATCGTCAGCGGCGGCCAGCGGCAGCGCCAGTACAAAGGCACAGACGAGAGTCTGTGTTACGGTCAAATAATTCATGTCTTCCATCGTTCGACGTGCGGAGGAGTACTTTGATTTCGCGTCACTCGAAACCAGTTGGCGCACGGAGATCCTCGCGGGATTCACCACTTTCATGACGATGGCGTACATCGTCTTCGTCAATCCTTCTATTCTCCATCAAGCAGGCATGCCAATGGCCGCGGTAACGGCAGCGACGTGTCTTTCGGCGGCTTTTGGCAGTTTGTGTATGGGCTTGTTCGCACGCTATCCCATCGCGCTGGCGCCTGGAATGGGGCTAAATGCCTATTTTACGTTTTCGGTGGTGAAGAGCATGGGAGTGCCGTGGCAGACGGCGCTGGGCGCCGTGTTTTTGTCCGGCATAGCGTTCCTGTTGCTCACAGTTGTGGGCGTGAGGCAACTGATTGTCGCGGCCATTCCGCATGAGTTGTATGCGGCTGTGGCGTCGGGCGTCGGGCTTTTTATCGCGCTGATCGGCTTTCGCGAATCGGGCATTATTGTCGCCAGCCCGGCCACCCTGGTGGCGCTGGGCAATCTGCGGGATGCGCAGACTCTGCTGG
>Ga0326727_10020617_pt1 | contig 13063 bp, 11 predicted proteins | sample MB2enrmetagenome_FD_207643 | JGI IMG/M metagenome (GOLD analysis project Ga0326727, IMG submission 207643) | Lab enriched peat soil microbial communities from McLean, Ithaca, NY, United States - MB29MY | ecosystem: Environmental > Terrestrial > Soil > Wetlands > Peat | place: USA: New York...
TGCTGGTGCCCGAACTGAACGACAGCTATGCGACACAGATCCTTGCCGGCGTCGAGGACTTTCTCATCGAAGAGGGCTATTTTTACCTGACGGCGAGCCATCGCCGCAAGCCGGATTTGATCGAAGAATACCCGAACATGCTCCGGGAGCGGTCCGTTGAAGGCTTCATTTTCATCGACACCGTGCTGGAGCACAGTTTGAAGGCGCCGGCCGTGGCGGTGGCGGGGCATCGCGAGATCGAGGGCGTGACCAACGTGGTTCTCGACCAGCGGCGCGCGGCCGAGCTTACGATGCGCCACTTGTATAGTCTCGGCCATCGCAAAATCGCCTTCATGCGCGGCGGCAGCCACAGCTCCGATGCCGACGAGCGCTGGGAGTGTTTGCAGGCCGTGGCCGAGGAACTCGGCATCCCGGTGCGGCCTGAATTGACGGTGCTGCTCAAGTCGCGCATCTCCACTCCGGAACTGGGACTCGATCCGGCCAACGAACTGCTGCGGCGGAAGGCCGGATTTACGGCCCTGGTCTGCTACGACGACATTGCCGCGATCGGAGCCATCCGGGCCATTCGCGACAGCGGGCAGCGCGTTCCGGAAGACATTTCCGTGATGGGATTCGACGACATCCAAAGCGCGGCCTTCCACAATCCCAGCATTTCGACCATACGCCAGCCGCTGGTTCGCATGGGCACTTTGGCCGCGCATACCCTGCTGCAACGGATTCGTGGAGAAATCGATGTCCCGCGGATATTGACCGTTCTTCCGGAACTTGTGATTCGCGAATCCACGTGTCCGCCCCGCAAAAACCAGGCGCTCCGCAAGGAGCACTGAGGATCTCTCGGACCAGGACGGGGGAGCGAATGCCGAGGCGCGGCTGCCGAGTGGGATAGCGAGATAATGCGAGAGCGTCGATGAGCGGAACGCTCGCCTGTTTGCTATCACACCCTTTCGCCCAAAAAATCTCAAGAAGCAGGTTCTTCGACTCCCCTTCGGCTTCGCTCAGGGTCGCTCTGAATGACAGAAAGGATGGGGCGCGGGAAGATTCTTCTTCTCGCAGTCTGAGACCTGGTTGTGAAAATGAGCGTAGAGTTGGGGATATGACTGAAACGACGCGAACAATCCTATCGCCCACAAGGAAATCCGCAACTTGGCGATGCTCCGATTGCGCGTGGTCGCAACCCTTCGTGCCTCGGCTGGAACTGATACCGAATGTGCCGTCAAGAGCGACAGAGGACGCGTTCAATCGGCACAAATGTACTGAACATCGACACCCTAAATGGAATCGATAGAGCCTCGATAGCATTTTCACTGGTGGTGTAAGGAAACTCCGTGCCCCATCCTTTTCACGTTCTTTGTGAAAAGGGTGGGAAACCACGAAACCCACCCTATAGGAACAGTGAAAATGCTCTAAATCGCTTCATGCGATTTGCGTCCGCGCAGCGTAGGCGCGCCATCGCAGGGGACTCGGCGCCATCGTATGCGCTTGATGGTCCTGAACTTCACCACGAACCAGCGGCGAGCGCGATGCGAAACCATGCTACACTGGGTTTGCGCTCAGTGATTTGGCCGTGAGCGGCGCTTTGCCCCCTGAAGGCAACTCTGCCTTGCACAGATTTCCCCAAGCCCCTACAGCGTAGCCCTTGAGTTTCCCTCCCGGCGACTCGGCGTCTGGTGTCAAGAAAAGACCAGATGTACAGAGCGACCTTGTCCTCATGAGAAGGTTGGCAACTTTGCTGGGATTGCGCACAAAATCGCGCGGCAAAAGGGAGCCGATCGGAAGCTTGCCGGTTGGCGTTTCGTCGAGCGTGGGTCGGTTCCATGGCGAGGGCATTCGTTTGAATGCTTGCCGCCAGTCTTAGGGACGTTTTCGGTTCTTCCTTACGCGAATTTGTTTTGAGAAGGCTCGCGCCTGCCGATGCGGATGCGCGCCTCTTGTGTCCGGTTCCGTTTGCAGGCCCCGATGAAATCCTGGGCTCCCGGAGCCAACAGGAAGATTTTCTATTTTGACGACTCAGTTTTCACAGTTTTCACTTTCCCCTGCCTTGGTGGCCCGGCTCGAAGCCAACCAATTCAAGATTCCCACGCCGGTGCAGGCCGCAGCCATTCCTCCCGCGCTGGAAGGCCGCGACGTGCTGGCCACGGCGCAGACCGGAACCGGCAAGACCCTCAGTTTCTTGATTCCCATCGTGGAGATGTTCGAAAAGGTGGAAGGACGCGATGCGCATGCGCTCCCCCAAGTGCAAGCCCTTATTGTCCTGCCCACGCGCGAATTGGCCATGCAGGTCGAGAAGGCCTTCCGGGCCATCCGTTCCAGCCAGGCACAGTCTGTTGCGCTGGTGGTGGGCGGAATGCCGGAACGAGAGCAGCTCGATACCATTCGCCGTGGCGCGCGGTTGATCGTGGCCACTCCGGGGCGGCTCGAAGATTTTCTCAAGCGCAAGCTGGTCAGGCTCGCGGGCGTCCGGATCCTGGTGCTGGACGAGGTGGATCGGATGCTCGATATGGGCTTCGAGCCGGCCATTCGCCGCATTGCGTCCACGACTCCCAAGGAGCGCCAGACTCTGTGCTACTCGGCCACACTGGAAGGTACGGTTCGCGATGTGGCGCGCAACTATCTCAAGAACCCGGTTCGCGTCGAGATCGGCTCAGTGATGAAGCCGGCCGAGAATGTCGAATTGCGCGCCTTCAGCGTGGATCAAGACAAGAAGCAGGAGCTTCTGGAGCATCTGCTGAACGCCGAGCAGGGCAGCTTCCTGGTCTTTGTGCGCACCAAGCACGGCGCCGACCGGGTCGCGCGGCGGTTAGCCCGCTCCGGCCATGCGGCCATCCAGATTCACGGCGACCGTTCGCAAGCGCAACGGAACTCGGCGCTGCGCAACTTTACCGAAGGCCGGCACCGCGTGCTGGTGGCTACCGACGTGGCCGCCCGCGGTATCGACGTGGCCAACGTGGCCCACGTGGTCAACTACGATCTGCCCAAAGTGGCCGAGGATTTTGTGCACCGCGTGGGCCGCACCGGCCGCGCTTCGGCCAAGGGAGTGGCTTCAACCTTTGCCGGACCGGCCGAGCGCAACGATCTGCGCAAGATCGAACGTGCGCTTTCGATTCGCATGGCGCACTTCCGCGTACGCGGCGTAAATGCCGGCGCGCCCACCGAGATTGCGGCATAGGCCGCAGCTTCAGGCTTATCCCCGCATCAAAAGTGAACGCCTGGCAGCGATCCGAAAGGATCGCTGCCAGGCCGTTGGACGTCGGATACTGGGCGAGTCAACGCCAAACTGGGAACTGCGATTAGGTTATTGCCGGTTACCCGTTAGCCTATCGGTGCGGGCAAAATTGGCTTCGCCGGATCGGCACGCGCAATCTCCGCGCGCACCGCCAATCTCATTCGCTGGCGGTGGGCCTCTTCGCAAACGCAGTCGTGCGTCCGCTCCGGGCACGAGATTGCCGGTTCCCAGGTGATTAGTTGCAGATGTCGAGAGAGATCGACGCCGGTCAGGCCAGCGGAACCACTAATGCCTCGATGACAGGGGGTGGCGCAATGGCCGGCAGTTTCACGTCGATGTAGCGGCCCTGAGCCACCTCGGCGAAGACGCGATTGACGGTGTCTTCCGTTCGGCTGGAGTTGATGTGCAGCATGCGCACGGCGCGTATTACCGTGGCAGACAAGAGAAAACGGTTTTCTATTTTGAGCCCGGCCAGATACACCAATTCAGATCGCATGTGCGCCCCAATTCCCGGTGGTTGTGCGTTCGCTTGAAGGAGCCAAGCTCGTCTTGGTGTCGTCCGTTCGGGCAGGTGTGGTGCACTTCGAGATCTGCGCCGGAAACACAAGGAGGAGGAGGGCTGAAGAGAGTACAAAATCCTGCTGGTGCCCCTTAGTATTGAGCATACTCTTCCTGGCGCACTTCTCCTAATCGCCGCGCCAAACCCCCAGCAACTCCTTTGAATCGCGGTACAGCCTCACTTCAATCGCCTGACTCGAGCCGGAATTCCCCCCTTCGCGGAGCCGATGCCTCCAAATAGTGGTACACTCTATACTGGTCGTCGAATCCGACTTGGCGTTCTTGCCTGTTCTGCTTTCCCGCTCAACTCGCAAACAATTCCACTTGAGTTCAGCGATACATCACGCAACAAAGGAAAAGTTATGGAACAGGGTACAGTGAAATGGTTTAACGACGCGAAGGGATTCGGCTTCCTGAGCCGTGCAGACGGCGATGACGTATTCGTGCATCATTCAGCCATCAAGAGTGAAGGATTTCGTTCGCTTAAGGAAGGCCAGGCGGTCGAGTTCGACGTGGTGAAGGGACCAAAGGGCTGGCAGGCCGAGAACGTCCGGGCTCTCTAGCTGAATGCATCTCCGGGAATGAGGCCGTCTTCGGCATCTTCCCGGTTCTCGCCCGTCTGCCAGTGGATTCCAATACTCGGCGATGGTAGCGGTTTGGCTGCGGTTTGGATGCCGGGGACCCTTGCAACTTAGCAGGCACGGAGGTTCTCCGAGATCTCTTGCCTGCCCACCGCAACAGAGTTGATTCCTTGTCTGGCAACTCAAGACGGGATTCATTCGGCGTAGCAAACGCAGGAAACCAGGCCAGGAGTTCAACTTAGTTTGCACCGGTTCCGCCGGCCATGATCGCGAGCCACCGAGGCAAAAGATCCAACGCAGCACACACTTGAAGCATGGACGAAAGGGAAATATGGCTGAAGACCAGCAACTCATTTGCAGCGATTGTGGGCAGAACTTCACATTCACTGCTGAGGATCAGGAGTTCTTCCGCGAACGTGGTTATTCGGCGCCTAAGCGCTGCAAGACATGCCGCCAGGCGAAGAAGAACGAGCAAGCGGGCGGGGGCGGAGGCGGGTTCCACCGCAATGCATCGCAGAGTACAGCCGTGACCTGTTCCGGGTGCGGACAGCAGACCACGGTTCCATTCGAGCCCCGAGGGGACCGTCCGGTGTATTGCCAGAACTGCTTTCAGAGCCGGAAGACCAGCACGGGCGGCGGCGCCCGGCGCGGCTTTGGCAAGGGCCGTTAGGCGACGGTGTTTGCAGCTTGGGTAGAGCCGTCACCTTCGCTTTGAGGGAGGGTGGCGGCTCTCGGCTTCTGCCCTACGGCAGTCGCCATTATTGACTTGCTCACGACATCGTTCCGTGGCAGCGGGATGGAGCGTGACGCTGCCATCGATGGCAGCTCTCGCGCTTGAAACCAACTGCTCAGCGTTCTCGAAGGAGTTCCCCATGAAAAAACCAGTACCGCAGAAAAAGCCGGTGCCGCATGACAAATACTTTCTCCGCTCGATCCATCAGGAGATAGATCTCTACGACCGTAAAATCGCCTATCTGGATAAGTATGAGCAGTTCGCTTCGAGCGGCGATCGCGAGGGCGCCGAGAATAAGTTGCTTGCCAAACGCGCATCCCTTGCGGAGACGGCAAGGCAACTGGTTGCCGACGGAGTGGAATTCAACGCGGCAGATCTTCCCCGGTCGTTCCGCGCTTCGGCAGCGACCAGCGCGGCGGGTTAATCTCAGACCGGTCCGCGGCAGGTCTCTTCCCGCTTTCAAGGGTCCCGCTTTCCCGGGCCATTGCCAATTTGCCTCGTGGAAATCCCTCCATGGAGGAACCATGAACCATCATCCCAAGATGACGTTCTTTCCTTTGTGCGATCTCCACCATTGTGCAATGCGGCCAGTCATGCTTGAGGGATCGGCAGCGGAAGAAACCCGGCCGTTCCACCAGTGCGAACGGCGCGATTGCGATCGCATCTTCCGCGATGGCGAAGGCTATACGGATTTTGCCGGCGGCCGGTTCGATCAATCGCGCTTGTCTTCTCGAGAGTGTCCCACCTGTGGAGGGACGCTCTACCTCTCTGAAGTGGACCACACGCTGAAGGTTGAGACATGGGAATGCGCGGAGCTGGAGTGCGACTTCAGCGAAGACACTCACTCCCCGCCATCGCGCTAGACCCGGTCTCATAAATCAACCCCATCAACTCGCTGAATGCCTGGGCCCCGCCCTGTTGTCGGGTTCCATACTTGCCCGGCGAGCCGCACAGGCATTTATAAGACCCGTTGTAGATCGGCCCATTGCTTCCAAGCTCAACTTCTCTCGGTCGTCCATGCGGATGTTCACTACCCAGCATACCGCCCCTTCAGGCTCATCTTGTATTGGAAGAGAGTTTGGCTTGACGGACTGTAAGAGTGTGTGGGACCATGCTTGCGATCTGACGGCATAGGTCCTATGGGAGTTCAAACCCATTCGATCATCTGCCGATTTGCGCAATTCAACAACCGATTCTTAGCTTTCAGGAGGATTCTCATGGATACCAGCTATAAGCGAACCAACAATGCAAGCGCCGGCGTAAAGCAGCCTTACGAGCGGCCCACCGCGGTCCTTGCAAGCCCCAGGCAGGAGAGCGGGTTTGTAGATAATGGAAATTTCCCGAGTTCCAATTCTCCGTGCGGCGATTGTGACCCCGGGCCTGGGAATTTTCCGAGCTCCAATTCACCGTGCGGCGATTGTCAACCCGATCCTGTAAATTAACCGAGTTCCGGTCCCCGTGCGCCGATTGCCGATCCTTTGACAGATTCAAAGTCTGCGAAGTGGTGCGATTCGGCAACGAACAGGAGCGAACGCGCGAGATAGTTTGCGCGCGCCCGGCGATTCCTTCCGATGTCTGCGGCGATGCTTGTGTTTCAACGGCAAGCGGGGCGGAACTGTGGCGATTGGGTGACCGGTTGCCGGGCGCCAGCAAGCGCATAGCCGTCTACCGCCATCCAACTTGCAATATCCATGTTTACTCGGGAGCAAAATCGTGAAACGCAAAGACGATCTTGTCATGCGAAGCATCGGCGGCGACAGTCTGCTCGTCCCGCTGGGCGCGCGGGTTGCGGAGATGCATGGCATGGTCGTCCTGAACGGCACGGGGCGTTGCATGTGGGAACTTCTGGCCGAAGAGCGCTCCGTGGACGAACTGGCCGCCGCCGTGGCGGAACGCTTCGACGTGGATGACTCGCGCGCCCACGCGGATGTGCAATCGTTCCTGGATGAGATGGCGCGGATGGGATTGCTTCAACCATGACCACACTGCCTACCGAACATGGCCCACTGGTCCGCGAATTGCAGCGCCGCGCCGCCGTCATTCGCCAGCCGGTGAACGGCGCGTTTGAGTTGACGGAACGCTGCAACCTCTCCTGTCGAATGTGCTATGTCCGCCACTCCGCCCACGATGCTGCGAGGCGCCAAGAGGAACTGTCTGCCTCGGAGTGGCTGACGCTTGCGCAGGATGCCGTGGACAACGGCATGGTCTTTTTGCTGCTCACCGGAGGCGAAGTTTTTTTGCGCCCGGACTTCTTCGAGATTTACACGCCGCTCACGCGCCTGGGCCTCATGCTCACGCTTTTCACTAACGGAACGCTCGTCAGCGACAGGATCGCGCAACGCCTTGCGGAAATTCCGCCAAGTCTCACCCAGATCACGCTCTACGGCGGGACGGCCGCAACCTATGAAGCCGTCACTGGCGTCCCCGGCGCTTACGCGCGCTGCTGCGCGGGAATTGAAGCGCTCCTCAAACATCGCGTCCGGCTGGAACTGAAGACCACGATCACGCAGCGCAACGCCGGCGAATTGGAAGCCATGCGACAGATGGCGCGCAATTGGGGCCTGGCGTTTTCGGCGGGGTGGCTGCTCATGCACCGGCGCGACGGCAATCCTTCCGAGGTTGAAGACTGCCGCTTGTCCGCTCACGATTGCGCCAGCCTTGAAGCCACCGAGCGCCCGGCTGCCGGCGAGCGGACCGAACCCGGGCCCCGTGGCCCACACGCCGTCAAGGCCTCCAATTTCTACTGCCAAGCCGGCAAGTCCGCATTCGCCATCAACGCTTCCGGCGAGATGAACCCTTGCCTGAACTTGTCCAAGCCGGCGGCGCGGCCGCTCGATACCGGTTTTCGCGCCGCCTGGGAAGGATTGCAGCGCTTTGTGGACGACGCGCCGCCTCTCGGCTCCGTCTGCCTGGCTTGCGACATGCGAGGCTACTGCGCGCGCTGTCCGGCGTGGTCGGCTATGGAAACTGGCACATTGACCGAGCCCGTGCCCTATCTTTGCAGTATTGCCCGCGAGCGCAAGGAGCGTTACGAGGGAACGCCGGCATGAACGCCGCAGGGGAAACGCGGAGTAAGAAGCGTTTTGCGGGATTTGCCGCTCTGGGGAGCCCCTGGAAGAAAAAATCTGAAATCCTGTTCAATTCTTCCGATGGCTAGGCGTACAATTCAGGGGAACTAACCCCATCCACGGGCCCCCCATGCGACCGCGTAAAACTCAGAGGAGACATTTATGTTCCAAGGTGTTGGGTTCCCCGCACTCCGGATTCTGCTTGTGTCCGCACTCGTCTCGGGCGCGGTCATCGTTTCCCAGGCCCAGCAGCCGTCCTTGTTGACGCGCCATGTGCGTCAGGAGACTCTCAATGGGCAGGCGCCTCTGGTCGGGCGTCTGCACGCAACGCAGTCCATGCGCCTGGTTCTTGTTCTGCCGCACCGCAACGAGGCGGAGCTAGAGGCCTTCCTGAAGGAACTCTACGATCCTTCCAGCGCGTCTTATCGCAAGTTCCTCACGGTGGAAGAGTTCACCGCAAAGTTTGGCCCCAGCCAGGAGGATTATGACGCGGCGATTCGCTTCGCGGAAGCGAACGGTTTGACCGTGGTTGGCACCTCCCGTAATCGCATGAACCTGGATGTCACGGGTCCGGTGGCGAACATTGAGGCAGCCTTCCATGTGACCATGGGCACCTACCAGCATCCCACGGAGAGCCGCACCTTCTTTGCGCCGGACCGCGAGCCCACGCCGGATTTGGAGGTCCAGTTATGGCACATCGCGGGCCTCGACAACTATTCGACCCCAAAACCCAATCTTGTGCGAAGCGATGCGCGCGCGGCGGAAGCGGAGCCCAATGCCAAAGCGAAGCCCAATGCCACGACCGGCACGGGCCCCAGCGCCGCGTACCTCGGCAGCGACATGAGAGCGGCGTATTACGTCAATGGGAATGCCTCGGCGACTCTCACCGGCGCCGGCCAATCGGTGGGGTTGTTCGAGTTCCTCGGTACCGATCTGGCTGATCTGGCGACCTACTATACAAACGTAGGCCAAACCAATAACGTACCCATCACGCTCAAGTCCGTCGACACCCAGAGCACAAGTTGCGTCGAAAGAGCCTGCGACGATACGGAACAAACCTTAGATATGACCCAGGTGCTCGGCATGGCTCCGGGGTTATCCAGCCTTGTGATGTACATCGGAACGGGCGGCTTATCGGGGCAAACACTCGACGATGCCGGCATTCTTAACGCCATGGCCACGGCCAGCCCGCTGAACGCTCAACTGAGCTCCGCCTGGACTTGGAAACCCACGGATCCCACCACCGACGACGTCTACTTTGAAGAGTTCGCCGCGCAAGGCCAGAACTTTTTTGTCGCTGACGGCGACGACGGTAATTGGAGCCACGCGCCTTTTGTTTGGCCCGCGGATAGCGTGTACGTCACCAGCGTCGGCGGAACGGATTTGACGACAACCGGCGCGGACGGCGCCTGGGCCTCGGAAACAGGTTGGGTTGACTCCGGCGGCGGCATTGCGCCGGATTACTTTCCGATTCCATCGTGGCAGGTGGCCACGGCGGCCGGCTGCGCCGAATGTTCCCAAACCTTTCGCAACGGCCCTGACGTTGCGGCCAATGCGAATTTTACTTATTACGTCTGCGCCGACCAGGAGGCTTGCACGGCGAACCTTTACGGTGGAACCAGTTTCGCGGTGTCCATGTGGGCAGGCTACATGGCACTGGTGAATCAGCAGGCGGTCCTTAACGGCAACCCCGTGCTCGGCTTCATCAATCCGGCCCTTTATACGATTGGTTTGGGCGTGGACTATGACACCGACTTTCACGACACCACCAGTGGAGGCAATACGCTTGGGTCAACCGTCGGCTATGATTTGTCGACCGGTTGGGGCAGTCCTAACGGGAACGCCCTGATCAACGCCCTTGCCGGAGCGCTGAACCCCACCTTCTATATTTCCTCCTCGCCCTCTTTGGTCTCGGTGGCGCAGGGCATGAGTGGCACAACGACGATCACTACGACCCACGCGGGCGGATTCAATTCCTCCGTCGCCTTGTCCGCAACCGGCCAGCCCACGGGCGTAACCCCAAGCTTCAGTCCTACGTCGTTCTCCGCGCCGGGTTCCGGCACCTCGACCCTGACCCTGACTGTGGCTTCGACCACCGCGACCGGCACGTACCCCATCACCGTCGAAGGTACGGGCGGAAGCCTTACGCTAACGACCACGGTCACTTTGACCGTGATCGCCGCGGGGCAGGTCGCCGTACCCAACGTGGTCGGCGAGACCCAGGCAGACGCGACGACAGCCATCGAAGGAGCCGGACTCGTGCTTGGCACGGTCACCACGGCGAGCAGCTCCGCGGTCCCATTAGGCGACGTGATTAGCGAGAGCCCAAGCGCGGGCGCAGGCGTGATTTCCGGCTCGGTGGTCGACATCGTCGTCTCCAGCGGCCCGACGCCGCCTGCGCCTGCGGCAACGCCGGTGTTTTCACCTGCGGCAGGCACATACTCTTACCCTCAAAGCGTGAACATTTCCGATTCCACCAACGGCGCAACCATCTACTACACCACCGACGGAACAACGCCCACAACAAGTTCGCCCGTCTACAGCGGCGCGATTCGTGTTTCGGCCACCCAGACGCTTGAGGCCATTGCCACCGCCAGCGGCTTCTCTCAGAGCGCCACTGCCGTGGCTTCTTACACCATTGGCGCTCCCGGCTCAGGCGAATGGACATGGATGAGCGGAAGCAATACGTTTGGCGGCGTTGGCGTCTATGGCACGCCGGGCACGCCCGCGGCCGGCAACACTCCCGGAGACCGCAGTAGCGCATCGACATGGACTGACAGCAACGGCCATCTCTGGCTTTTTGGGGGTTCCGGCTTCAATGACCTCTGGGAGTTCAATCCATCGCTTGGAGCACATGGCGAATGGGCCTGGATGGGCGGAAGCAATGCGACTGGCAGCGTTGGCGTCTATGGCACGCCGTGGACACCCGCTGCGGTAAACATTCCCGGAGGCCGCTCGGGCGCTGCCAGTTGGACTGACAGCGGCGGGCACTTCTGGCTCTTCGGCGGTGCGGGGACCGATGCTGGCGGGAGTGCTGGCCTCTTAAACGATCTTTGGGAGTTCAATCCATCCCTTGGCACAAACGGCGAATGGGCGTGGATGGGCGGAAGCAGCACCGTCGGCAGCAATGGCGGCCAGTCCGGAGTCTACGGCACGCCGGGGACGGCTGCCGCGGGAAACATTCCCGGAGGCCGGTCTGGCGCTGTCTCCTGGACCGACAGCAGCGGCAATCTCTGGCTCTTTGGGGGCAATGGTCTGGGTGCAATCGGAGCGGACGGCGAAGGCCCTCTCAATGATTTATGGGAGTTCAATCCTTCGCTTGGAGCACATGGCGAATGGGCGTGGATGGGCGGAAGCAATGCGACTTACAGCCTTGGCGCCTACGGCACGCCGGGGACTCCCGCTGCCGGAAACATCCCCGGAGGCCGGTCTGGCGCTGTCTCCTGGACGGACAGCAGCGGCAAATTCTGGCTCTTTGGCGGCAACGGCGTCGATAGCGTCGGCAATATGGACAATCTCAACGACCTTTGGGAGTTCAATCCATCGCTTGGAGCACATGGCGAATGGACATGGATGAGCGGAAGCAACACGGTCGACAATCCTGGAGTTTACGGCTGCGATTACGCCGAATACTGCCCGCTTTCCGCAAACGTCCCTGGCTCTCGCACCGCCGCATCTGGATGGAAAGATGCCACAGGAAATCTCTGGCTCTTCGGGGGTAACGGCGAAGACGGGGCAGGTGTATTTGGCGTTCTCAACGACCTTTGGGAGTTCAGTCCCTCCACGAGCCTATGGACCTGGATGGGCGGAGTGAGAGCGTTAGTCTGTGTCGGTTCCGGAGGCGGTAGCTCTGTATGCGAGCCCCCGGCCGGCGTTTACGGCACCCTGGGAACGGCTGCCGCCGCAAACTTCCCCGAAGGCCGGTATGGCGCTGTCTCCTGGACTGTCAGCGGCGGCAATTTCTGGCTCTTCGGTGGATTTGGCGAGAATACACCAGACAACTTTGGCGGACTGAACGATCTCTGGAGCTTTCAGCCTCCCGCTCCTGGGCCAACCGCCGCCGCCACGCCCACGTTTAGTTTGGCGTCAGGAACCTACTCGACTGCTCAGATAGTAACCATCTCCGACGCCACGGCTGGTGCGGCCATCTATTACTCCACCAACGGATACGAGCCGACCACATCGTCCACCTTGTACAGCGGCGCTATCAACGTTTCTGCCACGGAGGTCGTCGAAGCCATCGCTGTAGCCTCCGGCTACGCCAACAGCCAGGTGGCTGAGGAAACCTACACGATTCAAACCAACGTGCCGACTCAAGTCAACGTTCCCAACGTGGTCGGCGACACCCAGGCAGCCGCAACAACAGCCATCACCGCAGCTCAACTCGTGGTTGGCACGGTCACCCCAGTAAGCAGCTCCACCGTCGCATCCGGCGACGTGATCAGCGAGAGCCCAAGCGCTGGCACAATCGTCAGCCCCGGCTCGGCGGTCAACCTCGTCGTCTCAACCGGCCCCCCGGCGCAGGTCGCCGTTCCCAACGTGGTTGGCGACACCCAGGCAGCCGCGACGACAGCCATCACCGGAGCCGGACTCGTGGTTGGCACGGTCACCATGGCGAGCAGCCCCACCGTCGCATCCGGCAACGTGATCAGCGAAAGCCCGATCGCGGGCACAAGCGTCAGCTCCGGCTCGGCGGTCAACCTGGTCGTCTCAACCGGGGCGGCGCCGGTGGCCGTTCCCAACGTGGTTGGCGACACCCAGGCAGCCGCAACAACAGCCATCACCGGAGCCGGACTCGTGGTGGGCACGGTCACCATGGCGAGCAGCCCCACCGTCGCATCCGGCAACGTGATCAGCGAAAGTCCGATCGCGGGCACAAGCGTCAGCTCCGGCTCGGCGG
>Ga0326727_10020619_pt1 | contig 13061 bp, 8 predicted proteins | sample MB2enrmetagenome_FD_207643 | JGI IMG/M metagenome (GOLD analysis project Ga0326727, IMG submission 207643) | Lab enriched peat soil microbial communities from McLean, Ithaca, NY, United States - MB29MY | ecosystem: Environmental > Terrestrial > Soil > Wetlands > Peat | place: USA: New York...
AGACTGCAACATGGGGCGCAGATCTGAAAGGGTCTCCCATTCTTGGGGCTACCGACCCCGAGGACCGATTGACTATATTCTTTGTTCCTGTCGCCAAGTGGTCGGATGGAACGGCTGATGCCATGACGGGGCACTGAGCGATCTCGCACGCCTTGACACATCCGCGCGCGCGAACTACTCTACGGCCCGATTCGAATATTTCGGAGGGTTGCTCTGAAAAACTCACGCCGTCAGGCCCGCTTCATCACGATCGCTGTGTTCGCCGCTTTCCTCGTCGCCTCCGCCATGGCCGCGAACGCCGCACCCAAGAAGATCATTCTCGATACCGATCCCGGCACCGACGATGCGATGGCCCTCATGCTCGCGCTCAACTCGCCGGAACTCGATGTGCGTGCCATCACCGTCGTTCCCGGCAACGTCACCGCGCAGCAAGGGCTCGAAAACGCGCTGCGCATGGTTTCGCTCGCCAACCGTTGCGACATCCCGGTCGCCGCCGGCGCACAGCACCCGCTCCTGCAAAAGCTGATCACTGCCCAGTTCTGGCACGGCAAGAACGGGCTCGCCAATATAGAGCTTCCTCCCAGCAAATGCCACGTCGATCCCCGCTTCGGCCCCGACCTTATCATCGAGATGGTCCACGCCGCGCCGCACGAAATCACACTCGTCCCTGTCGGCCCACTCACTAACATCGCGCTCGCCGTCGAAAAAGATCCCTCCATTGTCCCGCTCGTCAAAGAGGTCATCCTGATGGGCGGCTCCATCTCTGGAGGCAACGTCAACGCCGCCGCCGAGGCCAATATCTACAACGATCCCGAAGCCGCCCGCATCGTCTTCGATGCGGGATGGCCGCTCACCATGGTCGGCCTCGACGTGGCCAACAAAACTCTGTTCACCAAAAAGCATCTCGATCAACTGTCTCAAACCCACGGCCCCATCAACGATTTCATCGTGAAGATCACCAGCTTTCTCATCGATCTCTCCGCCAAATACGGCTGGGAAGGCACAGCCATGTACGATCCCCTGGCCGTCGGCGTCGCCATCGATTCCACGCTGGTCACAGCGCCCGCCATGCATGTAGATGTCGAAACCCGTGGCGAATTCACCCGCGGAGAAACCGTCGCCAACCGCCAGGGCTACATCGAGCGCAACGTGCTGCATGGCGACCACTACGAAATCGAGGGAGCCGATAAGGTCGAGCCCAATGCCAAGGTCTGCACCGAGGTCGACGCTAACCGCTTTCTGGAAATGTTCGTTTCAAGAATCAAAGGTAAGTAAATGACCGCAAGCAAGAAAAATGAGATGAGAGTTACCTCAGCGGCTGAAGCCGCGGATTAGAGAGCAGCCTAATCGCAGCGCTGAAGCGCTGCGCCACCCAAGATCGAGTTTTCAGCAAACTGTTTAGCCGCTAAGGTAATTTGCATCTCAACTTTCGGCGCGCACTAAGTTAAGGAACCCTATGTTCACTCCCAACACTCTCGGCCTCGCCCTCTTCATGATGATCACCAGCGCCATCTGCTGGGGCTCGTGGGCCAACACGTACAAAGGCGTCAAAAACTACCGTTTCGAGCTCTTCTACTGGGATTACGCCATCGGCATCTTCCTCATCTCTCTGATCCTCGCCCTCACCATGGGCAGCACTGGACATGACGCCTCCAGCTTCCTCACCAACGTCCGCGGGGCCGACTCGAACAACATCCTCTCCACCATGATCGGCGGCGTCATCTTCAACCTCGCCAATCTGCTTCTTGTCGCCGCCATTGACATGGCTGGCCTCGCCATCGCCTTTCCGGTCGCCATCGGCATCGCGCTCGTCGTCGGCACCGTGCTCAGCTTCATTCTTCAGCCCAAGGGCAACGCGACGCTTCTCGCCGCCGGAGTCATCTGCGCGCTCATTGCCGTCATCCTCGACGGCAAAGCCTACGGCAGCCTCGCCAGTGCCGGTCGCGCCGTTTCTCGCAAGAGCATCGTCGTTTGCATCGTCTCCGGAGTCCTGATGGGCCTGTGGAATCCCTTTGTCGCCTACGGCGCTACCCGCGGCAACGCCCTCACTCCCTACAGTTCCGTCGTCTTCCTCACCCTGGGCGCGCTGCTCTCTTGTTTCGTTTGGAATCTCTACTTCATGAGGAAGCCCCTTGTCGGCGAACCGGTAAGCTTCGCCGGTTTCTTCAGCGGCCCGCCGTCCGGACACCTTCTCGGCTTGCTCGGAGGCTGCATCTGGGGCGTCGGCACGGTCTTCAATGTTGTCGCCGGAAAAGCGACCGCCTTCGCCATCTCCTACGCCATCGGCCAATCCGCGCCCATGGTCGCCGCGCTCTGGGGAGTCTTTGCCTGGAAGGAATTCGCCGGCGCTCCCTCCAAAGCCCGGCTCTATCTCGCCCTGATGTTCGTTTTTTATTGTCTCGGCATCCTGTTCGTTGCGAAAGCCAGCGGCTAACCCTGCTTGGGGACAGCCGCCCTCGGCCGCGCAGTCCTGGTTTTTGACCGGAAGGAGGTAGAAGCGGGCTAATCCCAAACACGCTCTTTGCCGCGTTAGAGTGGGATTTCTTATCCGCACGCCGCATCGTCTATGAAAAACTGAATTCCAACAGCGCACAAACACTCGCAATCCACTTGACATTGCACACCCGAATCCATTTATATGAACGCTTTCAAGTGCAAACCGGTTTCTACGCTCAACCCATCGCCGCCATGTCAGCCGAGGTGCCCCGTGCTCTCGTGTTTAACCCGTCGGCTGTACATGGCCAACCGCTCGTGAACGAAAGGGAATTGAGGAAATAATCAATGTCCAAAAACAGAATTCGAAAAGACGTTCTGCTCGCCGCCGTCATTTGCTTTGCGCTCTGTCTCAGCCCGCTTCTATACGGCCAGGCCAATGGAAGCTTCTCCGGAACCGTTGCCGATAAAACCGGCTCCGTGATCCCCGGCGCCAGCGTGCGTATCACGTCGCAGGGCACCGGCCTGGTGCGCGACGCCAAAACCGACGGCTCCGGCCACTACCTCATCCCTCTGCTGCCCGTCGGCATTTTCACCATTCACGTGGAAGCCCAGGGCTTCCAGACAGCTGAGCAGCGGGATCTCCGTCTTCAGATCGACGAGCAGCGCGAGATCAATTTCGCCCTCAATCCCGCCTCCGTCAGCCAGACCGTCGAAGTCAACGCCACCGAAGTGGCCGTCGAAACCACCAACCCCACTCTCGGACAAGTCATCACCTCCGATGAAGTGGCGGATCTTCCGCTGAACGGCCGCATCTTCACCCAGCTCGCTTCGCTCACGCCGGGCACCACCACCGCGACCAACCCCGCCAGCTTTTTCAATAATGCGGCCAGCAGCGAGGCGGCCACGCGCGGATCGTTCTCTCTCTCCGTTGGCGGCTCGCGCGAGCAGTCGACGGACTGGCTCCTCGACGGCAACGACAACAATCAGCTCGACGAAGGCGGCATCGCCATCTTTTCCGATATCGACGACATCCAGGAATTCAAGGTTCTCACCTACAACTACTCCGCCGAATACGGAGAGCGCGCCGGTCCCACCGTGCTCGTGACCACAAAATCCGGTACGAACAAATTCCACGGCACTGCCTTCGAATTTTTCCGCAACACCAACCTCGACGCCGCAACTCCGTTTGTGAATACCACCACCAAATTCAATCTCAACCAATACGGCGGTTCGTTCGGCGGTCCGATTAAGAAGGACAAGACGTTCTTCTTCCTCGATTACCAGGCCAAGGTGCAGCGCAAGGGCGTGCCGTTCACGGGGTTCCTCCCGACCCAGGCGATGGCACTGCCAGATTCGAACGGCGACTACAACTTCAACATGGATCCGACAGGTGTCACCGCGCGAGGAGTGAATCCAAGTTTCCCCAACCTCAACAATCCCTTTTCCCCCGGAGGCTTTCAGTGCTTGTCGGATGGCGTGACGCCCGAACCCGTTAATTCCTCGGGAGGCCAACCCACCGGCACACCCTGCAACGTCATCCCCAAAGCCTTGATCAACCCGGTCGGCGCGGCTGTCGCAGCGCTTTACGCTCCGTATGCCACGATCACGGGCAATATCGGTTATAACTACGCCAATCAGCCAATTCGCAAGCTCAACGAAGGCACGGGCGACGTCCGGCTCGATCACAACCTTTCCAAGAACGATTCCATCTTTGGCCGTTTTAGCTACGATCAGGCAACCAACCACATCCCCGGCGGGACGCCCACATGGGCCGCGCAGAACGCTTTCGGCACCAATCAGCACATTGAAAACCACGGTCGCAACGCCGTCATTTCCGAGCAGCATGTCTTTTCGACGAGCACCATCAATCAGTTCACGGCCGGCTACAACCGCATCTTCAATCACATTCTTTCCTACGGAGATTTCGCCGTTGCTCCCTGCGAATCCGCGCTCTTGGGCATCCCCGGCGCCAACCTTGACAGCGTCTGCTCTACCGTCGGTGCCAGCACCGGCTATCCAACAAATCTCAACCAGGCTTCTAACGACTGCATCAGTTGCGGCATGGCCTCCTTCCAGATGGGCAGCTACTTCTCGATCGGTGACCGCGGATACGCCCCCTATCAGGGTGGCACCAACGTCTATTCGGTTGGGGACACTATTGATCTCGTCCGCGGACGCCACGACATCCGCATCGGTGCCGTCTATCGTGCCGAAGAGATGAACGTCCGCAACAATGCGTTTCAGGACGGCTACGTCGTCAACTTTGGCACGCTCACCCACGACGATATCGCCGATTTGCTCGTAGGCGGCTTGGGGACTTTCGCCGCCCACGATCAGACCTTCCTCGGCGGCACGGTCGGCCGACGCTACAAGCTCATTCGTCCGTTCGTCCAGGACGATTGGCGCGTATCGAATAATCTCACTCTCAACCTCGGACTTGCCTGGGCCATCGTCACTCCTGAGACGGAGGTGAAGAACCGGCAGGCGAATTACGACATCGTGACCCAGAAGTGGTTCGTTCCTGCTGGCAGTCCCATGCTAGCCGCCTGCGGAAGCAACTGCGTATCCACCAACGGTCGGGTCGGAATCCAACTCGACAAGACCGCATACGAGCCCCGCATCGGTTTCGCCTGGAAGCCCGCCGGAAGGCAGAATCTCGTCGTCCGTGGCGGCTACGCCATTTACCACGATTCTTCCTGGGATCAGGGTGGGCAGGGCTTGTGGCAGAACCCCCCCTACTATGCGGAAGTGGATCCCTGCACGTTTTGTCTGACGTATGGCGTTGCGGCTGGCTCCCTCTCCTCCGGATTCCTTCTTCCCCCCAACAGCCCAAGCAGCGTAAATGTCAACAATGGCCTCGGGGCCATCTACAACTCCCCAGTCAATCCGCTGCTCTACACGGGCTCTATTCAGTCGATGAACCGCAAGTTTAAGCTGGGTTCGATCCAGCAGTTCAACCTCAACGTCGAGCAGCAGCTTCCCGGCAATGCTGTGTTCACCTTTGGTTACGCCGGAACCCGCAGCCACCACATTCTCGTCAGCCAGCTGGATGAAAACATTAATGAGCCGACCGCATGCCCAAATGAAAGCCCCGGCTCAACCTACAGCCTGGGCTGTGGCTTTGGGAACTTTCCCTATGCGCTGAACCAGCCGAACGGAGGGTACTACCAGTTTGTCGACACCAATAACAGCATTGGTTCTGCCCAGTATGATTCGCTCGAGGCGAAATTTGAAACCAAAACCGTGCGGCACGGGCTTTATGCCCTGCTCGGCTACACCTGGTCCCGCAACTTCGATACCGGCTTGACCGACGGTTTGGGCACGAACCCGGGTGCGATGTATTACCCGCTTCCGGGAACCGCGAGGCTCGATTGGGGCCTTTCCCAACTCAATCTGAATTCCAGTTTCACAGCCAGCGTTCTTTACGATTTGCCGTTTGGCAAGGGCAAGCGCTTTGGCGGCGATTGGAACTCCGCCACGAATGTCATAGCCGGGAATTGGCATGTGAACGTGATCGAGAGGGCAACCTCTGGATTTCCTCTTTTTGTGGTCGATAGCACGAATCCATCCGGGGTATTTTTCAACTATAACGGTCTAACGGTGTCGCGACCCAATGAGGTCGGCAACCCCAACGTGGCCGGTCAGGTCTCCGCAAACCCCACCTGCCCTGCTCCGCAGAAGATTCATACCCTGCAGAACTGGTTCAACCCTTGTGCGTTTGAAAGCGCTCCCAGCGGCGAACTCGGAACGGCTACCCGCGCCCCCGTTTACGGTCCGCGGTTCGTCAACACCGACTTCTCCATATTTAAGGACTTCCCCATGTCCTTCCGTGAGGGAATGAACCTTCAGTTCCGCGCCGAGTTCTTTAACCTCCTCAACCATCCGCAGTACTGGATGGCAGGCATCAGCGGTACCGGAGAGCAGGACATCGGCACGCAATCGAGTTTCGGTGCCATTACCCAGACTCTGAACAACCCGCGCCTGGTGCAGTTCGCGCTAAAGTTGAATTTCTAACGGGTGCCTGATCGTGTTGTCGCGGAAGGGGGCAGAGTGACGAAAAATCGTCACACTGCCCGCTCACTCTTACCCCGCCATCGGCGATTCTCCGGCGGCCCGCACCCGGTTCTCCAGCCAAGACGCCATGGCTAAAGTTATCAGTCCTCGCGTCCAAGTTGCTGCATAGACTTATCGCGATTTGTACATACAATAACGTACATTTGTACGTATTGGCATATATGCACAAATGTTCCACGCGGAACATTCGTTTATGTTCCGCACGCGAGGCTAACGAAAGGCTGTACTTAGGCTGAGGCTGTTGGGGGGCGCCGAACGTGGTCCCTCTTGACGATCACCTACCCGCATCCTTGATGATCACTCAACCGTGATCACTCAACCGCAGCTTTGCAGGACCATCGTGGCAGTGCCTGCGTGCTAAAATACCAGCGTACACTGGCACAACGGCACGCGACACCACGCCTCGCCAGTACGAAAGCAAGTTGCGGAAGTGGTGGAATTGGCAGACACACCATCTTGAGGGGGTGGCGCCGAAAGGCATGCGGGTTCAAGTCCCGCCTTCCGCACCAAGCATTCCGAATCCTTTGTATTTCCAATCCCTGTATTCCTAATAGTTCGGCAGCTACTTTTATTAGCCGTTCTCGGTGGTTTTTCCATGCACAAACTATTTTTGGCCGGGCACGATTTGGACGATAAAATAAGCGCCTGCGCGTTGTGCGCAGGCTCAAAGCGCCGTTTCCAAATGGTTGCGGATGTGGCAGTAAAGAGACCTTATTCGTTCTTTCGGGAGAGTGTACGTTGAAACACCTTCGAAGAGTTCCATGGGCAATACATAGGACAGCTTCTTTTTTATTTCGATCTTTCTTATGTCGAGCCGTCTTACTTCGATCGAACTTATTTGGAGCAATCTGGTTTCGCGCAAATTGGCGCCTGAGCAGCGAGCCGAACAGCACGGATTCCCGCCCTTCGCTTCGCGATAGGACGGGCCACCCGGTATTGGCTCGGATGGCGTTGCCGGCCGGGACGGCTGCGATCATCATCGTTGCGATGATGGCAGGGGTGTTTATGTTGGCGGCGGGGAGGGCGGAGGGGCAGCGGGTGCAGACCGATCCGGAGGTGAGGGCGGCGGTGCGGCACGACGTTTCTCCGGCGGTGCGGGATTTGCCGTTGGCGGACTTGCGAAAGATACAGACGAATGAGGCTCCCGAGGTGAGGACGATTCCGGGATACTTTAAGAACAAAGCGATGACGGGGATGGACCCGGCGATGGAGAAGCGGGAGACGAGCAAAGCGTTTGCGGCGAACATCGAGTTGAACTTCGACGGCGTGGGGAACGTGAATGCGACGGCGCCCGGAGATGCGAACGGAAGCGTGGGCGCGACACAGTACGTGCAATGGGTGAACATGTCGTTCGCGATCTATGACAAGGCGACGGGAAAGCTGGTGAAGGGGCCGGTGCTGGGGAAATCGCTGTGGGCGGGCTTTGGCGGACTGTGCCAGAGCGATAACAGCGGCGACGTCGAGGTGAACTACGACAAGCAGGCGCAGCGGTGGGTGTTCACGCAGTTGGCGATATCCGGGCCTTACATGCAGTGCTTCGCGGTTTCGACGACTCCGGACGCGACGGGGACCTATCACCGCTACGCGTTTGTGGTGTCGGACAGCCAGTTGAACGATTATCCGAAACTGGGGATTTGGCCGGACGGGTATTACATGTCGTGGAACATGTACGGAATGGGAGCGCCGAAGGCGTGCGCGTTCGATCGGGCGAGCATGCTGGCGGGGTCGGGAGCGGCGTCGGTGTGTTTCCAGCGGCAAACCTCGGACTTCAGCCTGCTGCCGGCGGACCTGGATGGGACGACCCCTCCGGCGCAGGGAGAGCCGAACTACTATGTGGAGCTGGGGCAGGATCAGCACAGCCTGAATCTTTATGAGTTTCACGTGGACTTTGCGGACACGGCGAAATCGACGTTTACCGGCCCGACGGTGATTACGACTCAGCCGTGGAAACAGATCTGGTCGATTGAGGAGGCGGACGGCGGAGACGTGCTGGATGCGCTGGGAGACCGGCTGATGTACCGGCTGGCGTACCGGAATTTTGGATCGTATGAGAGTTTGACGGCCGCGCACACGGTGGACAGGGGCGACGGATACGCGGGGGTGCGCTGGTACCAGATCAAGAATCCGAGAGGGAAGGCGGAACTGGCGCAGGAAAGTACATACACCGATCCGGGGAAAGTGAGTGTGTGGATGCCGGGCTTGGCGATGGACAAGAGGGGCAACATGCTGCTGGGCTTCAGCCGGGCAAGCATGACGGTGGACCCTGGAGTTTCGCTGACGGGCAGGCTGGCGGGGGACGCTCCGAGCACGATGGAGACGGCAACGGTGGCAGTGGCGGGCAATGGGGTGATGAGCCCGGAAAACGGCGGACGGTGGGGCGACTACACGGGGATGGCAGTGGATCCGGGGGACGATTGCACGCTGTGGTTCACGACGAACTATGTGAAGAGCAGCGGCCAGGTGTGGGCGACGCGGATTGTGTCGACTAAGTTTCCGGGGTGCGAGTAGGGGGAAAGGAAGTCGGTGATGTTTAGTGGGTAGGGGTCCTTCGACTCCGCCACCGCTTCACTTTGCGAAGCGGTGGCTCCGCTCAGGATGACAGAGGTATGCTGCGAACTTACGGGACGCAGCACTAGCGGTTATTGGCTGGAGCCGAGCTTCAACAGCACTTGACGCAGGCGGGGGTGCTGCTGGGTTAGATGAAGGTAGAGCATCTCGTTGGGATGGGATTTGGCGTGGATGATTTGGAGCAGGGCTGCTTTCTCTTGTTGTGACCACTTGCGTAGAGTGGGCTCGTCTGCCAGGATGAGCGCGAAATTGTCGAAAGTGGATTGATCTTCTTCGCGGTAATTCAGGTTTTCAATTTTCACACCTAAGATGTTTTCGAGTTTGCGGCGGGCATGGGCGCGCATGCGGGCGGCGTCTCCGGCGAAATGTTGGGCCATGCGCTGGTTGACGCGGAGGCCGAGGTTGCGGGTGGAGAAAGTATCCCAGGCGTTGGGCTCGCTTCCCGGCAATTCGTAAAACACGTGGCCGGCGGCTAGGCGCTTGAGAGTGCGGGCTGGCGTTCGATATGGCGATTGGTGGGCGCGGGCGGCCGCCCTACTCGGGGCGGCGATTTTCTTTTCTTCTTGCTCGACTAGCTTTTGCAGGTCGGGGCGGCCGGGGCGGAATCCCAGCTTGCGATAGAACCAGAAAGCGCCGGATTCGATGGCTTCGTCGTTGTCGTGGCCGAGTTGGTAGGGATAGACGGAGACGACGATCGAGCCCATGAAGGTGCAGAGAGAGCGCAGGACCTGGGCGTAGATCCATCCGGCTTCGCCGCCGCGGAAGGTGTAGAAGGTGTTGAAGCCGACCTCGATCCATTCGCAGAGGCCGATGGCTTCGATGTAGTTGATGGGGACGCCATTTTTGAGGGTGAAGCCGGCGACGTAGGCGCGGAGTGGGAGACGGCGGTCGGGCGGGAGATGCCAGAGATAGATTTCTAAACCGCGGGAGGCGGTCGTGTCGCCGAGATCGACGCGGACTACGGAGCGAGGGTCGGCCAGGGTGGTGCCGTAGAGTTCGCGGTAGCGGACCAGCATGACTTCGCGGATCATGTCGGCGATGCGCTCGCCTTCTTCGCGCGAGAGGCGGATGAGTTTGGGCGGGCGCTTGGCGAGTTCGCCGGCTAGCGAGACCTGGCTGCGGGCGATGAGCGGGCCGCGATGGTAGAAGATGTGGCGCGGCTTGCGCCAGTTGCGCGTGCGAGTGAGCGGGGAGTTGCCGAGATGCCAGCGGAGGGGGATGCGGAGGGATTCGTAGAGTTCGGATTTTTCGAGAGGCGAGAGCGGGAGGCGGTCGAAGCAGGCGAGGAGCCATTGAATGGTGGCGGCATGTTTGGCGGAGTTTTTTCGCCCCGCTGGGGCTTGATCAGGTCTGCCTCGTACCCACGGCTTGCGCCGTGGGCTGCATTCTTTCGCCGCTTCGCGGCTGCGGTTTCGTCCTGGCCTGCCAACGATTTCCCGGTTGAATGAGCGCCCGAATTTGAATTTTGCCCGATTCGTTGGCTGGCGGTTTCGAGCCAGCGGCGGAAGGGAGTGTCGGCCTCGACAAAAGAGTCGTCTTCGAGCAGAGGCATGAAGCGGGGGCCAGTGGTGCCGAGTTCGCGGCCGGGTTCATAGTTATCCCAGGCGATTTCGACCTGACCGGGGAAATGGTGGACTAGCCAGCGAGCCACGTCGAAGCTGAGCGTGTCTTCCATGACGGTGCCGGAGATGCCGGAGACTTCGAGGGGATCGAAGGCATCTGTGGCGACGCCGCGTTGACGGAGGGCTTCAACTTTCTCGTGGAAGCCATTGAGGATGCGCTCACTAGCGCGAAGAACGGCGGCGCCTTGGGGGAAGGCGCGGAAGAACATGACGGCTTCGTGGAAGCGGATTAGGGAGGGGGCGTCGGGGAAGCGGGCGGCGTCGAGAGAGCGGAGGAGTTTCTCGGCGGCGCGAGCGGCGCTGGGAGTGAAGTCGTTGCGGGCGGATTCGAGTTGGGCTAGGAGGCGTTCGAGGCGTGGGTTCATTTAGTCACTGAGACATTTAGTCATTTAGTCATTGAGACTAGGAGAACGACTGAAGCGAGAGGGTACCACTTTGGGGTGGGGTGCGTGGAAAAAAGTGAGTCTTCTAGGTCAAATGGATTTGACGGGGATGGCGGTGACGTCGTCGACCAGGCCTACTTCTTTTTGGACGAAGGGTTCGGCGTAGGGCACGCCTGCGAGTGCGCCGTAGAAGCGTGCCATCGATTCTATGCGGGCGCGAATTTCGGCTTGCGCGGGAAAGATTCCGCTGCCGGCCTGCTGATCGGTGAATTGAGACTTGTAGGCCATGAGGGAAGAAAAGCGCGCCTCGAATTGATCGGAGATATCGACGACAAAGGACGGGCGGACGTCGCGGTAGAGACTGGCATAGATGATTTTGAACGGACGGTGCGGGGCAGGAACAGCGTGGGTTGGGGCGGATTGGGGTGCGGGTTCCTTCACAGGCCCAAGACCTTGACCTTTCAGAAACGAGTGCAGCGCATCGGCGGAGAAAATGCCGATGTCGGGGCGGGCAGGCGCTGCGGGCTTCTCGGGAACTGGAGGCGTCGGATCGTCCGTTTGCAACTTCGCCAAGCCGGACAAGAAAGCGGACTCGTAGCCAAGGATCGACGCAGTGTAGTGATCGGGATGGCGGCCCTCCCAGTAGGGAAGGATGAGAACGCGAGGGCGGAGCTGGCGCAGAACGCGGACAACCTTCAAGCGATTGTCCCAAGTATTTTCGACGCGACCGTCGGGGATGTCGAGGGCCTGGCGCCAGGAGACTTTTAAGATGCGCGCGGCGTCGGCCGCCTCGCGGGCGCGGTCTTCGGCGGTGCCGCGGGTTCCCATTTCTCCCTGAGTGAGGTCGAGGATGCCGGTGCGATAACCGCGCTCGGCCATCTTGAGGAGGGTGCCGCCGCAGGTTTGTTCGACGTCGTCGCGGTGGGCGGCGAGGGCGAGAATGTCGAGAGCGTCGTTGGTCGTTGGTCGTTCGTCGCCGGGCATGCGGCTAATAGATTACAAGATTTGGATGGGAGCCGGTTACCGGAGCGTTGAGTGTGCGGGCACAGGACCCGGGTCTAGATGGGCAGGGCTAGCGAATTCCCGGTCTTGGGGCAGGGAGGGATGATCAACCTCAGCGGCTAAAGCCGCGAACTTTCTGTCACGATACACGCAGCGCTGAAGCGCTCCACCCCATCAAGCCAAAACCGGGCTTGCCCGGGGGCCCCGGCGCCGCGCCACCCAAAACCCGATGCATCGGCACAATTTATGGCGCAACGGACTACGCGGCGGGTTTGGTGGTGCGGCGGTTGGCTAGAACGAAGGCCAGGCCGAACATGAAGAGCGCGAAAAGGACGAGCGTCATCATGCAGGCGGTGAGGGAAAACTCAAAAGAGAAGGAACTGGGAGCTTCGGGATACATCAGGGTGCGGAGGGCCTCGACGCCATAGGTCAGAGGATTGATGTACATGAGCCAACGAATCCAGGCGGAGGCTTTGGACACGGGGAAGAGAGAGCCGGAGAGCATCCAAAGGGGAATGAGGAAGAGGTTGATGATGGCGTGGAAGGCCGCGGTCGAGTCCATCGGCCAGGCGATGGCGAAGCCGAGGGCGGTGAGGGCAAAGGCGACCAGGAATACGGTCAACACAATGAGCGCGAAGGAGACGGCGGTCATGTGAATGCCGACGAGCGGGGAGAAGACGAGGAAAATGAGTCCCTGGAGGGTGGCGAGGGTGGTGCCGCCGAGAACTTTGCCGAGAACGATAGCGGCGCGCGGCACGGGCGCAACCAGCACGGAAAGCAGGAAGCCTTCGTTGCGGTCTTCAATCACGGACATCATGGTGAAGATGGCGGTGAAGAGGACGATCATGACCAGCGTGCCGGGATAAAAGAAATCGAGGAAACTGCGCTGGCCGGGCGCGTCTCCGGAACGGAAGGCCGAGCCGAAGCCGGAGCCGATGACAATCCAGAAAAGCAGCGGCGAGAGAATAACGCCGAC
>Ga0326727_10020620_pt1 | contig 13061 bp, 12 predicted proteins | sample MB2enrmetagenome_FD_207643 | JGI IMG/M metagenome (GOLD analysis project Ga0326727, IMG submission 207643) | Lab enriched peat soil microbial communities from McLean, Ithaca, NY, United States - MB29MY | ecosystem: Environmental > Terrestrial > Soil > Wetlands > Peat | place: USA: New York...
TCGTATCTCGGACTCGGAAGAGAAATAGAGCGTTGTCCCGATCCCGGTCTTCCGGAATTTTCCTGTCCCGCCGAACTGGGGGTCATTCTCGGAGAAGCAGACAGATAAGTAAGGGGCGCCCGGCTTGAGAATTTTATGGACATTTTTGACGTAGGTTCCCCGATCTTCCGGGAAGATGTGGTGTAGTAACTCCCAGTCATAGGCAAAGTCAAACGTCTCCGTCACTTCATGCAGGTCGCCAAGGACATCTGCCACAATAAACCGGCACCGGGCCCCCCGTTTCTGTGCGTTTTCCGTGGCAATTTTTATAGCTGTGGGGGAGCCATCGACCCCGGTCATCTCGAACCCATGAGAGGCGAGGTAGATCGCGTAGTTGCCCGCCCCGCACCCGATGTCGATGGCCTTGCAGGGCCGGACCTTCCCGCTGGTCACCACATCGACAAGTACCTCCGGCGGCGTCTCGTTATTCCAGGGAATTTTATCGAGCGGAATGTTCCGGTAGATCCTGTCCATGTCGGGATATTTCATGCACGCTCACCACGGAATGACTCGCGCTCTTATTTTTTTACGATATGCTCCCGGTACATCCGCTCGAGCTCGGCAAGGTCGTTGACCGGTGTCGGGATCACCCGAGAATCGTTCTCCATGATCGCTTTGGCGAGATCCCGGAAGATCCCCGCCTCCCGTGAATTGGGGGCGTGCTCGACAACGGGCCGCCCTTCGAGCTCGCATGCCTGGATGACCGGACTCCGGGGGACGAACTGGACAAACGAAGTCCCCAGCTTCTCCGCAAAGGCCGGGAGGACCGCATGCTCGGTTGCCTCGTCGCCGTTGCTGTTGCAGATAATCCCGGCAAGCCCGGTGTCCCCCCGCTTTGCGAGCCGCTGGACGGCCCGGGCAATATTGTTTGCCGCGTAGATGCTCATGAACCCGCCCGAACAGATGAGGTAAATCTCCTTTGCAAACCCTTCCCGGATCGGCATCGAGAAACCCCCGCAGACGACATCTCCAAGCACGTCATAGATCGCCACGTCGATCCCGTAGGTTTCAAACGCGTTGAGATCTTTTAAGATCTGCAGCGCGGTCAGCACGCCCCGGCCGGCACACCCGACACCAGGTTCCGGACCTCCCGCCTCGACAAGGTAGATCCCGCCGGGCGACTTGTAGACAATATGATCCAGCTTGATTGCATACTCGTCCTTTCCCAGCCTCAGCTGTTCCCGGTGCTCTTCCAGCACCGCAGGAATAAACTTCCCTCCCGCAAGGATCCTTGTCGAGTCCCGCTTGGGGTCGCAGCCGACCTGCATGACCGTATGCCCCATCTCGCTCAGGGCTGCAGACACGTTCGAGGAGACCGTGCTCTTCCCGATGCCTCCCTTCCCATATATCGCGATCTGTCTCATCGTTTTCACCACTTCGCCTCGTACCGTTTCTCTTTGGAACGCCAGCCCATGACCCACTCGTTCTGGACGGCCTCGAACAGGTTCAGGATCCCGGTATACCCGAAGTATTCCCGGTTGATCATCCGGAACTGGCGCATCATCCTCACCACCTCGACCACATACGCCACGCCAAGCCCCTCGCTCGCGTGCCGCTCGATCGTGCTGCCGAACACGACCCTTGGCCTGACCTCACGAAGACTCTCCCGTGTTGTGTACACGTCCGTGCCGTACACGACCTTCGGCCTGAGCCCGAGATCGCCCAGCTCCTTTGACAACAGGTCCCGGACCGGAGGCCGGGAGCTGTACAGGGCGACGAGTTCCGGGGTCATCTCCATCTCCTCGGTCACGAACCGGACCAGAGGGATCCCAACCGTCGCATCGGCAACGATCGCTGCCGGGGTCCGGTACAGGAACCGAGCCATCGGCCATTTGCGCCGGCATGTCGATGTCACCATCCGTTCGCCTTCCGCGACCATCTCCTCTGCCGTCGTTGCCACGTCGAAACGCTCTCCGAGGGCCGCCAGCCAGCGCCGCGTGTTGGTCATCCCGATGGGCAGGGGTATGCCCTTGCAGACCTGTTCGGTACCATACGTTCCGGAAAGGTACTCCGCCAGTTTCTCCCCGGCATCATGGCTCAGGACAATGGATGCCTCTGCGGATGCGAGGGTCTCGATATCGGTAAGTGGGGTCCGGTGGGTCAGCGTGGCAACGACCCGTATTCCCATCCGCGTAAGGACCTGCTGCACCCATACAAGGTCAGCAATCCATGTCGGGTTCGCATTGGCATGGGGCGCGATGAGGCAGACGGAATTGGGGATCTTTTTTCCGCCCGGTTTTGTGAGCTTTTTTACCATCGTGTCCAGTGCGATGTCGATGCCGTCATACTGCGAACCCCGGAACCCGGCGCAGGGGATGGGGACGAGCCGGAACTTCACCTCCGGCTGCACGTCCTCGCACACGGCCGTGATATCGTCGCCGACGATCTCCGGCCCGCAGGCGCTGATTACGAACAGGGCGGAGATCTTAAGATCCTTTGCCTCGCGGATCGTGCGGGCAAGGATCTCCTCGCCGCCATGCACGATCTCGTCTACGCACAGTTTCGTGCAGAGCGTCATCGTCTCCATGTAGTCACATTCCTGCCACGCAAATGCGTTGTTGACCAGGTAATCGCATCCCTGCGGTGAATGCGCGAGCAGTGCGGAACCAGAGACTCCCAGCGCCGTCTGGGCGGCGCCGTTGAAGGCGCACCGGAGGTACGGGTCCCGGCATTTCTCCGGAGCCTGAATCTCCGTTGAAACTACCCGTTCACTTTGTCCCGGTTCCATAGAGCATCCCCCTGAACAGGCGCGAGCGCGGCAGGTCCTTGTTCTCCAGTGCCTGCCGGACGAGGGCAGCGATGTTCTTTATCCCCCTGAAACCGTACTGGGGCTGAAAAGCCGGGTTCATCAGGGTGAGGTTCACCACCGGGCAGGGCGGGAACCGCCCGGAGTTCCCGAAGAAGATGACGTTGTCATACTCTTTGACGATCGTCTCGAGCTCGTCCTCGGTCTCTTTTGATGAGCGGAAACTCCCGAGGTGGAACAGTCCCCTGGTGAGGATGATCTCCGGGTTGACTCCCGTTTCGAGCACATACTTGATGCTGGGCATCCGCTCCTTGATCGTGTAGGGGTGGACGTTGATCACGACCGGGTGGGCGCCGAACTCCTCTGCCATCCGTGCGAGCGAGAGCGCCCGGATGGGGCCGGGAAACTCCGAGATCTCGATGATCACGTTCTTTCCCGCGAGGGCCTCTCTCAGGTAGGAAAGGTCCGGCTCCACATCCCGGGTCTCCCGCTCGATCACCGCGAGCGCTTCTTTCTCCATGCCCAGCGGTGTTGCTACCCCGAGGATCCACTCCTTCGTGGCCTCGTACCCGTAAGGCTGTCCCGTCTTGCTGTACGGGATGCCGAACCGTTCCTGCATCAGGTCGCCAAGCTTCTGCCCCCAGTCATAGCACCACGAGGCGTTCAGTTCGACCTCCCGGGCATGCCGGATCTGCTCGACCGTGCAGCCCCCGGCGATCACCGCGTTTATTTTGATGCCGACTTCCCCAAGGAGCCGTTCTATCTCGTCAAGGTCCCAGTTGAATTCCGTCGGCGACGGGCCCCAGCGGGCGCCGAGGATATTGATCGTACCTTTCATCGTAGTTTTCGGGGGCTCCATCAGCTCCATAATGAGTTTGAACGCGTCCTCGTAGCCGCTCCGGAAGTCTCCGCCGAACCCTTCGCTTTTGAGCGCCAGCACCCGGCAACCGACCTGCTTCTCCGCCTCGCGGGCAATGCTCTCGACATCGTCGCCGATGATCCCGGAGCAGCAGCAGGAGAGGATAACGATGAGATCGGGGTGGTACTTCGCGTATGCCTCCTTCACGGCCTCCAGCAGTTTTCCCTCGCCCCCGTAGATCACATTGCTCTCGTCAAGAGTGGTGCAGGCGGTGGGTTCGAGCGGGACGCCCCGGATCTCGCAGCACTCCCGGGTCCGGACAAAGTCGGACATATAGAGCGGGCATCCGGTCGGGCCGTGGACAAGGGGGACGACATGCCGGATACCACTGATGACATAATATGCAGTAAAAAACTTGCACATGGGAGCGTGCGAGGCCTGAAGTTTGGGGATCATCTCGCCGGATTCCACTTTCTCCAGCAATTGCTGCAGGTTGCCGTGAAATACGATGGAATCGTTTGTCATAATGTTCACACCCTTCCATCTCTCACGCGGGGTATATACGTGTATAGATAATCCATGATTCCAGGTTTTTACAAAAGGAATAGATTGCTGACAGTCATGAGATTGCCGGAGCGACCCCTAGGGTCTGCCCGGATGGCCGGTCATCGACAACGGGATACGACAGGATCTCCCGCCAGACATTGGTGGGGCGGTTTCCTATCAAGGTACTTGAACCAGTCCTCACGCCGGCTTTTCCGTGCAGAATTGAAAGACGCACAGGTTGTCATGGTGATCAGCGGCATCGTGTGGAACATGATAACGCTCCTCAATCTCCGGACGCGTAAAACCGGCGCCGGTGAGATGGCCGGCCAGCTGCTCCCTCGGCATCACTCTCGGTGGTCCCCGTTGATCCGGACTCATGACCGCCCCCGCCGCCAGCCCGAGCGTGGAACCGAAGAGGACGCCGCCCGTGAGAAGGGCAGACCATGCATTCACGAGATACGCCCCGAATTCCGCCTCATCGGCGATCACGTGGAAGACGGAGGCGGAATAGATCGTGTTGAACTCCGCTGGCCCGAACGGGAATGTATCAGATACGACAAAGAGGGCGCCAATCTCCTCCCGGTCATGGAACAGATCAAAGCCGAGGTTGATGCTCGCCCAGTTGACATCAAATGCGGTGATCTGCTACCGGGGGAATCCGTCGCGGATCATCTGCCGGACATTGTCACCGGTGCCGCAACCGTAATCAAGGAGCCTGCCGGATCGTTTGAGCGCACGGGGATAGAAGAAATGGTGGTTGATTCGCGGTTCCCCGAGAATCATCAGGATGTGAGGGTAGAGGACTCCCCCTTTGGTGTACTTCTCCAGAAGTATCTGGTAATATCCCGGGGGATAGACGACACCCCGGGCTTCGATCCGTTTCATGGCGGCAGAGAGTTCCTCCGCGAGTGTCTTTCCCGGTGGGAACCGGTGGGGTTGCGGTACCGGCATCGCAGAGTACGTGTATGCCAACAGGGTATTCATGGTTAACGGAGCCGGTCGTGGGGTGAGACGTTCCCCATTGCACACCGTATGCAGTTTAGCAAACCGGAGAGCGAGAAGAAACCTATCCGGTGACCACACGGAGCGGGGCCGGATATATTTCCTGATTCACTCGTCTACTCAATACCGGCATGCAGCTCCAGACGGAAAAACGGCGAACCTCAACCTGTTACGCGGGCGTGAGCGTGAGATATTACAGCCGGAACCCGGTCAGGCCGAGATAAAGGAGGAGCAGGACGATGATCACGATCGCCGCGATCGCGACCTTCAGGTATGGGAAGGTATGCCACGGTCTCCCGGCCGGTCTCTTCTCCGGCCGTGTGATGTACCCCCCTCGGGCCGGGGTGGCGCCGCCGCCACGGCTGTACTGGATGCCGACCCCCGGCGTCGGCTTTTTGCGCCACGCCCCGATACCGGCACACTGGTGGTTGGGCGGGAGCCGGTGCTCATCGCAGAAACTGCCGCCGCAGTACTGGCAGTGGAACGGCAGAATCGTTGGATTGCCGCAGAGGTCACAGCGTGGCATCAATTCCTCTTTGATGTTCTCTGCATAAAGAATGCTGCCCGGGCAGAATGCAGGGCACCGGAGTTCTTATCTCCATGGATCCCTTCCCGTTACAGCTGCATAAACGGCACCATACCCGCCCGGGCAAACGCTACCACAGCGAACACGACAAGCATTACCATAGAAAACCCGGTCGAGATGATGCTCCGGATTACCCGCGAGCGGTGTGCCGCGATATGCAGGTCTTCCCATGAAATGGCTTCAACAATGTGCAGGAGGAGAACGCAGAAGAGATAGGTCGCGTAGATGGCAATCGCTACGCCGCACACAAATCCCCAGTCAAAGACTGCCGCAACCAGCGCCCAGATGCCGACCGCAAGGTTGGCGTACCCCACTTCGAGATGAAACTCGGGGTGGTCCTGGTGCCAGCCCATCCGGACCTGGTCGGAATGGTAATATACGGAATGCCGGACGAAACTGATGATTCCCACGATGCCCACAAGGAGTGCCGCAGCTGTCCTGACCGCGAGGTCGATGTTGACAAAAAGGAGAATAATACTTAGAATGATTCCAATCGTGGAAAAGGCCATGGTTGCTCCCATCAGGGGCGAGGCTTCGTGTGCTGTCGGTTGTCCCGTTCCCATTCCATACCCTCGTATATCGTTATAGTATCTGATTGAACCACCCAAAAAGAGAAATCCTGCGCACGCAAAAGCAAACACCTTATGATGCCGGGTACCCGAAATCTCAGGCATGGGGCGGTACATGGCAGGTGATGTCCTTCTCGCTTCGGTAGCGCTGGATGACCGGACCTTGCCAAAGACACGGCCGGTCGTTGTGATCCTGACGGAAGAGTCCGGACGGGTTCACATCTGCCCGGTCAGCAGCAAACCGCCGTCAGATGCGCCCAGCCTGCCGCTCTCCATCGATGATTTTTCTACCGGCGGTCTCGACCTCTTTGCCGAGAGTTACGTCATGACCTCTCGGGTGCTCTGCCTCCGGAGCGGGGACGTGATCGGGAAACGGGGGCGGTTGACACAGGATGCCATCGCCACGATCACTGCATGGGTGCCACCCGCTGCGTATTTACCGGAAACGTCCCACGGGAAGCCCCGGCGATCTCATTCACAGCGGTGACCCCCGTCTCCGTTCGCCGGCGCCAATACGGCACCTGCAACCATGCGGGGGTTTAGCGGATCATCACGCTTATTACCCTATGGAGCAAGGATGGTTCGATGGATATCACGCACGACCTCCATGAGATCGAGGGGCGCGTAGGCAGGCTCTCGCCGGTCCAGAAGCTCCTCCTTGTCACCGATGGCTCTGTCACGCAGCTCCTCGAGACCGTAACCGGCAACGTGGTTGCCGTTGAGACTGATGTTCAGGAGATCGTCGGGGCCGATACCGCCACGGCAGAACGGCTCGGGGTCCGCGAAGGCGACCCGGTCAACCACCGCGTTGTCGACCTGAAGGAGACCGGTACCGGGCACGTGCTTGTTCATGCCATCTCGGAGACTCCGATCAGCCGTCTTCCAACGGAGTTCCGGGACGACCTGATGAAAGCAGATATCCCGATCGGCAGGATCATCAGCCATCACCGGCTCGAGGCGCGGCGCGAGATCCTGAACGCCCGTGTTGCGGACGCCGGCAGCGAGGGGAGCAGGATCTTCTCCATCCTCAGAAGCGAGCCTCTCCTCTGCCGCCAGTACCGGATCATCCACAACGCCGAACCACTCATCTTCATCGAGGAACAGTTCCCGTACAACATGTTCCTCGATGAACGACGCGTCATTGTTGAGACCCCCTCACGCATCCACCTGACGCTCATCGATATGCATGGCGGTTCGGGCCGGGTTGATGGCGGCGTCGGCATTGCACTCGGGGAGCCCGGTATCCACTTGGAGGCGCAGCAGAGCCCGGAATTCGAAGTGAAGGGCTGTGACCGCCGTACTGCGGATCTTGTCAGGGAGGTTGCCGCCCGCGTCCTTGCCGGCATCCATGCCGGCAGCAGCGCGTCGGTCGTTGTGCGGAAGACCTATCCCTTCCACATCGGTCTCGGGAGCGGTACGCAGCTGGCGCTTGCTACCGCCCGGGCACTCTGCGAGCTGTACGGGAGATCACTTACCACACAGGAACTTGCCCGCATGGTTGGAAGGGGCGGAACGTCCGGTATCGGGACTGCCGCATTCATCCACGGCGGGTTTATCATCGATGGCGGCCACCGGTTCGGGCCGGCATGCGAGAAGTCCGATTTCCGCCCGTCCTCGGCGTCGCGGGGCGTCCGCCCGCCGCCCGTGATCGCCCGCCACAACTTTCCCCCGGACTGGCAGATCCTGCTCGCGATTCCCGATCTCCCGGCCGGCGCAAGCGGGTCGGCGGAGGCAGACATCTTCCGGCGCCACTGCCCGGTGCCGGTGGAAGAGGTGCAGGCGCTCTCCCACGAGATACTGATGCGGATGCTGCCCGGCCTTGTTGAATGCGACCTCGACCTCTTCGGTTCATCGATCAATGCGATCCAGACGCTCGGCTTCAAGAGAGTTGAACTCTCCCTCCAGCCACCTGCTGTCACCGGACTGCTTGTGGTGATGCGATCTGCCGGTGCAGCGGGGGCCGGCCTGAGTTCATTTGGCCCGGCCTGTTACGCGGTCTGCGACACCGGTGTGCGGGAGACCGAACGTGCTGCACGATCCTTCATGGAGGCCGGAGGCGGCGGCACCACGATCATCACCACCGCACGGAACACCGGGGCGGCCGTCAGAGTGGCATAAGCCGGTAATCCGGCACACGCAGGAAAAACCTGACAGGGAGTGACTGTCATGATAACCGTGGGGTGTACAGAATGAAGACCGGATTCGGGTGGATCGAGATCGGCGGTACCCGGTATGAACACGATGTCATCATTCACGCGGACGGGAAGGTATCCAAACGGAAGAAGAAGGCGTCAAAGGATTTGAAGGAGGAGTACGGGCACACCCCACTCTCCGGTGCGGAGCTCGATTTCCTTGCTGACGAAAAGCCTTCGGTGATCTATATCGGCACGGGACAGTTCGGGGACCTTCCGCTGACGCCGGACGCGAAGACTATCCTCGCGCCGTACGGAGCGGTTATAGCGCCAACACCCCAAGTCCTTGATGAGATCGGGCTCGGGGAGAAGCGGTTTGTGGCGATCCTGCACGTGACCTGCTGAAACCAAAAACAGAAAGAGGATGATCAGGGCTGTTGATGTGCCTCACAACATGGGGCACAGGATTGACGCCGCCTACTTCCCGATCTTCACGAGCATCTCTTCGAGCGAGGAGTACCGGGACTCGATCCGCTCCACCCGGCCACCCACCTCGGTGATGGCAGTGGAGCACTCGTTGAGCTCCTGCATGTCCTGCACGTCACAAACCCAGAACCCTTCCTCCTGACGGTAGGGCTTCGCATGCCCGACCAGCCGGCCCGGGTCCTCGATGGAGAAGAAGACCGTATAGGTGATCGAACCGAACTGGTCGCGGAGCTCCCGCATGGTACCGAACGCAACCATCCGGCCGCGCCGGAGGATCATCACCTTGTCGCAGATCGCCTCGACCTGAAAGAGGTTGTGCGCAGAGAGGACGATCGTCTTGCCCTCTCTTTTGAGCCGCCGGAGGTAGTCCGCGATGAACCGGGAGGTCATCGAGTCAAGCCCGCTCGTCGCTTCATCATAGACGAGAAAATTCGGGTCGTGGATGAGCGAACGGGCGATCGCCGTCTTCCGTTTCATCCCTTTCGAGAACTCCCCCAGTTTCTTCCCGTCGGTCTCCAGCATCAGCGCAGCGAAGAGCTGCTGTGACCGGCCCCGGATCTCCTGCGGCGAGAGGCCGTAGATCTCGCCGAAAAACGCGAGATAGTTCTCCGCCGTCATCGTCTCGTACAGCCGGGATTCCTCCGGGAGGTAACCGAGGTTTTCCTTGAGGGCCATCGGGTCTTTCACGACATCGATGTCGTTGATGCAGAGCTCACCGGAGGTAGGTGCGATCAGCCCGGCAATGATCTTGAGCAGTGTGGTTTTGCCGGCACCGTTGTGCCCGATAATCCCGAAGATCTCGCCGTCATCGAACGCGAAGCTCACACCGTCGAGCGCAACAAAACCGTCGAAATTTTTCACCAGATTTGTGGCGGTGATCACCGGAAAAGCACCCTTCTCCTGATCACACTGGGGTGATGAGTGAGATATAGGTTGGGTTGGCGGCACCGGGACAGGTAGGGTACGGTAACGCACATTCCGCCGGCTCTTGTCAGTTCTCCCGGCCGAACACCGGTGTCAGCACCGAACACTATTTGGCCAGATTCCCCACACTATTCTGTTGTATCGGGTTCCTCTAACCGGCAAGGACATCCATGGGTGCGATCAAGGATATTGCCACCATCGCGCGGTGGGAAGTGAAAAAATCAGTCTCGGTGATGAGCAGAGACGTCCTCCCGATCGCGGTCGTGCTCTTCGTCCTCCTTATCATCGTCACCGGTTTTGTGGCGCAGAGCGGGCTGCACCTGCAGGATGGGATGTACCGGCTCGGCGTCGACGACCCGAAGGTTGCGGGGATCTTTACCTCCGACACCCGCTTTACGGTTTACGAGACGGACACTGCGTCCCTCCTCGCGAACCGCGATGCATTTGACGTCATCATCACCGGGGGACAAGCGTATGGCAGCCCCACCGAAAAAGGGAAATCGGCACTACAAACCCTCCAGCGGGATTACACGAGTTACACAAACGGCGTCTATACCAAGGAAGGGGACCTCTTTGCCGCGTACCCGCTCTGGATCGATGTCCAGAACGTGAAGAGCGAACTGGACTTTGTCTCCACCCAGAACGGGCAGCTGGTGAGCTCGGCACCGAGTGCAGCAGCACCGCCGGAACCGCAGGGTGGCGTCACCACGATACCCACGCCGTCCCCGACCATCGGGTTCACGCAGGAACAGCTCCGGCAGGAACTGGTGAAGAGTTCGTCCCAGACCTCCCCCATCTCCCGCTACACCCAGGTCCTCACGCCAGCAGGGGCCTCGATGGGCTCGTTTGAGACGCCATCACAGCTCTCCCCGCCGCTCCCGTTTGATTCCATCATCCTTGTCTTCGTCTTCATCTTCCCGCTCTACTTCACCTCCCAGTTCTTCATGATGAGCATCATGAACGAACGCATCGAGCGCAAGGGCGAGGTCCTCCTCTCTCTCCCGGTCAGGGCCTCCTCCATCATCATCGGCAAGGCGCTGCCCTATCTTCTCGGGATGGTCTCCATCTGCGCCGGGCTCACGTTCTACCTCCGGGCCTCGCCGATCATCATCCTCCCCCTCATCCCGGTCATCTTCTTCTTCCTCGCAAATGCGCTCCTGATCGGCATGCTCTCCCGAAGCTTCAAGGAGCTCTCGTTCGTGTCGATCTTCTTCTCCACGGTAGCGACCTCCTACCTCTTCTTTCCCAGCATCTTTGCCAATGTGCACGTCATCAGCCTGATCTCCCCGCTCACGCTGATCGTCCTTACCCTGCAGGGTACCGCATGGACGGTAACGGACTACCTGTACTCGACCGCGCTCTTCTGGCTCACCAGCGCTGTCCTCTTCTACATTGCCGCCGTCAACTTCCGGGAAGAGCGGCTCTTCTCGGAGAAACGGCTCCTCCCCCGGCTCCGCGAGTTCCTCGCGGAGACACTCTCCCGCCGGCACCCATATGTCTCTCTCTTCCTGCTGGCCGTCTTCTCGATCCCGTTTGTCTTCATGGTGCAGATGTTGTGCCTCGTGCTCTTCTTCAACCTGCCCATGCCGTATTCACTCGTGCTTCTCATCGTTTTTGCCGCGCTGATCGAAGAACTCGCAAAAGCCGTGGGTGTCTATACCCTCTTTGTGCAGGATCCCTCGTTTTTGTCCTGGAAGGGCCTTGTCGCCGCGTGCGCTGCGACCGCGATCGGTTTTCTGGCCGGGGAAAAACTCCTCCTCTTCGTCACGCTCTCCCAGATCACCCAGTCCGTCTTCGGGAGCGTGCTCTTCCTTTCGTTGGGAGTGTTATGGATGCCGCTTGCCATCCATTTCGCCGGAGTTTTCATTGTAGCCTGCGCACTGAAGTACGGGGGGAGGAGGGGGTTTGTCGCCGGCCTTGCTGCCGCGACTGCCATCCACTGTCTCTATAATCTCACCATCATACTGGGGTGGATCGGATGAACGGCCGCCACCTCTCGATCATCGCCAAAAAGGAGTTCCGCGGGCTCGTGAACGAGCGGACGATCCTCCTTGCCATCCTGCTCCAGCTCTTCCTCGCGATGTTCTCATCGTTTCTGATGGTCGGACTCACGTCGATGTACGATCCCTCATCACTCTCCCAGTATTCCCATTTCCGGTACCGTGTCGCCTATGCGGGAAATGATTCACCGGTGCTCGATTACCTCGAAAAAAGCCCGGACTTCCGGGTGTACCGCATGGATCTCTCGCCGGCTGTCGCCGCCCTGCAAGAACGGCAGCTGGCGGCGGTGATTTACGTCCCCGGCACACCCCCGGATGCGGCCGGGCCGGTCAAGATCACGCTCTACACGCTCACCAACGATATCCAGAGCGCTATCGTGGACGTGAATCTCAAGGATACCTTCCTAGCGTACGAGAGAGACCTCCGGCAGGTCCGGGAGTACCGGCTGGATGAGCAGCCGATCCCGGTCCAGATACCTGCATCGACCGGAGGCGGCTTTTTCGAGTTTGTCTACGGCCTTCTGATACCGCTCCTCGTCTTCATGCCAGCGATCATCTCTTCGGCGCTCGTTATCGACCTGATCACCGAGGAATACCAGCACGAGACGATCGAGACGCTCATCTCGACGCCGGTCACCTTTGCCGAGATAGTCTGGGGCAAGGTGCTCGCCTGCGAACTGCTTGTACCCGTTCAGGCGGGTGTGTGGCTGGCGCTGCTGATGGTCAACAGGATCCCGATAGAGAATGCCGGGCTGATCCTGCTTGACGTCGCCGTGACATCCCTGATCCTGATCCTGCTGGGTGCCCTCACGGCCCTGCACTACCGGGAGCGGACCGCGGCGCAGTTCATCTTTTCCACGGCGCTGGTTGTCGTCATCCTCTTTGTGCTTGCGCTCCCGGAAAACCCGCTCAACCTGATCACCCGTCTCGCGGTCGGGATGGCGGGCACGGATCAGTGGCTCATCCTCGGGACAGCGGTGATCGCGGTCCTCGTCCTCGGGTATGTGACCCACCGGTACGCAGAAAAGACCGGGCTAGAGCACCATACTGCATAAAAAGGAGCCGGTACCCCAAGCGCCAAATTACTGCATGGACATGAGCTGCTGGTCGATGGTCTTGTAGATCCTGCCACTGCTGGTCACCCAGACTTCGACATGGTCGCTGCCCCGGCT